>Ga0105240_10003421_pt1 | contig 24658 bp, 28 predicted proteins | sample KBSC54metaG_FD_80426 | JGI IMG/M metagenome (GOLD analysis project Ga0105240, IMG submission 80426) | Corn rhizosphere microbial communities from Kellogg Biological Station, Michigan, USA - KBS C5-4 metaG | ecosystem: Host-associated > Plants > Roots > Rhizosphere > Soil | place: Michigan, USA...
GGGCGACAAATGCGGCGCGCACACGTTCCCGTACCTGGAAGTGAAGAACACGTCCTCGCAGGTGGAGCACGAGGCGTCGACCTCGAAGATCGGCGAGGACCAGATTTTCTATTGCCGGCAGCGCGGCATCTCGACGGAAGACGCGGTGTCGATGATCGTGCATGGGTTCTGCAAGGAAGTGTTCCGCGAACTGCCCATGGAATTCGCGGTGGAAGCACAGAAGCTGTTGGGCGTGAGTTTAGAAGGAAGCGTCGGATAACACAGAACATGGCATTACTCGAAATCAAAAATCTGCACGCCAAAGTTGGCGATCGTGAAATTCTGAAGGGCATTGACCTGACCATTAACCCGGGCGAAGTACACGCCATCATGGGTCCGAATGGCAGCGGGAAGAGCACGCTGGCGCAGGTGCTGAGCGGCCGCGAACTGTACGTGGTGACCGGCGGCGAAGTGATCTATCAGGGCAAAGACCTGCTGGAGCTGTCGCCGGAAGATCGCGCGAGGGAAGGCATCTTTCTGGCGTTTCAATACCCGGTGGAGATTCCCGGCGTCAGCAACATGTACTTTTTGAAAGCCGCGCTGAACACGATTCGCAAGTATCAGGGGCAAGAGGAACTGGACGCTCTGGACTTCCTCAATCTGGTTCGCGAAAAGATGAAGCTGATGGAAATGGATCAGGCGCTGCTGAATCGTCCGGTCAACACGGGCTTCTCGGGCGGCGAGAAGAAGCGCAACGAGATTTTCCAAATGGCTGTGTTGGAACCGAAGCTGGCGATCCTGGACGAGACGGATTCGGGCCTCGACATCGACGCACTGCGCACGGTAGCGGGCGGCGTGAACGCGCTGCGGAGTGCCGACCGGTCGATGATTGTGGTGACGCATTACCAGCGGCTGTTGAACTACATCGTGCCGGACTTCGTGCATGTGCTGTCGCAGGGCAGGATCGTGAAATCGGGCGGCAAGGAACTGGCGCTGGAACTGGAAGAAAGCGGCTACGCCGGGCTGGGCATCGAGGACGACGAAGAGGTCGCGAAGGTATGACCGCGGTATCGGAACAGACCGGCGCGTGGCTGGCTGAGTTCACTAAGTTGCCGGCCGCGGAAGGCTGGCTCAGGGAACTCCGCGACCGAGCATTCGCGCGATTCGCGGAGGTCGGGTTCCCGACCACGCACGACGAAGAATGGCGCTTCACGAATGTGGCGCCGATTGCGCGGAGTAGTTTCCGAACGCCTTCACAGGCCGCTGAGATGCGACGGCCTGTGCCACCGGATGCACAGAAGCATCTGGGCCGGTATGTGGACCTGAACAGCAACGCGTTTGTGGCGCTGAACACGGCGTTCCTGGGCGATGTGACGGTGCATCAGATTCCGGCCGGGGCGGTGATGGAGCAGCCGATCGAGATTCGGCTCACAGCGGAGGAAGGCACGGCCTCACATCCGCGGGTGCTGATTCTGGTGGGCGCGAATGCGCAGTGCACGATCGTCGAGACTTACACGGGCGAGGGCGCGTATTTCACCAACGCAGTAACGGAAATCGTGTTGGGTCAGAACGCGGTGGTGGACCATTACAAGGTCCAGCGGGAATCGCGCGAGGCATTCCACGTGGCGACCATGCAGGTCGAGGTGGGACGCAGCGCGAGTTTCAGTTCGCACTCGATTGCGCTCGGGGGCGCGCTGGTCCGCAACGACGCCAATGCCGTGTTGTCGGAAGGCTCGCACGCGACGTTGAACGGGCTGTACATCGTGAACGGGACGCAGCACGTGGACAATCACACGGTGATCGACCATGCCAAGCCGCATGCCACGAGTCACGAAGTGTATAAAGGCATCCTGGACGGTACGGCGAACGCGGTGTTCAACGGACGCATCATCGTGCGGGTGGACGCGCAGAAAACGGATTCGAAGCAGACCAACAAGAATCTGGTGCTGAGCGACAACGCGGTGATCCACACGAAGCCGGAGTTGCAGATTCATGCCGACGACGTGCGCTGCACGCACGGGGCGACGATCGGACAGTTGGATGCGGAGTCGATGTTTTATCTGCAATCGCGCGGCATCGGGAAAAAGGAAGCTCGGGCGCTGCTGACGCATGCGTTCGCGCAGGACATTATCGACCGGGTCAAAGTGCAGTCGGTGAGAGAGGACCTGGAGCATTTTCTAAACGAGAAACTCCATGAGCACGCTGAGTAGCGCAGTAACGGCCGGATTCGACGTGGAAAAGATCAGGCAGGATTTCCCTGTTCTGAAGCAGACGGTCCACGGCAAGCCCCTGGTGTACCTGGATAGCGCGGCGACGGCGCAGAAGCCGTCGATCGTGGTGGATGCGATCCGCAAATTTCACGAGGTGGATTGCGCCAACATCCATCGCGGGGTGCACGAGCTGAGTCAGCGGTCGACCGCGGCGTACGAAGAGACGCGCACCAAGACGAAGAAATTCCTGAACGCGCGCAATGAGGCGGAGCTGATTTTCGTCCGCGGCACGACAGAGGGGATCAATCTGGTCTCCAGCAGTTGGGGCCGCACGAACGTCAAAGAGGGCGATGAGATCGTGGTGTCGGCGATGGAGCACCACTCCAACATCGTTCCGTGGCAGATGTTGTGCGAGGAAAAGGGCGCGAAGCTGCGGGTCATTCCGATGAACGACCGCGGCGAGTTGATTCTGGAAGAGTACGAAAAGCTGCTCGGTCCGCGCACCCGAATCGTGGCGGTGGCGCACGTTTCCAATGCACTCGGAACGATCAATCCGATCCGGCAGATGATCGAGATGGCGCATCAGGTTGGCGCGCTGGCGCTGATCGACGGCGCTCAGGCGGCCCCGCACCTGAAGGTGGACGTGCAGGCGCTCGACGCCGATTTCTACACGTTGAGCGGCCACAAGATTTGCGGACCGACGGGCATCGGCGTGCTTTACGGGAAGACGAAACTGCTGACCGCGATGCCGCCGTATCAGGGCGGCGGCGACATGATCCGCACGGTCAGTTTCGAGAAGACGACGTACAACGATCTGCCGTACAAGTTCGAGGCTGGGACGCCGAATATCGCGGGCGGGATCGGCATGGGCGCGGCGCTGGATTATTTGAACCGCATCGGACTGGACAACATCGCGGCTTACGAGCACGAACTGCTGGTGTACGGGACCAGCCAACTGGAAGAGATTCCGGGCCTTCGGATCATCGGCACGGCCCGGCAAAAAGCGGCGGTGCTTTCGTTCGTGATCGAAGGCATCCACCCGCACGATATCGGCACGGTGCTGGACCGGCAGGGGATCGCCGTCCGGACGGGCCATCATTGCGCGCAGCCGGTGATGGACTGGTTCCATATTCCGGCCACGACGCGGGCCTCGCTGGCGTTCTACAACACGCCGGCGGAGATCGACAAGCTGGTCGCCGGTCTCAAGAAAGTGAAGGAGATTTTCTCCTAATGGTTGACGATCTTTACCAGGAAGTAATTCTGGACCACAGCAAGCGTCCGCGGAACTGTCATTCGATGGACGATGCGAACCGCAGGGCGGAGGGCTACAATCCTCTGTGCGGCGATAAGCTCAAGCTGTTTCTCAAAGTCGAAGACGACGTGGTGAAGGATGTGAGCTTCGTCGGTTCGGGCTGCGCGATTTCGACAGCGTCGGCTTCGCTGATGACCGAGAGCCTCAAGGGGAAGAAGCGCGAGGAAGCGTTGAAGCTCCTGGAGAGATTCCACGAACTGCTGACGACGGATACTCCGGTCAGCAAAGACCTGGGCAAACTGGTGGTCTTCTGCGGAGTGCGCGATTATCCGGCGCGCGTAAAGTGCGCGACGCTGGCCTGGCATACGCTGAAGAGTGCGCTGACGACCAACGAACCGGAACCCGTTGTGACCACCGAATGAGCCTCAAAGATCAAGTCATCGCCGCGTTGAAGAAAGTCTACGACCCGGAGATGCCCGTGAATATTTATGAGCTCGGGCTGATCTACGGGTGCGAGGTGGACGATGCGGGTCGCGTGGCATTGCGGATGACCTTGACGGCGCCGAACTGTCCGGTGGCCGGGTCGCTGCCGGCTGAAGTGGAACGGGCGGCGCGGGCTGTCCCCGGGGTGACCGACGTGAAGCTGGAGCTGACGTTCGATCCGCCCTGGTCGAAGGATCGAATGAGTGAAGCCGCCAAACTGGCGTTGGGCATCGAAGACATTATTCCGATCGCGAGGCTACGCAGATGAAGCTGACCGCTAATGAAGAATACGGCCTGCGCTGCCTGGTACGCATCGCGTATAACGGACAGGCGCTGACGATACCCGAGATGAGCCAGGCGGAAGGTGTGTCGCCGGCGTATGCGGCGAAGATCCTGCGCGTGCTCCGCAAGGGCGGGTTCGTGAAGGCGGCGCGCGGCAAGGAAGGCGGCTATACGTTGGCGCGGCCGGCCGAGCAGGTGGTAATCGGCGAAGTGATGGACGCGCTGGGCGGGAAGCTGTTCGAGAGCGACTTCTGCGACAGCCATTCGGGACAGCATGCAATTTGCACGCGGTCGGTGGATTGTTCGGTGCGGTCGTTGTGGCGGGCGGTGCAGGTATCGGTGGACCAAGTGCTGAGCAAGACGACGCTGCGGGATTTGATGCAGAACGAAGAGGATATGAATTCGTTCGTGAGGACGATCCCGGGGCCTAATGGTCTGCGCTTGATGTAGCGTTTTTTCGCCGCGGAGGCGCGGAGGAAGACGCGGAGAAGAAAGTCAAAGCTGAGCGAGAACGCCAGACAGTTCCGAGCATTCCTGTAATTCGAAATCCGGGGCAACCTTGTTTTCCAATTCATAGTGCAGGCTGCCGGGGCGGCGGATACGTGCGGTGAACCATCGGAGTTGTTTGGGTGCGGTGAAGTCCTTCAGCGGATTGTCGGCGATGTAGATGTAGCCGTCGGCGGGCCGTTGCTCCATCACGTATTCGAATGCGGCGGGGTGGGGTTTGGAGAATTCCGGGCCGAGGGTCTCGGTGAGCACGATGGGCGATGCATAGGTTGCGAGGCGGAGAGCTTCCACTTTGCGACTCTGGGCGACCATGGGGCCATCGCTGATGATGGCGATTGGGGCGAAGGCATTCAGGACGTCGAGAACATCGGGGGCTAGGGCGATTCTCGGGACGTGGGTGCGATAGAGGGATACGAGGGCCGATATCAGCTCGGGCGTGGACCGGATACCGCATTCGCCGAGGACTGAGTCGAAGATTGAGCGGCGCTGTCCGGCTGCGAATTTGCACCAGCAGCGTTCGCCGAAATCCGCAACCTGAAACCAACGGGCGACCCATTCGCCGACGGTTTGGAACCCGCTGCAAACGTAGTCTCGTTCGAGGTACAGCGTGTCGTCAATGTCGAATACGGCGCAGATCACGGGCGGATCCTGTGGCCGGGAACGAACACGGCATCGTCATAGCGGAGCATGGCGAGATCGTCCGTCCAGTTATCGAAACGGGGTACTGGTTTGCCTTCGAGTTCGTCCAGCAGCCAATCGGTAAAGCGGGCTCCGGCGCGATGCGCGAGTGGATAGCCGCCGCCGAAACGGGCGTTGAGTTCGATAATCCTGATGGCGCTCGCATCATCCATGAAGCACTGAATGTTGAGCGGACCATAGGCTCCCGGTAGCGCTTCGGCAACGGCGCGACCGAGGTCGACGAGGCGGGGATCTTTGACCGTGACGCCTTTGGAAACTTCGCCTGCGCGGACTTCCATACGCCAGTGCGGCACGGCGGAAACGCACTCTCCCGATCGATTGACGTAAACATTGATGGTGAATTCGCGGCCGGCGGCGATCTCCTGAACGATGTAGCCGGGTCCCAGCGATTCCATGTCCAGGCGAGTTTCGAGGCGCCGCAGTCCTATGGAAGAACTGCCGTTGTACGGTTTGGCAATTAATGGGAAGGGCCAATCGACGGCGGATTGCGGGGCTGTCTGGCGAACCGTCGGGAAGCCGTTGGCAGTCAGCCACTCGTGGGTTCGCACCTTGTCACAACAGATCCGGACGCATTCCGGACTAGAGATGGAGACCACTGTTCCGGCCCGCCGAAACACGTCCGTTGCAGCGGCGTAGACGGGCAGTTCGGTGTCGATTGTGGGAATCAGAAGCCCGATGTCATTTCCGGCGCAGACGCGCAGCACCGAGGGCAGGAAACCAGGATCCGTGCAGCGCGGCACCAGGATCGAGTGGCCCGCCATCAATGCGGCCGGCGCGGTTAAAGCGCAGTCGATCGTGAATACGGTCCCGCGGATGCAGGCGAGCAGCGCGACCCTCCGGCCCGCGGACGAAACGAGAATGTTCCTTTTGGCCATGACCTACCGGAATATCGGCGGAACGGCGGGTAAACATTAGCCAACGTGCGACACTTGTACCGTGAACCAGGCCTGGGCCGCCTTACTACTCGTCGCAGCAAATCCGCTGCAGGGGCAGGCGCCGATCTCGTGGGACGCCGTCCGTAAGAGCGCGCTGAACTATTCGGCCGGACTGCCCGACTTTTTCTGCACGGAAACCGTGCGGCGGTACCGCAACTCGACCAGCAGTCCCGAGTGGAGCCCGATGGACACCCTGACCGTGCAGCTTTCGTACTTCGCGCATCGCGAGGAGTACAAGCTGTTGCTCGTCAACGGCCAGAAGACCAAGTTGCGGTACGACGAAGCCGGCGGGTCTGTGTCGCAGGGCGAGTTCGGCAGCATGCTGCAGGAAATCTTCGTGGCGTCAGCCCAGGCGACGTTCGCGGCGGATAGCCAGTCGACTTTGCGAGGGCGGCCGGTCCAGGTCTTCCGCTATTCGGTGGCCGCGGAGAACGCGCATTACCAGTTGAGCTACAGCGCCAACGACCGGCGATATTCGGCGATGGCGGGACGGCACGGCTTGGTGTATGTGAGCGCGACCGGCGAGATCCTGCGCATCACATCCGAGGCGGACAATCTCCCGGCGACGTTCCCGATCGACCGGTTGAACACCGTCCTGGATTACGACTTCACGGACATTGGCGGCCGCCAGTTTCTGGTGCCGCATGCAGCCGTCCTGGAGATGCGGGCGGGGATCCTGGGGTCGAAAAACGAGATCGATTTCCACGACTACCGTAAGTTCTCGGCAGAAGCGGGAGTAAGCTTTGACGCGCCGGTAAAGAAGTAAGCGAGGCTGCTATACTGGTGGTAGATGGTTTTCAGCTGCCCGCGCGAGCGGGTTGTCGAAGGTCCGAACCGCCCCCATCAAATCGTGATCCCCTGTCCCTGTTTTAACATTTGGAGGTATCCACTCCCTACTCAATGAAAGCAAGCGTGCGTATTAACCGAGGCGTCGAAAGCCTGTTTGGCACCCGAGACGAGAACATCCGGTTGATCGAATCGGGTCTGTGTGTCCACACTCAACTGGTCGATAACAACCTGGAAATCGAGGGCGAAGCCGTCAATGTCTCCCGGGCTGAAAACATCCTGGAAGACTACAACACGCTCATGCGCGAGGGCTTTGTTTTCAACAACGGCGACCTGAACAGCTACTTGCGCGTGGTGACGAACGATCCCGAAGTGTCTCTGCGGGCGCTCGTAAACAGCGGCAAGTCGCGCAATTTCGGCAAGAAGATTCTGGCGCCGAAATCGGTGAATCAGCGGCGTTATCTGGAAGCCATCGAACGCAATGACATGGTTTTCGGCATCGGTCCGGCGGGCACGGGAAAGACGTACCTGGCGGTGGCGATGGCCATTTCGGCGCTCGTCAACAAGCAGGTGGCGCGGATCATTCTGACGCGTCCGGCGGTGGAAGCCGGCGAGCGGCTGGGGTTCCTGCCCGGCACGCTGCAAGAGAAGATCGATCCGTACCTGCGCCCGCTCTACGACGCGCTGTATGACATGCTGGACAACGAGCGAGTGGAAAAGCTGCTGGAGCGCAACGTGATCGAAGTGGCCCCCATCGCATTCATGCGCGGCCGCACGCTGAACGACAGTTTCATCATTTTGGACGAAGCGCAGAACAGCACTCCCGAACAGATGAAGATGGTGCTGACGCGGCAGGGTTTCAATTCCAAGATGGTGGTCAACGGCGACATCACGCAGATCGACTTGCCTAACGCAAAGCGTAGCGGGCTTCTCGATGCGGTGGAAGTTCTTAAAGGTGTAGAAGGCATCAGCTTCGTGCAATTCGATGAGAAGGATGTGGTCCGCCATACGCTGGTGCAACGCATCGTGAAGGCATACGAACGCTACAACGAAAGTATCGGCGCGTCCCGCCAGCTCACGCTGAAGCTGAACGATCCGGAACCGCTGCCGGCCGCGGCGCCTGCTCCGCCGGCGGTTACGCTCGCTCCCGTGCCCGCGGAAACCGTTCCGCAGGCTTAAGGCGGCGTCATGTCTTCTCCAGAAGGTAGTACGGTCACATTCCGGCGCGTTCCCGCGAGCCTGCGGCGGGCGCCGATCCAGCGATTCGCCCGCGACTTGCAAGACGCGATCGCGAAAGGCAAGCCGTTCGACGTGCTGATCACCGGGGACGCCGAACTTCGCCGGCTGAATCGCGATTTCCGCGGCAAGGACTACGCCAGCGACGTACTCTCGTTTCCATCGGCGCATCCTTCGTCGTTGGGAGACCTGGCGATTTCGCTGGGACGCGCGCGGGCGCAAGCGCGGCAGTACGGCCACACGACCGAGCAGGAAGTGCAGATCCTGATGTTGCACGGCGTGCTGCATCTGACGGGTCTCGATCACGAGTCGGATGACGGCCGGATGGCCCGCGCGGAAAAGCGCTGGCGCGCCCGCCTAGGTCTGCCGAGCGGATTGATTGAGCGCGTGCAGCAATGATCTTCGCGGTCAGATTCGCGGCCTTCCTGACGATCCCGCTGCTGGGGCTGGCGACGTTCGTCCAATTGCTCTACCTGGAGAGCCTGCGCTTGCGGACGCGCGACCTGCCGGCGCTCAAGTATTTTAAGGACACGCTGGAAGACAAGCTCGGGCTGAAAACGGAAGACGGAGCGGGCACATTCTCGCTGATCAAGCACACGCTGATCGTGCTGATGGGCGTGCTATTTCTGGCGGGAATCGCCGACGGGTCGGCGTGGACGGCTGCGATTTTCTGGCAAGCCGCGCTGAGCGCGTGGCTCACGCTGGTGGCGATCTCGTACGCCCTGCCGCAACTGCTCTACCGCAGGACGAAGGGAGAGTGGCTGGCGCCGCTGGTGCCGCTGCTGCGCGCGATGGCACTGCTGGCACGGCCGCTGGTCGGGATGCTGTCGTTCTTCCAGTCGTTGATCGAACTGGCAGACGATACGGGTACGGCCGAAGAAGAGCCGACTAATGCCGAGAATATCGAAGCGCTGATTTCCGCGGGTACGGAAGAGGGCTTGATCGAGGAACAGGATCGCGAGTTGATCCAGGGCGTGGTCGAGTTCGGCGACAAGGTGGTGCGCGAGGTAATGACCGCACGGCCAAATATCGTCGCCGTTTCCGTCGATGCCACGCTGGAAGGACTGCGGCAACTGGTCATCACCGAACAATACTCGCGCATCCCCGTGTACGAAGGGACCATCGACCTCGTGCTGGGCTTCGTCCACGTCCGCGACATGTTCGAGTTGGAAGAGGACGAGCGCGCCAGCCGGACGGTGCGGGAACTCGTTCGGCCGATCCTTTTTGTGCCCGAGACCAAGCCGGTGAACGACCTGATGCGGCAGATGCAGCAGGAGAACACGCACATGGTGATCGTGGTGGATGAGTACGGCAACACCGCGGGACTGGCCACGATGGAAGATCTGCTGGAAGTCATCATCGGGGAAATTCGCGACGAGCACGAGCCCGACAGCGATGTCACCGAGGATGGGCAGGGCGGCTTCATCGTCTCCGGGAATTTCGACCTGGACCGTGTCGCCGACCTAGTCGCGGGATTCCGTCCCGAGGAAGATATCGAATCGACCACGGTAGGCGGCCTGGTAAGCGAATGGCTGGGACGCGTTCCCAGGGCGGGCGAGTTCGCCGACCGCGATGGCATTCGCGTGGAAATACTGGCCAGCGACGGGCTGCGAGTCGAACAAGTTCGCATCGGCAAGTCACAGACGGTTGCTCATGAATAAAAAGTTTAAGTCGGGATTCGTCTCGTTAATCGGCCTGCCGAATGCAGGAAAGTCGACATTGCTGAATGCACTGGTCGGCCAGAAGGTGGCGATTGTGGCGGACAAGCCGCAGACCACCCGCACTTCCGTGCAGGGCGTATTGACGCTGGAGGGCGCACAGATCGTGTTCGTGGACACGCCGGGAATCCATAAGGCCGATACCGCGCTGAACAAACGGCTGATGCAAACGGTGCGGGCGTCGCTGGAAGAGCGCGACCTGCTGCTGTTCGTGGCCGATGCAACGCGACCGTGGGGCGATGCGGACCGGAAGGCGCTCGATCTTGCAGGCAAGACCGGAACGCCGGTGGTTCTGGTGCTGAATAAGATCGACCTGGTGAAGGATAAATCGAAGCTGCTGCCGCTAATCGAAGAATACAAGCGCAATTTCGAGTTCGTGGAATACGTGCCAGTATCGGCGTCGAAAAAACAGGGGCTGGACGAACTGCAGCGAGTGATCCTGGAGAAACTGCCGGAAGGTCCGGCGTACTTCCCGGAGGATTACATTACCGACCAGCCGGAGCGATTCCTGGCGGCGGAACTGATTCGGGAGAAAGTCCTGCAGGCCACGCGACAGGAAGTGCCGCACTCGGTCGCGGTGATGGTGGACAAGTGGGAAGAGTCGCCGAAACTGACTCGCATCTTCGCCACGATCCGGGTGGAGCGCGACGGGCAGAAGGCCATCGTGATCGGGAGCAAGGGTTCGATGCTCAAGAAAATCGGCACTCTGGCGCGGGAGGAGATGGAGCGGCTCTTCGGCATCCACATCTATCTGGACCTGCACGTGCGCGTGCAGCCGGGCTGGCGGGATCAGGCAGCCTTCCTGAATACGCTGGACTGGCGTACAATGGCCGGAGAAGATGATCACTAAAATTCTCGCCTCATTATTCGCACTGGTGCTCTTCGCAGGCGTTTGCCTGTCTGCCGCCAAACCGGTCACTGACGATGGCATCGTCGATCAGGTGCGCATCAAATTGAGCGGCGACGCTGTCGCGAAGGGCGGTGGCTTCACTGTGGAGTGCAAAAGCGGCGTGGTTACGATCAGCGGCATGGCGGAAAACATGAAGCAGAAGGATCGTGCCACAACTGTCGCCAAGAAGGTCAAGGGAGTGAAGCAGGTCATCAACAACCTGACGATCAGCCAACGACAAGCAGGCAAATGATCCGCCTCGGGTTCGCAGTAATCCTGGTTGCATTTCTGTCGATAGCGCAGAACTTCACCCTGGCAAAAGTGGACCTCGTGGGGCAGGGCTACACCTTCACCGAAGGCGCAGCCTGGAATGCGAAAGACGGCTATCTGGCCTTCAGCGATACGCCCTCGGACCGCATTATGAAGTGGTCGCCGGGCCATGACATCGCGGTGCTGCGGTCGGATGCGCACGGGCCCTGCGGCAACGCCTTCGACTCGCAGGGCAGGTTGTATACGTGCGAAACGCGCACGCGCCGCGTCACGCGCACCGATAAGAACGGCAAAATCGAGATCCTGGCGGCCGAATGGGAAGGCAAAAAACTGAACGCGCCGTCTCACGTGGCGGTCAGCCAAAACAATCACGTTTATTTTACCGACCCGGCATTCGGCTCCCAGAGCGACCATCGCGAGCTGGATTTCTACGGCGTGTTTCATGTGCCGCCGAAGGGTCCGATGAAACTGGTTGCGAAATCGGCGGGCCGGCCCAACGGGATCGCGATCTCGCCGAATGGCAAAGTCCTCTACGTCAGCAATTCCGACGAGCACAATGTGCGGGCTTACGATATCGACCACAACGGCGACGCCAGTAACGAGCGCGTGCTGATCTCGGGGATGGTGGACGTGCCGGGCGGCATGACGGTGGACGAGAAGGGCAACCTGTTCGTCGCGGCCCGGGGGATACACATCTACACGCCGGCCGGCAAACCGATCCACAACTTCGAGACCAAGGATTTCGCCTCGAGTTGCGCATTCGGGGAAGGCGACCTGAAGAGCTTCATGATTACGGGGCGCGGCAACCTGTATCGCGCCCGCTTCGAAGATTCCCAGGAAGGCAAGTGACGGACGACCCGAGGCTTTCAGCGATCGGCTTTCAGCGATCAGCCAGGCGGCGCTACCCCCAGCGTCCGTTGGTGGGCGTTGGCGCGATCATGCCGCGGCGCGATCGGGTTCTGATGGCGCAGCGCGGCAAGTGGTGGTCGCTGCCCGGCTGCGCGGTGGAAATCGGCGAGTCCTTGGCAAGCGCCGTTTACCGCGCGGTGCGCGGCGTGACCGACGACCGGCGCTACCCCAAGCGTCCGCTAGCAGGCGTCAGGGCGATCATGCTGCGCGTGGAGCACGCCAAGTGACCGACGACCGGCGCTACCCGAAGCGTCCGCTGGTGGGCGTGGGCGCGATCATGCTGCGGCGCGATCGCATTCTGATGGCGCAGCGCGGCAAGGAACCGCTGAAGGGCTGGTGGTCGCTGCCCGGAGGCGCGGTGGAAGTCGGCGAGTCGCTGAAGAACGCGGTGTGCCGCGAGGTGCGCGAGGAGACGGGCCTCGAGATCGAACCGCTCGGGGTGATGGAGATCTTCGAGCGGATCATGCACGACGATGCCGGCGCGCCGGAGTATCACTATGTACTCATCGACTACGTGTGCCGTGTGATCGGCGGCAAACTCTTTCCCGGCGACGATGTTTGCGCGGTGGATTGGGTGAAGCGGGCCGACCTGCACAACTTGCAAATTACCGAAGGCACGCTCGGGGTGATTGAAAAAGCCTTCCGCAACCGCCGACAATACAGGTAACTTGAGAACCAGCGCCGAAGTCTTGGAATTCGAACCGTTACGGCGATTGCTAGGCCGTTACATCTCCAGTCCCGCGGGCCGGCGCGAGTTGGAGAAAGTGCAGCCTCACGGCGACCTCGACCGGCTGAATGCGGACCTGGAGGAAGCCGGCGAAGCGGTGGAATATCTGCGCGTGGCCACGCGACCGCAGACTGCCACGCGGGGAGCCGCCATCCGCGTCGATTTCGGTGGCCTGCCCGATCTGGACGCGCCCGTCAACAAGCTGCACATTGAAGGTGCGAGTCTGGATCCGAAGGAAATCTTCGACCTTTTCCTACTGCTGGACCGGGCGGCGGATGCGAAGAGCGTGCTGACCGCGGCCGCCCACCGCTTTGCGCGCCTCGGTGCGCGCGCCCAGACGATCGGCGACTTCCGCGGCCTGCTGCAGGATTTGCAGGGTAAGATCCTGCCCGACGGGAGTGTCGCGGACAATGCGAGCGTCGCCCTGGCGCGCCTGCGCCGCGATATCGAGCGGCAGAAGAAGGCGATCCAGGATTCGCTGGAGCGCTTTCTACGGGCGCATCGCGAGGAAGGCGTCCTGCAGGAAGAGTTCGTCACGATTCGCAACGAGCGCTTCGTAGTGCCCATTATCGCGGGGCAGCGGCGCAAACTCGATGGCGTGATCCACGGCACCAGTTCCAGCGGCCACACGCTGTTCGTCGAACCGCTGGAAACGATCGAGCTGAATAACGACTTGGTGCGGCTGACCGAAGAGGAGATGCGGGAAGTCCACCGCATCCTGCAGGAGATGACAGCGCGGTTGCGAGGCCATGCCGCGTCGATCAAGCAGACCGTGGTCACGATGGCGGAGCTGGAGCTGATCTTCGCCAAGGGGAGATTCTCGTCTGACTTCGATTGCGTGATTCCGCGTTTTTCCGGACGGCTGATGCTGCGCGATGCGCGCCATCCGCTGCTGGAAGACGTGCTGCGCAAGCGGCGCAAGAGCGCGGTGCCGATCAGCCTGGAATTGACGCGCGATCAGCGGACCCTGCTGATCAGCGGACCGAACACCGGCGGCAAGACCGTGACGCTCAAGACGGTCGGTCTGTTGAGCCTGATGGCGCAATCGGGGCTGCCCGTCCCCGCGGCCGAGGCCGAATTCCCGCTGTTCGAGCAGGTGCTGGCCGACATCGGCGACTACCAGTCGATTCAGGAAAACCTCAGCACGTTTTCGGCGCACGTCTCGAATATCCGTGAGATGGCGTTGGACGTGACACCGGATTCGCTGGTGCTGCTGGACGAACTGGGCGCGGCGACGGATCCGGAAGAGGGCGGCGCGCTCGGCGTGGCGATTGTGGGGCACTTCCGCGGCGCGGGCGCGTTCACGTTGATTTCGACGCACCTGATGGCGCTGAAAATCTACGGCGCGTCGACGGCGGGTGTGGTGAACGGGTCGATGGGCTTCGACGAGGAGACGTTCGAACCGACCTATCATTTGCGGCTGGGGTTGCCGGGCAAATCGGCGGGGCTGGAAATCGCGACGCGCCTCGGCATGCCCGAGGACATCATGAATCGCGCGCGCCACTCGATGAGCGATCGGGAGCGCGACGTCACCCGTTTCCTCAGCGAACTGCATCAGCGGATCGAGACTACGCAGACGCTGGAGAAGACTCTGCGCGAAAAGATCGGCGACCTGGAACGCCGCGAAAAGGAACTGTCGCGCGAATGGGAAAAGCGCGAGACGGCCAAGCTCAAAGAACTGGAACGCCGGACCGACGCCGCGCTGGCACGCTTCGAGGAACAGTCGCGGGAGGCGCTCGGCAAGATCGCGCAAGGCGGTGATCGTCGCAAGGCCGATCAGGACGCCCAACGTCGGGTGTCGAAGGCCAAGCGCGAGCTGCGGGAAGACTTCGAGACGACCGTGCTCGCGACCCAGGACGATTCGCGGCAGGATCGGATTCAGCCATTGCGGGTCGAGGAAGGCGTGCGTGTGCGGCTGAAGGATGTGCGCGATCCGGCGCGGGTCCGGCGCGTGCTGGGCAACGGCAAGTTCGAAGTCGAGGCCGGCTTCATGAAGATGCAGGTCACGCTGGACGACATCGTGGAGGTGCTGCCGGACACCGGACCTTCGATAGGGAAACTGCCGAAGAACGTGTCCTTCAAACCGGCGCCGGAACTGACACCCGTGCACCAGGAGATCAACGTGATCGGCCACCATGCGGAGGAAGCGCGCGATGAGGTCGATCAGTTTCTGGATCACGCGGTGATGGCGACGGCCAGCCGCGTCCGCATTGTGCACGGCCACGGCATGGGCATCCTGCGCAAAGTGATCCAGGAGATGCTCAGCAAGCACCCGCACGTGGCGCGCTACTACCCTGCCCCGCAGTCGGAAGGCGGCAGCGGCGCGACGATCGTGGAGTTGAGGGAGTAATCGCCACCATTCGCTCCATAGTGGCTTTCGCCACGTAATTTAAGACACGCCCATACTGATTTACAGAACTTTTGCACTTTGGAAACCTTTCCGCGCTGCCCTGCCGCTACGCTGAAACCAGATAAAGGCGGAGGCTTCCGCTGGGGGGTGAAGTGAGTTCATCGACCATACTTGTGCTGTTTGCCGCCACTTCAGTGTGGCCGCTCGGACATGCGCAACCGCGAACCATCGACACCGCAAAATCCGTGATGACGGTAAGGGTGTTCAAAGCCGGCGTGCTTTCGGCCTTCGCCCACGATCACGAGATCGCCGCCCCAATCGCCAGCGGGACGGTGGATACCACTGCCCGCAAAGTTGAGTTACGCACGAAGGCCGCTTCGTTGAAAGTCGAAGACAAGGAAGCGTCCGAAAAGGATCGGGCGCAAATTCAGAGCACCATGACCGGGCCCGAAGTCCTTGATGTCGAGCGCCACGCGGAAATCGTCTTTCGATCGACCAGCGCCGAATCGGCGGGTGGCGGTTGGCAGGTCCACGGCGAATTGACTCTGCACGGACAGACGCGGCCGGTCGTAGTAGAGGTCCGCGAGGAGGGCGGCCACTACATCGGCACGGCCAGATTGAAACAGTCGGATTTCGATATCAAGCCGGTGAAGGTCGCCGGCGGCACGGTACGCGTCAAAGACGAAGTCCGAATCGAATTCAACATTGTACTGGCGCGATAGATCCAACATCGTGCTTTGGGGAGGGATGAGTATGTTTCGTAACAACGGGAGAAAGGCACTGGGTATTCTGGCAGGTTTCGGCCTGCTTACGCTGAATGCGATGGCGCAATATGGCGGAGGTACGACAGGCGGAGGCACGACGGGCGGCACAACTGGAGGCACAACTGGAGGCACAAGCACCACGGGTACGAGCACCGGCGGGGCCACGACGGGCGGCGGTCCGGCTACCATTTACAATTTTCACAGCAATTATCACATCGGATTCGAGCAGCCGGAAGCGTGGGGATTGAAATATTTCGCGTCGGGCTCGTTGCTCGCCGGACTACCCCAACCGGAACCCGCCGAAGGTCACCGCGTGGGATCCATCACCGTGGGATTCGAAGTGGGATGGCTGCCCTCGCTCGATGCCGGGCAGCGACAGATCGGCTTCAACGGTCAGGTTCCCGAGGACCTGAACAAGGCGCCGATATTTGCGAGACCGGTGGTCAGAATCGGATTACCCGATAAATTTTCCGTCGTGCTCGCCGCGCCGCCGCCGTTCGAGGTTTTTGGAGTCACCTCGCACCTTCTGGCCTTCGGGTTGGAACGGCCGATTCTGGAACGGCCAAATTGGACGCTCGCCTGGCGGGGCTACGGCCAGGTGGGATCGGTAAAGGGCGCATTCACGTGTCCGCAAAGTGCGCTGGCTTTTGCACCGGGTTCGGCGGGGAATCCCACCGAATGCGTCGGCAAATCGGCGGATGTGGCCACGATGCGGTATGCCGGCAGCGAGTTCCAGTTCGCCTACAAATTGCCCAGCATGCCGAAGGTGATACCGCACGTTGCCGCCGGCGGCAATTTTATCGACGGCGCTTTCCAGGTGCACGCGCCGGTGTCGGACGGTTTAGATCAAACCAGGCTTTGGACGCGGGGCGGAACGTTCTCGACCACGGGAGGCGTCACGTATCTGGTCACTAAGAAAGTCGCGTTCACCGTGGACGCCTTCTATAGCCCTCTGTGGGTGCAGCGCAGCAGGAACGCTCCCACCACGAACGATGGCCTGTTCAACGTGCGGGCACTCATGAGTTACACGTTCCGCTAGGCACGCGGGTCAGTGCCGGACATCCGCAAAGTCCGGCATATGCACGATCAGGCCGTGCGACAGAGTGTTCTTGGAGTAACCGGCCACCAGTTGGCGGTTGTATTCGGGGAGCGAAAAATCGAAGGGGTTTCTGGGATTCCGATCGACGATCTCGAGGTCGGAATCGGCCATCGTCAGTTTTCCGAAACGCAGGCTGCCGCCGCGATGATAGATGTAGTTCGCGGCGGCTTCCGGCAATCGCAACTGGGAAGCCTCGTGTGCGGCGTGGAACAACTGCACGATGTTATTGCCTTCCACGGTTACCGCGGTGATTCGTCCGTGAATGTGAGGGGGCGGCAGCATGCGCTCGGGAAACATCAGGATGTCATCGCCCTCCATACGCACGCCGCGGGCTTCGTTCAGGTTGATCAGCTTGGAGAGGTCCTCGCCGAAGAAGTGAAGCAGTCCCTTGAAGGGAATCGGCCCAGCTTTAATTTTGTCCACGTGCATGCGGAGATTGCCGTCGGCCGTCACCGACAGGTCGCCTTCCATTTCGTAATGGAGGTCGACGCCTTTGTGCAGCGTGCCCTTCTGCACCAGGCGGGTTCCTTTCACGCTCATCGAGATGTTCTTCAGGGGCGCTCCGGGATAGGCGAAGACGTAGGAGTTGAGTACTTGCGTCAGGCTGGCAGTGCTGATGGCCAGGGAGCCCGAATCTATATCGACGGCGAACGAATCGAGGGCGTCCAAGGTGACTGGACGATCGGCGCCAGTGGGCACGAGGCGTCCTCGCATGGCGCGAATCTGCAGCGTGACGGCCGCAGTTAGTCGCAGATTCGTGTTGCGAATCTGGATTTCAACGGTACTGCCGGCTCTCTTCGGGGGCGGCTCTTGCTTCTGGCCGGCGACCCGCAGGCTGCTTGCCATGAGCAACGCAAGGGCGGCAGTATGGGCCGGGTTACGCATCCGCCAGGCCCGCCAGTTGCGGCCGCGTCAGCCGGTACAGCAGTTGTCCGGGAATGAGATAGGCCAGGTGGCTCATGCCGGACAGCCACACCGCGCGCATGGCGGTGGAGATGGCGAATGGCCGGTTCAACAGGCTCGCACAGTTCCTCAGATAATCGCGCGCGGGAAGCTGACAGGCCGCGGCAGCGCCGGCCAGCCGACCTGTGAACAAGGCGTTGAGAATGCCCGAGCCCGTGAATGGATCGACGAAGCCGAGCGCGTCGCCGGCAGGATAAAGATGGTCGTCGTCACCGAGCGCAGGGACGGCCCGCGAGAAACTGAGCGGTCCGGTTTTGATCCACTCCATGCGGCGCGTTAATGGCTGCAAGCGTTCGGCCACAGCCGGCTCAGTGGCAAGGAATTCGTCGATATCGAACCCGCATCGCAGCAGCGCCTCTTCGCGAGCCAGGCCGCACACGTTCGTGTAGCCGCCTTCCACCGCGCTGATGCCGACGTAGCCAAAAGGGAGGAAATACAGTGCCACGACGTCATCGGCCGGACCGGTGAAGTGCGCTTTGAAGCCGAAGAACCTGCCACCTTTGCGTGCCCCGCCGGGCCGTCCGTGCGCCATGACGACCGTGTGGCGCTTGAAAGCCGGCTGAAAGATTTCGCCCCGAAAGACCTGTGCGCCCAGAGCGGCCGCTTTCTCCAGCATTAAGCGATCGAGAGCGAGGCGGCTGAGTCCCAGGGCCGGCTCGGCGAGCGCCCATTTCTTGGAGCCTCTGGCGAACTGCAGCAGGCAACGGCGAATCCGCGTCGGGTTGAGCCGGAGGACCTCGGGGAGTACTCCGAGGCTTTCGAGCACGCGGCAGGCTTCGGGCGCGATGAACTCTCCACAGACTTTGTGGCGGGGGGCGCGCGCTCTTTCAAACAGGCTGACCGACGCACCCTCGCGCAAGGCGGTAATCGCCGCGGCTGCTCCGGCCGGTCCTCCCCCCGCGATTTGGATCGCACTCACCTGACTTCATTGTGTGGCGGGGAGGGGATTAAGGACAGATCGATATCGTACGAGACAGTCTGTTTTAACTTACGTAAAACCGGAGTAGCGTAGGCCTAGCGCGCCTGGACTTTGGACATTTCGTATCCCTCCGTTCGAAACGGAGCCGCGCGCGTCAGCAAGCGACGATGCTTCACGTACGATGTGGCGGACGGCAACGCTCCCTCTCACGGTCGCGGCTCCGATCGGAGCGGCGCGGTCGGCCCAGTTCACCTATATAACAGGCTACAGCGCTTCGAGGACGGCCGCGGCATGGCCCTGGGCCTTTACTTTGCCGTAGATCTTTTCGATCTTGCCGTCGGGTCCGATGACGAAGGTCGTCCGCTCGATGCCCATCACCTTGCGACCGTACATATTCTTCTCTTTCCAGACGCCGAAGGCTTGGGCCGCTTCCTTGTTCTCGTCGGCGAGCAGAGTGAACGGCAGGTCGTACTTCTGCTTGAATTTCGCCTGCGCCGCGGGCTTATCAGGCGAGATGCCGAGCACGGCGACGCCCTTCTTCGCGAACTTCTTGATGTCGTCGCGGAACTCGCAGGCTTCGACCGTGCAACCGGGCGTATCGGCCTTCGGATAGAAATACAGCACCACGCGCTTGCCCTTCATGTCCGACAGACGGAACGCCTCGCCGGTCTCGGTATGCAATTCCACGTCGGGAGCTTTATCGCCTTCATTCAACATTCGTCACCCCAGCTTCTGTTTGAAGAGTTCCGTCACTACCGTCACGTTCGCCTGTCCGCGACTGGCCTTCATCACCTGGCCGACCAGGAAATTGATGACGGTGGTCTTTCCGCCTTTATACTGCTCGACCTGTTTGGGATTGTTCGCGATCACGTCGGCGATGATCTTGTCGATCGCGCCGGTGTCGCTGATCTGCTTCAAGCCTTCGCGTTCGACGATGACGCCCGGGGCTTCGCCGCTGGCGAACATCTTCGGAAAGATCTCCTTGGCCAATTTACCCGACAATTCGCCCGTGGCGATCAGCCTCACAAGCTGGCCCAGATGCTCGGGACTGACCGGCGAATCGGCGATCTCTTTGGCCTCGGCCTTCAGCATCCCTATCAGGTCGCCCATCACCCAGTTCGCCGTCGTCTTGGCATCGCCCGATGCAGCGGCCGCGGTCTCGAAGTATTCGCTGGCGGCGCGAGTCTGGGTCAAGACTTCGGCATCGTACTCGCGCAGACCGAGCTCCTGGATGAAGCGCTGCCGCTTGCGGCCGGGCAACTCCGGCATGGCCGCTTCGACCGACGACAGCCACTCGCTGCCGATGCGCAGCGGGACGAGATCGGGCTCGGGAAAATATCGATAGTCGTGCGCGTCTTCCTTGCTGCGCATGGTGAACGTTTCGTCGAGATCGGGATTGTACAGGCGCGTCTCCTGCACGACGCGTCCGCCGCTCTCGATCAGCGCGATCTGGCGGAGAATCTCGAAATCCAGAGCCTGCTTCAGGAACCGGAAGGAATTCAGATTCTTCACCTCGGCCTTGGTGCCGAACTTCTCCGCGCCACGCAACCGCACAGACACATTGGCGTCGCAGCGCAGGTGGCCCTTTTCCATATCGCAGGTGGAGACTTCCATGAATTGCAGCACCTGCTTCATCTCGGTAAGATACGCGTACGCCTCGTTCGAACTGCGCATGTCGGGCTCGCTGACGATTTCGATCAGCGGAGTGCCGCTGCGATTGAGGTCGACATACGAGTACCGATCGGAATCCTTGAAGCCGTCGTGAACGCTCTTGCCGGCATCGTCTTCCATATGGACGCGGGTCACGCCGATCCGCTTGGGCACGCCATCCACGACGATATCGACATACCCGAACTCGGCCACCGGTTCGTCATACTGCGAAATCTGATAGCCCTTCGGCAGATCGGGATAGAAGTAATTCTTGCGCGCGAAACGCGAGTAGGGCCGCACCTGGCAATTGAGCGCGACCGCGCCCTTGAGCGCCAATTCGACCGCCGCGCGATTCAGCACCGGAAGCGCTCCGGGATGGCCGAGGCAGACCGGGCAGACGTTGGTATTCGGCGGCGCCCCGAAGCTGGTCGGGCAGCCGCAAAAAATCTTGGTCGCCGTGGAAAGCTGGACGTGCACTTCGAGTCCGATCACGGGCTCATAACGCGCGATGACCTCGGCGGAAGGCATGGCGGATACGGAGGAAGACATGGATCTTCCTATTATAGGTTGCGTCAATGCGCGCGGCTCAGTTTGCCCTGCAGTTCGCGTACAAACTCCTGCAGCGCTTTGCGGTCGGCGGCCTGCCACTTCAATACCACAAAGTATCGGCGAACGTTGAAGAAGACCGTGTCGGCGCTGGGTCGCCAGCGTTGCGTCAGTTCCAGGCTGACGGCCTCGGACCGCAACAGGTAGACGCGCGCCTGCAGATTGCCCGGGCCTTCGTAGTCGGCCTGACGCAGGCGGTCGATCTCATTGCGAGGGACGGGATCGGGCGATTCCGAAACGGGAAGGTCCCGCATTTCACCGCGCCGCCACACTCCGGCCGCCGTTTGCGGGAACAAATCGGGCGGCAACTCCGGCGGTTTGCCGCAACTGCCGAGCAGCAGCGGGAGCGCGACCAATATCCTGCGTGTCATTCTTCTCGATTCTGACATGGCGCCGCAAACCGAGGTGCTACCATCGCAGTTATGGCGAAGTTTAAGCCGGCGAAAGGAAAGAGCAAGAGTGCCGCCGCCCCTCAGGGCGGGCTTCCGTGCGTGATCCTGCTGATTCTCGGGATGATCCTCGTGATGCTTTTTCTTTATTGGGTAATGGCCGGCTCCTCAGCGAAATAGAACATGCGAACAGATAATCGAAAGGCCGATCAGCCTCGTCCGCTAGAGATCCTCACGGGCGTATTGAAGACCGCGGAAGGCTCCGCGTTGATCAAGGTCGGGAACACTCACGTGCTGTGTACCGCCAGCGTCGAAGATACCGTGCCGCCGTTTTTGCGCAATTCGGGGAAAGGCTGGGTGACCGCGGAATATTCCATGCTGCCGCGCGCCACCGCCAAGCGGACGCCGCGCGAGGTGACCAAGGGACGTCCTTCGGGCCGGACACACGAAATCCAACGACTGATCGGCCGGTCGATGCGGGCCGTCGTGGATGTGAACGCGCTCGGCGAGCGAACCGTGGTGATGGATTGCGACGTGCTGCAGGCCGACGGCGGTACGCGGACGGCGTCGATCACGGGAGCCTTCGTCGCGCTGGCTCTGGCGCTGCGGCAGATGGTGGAATTCGGCGTCCTGCGAAAGATTCCACTGCGCGACTATGTGGCGGCCACCAGTGTGGGAATCGTGCGCGGCACGGCCATGCTGGATCTTTGCTACGAAGAAGACTCGCAGGCCGATGTCGATATGAACGTAGTGATGACCGGCAGCGGTAAGTTCATCGAGGTGCAGGCGACCGCGGAACACGTACCGTTCGACGACGGGCAGATGTCGCAACTGACGGAACTGGCGCGGGGCGGCATTCAGCAACTGGTGGAGGCCCAAAGGAAGGTAGCGCTGCTGTGATTCGGATGTACTGCGCCACCGGGAACGCAGGGAAGCTGGAAGAATTCCGGCTCGCGGCCCGTCAGTGCGCGCCGGATGTGGAACTGGAAATCGAAGCGGTGCCGGGCTACAAAGGCATCGAGCCATGCGTCGAAGATGGCGACACGTTCGGCGACAACGCCGTGATTAAGGTGCGGCACTACGCGCGGCATGCCGAGGGATACGTGTTCGCCGACGATTCGGGCCTGGTAGTGGAAGCGCTGGGAGGCGCTCCGGGAGTTCTGTCGGCGCGCTTTTCGGGGCCCGGCGCCACCGACGAAGCGAACAACAAGCTGCTGCTGAAAAAAATGCGCGGGGTGAAAAATCGGGCCGCCAGTTTCGTCTGCCTCATCGCGCTGATGGACGGCCGGCGCCACGTCGGGATCTTCGCCGGGCGCGTCCAGGGCGAGATTCTCAGTAAGCCGCGCGGCACGGGCGGTTTCGGCTACGATCCGCTGTTTTACTGTCCCGAACTGGGATGCACGTTCGGAGAAGCGACCGAGGAGCAGAAACTCCAAGTCAGCCATCGCGGCCAGGCATTCCGCTCGATGCTCGCACGCGTTTTTCCGCCCAAGCCCGTGACAACTCCCGACGCGCCCGGGCCGAAGCCGGGGACATGGCCCTTTCCCAAGCACGACGGTTAATGCGGAACCGAAGGCGCGGAAGGCCCGCCCGGACTTTGCGCATTACATTCACTCGCGGCACACGGAGCACGTAAGACAGACGGGAGTGTTACCATCGCGGGCAAGGTGCGTTCGACGGCCGGAGGCTTATGCTACATCACTTTGGCGGCTCGGATCCCGACGGAAGTTTCGGGGCCTCGGCATCCTCCCGCTGCTTCCACGGCAACAGAACCCGCAGCGTGAAGTAATTGACGCCTGCAAGAACAGCCCCCACCAGGTAATGTTCCTGCGCGACCGCCGCGCCCACCACGCCGGTGGTCCAGATACTCGCCGCGGTGGCAGTGCCGCGTACGTTGCCTTCACTCTTGAGAATCGCGCCGCCGCCGATGAATCCGATTCCTGCCACCAGACCCTGAATGATGCGGCTTTGGCCGGAAGGATCCATGGACGTGCCGAGCATGACATAGCCGCAACTCGCCATCGCGACGAGCGGAAAGGTCCGAATGCCGACGCTATGCGATTCGTGTTCGCGATACCAGCCTACCGGCAGCGCGAAAACATACGCCGTGATGAGGCGGACGACCTGATAGACCTCATCCGGCATGCCCAGCGGATTCGCCATACGAGCGTTATACCACTTTCACGTCCAAAACATTTCCTGTACATTATGTTATATGCAGAGCAGCCGTGATTCGTCCGTCTGGCGAAGTCTGGCCGTCGCTTTCGGCGATGGTCTGGCCTTCGGCGTAGGCATGAAGCTCACGCAACCCGCGGGGCGCACCCCCATCGACGCACCGCAAACCGATCTCAGTCCTCTGGCGCGCCGCCTGGAAGAGATGGAGCAGCGCATTGCGGAAATCGAAACCAGGCCCGTGGCGCTGGCCGCACCCCAGCAGGCCGCCATCGCGTCGCAACCCTTCGACCAGAAGGTTTTGGAAGCCGTGGTGAACGCGCTAGAGGCTCGCTTGCGCGAACATGCCAGCCAGGTGGAACGGCAGATCACGGAACTGCAGGCGAAGATCACGATCGAGCTGAACACGCTGGACCGGCAGGATCGCGCAGTGGTGGAACGCGCGCAGGCAAGCATCGCTGCGCTCCAGCAACAGGTCGGCGGCGAATTGGCAGCGATCCGTCAGGCGGTCGAAACCGACCGGCAGAATCTGCGGGATCAACTCGGCAATCTCCACCACGATGTCGCCGACGTGCTCGGCGAGCAACTCGACGCCATTCGCAAGACCGCGGACGCCGACAGGCAGAGCGTCGAAGACCGGATCGGCAACCTGCACCACGATATCGCCGACGTGCTGACGGAGCAGATGGAAACACTGCAGCAGGAACTGCGCCACGAGATCCGCCAGTCGGCCGGCAATGTGGCGGCTATTGCGGCGTCGGCGGCCGACGCGGCGGCGGACAACCGGCTGGCGCCCTTGCGCACTGCACTGGCGGCGAAGGATCGCGAGATTGCGGAACTCCGCGCGCGGCTTGAAGGCAGCGA
>Ga0105240_10003422_pt1 | contig 24653 bp, 25 predicted proteins | sample KBSC54metaG_FD_80426 | JGI IMG/M metagenome (GOLD analysis project Ga0105240, IMG submission 80426) | Corn rhizosphere microbial communities from Kellogg Biological Station, Michigan, USA - KBS C5-4 metaG | ecosystem: Host-associated > Plants > Roots > Rhizosphere > Soil | place: Michigan, USA...
GAAGGCGTCCGCTCCGCCTCCGACGAGCCGCTCCTGAATGGCGTCTCCGCCATCTCCAAGGGCCACAAGATGGAAGGCCAATTCTTCCCGCTGCTCTTCGACCCAAACACAATCCAGGATTAGCTCATGAAACGAATCGGGTGCTCCGGGTCCTTCGCACTTGGGGACCCGGGATACCAGGATCAGGGGCACGGAATCGCTGGGTGCCCATGTCTCCCTAGTTCTGGGACCTGGGATCCAGAAATTCCTTCACGCATCCATCTGCACAGATGCGTCCGAAAACTCCTTCGAAAACTCATCCCAGGCATCAACCACTTCCGCTTTGACCCCACCCGACTGTGGCCCCTGCAGATCGCCACCCTGGTTCACAAACATCTCTGCCTTCGAAATCGCGGACTTCAGCCGCTCTACCTTCTCATGAAAACTGGCCATGCGGATCCCCCTGCTTCGGTTCTATAAAGGTCCTGCGACAAACCACACCACGAGCATCCGCAGATACCACACCGGTTTCGATGCCGGCTGAAGCGAACAAAAACCTGAGTGTCCTCACGAATGTGACGAAATTTTCATCATTCAGCCTGCTTCTCAAAGCCAACCCGGCCGCAACCCCGATCGACTGCATCTCGCGTCGACTCATGACTCCCGCAAAACGCATCACAACAGACGCATGGACCCTCTGGCTCCCCTCCTCGGACGCACCCTAGTCATCATCGCCCATCCTGATGACGAAGCCGTCGCCTCTGCCGCGCTCCTCCAGCGCATCCGCGAACCCCACGTTCTCTTCTGCACTGACGGCGGCCCTCTCGACCCATACTTCTGGGGCAAGTACGGTTCACGCGAAGCTTACAGCCGTATGCGCGAAAAGGAAGCTCGGACGGCCCTGGAAGTGGTCGGCGTCAGACACGTCGAATTTCTCAAGACCCGCTCCGGCGAACCCATCATCGACCAGACCCTATTCCAGCATCTGCCCGAGGCCGTCCCCGCCGCAGCCGACTTCGTCTCACGCATCCGCCCCGACGCCCTGCTAACCATCGCTTACGAAGGCGGCCACCCCGACCATGACAGTTGCAGCTTCATCACCGCCCAGGTCGCCCGCGAGCAGCACTTGCCCGCATGGGAGATGCCCATCGAACCGCTCTTCAAGAAAGTCGAACGCAGATGGCAGACATTTCTCTCCCCGGCTCAGCCGGCAATCACCCTGAGCCCTACACCGGACGAAATCGCCCGCAAACGCCGCGCTCTGCAAGCCTACGGCTCCCAGGGTAACTTCGACAGCATCGCCGCGGTCGACGAAACCTTCCGCCCAATGCCTCGATACGATTACACCCGCCGCCCTCACCAGGACATCCTCAACTACGAATCGTGGCAGTGGAAGATGACCGGCGACGAGGTCTCCGCTGCCTTCGAAACTTACCTCGCCACGCACTGATGAAAGCCGTCTCACATCCTTCGGCTGAGTTTGACGCCACTCGAATTCAGATAAATCGATTCATTATCTCTGCACTTATCAATCGAGTTCTCGCCGCGCGAAATCTCTTGCAATGCACAGCGAATTCCGCTTTACTATCCCCTCATACCCCGGTCTCATACTCCGTTTTGGTGAGGGGCACGATGTCTCGCGAGATCCTGACTTTCGGCTATGACGCTTGCCATCGCTGGGCCGTGCTGCGCCTGGCCGGGTACACCGTACACGTCTGCGAATCGATCGGCGAGTTGCGCGAGCGCCTGATGAAGCGCGCACATGTCGACGCCGTCATCATGGTCGAGGACATCGTCAACGTCCCCCAGGAGGCGATCACTGCGGCCAAGTCCTACTTCCATGGACCTCTCGTTCTATTCCAGGCAAGATCGCGATCTGCCCACCAGGGGTCCTTCGATCTCTGCGTTCCCATTCTCAGCGGACCCTCAGCATGGCTGCCGAAGCTCGAGGCGCTTCTCGATTCGAACCGTACGACTTCGAAGTCCGACTCTGCCGCCCCAGTCTCCCCGGCTAGGAAGACTCTAATCCGCTAGCAGCTGAACCCTCAGCACGTCACCATCGTCACGCTGCATCCCGGTCTCGTCGGCTTCCACTGCACTAGGAAGCTGGTCACTGAATTCGCCTGCATCCGGCGCATCGCTTCGAACTCACCGCTCTTCTGGCTGTAGAGCAGCTTGCCGTGGTCGCTAAGAACCGCCAGTGCCGGCACACCCTTATTCAGAGGCACGCCATAACGCTCTGCGATGTCGACATTCTCATCCATGTGCCCGATATTGATGTGCACCAGCACAAAATTCGCGTCGAGAATCGGCCGGTTCTCCGGATTATGGAAGTAGATATCCAGCACCTGGCAGTCCCCGCACCAGTTCCCGCCGAAGTCGATCAGGATCCGTTTGTGTGTCGCCGCAGCCTGCTTGAGCGCGTTCGAGAGATCCGTCTTGGCCTGAGCAGGGTCGGGGTAGATGTCCCGCGTGCCGCCCATTGCCATACTCACGGTCAGCAACATCGCAGCGCATACGCCCAACAGCTTCGACAACTTCATCGCACCCATCCTCCGGCTCCTCAAGTCGAGTCTGTCATAAAGGATGCCTCAATCCTTCATTCCGTTACAATTCGTTCCACGCTACCGCTTGCGGGAAGATTTAGTCTGTATCAGATATGAATAAGCTTCGTCAGAAGCTCGAGTCTCATGCCTTCCCCACCCTCACCGCAATGATGGAGGGCTACGCGCAGGCGGCCGTCGAAACCGCAAGAAGCGAGTACCGCCAGACCCTCAACTACTCCGCCGACTCCATCAATGTTCTTGACGAGATTACCGTTCTGGTTGGTGAGAGCGTCGACATCGACCTCGATTTTGAGTCCCGCCTCTGGGGGAGCTATCTCGGAGAGGTCATCCGCGCCCGCTATGCCGGAATCTGGGAGATGACGCAGTACCCCGGCGGCCAGGTCGCCGTCCCCGCCGTCGAAGTCCGCGGCTCGCGTCTTTTCCCTCTCATGAAGGTTTATCGCCGGCTCACCAACGGCGAAGAAGAAGACCTTCGCACCTTCTACAACATGGTTACCGAGCGCCTTGGCAACCCCGCCCAGGTCAACTAAAAGACGATCGCCCCTGGATTCCTTTGATTCTGTCGCTAACTGCTCTGTTTGCTTCGGCTCCCGTTGTGAGCAGTGGAAATTGGCCCGGCTGGATCCACCGGAGCGGAGGGTACCGCTAAAGATTCCCGGGCCTCTTACGACTCATCGTTCCCGGAAAAGGGAGCAAGCCAACACGTTTCGCCTGACCAAAAAGGCCCAGAGCCCAGAGTGCGATCAATCACACCGGTACACCCGCTTTATGCGACAATGGAGCTTGATGAGCGTGCCGCACTTCTGCGCGCGGAAGGATCCAAAATGGGCGATTTACTACAGCCAACTCACCTGATCATTCTCGCGGTCGTTGCTTTTCTGCTCTTTGGCGCCAGGCGGCTGCCCGAGCTCGGCAAAGGCCTCGGCGAAGGGTTGAGGGGCTTCAGAGAAGGCATTAAAGGCGTGACCGAGCCTCCGCCGACCACCACGCAGCAGAACACTCAGGCTCAGCCACCGGCGCCACCGGCCAGCACCACCGAGCCGCCCCGCCAGGCATAGCTTCCGCCGACCTTCTCAAAACCAACGCCAACCGGCGTACCAGGCCTGTGCGAACTGCACAGGCTTTTTTTGCATCTCCGCCGCCTTGCTCTCCAGTCCCATTGCCTGGTTCCGTGTCTTTATGCAACCCTCCAGTTGCACAAGTCATCCGGCTGGTCCTATGATCAGGAGCCATGTCTCGCAAAGACCGCAAGCGCATCACAGCCAAGCCGAAAGCCAAGGCACGCGTCTTCGCCGCACTAGGCGATAAAACCCGTCTCGCCCTGGTTGCCCAACTCTGTTCAGGCGAGTCCGCCTCCATTTCCACCCTGGCCGACGACTCCAAGATCACCCGTCAGGCCATAACCAAGCACCTGGGTGTTCTTGAGCGGGCCGGTATCGTCTCGAGCACTCAGTCCGGCCGCGAACGCCTGTTCCAGTTCGAACGAGAGCCTCTCGACGACCTCCAGCAATACCTCGTCTCCGTCTCGAGGCAATGGGAGCAGGCGTCCGCTCGCCGCAAGTCTCACTCACAAAAGTGAGTTCGGCTCCTGCCATCCTTCTTGTCACCTTGAAGGCCGCTGGCGCATCTAGAGGTGTATGAGCATCGAAAAAGCCACATTTGGAGCAGGCTGCTTCTGGGGTGTCGAAGCCACCTTCGCAGCCATCCCGGGGGTCGCTGCAACGGCCGTAGGCTACGAGGGCGGAACCCTCGAACGCCCCACCTATAAAGATGTCTGCACAGACCAGACCGGGCACGCAGAAGTCGTCGAGCTAGACTTCGACAACGAGAAGATCAGCTACGACAAGATTCTGGACGCGTTTTTCAGCCTTCACGATCCCACTACTCTCAACCGTCAGGGTCCCGACTGGGGAGCACAGTACCGCTCCGCCATCTTCTTCCACTCGCCCGAACAGGAGCAGCAAGCCAAAGCTAAGATTGAGCAGCTCACCGCCTCTGGCCGCTACTCGCCCAAGCGCATCGTCACCAAGGTAGAGCCCGCGCAAACCTTCTGGCGCGCCGAAGAGTACCACCAGAAATATCTCGAGAAGCGCGGCCAGACCAGCTGCCACATCTGAGGCAGTTGTTAGTTCACAGTTCGTAGTTCACCGAGCCTGAGCCGGTCATGCCGCCCGACTGTGAACTAAGAACCATGAACTAGCAACTATTCCCTCCCCTGCCCCAGCCTCCACGCCTTGATGAACTTCCAGTGCACGTAAACCGAGTGGTTGATGTGCAGAATCAGCCCCTCGCGTCCGTCCAGAAATCCCAGCCGGAATACGTAGTTGTAGAGAAATGTCGCCGCCGGGTTCAGCAACGCATTCCATACAAACGCTCCTGCCGACCTGCTGACCTTCCCTCGCTTGTACAGCAGAGGCGCGATGTCCGAGCTGTACCTATCCATGTGCTCCAGATAAATGCCCATGGTTGGATACGCGTAGTGCAGCATGTCGCCCTTGAGCTTCCCCTTAGGCCCTGCAAACTGCGGAGTCGAATGCGGTCCCACGCCCTCGCTCAGGCGTGCCACGCCGCGCTTGAACAGCCGCAGCTTGCGATCGGGATAGAAGCCTCCATGCCGGACCCACTTACCGAAGTACAGATTCAGCCGCGAAATCCAATACGCCTCGTACTTCGGCTCGCTCGCCAGCAGTTCCTGAATCTCCTTCTGCAACTCCGGCGTCAGCACCTCGTCCGCATCCAGCAGCAGAGTCCAATCACTCGTGCACAGGTCTAGCGCCACATTCTTCTGCTCGCCATGCCCGCCAAACTGGTGATAGCTAGTCTTCGCTCCGAACGACTGCGCGATCTCGATCGTCCTGTCGCGCGATCCCGAATCCACCACGACAATCTCATCCGCCCACTTCACGCTCTCCAGCGTACTGGGCAGATTCGCCTCCTCGTTCATGGCGATCATCGCAATGGATAAAGTTTTCCGGGGCATCCCCCGAAGGATAAATCACAGCTCTGAAGGCACTTCAGAACCGGATATTTACGCCTTGCTCGCACATGTCTGTAAGCACCGACAGCAGATTCGTAATCCCCAGCAGCTGCCTGATCCTCGGCCCCACATTCACCAGCACCACGCAGCTCCCGCCAGCCTTCGCCGATACATACAGTCGTACCAAGGTGCCGAGTCCGATGCTGTCCATAATGGACAGATCGGTCAGATCAAGTACGATCCTCTTCGACTGCGGGATGAGCTCTTTCACCTTGCTGGCGAGCACGTCGCAGACGCCCAGCACCAGCTTGCCGTGGCACTTCACTGTGAAAACATCGCCATTGCACTCGACGTCGAGCGTCAGTTGAGAGACTGCGGCAGCCTGGGCCATACGCCTACCTTTTTCAGAACAGATTCAGGGAACGGGGAATCAGGAATGGCTGGATTCTCTCACATCCAAATGTGCTTCGGAAACCGCTGCCGCGCTAAAAGCGCGAGCCCTCAGCGGAGCCAGCTTGCACTCCGCAGCGGCAACTGCATTGTTGGATCGATCGCAATCTGCCGTGCAGGGTGTCCGAGACAGCAGGTCAACTCATCCCAGTGCCAGCCCGCCGCGTGTGTCTCGTCGAGCGGTTTCTCCGGGTCGGTGTTTGCAAACAGCGGAACCGGCTTCATGCACAGGGGCTCTTCACAGCGCAGCCAGTTCAGCAGCACCGTTTCACCCTTCCGCTGAGCGTGCACCAACCGATGTCGCGTGTCGAACCCCTTGCAGTTCCTGAACATCGAGTAGTTCGAAATGTGTTTGCACCTCATGCAGACCGATGCGATGGATTGTGCCTCGATCCTCCGGGCGTCGGGATTCCCAAAAGGCGATCCCAGCCGATCCGTCGGCAGCAGAATCGGCTCTCCACACCATGAGCAAAAGAAGCAGTAGTGAGGGACAGAGCAGGCCGCCGCCACCACCGGTTTCGCAGGCGCTTCGGCGGGTTTGGCGGGTTGTTCTTTCGCCACGGCGGTCCCGCCAACCACCATCAGCCGCGGTCTTCCAAGTACCAGCACGTAACCGCTCTCGTCGCGCAGTAAACCCATTCGGGCCTCCTTCACTGCTTCGACGTTCGGTTCGGGGGAACTTCTTCCGAGCGTCAGTGAAGTGAATATCGACCCCGCCCGGTACTTTCGGAATGCCCCGATGGCAGTAACCCCCATCCCACATCCGAGGGAGTTACTGCGATATACACATGCTCTGGTTACTCGATTGCTACATGCGAGTACCTGTATTTAGCGATTCCGGGTACGCAAGTCACCCAATCGAGGTTACGAGATCCTAAGCCGGTGACGGCGAGAGCGCTTCTGGCGCCAGCTCAGGTTGCCTCGCCTCGAGCGTTGCGATGCGGCTGAGCGTAAGGACCGTTATGTCGTCTTCCTGCCCGAACTCGCGTGCCAGGTTCGCAATGGCATCGGCCGAATGCGCCGCGATCTTCGCGGTTCGGTCGAACCCATACAACTCACCGTGTCGATTGCGCGCCTCCACCACTCCGTCGGTCAGCATCGTGAGCTGCTCGTCTGCGCGGAGCATGAACGTAGTCTCCGCGTAGCTTCGCGTCGCCTCAAGGCCGAGCGGCATGCCGCCATGCACCGCGAGTTCGTGTCCGTTGAGATATGGAGCCAGGTGTCCGGCATTGGCGATCGTGAGCTCGCCATTTGGATCGACTCTCACGACCAAGCAAGTCGTGAATCCGCCTGCGCTCCGGTTGAGCATCCGGTAATTCATGGCGGTGAGCATCTCGCCCGGGCTCTGGGTGTAATGCGCCAGAGTCCTCACCGTTCCCACCAGCAATGAAACCGTCATCGCCGCCGGCATTCCCTTTCCGCTCACGTCTCCAATCACGACCAGTGCCCCGCCGCCATCCATCGGCAAGATCTGGAAGAAGTCCCCGCCTACCTCGCGCGCCGGCCGGTACGCGCTCGCAAGATTAAATCCAGGAACAGCGGGCAGAGCTTCGGGGACCAGCACCTGCTGCACTTCCTTTGCGTTCTGATACTCGCGCTCGAGCGCGTTCTGCCGTTTCCGGTAGTCGATCGCGTATCGCAGCACCGCATAGACGATGGCGAGGAACAACGCCGTACGCAGCATGAGTTGCAGCCCGATCGCTGTTCCAGACACCGTCACATGCGCGTTCTGCAGCCAGCTCGCCAACGGCCAGTGCGTGAATCGCTCGCCCTGCTGCGAGATGTTTGAGACTGCATACATTACGTCGTTCAGGAGCGCGATGCTTGCCACGATCCAGCGAGCCGAATCGAGCCTGCGGCGGCGCATCACGGCAAGGATCACGAGGAAGATCGGGAATGCCTCACCGGGAAGGATCAGTGCCGTGAGAAAGGCGTCTGTAATCTGGAAAGTTGTCTTCGCGAGGATTCCGAGAGCGAACCCGAGGCTTCCGTCGATAGCCCCGGCGATCATCGAGCCGATCGCGATCACCCGAATCCAGCGCATCAGCCTCGCTCGATTTTCAAGCTGGAGCAGATAGATCAGCACGTACCACTGCGAAATTTCGCGCAGCTGAATTGCAAACTGCACTAGAAAGGTGATCAGAATCGTGGACGCCTGCAGTCTCATCCCGTTAAGAAAGAGCTCCAAGGTGGGCATGAATGCGTAGACCGCCATCCACAACAGCAAGCGCTGGCTGCGGTCACGCAACCATCCAAAGAAACTCAATAGACACACAATGCCGTACAGGCCGGTCAAGGCGAATCGGCTCTGCTGAACGCGAAGCCACCTGTAATCGAGCGAATCCTTGATGGTCCCAATGGCCTCCGGGCCGCCGATGATTGGAACACCCTCAAACCCGCCGGCTGTTCCGTCATCATTGGACGCAAACGGCACCTTGTAAACGCGCACTGCCAGCACACCGCTGCGCACCGGGCCCAGACCGTAGGTCTGCGCCGGGATTGCGCTCTGGTAATCCACGCGCGGCGGAAACGAACCCAGGTGCCCGACAAGCAGCCCGTTCCAGTACAGCTCGTACGCGTCATCGATTGCCGGAATCAGAAGCGCCACTTCACTCGCCGCACCAGGCGCCAGCGTCAGATCGATGTGCTTGCGATACCAGCCGTAGCCTTCCGTACTCGGATGAGTCTGCGCGCCCCAGGGAGCGTCCGCCTTCAGCTGCTCCCACCCGTCATGGCCTGTTGCGTCATCGATGTCTGGTCGCGCCCAGCCAGGATTGTCGCCGAGGTGGAACTGCCACGCGCCATCAAGCGGCGCCGCACCTTTGCCTAGCCCCTCGATCCTGATCGAAGGAGTACTCGGATTCTGCGACGCTGCAAATGACAAGGTTGCGGATAGAGAAAGAGCCCACACTGCGGCAAAGACATGCCACAAACTGCGAGGCACCGGCCGCCTGCGCAGCACATTTAGGGAATCCATGCCAACGAGCATACCCGCGAACTACATCGTTCGGGCAAGCGAATTCGCAAACACGGAATGAAACTTCACTTCGAAGAGTGCCCGCTCCGAATACCACGTTGACTAGCTCGCATCGGCTCGCTCGGATCGAGTCACTCCCATGTCTGGGCGGGAGCGACCGCTGTTCCAGTTCATGCAAAGCTGGCGGTCAACGCGCCGCAATCGTCACAGTACCGGGCTTGGAGCAACTCTCCAGTTCCGAGCTCTCTCTCGGTGTCGAGTCGATAGTCGCGCTGTACAGGTTCGTGCCCCGGAGATGGAATTCGCTCAATTGCTTGCGTTCTCCGCACTGCTGGAAGACAAGCAGCCCGTTCTCCGGAACGGCCGAGCGCTGCTCTGGCCGGACGCTGAATAACTGTTTCTCTCCCGTCTTCACATCCTGAATCGATAGAAGAAACTGACTAGATTCGCGCCGTATCTCGTAGGTCCCGGGCCGAATCTCATGTCCGTCAGCGATAAACGAGAACGGCACCGTGAAGATCTCGCCCGTCCCGTCCTGTGCAGCTGCCCTTGCTCCAAATGTTCCGCCTACGGCGAGTCCCGTTAGCAGCACTCCAGTCATGATCGACTCAATACTCTTCATACTTTCCTCCTGATGCTCGTGCGATCCGCGCCCTTGCATCACGGCCGTCACGGTGGCACATCCCGATTTCAGCAGCGGTCCAATGCGTGTGCGGTCAAGATTGGCAAAGCAGAGTAAAGATTTGTAAATGCGATCGGCATGAAACTTCCATTGCACTACCATCGAATTCGTAAGGAGGTGCTTCACGCATTGGATCGCGTTCTGATCGTCGACGATGATGTGGCGCTGTGCCGGCTGCTCGCTGAGCGCCTTGGCACCGAGGGCTTCACCATCGAAGCGGTACACGACGGTGTTCGGGGCCTTGAACGCGCGCTCTCGCTCGAACACGCTCTCGTCGTCCTCGATCTCATGCTTCCCGGTATGGGAGGTCTCGATGTGCTGCGCCGTCTTCGCGCGAAGTCTCCGATCCCTGTTCTGATCCTGACCGCCCGCGGCGAGGACATCGACAAAATTCTCGGCCTCGAAATCGGCGCAGACGACTACGTTCCCAAGCCCTTCAATCCTCGCGAACTCATTGCGCGGATCCGCGCAATCCTTCGCCGTACATCGATGACCGCAGCGTCGGCAGGCCCGCTGACGCACGGGGACCTTCGCCTCGACCCACTATCGCGCGAGGCTTCGTTGAACGAGACTCCCCTCAATTTGACCAGTGTTGAATTCACGCTGCTGGAACTGCTTCTGAGGCAGGCCGGTCAAGTCGTCACGCGTGAACAGCTCACCGAGTCTGTTCTCGGCCGCAAGCTTGGCCCATTCGACCGCGTCATTGATGTCCACATCAGCAACATCCGCAAAAAGCTCGGTCCATCGGAACATGGGCAGCGGATCAAATCCATTCGCGGCAGCGGCTATCTCTTCGTCGCACGATCCGAGGCGAGATGAAGCTGACCCACCGTAGTCTTCTCCTCAAGATCTTTCTCTGGTTCTGGGCAACTGTGCTCATCACCGGCATCGCATCGGTGCTTACGTTCTGGATCCGCGCGCATAGCTCTCCCTACCAGTGGCATGCATCGCTGATCGAAAAAGCGCGGAACTCGGGAGAAACCGCAATTCAGATTTATGAAGAGAACGGCGCGGTTGCTACGGTCAAGTACCTGGCGCTGGCCAGGCGCGACAACCTACTGAATTCCTGCTTATTCGACAGGTCCGGCGACGTGCTGGCTGGCCGGGACTGCGAATCGGTCGCCGACATGCTTCCAAATCTCAGCGCCCCCGGAGTTCCCGACTTCGGCGTCAAATCCGGAGTGGGCCGTGTGGCTCAGATCTTGAAGGGCCGCAGCGGCCGTGAATACATCTTCGCTACCGAGCTTCCGCCGGGGCCTCCCATGCGGGCTAGGCTTACACGATTGGGTTTCGCGCTGCAGTGGGCAGTCGCGCTCTTTGTCTCCGCCTTGATCTGTTATCTGTTGACGCGCTACCTCACTACACCAATCCTGCGGCTGCGCGAGGCGGCACATCAGCTCGCATTGGGACACTTGAGCACGCGTGCAGGCACACGCATTTCTCCTCGCAACGACGAGCTCGGCGATCTGGTGCGCGATTTCGATACGATGGCTGCCCGCATCGAGGACCTCGTCTTGAGTCAACGCCAGCTAATCTCCGATGTGTCGCATGAATTGCGTTCGCCTCTGGCACGCCTGAACATCGCTCTCGACCTCGCGCGCGAACGCAAGGGAGATGATCCCGCATTCCAACAGGCTGAGCAGGACACTGCCCTCCTTGACGAAATGATCGGTCGACTGCTCACTCTCGCCAAGCTCGACACGGCCGAACGCGAAATCCCCATGACGGAGATCGATCTCGCCGAATTGGTCGCGCAGGTAGCTCGCAACGCTAACTTCGAATCCCATCCGAATGAAGACCGCGTCAAACTGATGATCGAGAACGACTGTCTAGTCCACGGCAATCCCGAGCTGCTGCACAGCGCCATCGAAAACATCGTGCGCAACGCAATCCACTACACCGATCCCGGAACTCAGGTCGAGCTCCGCCTCAGCCGTAATGCGACACATGGACAGTCGTTTGCGCGCATCGAAATCCGCGACCATGGACCGGGTGTGCCGGAGCCGGAGCTCACCAGCATCTTCCGTCCCTTTTTCCGCGTCGCTGCGTCCCGCGATCGCCAATCCGGCGGTGCAGGCCTTGGCCTAGCAATCGCGGACCGCGTCACTCGCACTCATGGGGGAACGATCCGCGCCGAAAACGCCACTCCGCACGGACTGCTGATGGAAATCCTCCTGCCCGAACAGGCTTCTCGTACACCCGATTCCCGAACCTGAGCCGCCATGCGTAACCTGCAGCAGCTTACCATTGCGTAAAATTTGTGCTTCTAAAGCGATGGACGTCCGCACCACATCGCGTGTTACATTGAGATTCCCGTAAGTGTAAGGTAGAGGTCATGGCAGCAGGCATCCATCTGCCCGGCAGCAACGAGACGATCGATCTTCAGCAGCAGGTGGCCCGGCTACAGGCCCTGCTTGAGGCCTCGCGGCAGGTGCACTCCACCATTCGCGAAGAAGCCGTGCTCGGCGCCGTGCTTCGCATCGTAGTCCGTGAGCTCGAAATGGCAGGCGCAGCGTTTCCCGGAACCGGCCTGAGCTATGGAGACGTTCCCGACCCCGCCGAGCAGACCGAAAGCGGCCCTACCCTGCCGCTCTACCTCCTGCAAGATCGCGAAGGCAAGCGCATGGCGGAGCTCGTCGTCGCCCCACCCGATGGCCGCGAGCTTACCTTATACGAGTCGGACTTCATCGAAGGACTGGCCCTCCAGGCCGCCGTGGCGCTTGAAAACGCTCGCAACCACGAGCGCAATATGCAGTGGGCCCGCGTTCAGCAGGACCTCGACGCTGCCCGGAACATCCAGCGCTCTCTGCTACCGCAGTCTCTGCCCGAGATCGCCGGCTACTCCGTCGCCTTCCGCTCCGTCACCTGTTATGAAGTGGGAGGCGATTACCTCGACATCGTCGAACAGCCCGACGGCAGCCTCCTCCTTGCTGTAGCCGACGTGGCCGGAAAAGGCCTGGCTTCCGCAATGATGTCCACCAGCTTCCGTGCTGCTTTCCGCGCCATGGCGATCACCGGGCTGCCGCTGGACGAGCTCGCCACCCGGATGAACGAGCATCACTGGCGCGAAGGCGAAGAGGCCCGCCGCCGCTATGTCACTGCAATCTTCATGCGCCTCTATCCCGAGCTTGGCAAGATCGAAGTAGCGAACGCAGGACACAACCCCGGCTTCCTGATCTTGCCCGATGGCACGACGCGCCAGTTTGAATCCGCCGGCACGCCCCTCGGGCTCCTCCCCGGCATGCACTACTCCAGCGAAGAAGCCGAGATCACTCCCGGCGCCCGCCTGCTCTTCTACACCGACGGCCTGACGGAGGTCTTTCGCGGCGAGGAAGAGTTTGGCCCCGAACGACTTATGGACGAATTTTCCAAATGCCCCAATGAACAGGCCGATGGTATCCTCGATTCATTGTGGACAACTATTGAGGACTTTGCCGAGGGCGGGCCTCAGAGCGACGACATGACCGCGCTGGCCTTGTGCCGGTGTGTGCGGGGTACGGAGAGACCTGCATGAGCAATGTGAAATCCACGTCAGTGGAGGTGCGGCTGCCTTCGCAGCTCGGCTACGAAAAAGTGGCTATGAGCACCGCAGCCGCTGTCGCCAAGCTGATGGGTTTCCGAGAAGATCGCGTCGAGGATCTCAAAACGGCAGTAGCCGAGGCCTGCATCAATGCGATCGAGCACGGTAATAAATTGAACGATGACCTATCGGTTGGCGTAGTTCTTTCAACAGGCGCCAACGCGCTCGAGGTCAAGGTAATCGACGACGGCCAGGGACTGAAAACGCTCCCACCCCGGCCCGACATCGACAAGAAGATTCATGGCGAAGAAGACCCGCGCGGCATGGGCATGTTCCTCATCCAGGCGCTCGTAGACGAAGCCGAGTGGGTCAAGGGCTCCAACGGAAAAAGCAGTTATGTCAGGCTGGTCATTCGCCTGGACGTTAATGCAAACGCGGACTAAACACGACTAACATCGATTACGGAGACACAAGATCGTGCAGAGCGAAACCAAAGCGCGCGTAGACCAGTTAACTTCCCCGGCCGGGCACAACGTGACCGCCCTTCGCTTCGAAGGCGACATCGCCAGCACTTCGAAGGACGCAGTGCTCGGCAGCTATCAGGCGTTGCCTAAAGACACGGCCAAGCTCGTCCTGCTCGACTTCACCAAGGTCGATTACATCAACTCGAGCGGCATCGCACTGGTCATCCAGATGCTCATCGAGGCAGCCAACTCCGGCCAGAAGGTATACGCCTTCGGCCTCTCGCCGCACTTCACCAAAGTGTTCACAATGGTGGGAATCACCAAGTACGCCGGCCTTTTCCCCACCCAGGCCGATGCCCTCGCAGCGCTGTAATCCCGGCGCGTTTCCTTCCAAAAACATTGTGGTGCCCCAGGTCTCGTTTCTGAGACCTGGGATCAGCCATGACAGGTAGCGCCGATCACTGTTCCTCAGAGGTTGGTCGCGACGAACCTGTGGTCTTCGCGCTAGTTTACTGTGACGTTAAAGGTCGTGGTTGGCGCAGGCGTCACGGCCGGGTTGCCCATCCCCGTCACGGTGAAGGTATACAGGCCCGGTGTGGTCCCTGACGTGTTGTTCGTCCCGCCGCTTCCCGTACCGCCCGTGCTTCCCCCGCCTCCGCAAGCAGTCACTCCGCCCAAGATACAGAGCAGAACAAATGCTCCAAGCAGCCCGCGCAAACCCCGCCGCCGCGCCGGAATACCCAATAGGATGAGAACGGCGAGTGCTGTACCTCCAAAGCCGGTGCTCCTGAACAATGAGGGGCGAGAGAGCGAAGCGGTTGCAGCCGTTGTAGCAACAACGAGGTTCCCCGAACTGAGCGATGGGCCGTACGAACCGTTAATCTGGGTGGCATCTCCGACGCACGTTGGCAGATGAACTGCGCCGTTGGGGCTGGCGGTCACAGCACAGGCAAGCGTTATCGATCCGGTGTAGCCGTCGGTTGTCTTGATCTGAATGGACTGGGAAAGGGCGCTTCCTCGCGGGAGCGTGAGGCTGTTCAGGGCCGTCATCGTGAAGGTGGATGGATTTACAGTGACGCTTGTGGTCGCAGTTCCCGCCAGATAGGTCGGATCTCCCGTGTAGTTGGCCGTCAACGTGTCGGTGCCGAGCGCCAGAGTATTCGACGGAATGGTCACATTCGCAGTTCCATCGATGACGGCGCTTGGGTAAGAATTCCACAAGTCGGACGAAAGGGTCACAGTGCCCGTTCCCTGTCCGGCCGACCCAGAAATGGAAACAGCCACCGCGAATTGGAGTCCAACCCCGACTGTCGTTGCGCCGGGCGTGATTGTGATGCTTGGATCGATCTTCGTCCACTGAGTCACATTCACGGTTGTCGATATCGACGAAGGAGCGTAATAGGAGTCTCCCATGTAGTTGACCGCAATGGTGTCCACGCCAGCCGTCAAAGTTCCGGGTGGAATAACGATCTGGTAATGACCGTTTGTTACATCGACGATATTCGTCTGGTAGCTGCCGAAAGATGCGCTGACATATCCTGAAGGACTGCCGAAGTTGGCGGCCACCATTCCCGTCAGGGTCACAGCAGTGTTGGTGTAGATGTTCGCGGGGGAGGACGTTACCGTTGTCGTGGTTGGAGCCGCAGTGACCTTGATCGGAACATCGATACTGCCAGGCAAGTAGTTGGAGTCGCCTGCGTAAGAGAGCTCAACCCGGTCCTGACCGGCGTAAACGCGATCGGGAGGGACATTGAACGTGAATTTGCCGGCCGAAAGTTGTCCATCAATGGAATACGAATAGTGATCGATATTCAGAAATCTAAGTGTGATCTGGCCGCTGGGGACAGAGCCCGACCCCGTGATGCTCACGGTCACGGTGAACGGTTCGTCTGCGTAAAAGCTCGGCGGGGAGGCAACGGCCGTGATTGTCGGTGTCAGCGCGTTGACGGTCTCGACGGCTGATCCAGTTACGGGTTGGAAGTTGGAGTCTCCCGGATAGGAGGCAGTGATCGTATCCGTTCCATTCGGTAGTGTGTTCACGGGAATGGTGATCGCGCAGGTTCCAGTACTCAGAACACAGGAGGAATTCCACGAACCTGCTGTGAGCTGCACCGTTCCCGTCGGCTTCGGATCGCTCCCGCTTCCTGCCACCGTAACGTTCGCAGTGACCGGCGTGTTCGCCCCAATCGACGTCGGATTCAAAGTGACCGAAACCGTCGGCGAAATCTTGTTCACCGTAATTGCTGCCGTAGCGCTGCCCTGTGCGAACGTCGAATCCCCCTGGTAGCTTCCGGTCAAGTTGTAGCTGCCTGCCGTAAGCGAAGGCGCCGGAATGGTAAACGTGTACGAACCCGAGGCGAGCGACTGCGCTCCGCCGTCATATCCTCCACCCACGATCGTCACGTTTCCCGTCGGCGCGCCCGACGATCCCGTCACCGTCATGACCACCTGCAGAGGCTGGTCGAGAACAATCGTGTTCTGCGCCGGCGTGACGGTCACGGTCACCGGAGTTGTCCCGAGAAGCGACGTCCACCCATTGACGACATTCGCCACGTTGAGCGATCCGAGCCCCGTCGCCTGGTCGTACGCACTGCCTGCGCTGTAGCCGGAAAGGATTCCCCACGTGTCGCCGCTATGCGCAACGCTGCAGTTCAGCGAACCCGCCTGGCACGGAGTCGCAATTGTGCTGGTATCCACGTCGTTGAAGTAGCACAAAGTGCTGGTCTTCACCGACTCCGCAGCGCACCCCGCCCACGACTGCTTCGCCGCGAGCGCATACAGCTCGGGATTCGGGCTGCCCTGATTCACACCGGCTTTCTGGTTGATGAGCGCCATCACTCCCGCCATCTGCGGAGTCGCTACAGACGTTCCGCCAACCTCCTGCGATACCGGCTCCGATGAGGTACTCGTCGTCGATACGCAGGTGCCGGTCGCCGAAACGCACACCAGAGTCGCGCTGTTCCACAGCCCATTGCCCGCGAAGAACGAGAGGTCAGGAATGTCGCGCTTGCCGTCGGACGGAATGCCCGAGACGCCCGACTGCCAGCTCGGCTTCGCGTAGCCGCCAGAGCAGGTTGAAGGATCGGGAGTTGTGGTGGAATTACCTGTGCTGTTCGTCGTGCAGGTGCTGGCGCCCCCACCACCCCCGATCGAATCAACGAAGAACGACAAGTTGATGCCATAGAACTGATAGATCCTCGAGGAGTTGTTGACCACGAAGTTGCAGGCTGTCTCAGGGTCGGTCACGCCGGGGTAGCCAAGTAACTTTGCCAACGATTCAACATACGCGGCTCCCTGCGAACTGGCGCAGCTATCGTTCCAGGGAACCTCGGGTACGTAGTTCGCTGCGCTCCCGCCATTCGTGGCTGAATTTGCCGCATTCCACCACGGCGCAGTCGAAGAGCAACCGACCGACTGTCCACTCGAGTCGATCGTCGGCTTGCACCACGAAAAATCGGTACCGCCAACCGCTGTGACGTAGGCGCTCGAAGCCAGGCCATTTACAGCAAGCCCAAACTGCGCACCATACGGAACGCTGCTGGCCAGCCCCTGGTCGCAGGTCGGCGAACCGGCATCGCCCGTAGCCACAAAGATGCTGATCCCCTCTGCGGCCCCCGTCTCCCAAAGATTGTTGTAGGCAGCATTGCCGCTTGTGCCCATGAACAATTCGCACAGACCATAGCTGACACTCAGAATCTTCGCGGTGTTGTTCTGAATCACGTAGTTCGCCGACGAGTAGACCGTGTCGGTCGTGGCAGAGGTCTGGCCTGAGACGACCAGATCGATTTGCGCGTTCTTCGCCACAGCGCCGGAAACCTCGACGTCGAGCGTGTTCTCAAACAGATCGCCAAGCGTGCAGTAGCCGGAGTATGCCAGGCACTGGCCTGGATCAACCCCGTTCGCAACGATTGTGTTCACAGCGGGTCCAGTTGGCAGCCCAAAGACGCTGCGGTAATTGGCGACGTCCTGCGGGTTGATGTCGCTCGTTCCAACAATGGCAATTGTCTGCCCGGTGCCGTCCGTGCCCGCGTTCCAGAGGGGCAGGACGTTGTAGATCGTCGCGAAGTCGTACGGAGTCACATCCTCGATAGGGTACGAGCCGCCCGATGTGGAGACCGTAATGCCGTAATCCGGACGCGGAATGATTTGTGCTGCCTTCGCTTCGTTTAACAGCGGCGCCGCGTCGGCGGGCATGCGGTTCCATGCGCCCGTGGAAGCGTCGAGCTTCGCTTTGTTGCCCATGCTGTGCAGCGGATGAGGGCGGAAGTCGTGCAGGGCTTTTACCCCTGCGACGACGGGAGCAAGCGCGATAGGAATCTGTGGGTCGCGCATGTTGGCGATGTGTTTCTCACCCTTCACCTCGATGTTGTGAATCTCGGTGCGAAATGCGGCTTCCACCTGTCGCGCTGTCCCGCTGAAGCGGATCGACATCCGATCTTTAGACACTTCGCCAATAGTGAGGCCGCGTTTGGTCAGCCAGCCGGAAATCGTCGCGATGTCGGCGGTCGACGGCCCAAATTTCTCGCCAACCTCGGCGGGCTCCAGCCAGTGGTGAAAATTGGCAGATGTCGGATCGTACTGCCCGGCGACAAAGGCGTCGAACGCGGCTTGCTGCTCGGGGCTGCGGCTCATCACTAGCACCAGATCCGTCATGGCTAGGTTGCGGCTCACGCGCCCCCTATCCGTCTTGGCGTTCGCAATCGGCAGAGTGTTCCCACTCAACGCGACAACCCGGTCGTCGTCGACCTTGTCCGTGATTCGCGACAGCGGGCGTGGGGAAGTGGGCGATTGCGCGAGCGAACGGCATCCTGTGACGGAGAGGAACCCAAGGCAGACAAAGACAGGCAAACGCAGAAAGCGCACGGGAAAGGTCCTTCTTTGAGCTTCTGCGCCGGACTTTCGGTCGCACACCTCCAGCCGATTCGTTGAGGCTGGATCGTCCGCGCCAGTTCCTGCCCCGAGGCGAAGTCCCAAAACTGCTGCTGTTGTGAAATCCCATGAATTGTAGCGCCTTTATGCGCCCGAGGTACTGCTCGAAACGTGGGATTGATCTATATCCCTCTGTTATCCTGATTGGTTTACTTCAAGCCGCTCGGGAGGTGCTGATTATGCCGGAACACAGAGGAAGGAAACACCATCAGGACCGGGTGGCTGAGACGCTCCGCGAAGAGATCGGCGCCATGATCGAAGGAGAGCTCTCCGACCCGCGCATCGCCTTCTGCTACGTCACAGAGGTCGCACTCAATCCTGGCGGCAAGTCGGCGCGGGTATATGTCGCGGTCGACAATGCCGTTCCCGACATCGAAAAAGCTGAGACCGATACCGTTGCGGGACTTGAGGCCGCTAAAGGGTATATCCGGTTCGAATTGAAGGAACGCATGGGCGTCCGGCACGTTCCGGAGCTTACCTTCCTCGCAGACAGGTCCGGACGATTCCAAGCGCGCATTGAGGAACTGATGAACCGCACGCGCAAGCGGCAGAAGGCGCCGATTGAGCAGGGATGAACCGCACGCGGGCTCAAGCTACTGCTTTAACGGTCACATGCAGAACGCGAAGGCGCGCATTGCCGCGATCCTGAAGGTGATCACAGAGGGCAAGCGGTTTCTGGTCTGTTCTCATGCGGGGCCGGACGGGGATGCGGTAGGCAGCATGCTCGCCATGGGAATCCTGCTGAATCAGATGGGCAAGCGGGCAGACCTGGTCAGCGCCGATCGCATCCCGGTGGTGCATCGATGGCTGCCGGGAGCCGACAGCATCGAGAAGGCCTTGCGCGTTCACGGACCCTACGACGCCGTGATTCTGCTGGAGTGTGACGGTCTCGAGCGCACGCGCCTGCAGGGCCTCGAGCACCTCTACCAGATCAACATCGATCATCATGCCAGCGGCGTCGAGTTCGCCGACCTGAACTGGATCGATCACGATGCGGCATGCGTTGGCGAAATGGTGTACCGCGTCTACAAGGCTGCGGGTGTGGCACTGACGCCCGATGCAGCTCAGTGCATCTACACAACCGTGCTTACAGACACAGGCGGATTTCTGTACGGCGGAACGCGGGCCTCAACCTTCGACCTGGCGCGTGAGCTGACGCTGGCTGGAGCAGACCCGATCAGGAGCGCGCAGAAGGCGTACTTCTCCACTCCTCTCTCAAAGCTGCTTCTCCTCGGTGCAGCGCTCAAAAACCTGCATCGCGAGGGGCGCGTTGCATGGCTGTGGATCACGCACGAGGACATGATGCGAAGCTGCGCCACCGAAGAGGACTGCGAGGGCATTGTGAACTATGCTCTCTCCGTCGCCGATGTGGAGGTGGCTGCGTTTCTGCGCGACCTTGAAGATCCTCGTGTACGGGTCAGTTTGCGCAGCAAGGGTCGCGTAAATGTGGCGGTTATCGCCGAAAAGCTGGGCGGAGGAGGCCACGAGAATGCTGCGGGGTGCACCCTCAATGGTCCCCTGACGCGAGCCAAAGAGCAGATTGTAGCGGAGTTGAAGGCTGCGCTGGTGCGCGGCGAGGAGCGGAGAAGCGGCCTCAATCTGATAGCCTAGCTTCTGCATTCGTGACGCCTTCACGGCGCAGAGACTTTCCTGGCCCGGCGCAACTTCAGCCCCCTGCAGTTCGCCGGAAGACCGGTTGATCGCCGGTCTGGAGAAATTGCTGGAAGTGGAAACACAGTTGGAACCAGTAGTGCCTGAATCACCGGAAAGCCGACGTTTCCGCCTGCCGACATGGGCGACCTTCTGCGAAGCCGCGGTGTTCGTGGCCTTCAGCGCCTTCTTCATCTTTTACGGCGTGGTGCCGCTCTTCGGTGGAGACGGCCTGGGACTGGTGGGGGCCGATGAGCCGAGATACGCCCAGATTGCCCACGAAATGCTGGTGCGCTTCGATGGTGCCCACTCGCTCAAGGAACGGCTCAGTGCTTGCGTAACCCCTTACCTCTACGGGCATCCGTGGCTCGAGAAGCCGGCTCTCTACTACTGGCGTGCAATGTTTGTCTTCCAGGAATTCGGGGTTCACGATTGGAGTGCACGCCTGCCCTCGGCGAGCTTCGCCTTCATCATGGCGGCGCTCATTTATCTCCACATGCGGCGGTTCCGCCCTGGGGGTCACCTCGATGCCGCACTGATCACCGTTGCCTGCGCAGGCATCATCGGCTTCTCCCGAGGCGCCTCCACCGACATGCAGATGGCCGCGCCCCTCTCCATCGGGCTGCTCGGCTGGTACGCGTGGTATGAGACCAACTCCAAGTTCTGGCTCTTCGACATCTACTTCTTCACGGGAGTCGCGACTCTCGCCAAGGGCCCCGTCGCCCCGTTCCTTGCCCTGCTGATTGTTTGCGCTTTCGCACTCCTGCGTAAAGAGTGGTCGATCATCCAGCGCTCGGTGTGGTGGCCCGGCATCGCGCTTTACTTCGCCATTACGCTGCCCTGGTTTATTGCAGTGCAGCATCAGAACCCCACCTTCTTCCGGGAGTTCTTCCTCCAGCACAATCTCGAGCGGTTCGCGACCAATCGGTACCAGCATCAACAGCCATTCTGGTACTACCTGGTAGTCGTCGTGCTGGCAGTGATGCCATGGACCGTGATCGCCGCTCGCGCCTTCATTGACGGCGTTCAGACGTCCGTTGCCGAGTGGCGGCTGCGTCGGCTAAACCCAAAGCGCCGAGCCCCCAGCCGGCCCGGCGATGCCTTCCCTGAGTTCCTCGTGCTCTGGGCGATCATCCCCATCATCTTCTTCTCGTTCTCGCAGTCCAAGCTGCCGGGATACATTCTGCCTTCCATCCCGCCCATCACGATTCTGACCGGAGACTATCTCTTCAGAAAGCGACGGCCCGGCTTGAACCGCTGGGAACTCGCCGGTCATGCGGCACTTTGCGGCGTGATGACGATGTTCGCGCTCCTGATGCCCTGGTTTGTGAATCACGGGCCGGAGATACCCCCGACGCGGGCATGGTCTGTGGCTCTGCTGGCCTCGCTTGGCGCGGCCATGCTCATCATCATCGTCATCAAAGGGTACGGAGTGGCGAGGCTCCGGCTGGCTACCACCGGCGTGCTGGTGGTCCTCACGTTCTTCCTCTACGGAGTCGGCCCCTTCTTCGGTATCCCAGCCATTGCTGCTACCAAGCGAGCGATCCACGTGCTCGACAGATCCTACTCGGCGCGGCCCCTGGCGGACCGGCTGGAGCAGCTCGCGCCCGGCGATGAAACTGTAGCCGTTTTCCGAGTCCGCAGGGATGTGGAGTACGGGCTGGCCTTCTACCGCAATCGCGAAGTAGTGAACTACGAGGACATCGGCGTCCCTGAAGGGGAGCACCTGCTGGTGGCGAGAGTAACGGGTCGCGGCGGAGTTGATCTGCATACTCCGGCAGCACTCCAGCAGTACCTTGAAGGAAGGCACTACGAGGAAGTTCTGAGTTGGCCGGAGCAGGGGCTGGAAGTCTATCTGGTAGGCCCCCGGTAGCTTCCATGTCCTTGCGGAATGATTCGAGCAGTCAGTAAGTTGCCGGAACCTGTCGAATCGTGTCAAAGTGACCGGAAGAGCCAGTGGCGCTTGCAGGCGGGGTTCCAGACGCAGGGGCGTAGCAACAGCGGCAGCAGAATCACAGAGGAAGCATGGCAGCGGGCGTGAGTCTCGAGATCCTCGATCTTCGGCATTTTGCTGCGCCCGTCTTGCGGCCCGTGCTGGATGCCGAAGGTGAACTCTGGAGCAAGCGGCTCCACTGGGACTACCGCTCCAGCGCCCGCCTGCTCATGCAGTATCTTGACAACCACCTTCTGCCCGGATATGCGGCACTGGAATCCGGTCAGGTAACTGGTTACACGTTCTGCGTCTACGAAGAAACGAAGGCCGTCATCGGCGATGTATTCGCCATGCCCGGCCGGAATCCGGAGGCGGCGCAATCGGACCCCGAACCCGAGCGCGAAATCGAAGCGACGCTCCTGAAGCATCTCTTCGAAACCCTTCTCAATTCGCCGAATGTCGACCGCATCGAGTCGCAACTCCTTCTGCACCCCTCAGGTACGCATGCGGACATTTTCCGCGCTTCGGGATTCGACCTCTACGCACGGCGCTTCATGGTACAGCCGCTGACCGGGCACTGGAGTCGGCCCCGAGTCGAAATGCCTCCGGAACTGGAATTGAGGCCGTGGCGCGACGATGACCTGAACGCGGCGGCCAAGCTCATCTCCACTGCATACACGGGACACCCCGACAGCCTGATCAACGACCAGTACCGGTCAGTGCATGGATCAATGCGCTTCCTGCACAACATCGTGCGCTATTCCGGATGTGGTGTTTTCTCCCCGCATGCCTCGCACGTGATCGTGGAACGCAGCACGCACGAGCTCGCCGCTCTGGTGCTGGGCTCGCGGGTAAGTCCGCAGAGCGGGCACATCACCCAGCTGTGCGTTCATCCCAAATTCCGCCGACAGGGTCTGGCGCGCAAAATGCTTCTGGTCGCGGCAGCCCACTTCCTCTCGCAGGGAGTGAGCGAGATCTCCCTCACCGTCACCGAGGCAAATACGCAAGCCATCGAGCTCTACAAGAGCGAAGGCTACGAGTGCGTCCACGCCTTCGACGCAGCAGTTTGGGAACGACAGTAAGTAGGAAACCGGGAGCAGGGAAGAAAGATATGGGTTCGACAGACGCCTTATACAAAAGATTGAACAGGCGTTTGCACATCGGGTGGAACGGCTGATTCCGAATGGACGCTAGCGCGCGATCAAGTACATCACCCAACTGAGAACGATCGCTGACCCCACAAACAGAGAGAAGCAATAGAGGCCGTAGCGAAACATCCGCTGCGGCGTCTCGCGCTGCGTGATCCCAAAGACCGTCGACGCGAACAACCCGAACAGCAGCACCGCCGTGAAGTGGGAGGGAGAGAACACTACGACTTCCTCCCCGTGCGGATATTGTGCGCATCCACCGCTGCAATGATGTTCAGCAGGCCCGCGACAACGATGAAACGCGTGCCCCAGTCGGCTACGGTGAGCTGAACCCAATCTGCGCCAAGCCCCATTGCCCGTCCCACAACATAGAGCAGGCCGCTGCCCAGATCGCCGAGCAGGCCTAGAATCTCGAGAATGTCATGGGCGTTCGCGTAAAGCTTGCCCTGCATCGCGAGCCCGATCGCGAACATACAAAGAATGGAGACCGCAAGCAGAGCGCCCCGTCCCCACTTGCGCAACAGAAAATGCCCCGCCCCGGGGATAAGCCACCCTGCAATTAATGGAAGAAATACAAAGCCCTGTTGCGCTGGCGGGACCGGGGCAGGTTTGTTAGGGCTGCTGGACATTCCTCTTCGAATATATCGCAGCAGAGCGAGGATGCAGGCAGCAGCAGTCACGGACGACGGAGTATCAATCCGGAACCACAAAAATGCCCGTATTCCGACCGTGTCGGGAACTCTTCACTTCAAAGAATCTTCCTCGGAGCCTCTACGAGCACCACCGCTGTTTTTGTTCCGCCGATATCTACACCAACCAGCATCTACGCTGCCTGCGCCACCACGCGGCATTGGTCTCATTCTTCGCGAGCATTTATCTCTTTAGACTTTTGCCCGGCTTCGCGTTCACGCGGTACCTGCTAGCCGTTTTACCAGCAACTAGTCGCCTACCCAAGGCTATAGCCCAACCGCAATCCCCAGCTAGCCTCGATGTCGGCTCGTGACCTAGCTTGCTCAACAGTCGACCGGCAATTGGCAGCGCAAACCGCCGATCCGGCCACTTCAATGGACCGGCGGCAACAAGCCCAAAGGCGTCTCGAAAAATGAACCTTAATCTCTGAGGAGGGGAAGAAATTGGAGGCGCGGGCCGGGATCGAACCGGCGCATAAAGGTTTTGCAGACCTCTCCCTTACCACTTGGGTACCGCGCCTTGGCAGGGCTGTCTTTATTGTGCGCTCCAATCGCCGTAGCCAATCCGGCTGGCGCCGGAGGGCGATTGGAGCGGGAGACGAGATTTGAACTCGCGACCCTCGCCTTGGCAAGGCGATGCTCTACCACTGAGCTACTCCCGCTTACTGCAAATTCGAGTATACCGGGC
>Ga0105240_10003423_pt1 | contig 24650 bp, 15 predicted proteins | sample KBSC54metaG_FD_80426 | JGI IMG/M metagenome (GOLD analysis project Ga0105240, IMG submission 80426) | Corn rhizosphere microbial communities from Kellogg Biological Station, Michigan, USA - KBS C5-4 metaG | ecosystem: Host-associated > Plants > Roots > Rhizosphere > Soil | place: Michigan, USA...
CGCATGCTCATCAACGAGAAGAAGCTGGATGAAGCCGCGCGCCACCTCAACGACTATCTCGCGCGCAACCCCAAGGATCAGCAGGCCTGGTACATGCTCGGCAAGACCTACCTTCAGCTCTCAGAGGATTCGCTGAAGAAGATCAACGAAATCGATCCTGATTCAGTTGTGGCTCATGAGATAGCAGGCGAGATCGACGAGAGCATGCACAACTACGATCTTGCTCTGGTCGAGTATAAGAAGGCCGTCGATGCCGCCCCCGAGAAGCCCGGCACCCACATGCACATGGGCGATGCTTACTGGTACATCGGGAAGTGGAAGTCCGCGCAGGATGAATTCCGCGCAGAGCTCAAGAACGATCCCTACAACTGCATGGCTCACTGGAAGCTGTCGAACGCGATCCTCGAGGCCAATGATTCCAACGACGAGGCTCTGTCGGAAGCGAACGCAGCCATCGAGCGATGTCCCGCGCTGATGCAGGCTCGTGTGGACCGTGCCCGCGCCCTTGTCAGACTCGGACGGCAGCCGGAGGCGCTGCCAGACCTGTTGATGGCGATGAAAGACAGCCCGCGAGAGCCCAGCATTCACTTCCTGCTCGCGAATGTCTATCGATCCCAGGGCAAAAGTGCTGAGGCGCAGAAAGAAATGCAGGCATACGGCACGCTGCAGCGCGAAGCCAGCGCAGCCGTCGCCGGGCAGGCAAGTAGCTCCGCCGAAATCAAGAATGCGGCTCACTGACGTGCGTTTGAGAATGGCCGGGTACGGTGCGCCTCTCGTTCTGCTCGCGATCCTCTTGCCATTCGGCAGCCACGCTCAGACTTCCCCAGACCCGCTTGCAGCGGCGCGTTCGATGGCAGATCAAGGCAAACTGACACAAGCTGAAACTGCCCTCCGAGCTTACCTGGGCACCAGTCCCGATTCTGCCGATGCGCACTTCCTGCTCGGTTACGTTCTCTTTCGCGAGAAGAAGGCGCGGGAGTCGCTCGCGGAATTCACCGCCGGAGCGAAAACCCGTCGGCCCGGCCCCGAAGAACTCAAGACCGTTGCTTCGGACTACGTGCTCCTCGATGACCTCGTCGACGCCGACAAGTGGTTCTCTGAGGTCATTGCTGAGTCTCCGAATTACGCCAACGCTCACTATCTGCTGGGCAGGACGAGATTCAATGAGAACGACTATCGCGGCGCGATTGCCAGCTTTGAGCGCGCACTTGCGCTGCATCCCAAATACATCGAGGCGGAGAACAACATCGGCCTGGCGTGGAGAGAACTAAACGATCCCGATAAGGCCAGAACCGCTTTCGAGACCGCGATTGAGTGGCAGGGTGCCGCGCCCACCGATGCGCAGCCCTTTCTTAACCTCGGTAGACTCTACGGCGATCAACACGATTTCGCGAAGGCGATTGAGTTCCTGCAGCGTGCAGCCGAGCTTGCGCCCAACAACCCGACCGTTCACGAGGAACTCAGTCACGTCTATGCCGCTCAACCCGACCTGACCAAGGCCCAGGCGGAGCTGGAGAAAGCAATCGCTCTGGCGCCGAACGTCTCAAGCCTTCACTATCAGCTCGGTCAGCTTTACCGCAGGCAGGGGCTTGCTGCTCAGGCGAAGAAGGAATTCGAGATCACGGCGAAGCTCAGCGGTTCGCATTCGTCAGACAAGACCCCTAATCCGCTCTCCATCACAAATCCGAATGAGCCCTGAACGCTCGTCGAGCAGCCGGCACAAGCTCACCAGCCTAAAATGAATGCGGGACACACTCGCATGCAGCCCAAGGGTATCTTCGTCGGCCTTTCCACAATCGACATCATCTATACCGTCTCCGAGCATCCTGCTCCCAACACGAAGATAGCTGCGCAATCCCAGCAGATCTTCGTCGGCGGCCCCGCTACGAATGCTGCGGTCACCTTTGCATTTCTCGGCGGAAGCACGACGCTGATGACCCCGTCAGGCAACAATCCGCTTGCCGCAATGATCAGCGAAGAATGCAAGCTGTTCGGAATAGACCTTGTCGACCTGGCCCGGAACTCGCATGAACCGCCTCCCATCTCTTCGGTGTGGGTCGATGCGGAAGGACAGCGTAGCGTCGTATCCGCCAACAGCTCCGTACGACAGATTCCGCCCGCAACGGTAGATCACGCGTGCTTGGCCAGCGCGACCATCCTGATGGTGGATGGCCATGCCATGCAGGCCTGCCAGGCGTGGGCTGAAGCGGCGAGATCGGCTGGGATCGCCGTCGTCCTCGACGGAGGAAGCTGGAAACCGGGGACCGACGTGCTGCTCAAAAGCGTTGATATCGCAATCTGCTCCGCCGACTTCCTGCCGCCCGGCTGCACTGCGGAGAGCAACGTCATCGATTATCTCCATGCAGCCGGTGTGCAGATGATCGCAATCACGCACGGCGCGTCGCCCATTCAATATCTGTCAAAAGCCGGTTCGGGCCTTATCGAGGTTCCCTTATTCGAAGCCGTCGACACCACGGGCGCAGGCGACATACTTCACGGGTCTTTCTGCTTCTACTACGCCGTCGGCCGCGACTTCGCTGAGGCACTTCGCAAAGCCGCAGCAATTGCATCCGAATCGTGCCGTTATCGCGGAACGCGCCAGTGGATGCAGATGCCTCGCAGCTGATTCAGACCGAAAAGGATTGCGCCTGTTCCATCGAGAGTTCTGAACTCACAGCCGCTCGAATCCGCTCCGCGCCGTTGTACACATTGAAGTGATCCCCGCGCAGGAATCCGATCAGCGTAATGTCGAACTCACGCGCAACTTGCACCGCCAGGCTCGACGGCGCCCCCACTGCCGCGACCATCGGGATCCCAGCCATAAGCGCTTTCTGCAACAGTTCGAAGCTGGCTCGGCCAGAGAGCATCAGAACGCAATCGCGCAGCGGCGCTCTGTCCTCGAGCAATGCGGCACCAATCAGCTTGTCGAGCGCGTTATGGCGCCCCACATCTTCTCGCAGGCTCTCCAGCTCGCCCTCAGCCGTGAACAGGGCCGCAGCATGCAACCCGCCAGTCTGCTCGAACACAGCCTGCCTGGCCCGCAACAATCCGGGAAGCCGGAAGAGCATCTCTGCACTGATCTCGAATGTGTTCCTGATGCGCGGCGGACAGACGGTCTGCAAAGCCAGCAACGACGCCTTTCCGCAAATCCCACAGCTCGAAGTAGTATAGAAATTCCGGCTGAGGCTGCCGGTGTTGACCTCGACATCCGGGGCGAGTTTCACGCAGACCGAACTCCTCGCCCGGCTCTCCTCGTCGGGCTCCGCGGCTTCGTCGATCTCGTCAGCGTCCCTGATCACGCCTTCCGTGTAGAGAAACCCCACCGCAAGCTCGCGGTCGTTGCAGGGTGTACGCATCGTGATGGAAATGGCGCGATTCACGCGCTCGTTGCGCGGCCCAAACTCGATGCGGATCTCAAGCGGCTCTTCGGCAGCTACGGTCTCGTGAACAGGAGACTGACCACCGCAATTGAAGCGCTGAACGCCGATCTTCTGGCTCGGCGCGCCAAGCTCGGCCGTCATTCTCGCTTCGGCCGGATCGACCGGCACTTCTTTCGGCTCAGCCATTCCAGCTTCGATGATTCTGTCGCAGACGCGGTTATCCCGCTGCCGTGTTAAGCTGCCCAACAGTTGACGCGATGAGTGCCGCCCTGGAATTCCGAGATATCTCCGTCGTTGCCGCAGGTGGCCGGCGCCTGCTCGATCGCGTGTCGCTGTGCATCGAGGAAGGCTCCGTGACGGCCATCATCGGTCGCAGCGGCTCAGGCAAGACGACGCTGCTTCGTACCGCCAATCGAATGATTGAGCCCGGGAGCGGTGAGGTGCTGATTGCGGGATCGGTGGAGCGAGATGTCGTCGCCCTCCGCCGCAGGATGGGCTACGTCATCCAGGAGACCGGGCTTTTTCCGCACTTCACGATCGAACGAAATGTTGGAGTTATTTTGGAGGCCGAGGGAAAGTCGTGCGCGCAACGATCGGATCGCGTTCGCGATCTGCTGCGGCTAGTAGGCCTAGATCCTGAAAGCTTCGCGCACCGTTACCCTCATCAGCTCTCTGGCGGCCAGCGCCAGCGGGTTGGCCTGGCGCGCGCGCTTGCAGCGGAACCAAAGATCCTGCTCATGGACGAGCCCTTCGGTGCCCTCGATCCGCTTACGCGCGCCGAGATGCAAGACATGCTTCTCGATCTCCTCACCCGCGTGAAGACCACCGTGCTGCTTGTCACCCACGATCTTGATGAAGCACTCTACCTCGCCGATCGCATCGTTCTGCTGAGCGAGGGCAAAATCATCGTCAATGTGCCGCGCGACGAATTCCTCCGCTCCGATCATCCAGAAATCGTCTCCTATGCGGCCGCTTTTCACCGCGGAGAGGCTCGGTCGCCACGAGAGGGTGCCTCAGCATGAGCGCGTCTTTTCTGTCGCAATATAGCGCCGAAATCGGGACGCTCACCGTCGAGCATCTCTGGCTCACCGGAGCCGCAATGCTGTTCGCCGCTGCCCTCGCCATCCCCGCCGGTGTCTGGCTTACGCGTTCTCCGCGTTGGGCAAAGCCGGTGATCGGCGTGACCAACGTGCTGCAGACCATCCCGTCGCTTGCCATGTTCGGATTCTTGCTGCCGCTACCATGGCTCGGTGAACGCGCGGCGCGCATCGCCATCGTAGCGCTTACTGCGTATGCGCTACTGCCGATCCTGCGGAACACGTATGCGGGTATCCGCGGCATCGACCCCACACTGATCGAGGTTGCGCGCGCAATTGGACTTACCGATCGACAGCGCCTCTTCAAGATCGAGCTGCCTCTTGCTGCATCCTTCATCTTCGCCGGCCTGCGCACGGCAACCGTAACCTGCATCGGCATTGCCACCATCGCTGCCGCGGTCGGCGCGGGGGGATTGGGCGAGCTGATCTTCCGAGGCGTGGCTTCCGTCGACAACCGTCTCGTGCTGGCCGGAGCGATCCCGGCGGCATTTCTCGCGCTCATCGCAGATGGAGCGCTAGGCTTGCTCGAGAGGCGGTTCAAAGTGCCTGCACCTGAGAGCGCCCGCTCATGAGGCGAATTCTCCTGAACTCATGTCTATCCGCTCTGACTCTTCTCCTTGTCAGTTGCTCGCCCCCGCGGCCCAACCATCCCGTCATCGGTGCAAAGAACTTTACTGAGCAGGTGATCCTTGGCGAGCTTCTCGCGCAGGAGATCGAATCGAAGTCAAACCTCAAGGTAGAGCGCCGCTTCTATCTCGCAGGCAGCTACATATGCAACCAGGCGCTCGTCTCCGGCCGCATCGATGCATACGTCGAATACACCGGCACCGCGCTCACCGCAATCCTCAAGCAGCCTGTCAGCCGCGATCCTGATGCTGTTCTCGATACCGTACGCCGCCTCTACGCAACGCGCGATGATGTGACGGTGGGCGAGCCGCTCGGCTTTGAAAACACCTTCGCCATGGTCATTCGCGGCGACGATGCGAAGCGCCTCAATCTATCAACGTTGAGCCAGGCCGCGCAGTACACGCCGAAGTGGCATCTCGGGGTTGGATATGAGTTTGAGCAGCGTCCCGACGGATTGCCGGGGCTCAGTGCGGCTTACAACCTGCATTTCGCCGGACCGCCACGCACCATGGACTTGGGCCTGCTCTATCGTGCGTTGACGGCCCACCAAGTCGACATGATCGCAGCCAACTCGACCGACGGCCCAATCCAGGCGCTTGGGTTGATGGCGCTTCAGGACGATCGGCACTATTTCCCGCCGTACCAGGCAGTTCCGCTGGTGCGGAACAAATCGCTACAGCGCTGGCCCCAGATCGCACAGGCGATTCACACCCTCGCGGGCAAAGTCACTGCCGATGATATGCGCGCGATGAACGAAGCGGTCGATGGGCAGCACCGCGACCCTGCGGAAGTAGTTCGCGAATTCAGATCGCGTCACTCGCTCTAGTGCTGAGCGAGATTGTAGCCTTCCAGGCGAACAGCCGGCTTCTCCCCGCGTGTATCCGCATCCAGCAACGTGATCGAGATGGTTTGCTTCTCGCCCGGCATCAACGCGATGTAGTTGTCGCTGAAAAGCGCCGGCACAATCAGATCGTGGCTCTTGCTCCGAACCGCTTTCACCCGCACCATAAGCGCCGGAGTCTTCGAGACATTCTTGAGCTCCGTCGTAATCGTCCACTCCGAGCCATTTCGCTTGACCCGACTCTTGAGCCTCACCTTAGCCGCACCCAGGTCACGAATGCCCTGATCGTCGTTCTCCGTCACGCCGTGCAGATAGAAGTTAGATGAAATTGCTTCGCCGTTTCGCGTCAGATTCAGACGAACGAAATGCGTCCGCAAAAGTCCTGCAGGAAACTCAAGTTTGATCGGCGTCTCCGTGCTGTCTTCTCGGCTATCAAGCGGCGCAGTTTTCTCCCACTTGATACTTCCGTCGATGTTCATGATCTGCGCGTGAGCCGTCAGGCCGTGCTGGTCGCCGCCGTTGTAGTTCACGATCTCAACGTCGTCAGTGGATGCGTTCCACTGGATGTGCAGCGGCTCGGCACCCTTCTTTGCGCCGTAGTAGCCCGCGTCGGTGTCGAAGAAATAGTCGTAGGTCTGCCACAGCAGCGAGGGCCATGCCGGATGACTCATCCAGATCAGCAGCCCCAGGCGGTTCTTGCTCTGCCCTTCGAACATGCCTCGGTACGAATCGTAGTTGACGAACTGCGCGAGGCTGTCCCATTGCTCGATGCTCGTCGCTCCGCCGTATTGCTGATCGACCGCCGTCGTGAACGGGTTGTGTTCGTGATAGTCGTGCAATGGCCATTCATAACTTTGCGGCCACATCGCCTGCTCCGGCATGGTCCGGCGCAGGTCGTCCATCTCCACTACGTTCGGCGAACCCATCTCGCTGTGCAGCTTTGTCGGTGCATGCTCGAAGTAATAGCGAAGCGGCTCAACTCGATAAGGCCCATGCCCGCTGACCGGCCCGTCAGCCGAACTCGAGATGTAGTGCGAGCCAGGCTCAAGCGCTGCGACAAGACTATGAAGACCATCATCAATCGGCTGCGGTGGGAAGCCCTCATTCCGTCCGCAGAAGATCCCGAGCGAAGCGTGATTGCGAATGCGCAGCAGGTAGTCCTTCGCGTTCGTCAGGAACAGATCATTGTCGTTCGGATCGGGTCCATCCCATGGATTGGCTAGCCAGAAATCCTGCCACACAACTACACCGAATCGATCGGCCGCATCGTAGAAAGCCTCGTCACCGGTCTGCCCCACCCAGTTTCGAATCATGTTGAAGTGTTCGTCGCGATGGTATTTGAGTGCCGTGTCGTACTCGCGCGCGCGATAGCGCAGCATCGATTCGGCGAAGCCCCAATTGCCGCCGCGCGGGATCAAGCGGCGGCCATTGATCCAGACCTTCAGCACGCCGCCATCTTCTGAATACGTCAACTGCCGCACTCCCGCATTGAACGAGGTCTGGTCTGAAACAATCCCATCAGCCTCAAAGCTGATCGAGACTGGATACAGATTCGGATCGCCGTATCCGACCGGCCACCAGAGCTTGGGATTAGTCAGGTGCAACGAAGGCTGCGAAGCCGGAGACAACTCCACGATTTTCGTCGAGTTGGCCTCCAGCGTCACCGGAGTCGATACGTTCACCTCTCCAAAGCTGGCGTGCAGCGTTCCCGACACAGCCTTGTCGCCCAGATTCCGCAGCATCGTCTGAATGTTTACATCGGCATGCGTCGTATCCGGCAGCGCTAGTTTCGTTGTGACCAGAGGGTTCTCAATGCGCACGGACCCCGTTCGGCTGAGCCAAACATCGCTCCAGATTCCCGTATCGCGACCGCGAATCGTCGACATCCAATCCCACCCGGCCGATGCATGAAATGTAGGATTGTCGCGCCCCAGCGCACCTCCATTCACCGTCTGCCCAGCCTTGTCCTTCGTGCTGCCTGGATTGGCAACGCGAATGATGTGAACCGCAAGCGCATTCCTCGCGTCCGGATTGATGAACGCCGTCACATCAAAACGTCCACGCATAAAACCGCCATCAATCCGGCCCACATTGTGTCCATTCAGATAGACCTCAGCGTTCCAGTTGATGCCGTCGAAGTTCAGCCATGTGTGCTCGCCCGCATGCTGAGCTACCGGCGCCTCGAATTCATCGCGATACCAGAAGTCCGCGCAGAAGAATGAGTCCGAGATTGCGTACTGGTTGTCGCCGAAGTCGGGATCCGGAATCGCACCATCATTCAGATAGCTGGTCAGCACCGTTCCCGGAACCGTTGCGATCATCCAATCTTTGTCGCTGTATCCCTGCTGCGACAACTCCTCACCGGTCACCGGCACGAACGAAGCCCGCTGCACGCGCCATGCTCCACCTGCCAGGGGCATGTTGCTAGCTCGTTTTGCAGTTGCAGCCACATGAGCAATCGGAACAGGGCCGCCGCGACCGAACACTTCAAACTCGCTCAGTACGAATTGATCGCCGGTCTTTGCAGGCTTGCTCATCAGCACACGTACGTACCTGCCATGCGCGGCATTTTCTAGCCGGACATCGTCCGTCATGCCTGACGCTTGCGTGAGTACTTTAACGCTGTTCCAGCGGCTCGCATCATCTGAAACCTGTATCGCACCCTCTTCAGCCCGCGTGAGCCACGACAACGTAATGCGATCGAACGTGCATTTCGCGCCCAAGTCAACGTAGACCCACTCTTCTCCGCTTCCCGCGCTCACCCACGCGCTCGAGAAGATGTCCGGCCCAGCCACCCGCACCGGTAGCCCTTGATCAAACAGAGCAAGCTCCGCGACGCCCCATGAATGCACCGCGTCAGAAGACAGTTGCACCCGGTATGAGCTGAAACGTACAGGTCGGCTGAAGGGAATAGATTCTACGAAACTGGGCCCCGGCGCAGACATATTTGGCCACTGAGATCCCGCCGCGCGACCTACCTCTTTCCAGTTGGAGCCATCGTCTGATCCGAGCACCACGTAGGTCCATGTCCCCGTAAGAGAGTGGCCGTAGATCTTGCGCAGATACAAGTCAATCCGATCGAGTTCCGGCAGCTTGCCGCCACCTCGAAGACCAAATCCCACCCACGCGTTATCACCGGACACATCGACCGATGAGGTGACATTGCCATCGAGAAAGAGCTCCCGCTCTCGCTTCGGCAATACGCCAGCGCTGCTCGTCGCAGTCTCGATCCATTGAGGAAGAGTCGTCTCCTTGAAACCATCGGTGACAAGCTGCGCCGTCAGGTTGTAGTCATACGCGCTCGATTGATACGCGGGCCGGTGCAGCGCCAGATTGCGGTAGTTCGTCGAATCCACAACCAGCGAAGGTCCCGTGAACTCCTTCGGATCTCCGGGATAAACACCCACTCCGCGTGTATAGTTCTGCGCAAACGCACTTGCCGCAAAAAGAGCGAAGGCAACAAAAAAGCGATTCATCAAACGAACTCCGCGTCTCGAAAGGACAGGTTCACGCGCTCGCGCGTTAGGCGCAGCGCGCCTCACCTTAGAAATCATGGAACGAGCAAGTGTAACTGCGAAGTTTCGCGGTCGCAAATCCGGGGAGATATAAAGACGCGCACAGCGCGCCTCGTCCCCGCGATGATCTCAATGTTATGAATGTGTTGTTACTTCTTACAGGCTCGTATGTCCGATGGAAGCCGCTCGCGGAGAGACGCCGCTGAATTCCGCCGCCCGTGCCTCAGCATACGCAGCCGCGCCCATCAGCGCAGCGCGGCTCTCGAGGATCACGCGCACCGGCATGTTGATGAGCAACTGGCTCAGGCGGCCCTTGTCCTGAAAGGCCTTGAGGAAGGTGCCGTCTTTCAGCTTCTCCAGGATCTTGGGAGCAATGCCGCCGCCCACGTAGAGGCCGCCGACCGATAGAACCTTAAGTGCAAGATTGCCGGCTTCTGCCCCATAGATCGAAACCATCATGTCCAGAGCCTTGGTGCAGATCTCGCTCTTCACCGAAAGGGCCATCTCCGTGATGACGCTGTTCGGGTCGTGCGCCTCTGAAATCTTCTCGGCCAGCCACTTCGGCTCTTCCATCCCGTCGCCATCGCGGAGAAACTCGTAGATATTCGTCAGCCCCATGCCGCTGACCACGCGCTCGTAGCTGATGCGACCGTTGTACTTCCGCTGCAGGAAGCGAAGCAACTCAATTTCAGTCTCGTTGCGAGGTCCGAAATCTGTGTGCCCGCCTTCAGATGGGTACGGCACATGAATGCGCCCGTTCCAGGCCAACAGCCCTTCGCCGAGGCCCGTGCCCGCCGCAATCAGTGCGCGATTGCCGATCTGGCCAGCGTCGCCCTCGCTGAGGACGAAGATCTGCTCCGGCGACAGCTCCGCGATGCCGTAGCCATTCGCTTCGAGGTCGTTGATCAGGAATACATGATCGATCTGCAGGTTGAGAGAGATTTCGCGGCTGTCCAGAGTCCAGGGAAGGTTCGTCAGGCGAAGCCGCCCGTCTCGCACCGGTCCCGGAACGCCAAAGCACGCAGCCGTGACCTTGTCCGTCCCCAGGAACTCGCGCACAATCTCGTCGAGCCCTGCATACTCTTTGGCCGGGTACTGCTTATCGCGAGTATGTTTTAGCTTGCCTGCTGTAAAGTCATACAGCGCCAGGTGAACCTTCGTGCCGCCTACATCACCAGCCAGAATCATCGATCCCTCTCAAAGGCCCCACGGCCATTCCCGTCTGTTGGAGGCAGCAGCGCAGCAGCATCCCTATCCAGGACGAGAGTGAGTATACCGCTTGAGGGCCAGATGAGTTGGCTTGGTAGCCGCTCCGGATCGCGTGCTCCGGTGAAAACTTCTTTGACCAGTTCGGCCTTGTTTGCGCCGCCGATCAGGAAGAAAACCGAGCTGGCCTGATTGATAACCGGCCACGTCAGCGTGATGCGCCAGGTGTCCTTTTGCGGCACCTTGTTGGCCGTAACCAGCCTGCCCATTTCGTGAATTGCTTCCGTATGGGGGAACAAAGATGCCGTGTGCCCGTCGTCGCCCATGCCAAGCTGAACCAGGTCGAAGCGGGGCGTTTCTGCACCCTCAAGTCGGAACGTATTGCGCAGAAGCGACTCGTATCGTGCGGCCGCGACCTCGGGCTCCAGCTCGCCCTCCATGCGGTGGATCTGCTCCGGCTTCAGGGGGACGCGGTCGAGCATCGCCTCGCGTGTCATGCGGTAATTGCTCTCGGCATGGTCGGGTGGTACCGTCCGCTCATCGACCCAGTAGAGGTCGAGCTTGTCCCACGGCATGCGCTGGAGGAATGGCTGGCTTCGATCGGCAAGCAGCTGGAAGGCAGCTTTAGGAGTCGAACCTCCGCTGAGTGCGATTCGTGCGCGCCCGCGCTTGGCTGCGGCCTCCTCTGCAATGGCGACAAACTGTTCGGCAGCCTGCTGCGCAAGAGCGCTACTGTCCGGCTCAACAATATATTCGATCCTGAGTTTCGATGGCATGCGGCGACCTCCGCCTCTTCTACATTACCCGGTAGCCTTCACGAGAAAGCTACGCGCGAAACCTGTCAACTGTGGAATCCGGATCCGAGGTCGAGAGCTACTTACCCAGGTAGGCCCTGTATTGCAGCTCAATCACTCCCGCAGCGCGCGCAAGCGCCAGCTTTGCAAGATTATAGCGATACAGGCTCTGCACATAGTTGCTTTGCGCTGAAGAGAGTGAGGCCTGTGCCGTCACCAGCGGCAACGTGTCATCCACGCCGGCATTTACACGGTCCGTCTCGTCACTCACTTCCTGTGTCGCCAGGTCAACATTCGATCTCGCAACATCCACCAGCTTTTTCGCTGCGTCCTCATCCAGCAGCGCCGACCGCACCTGCTGATCGATCTTCGCGCGCAGGTCGTCGAACTGAGCATTCGCTGCCGCTAGTTGCGCAGCAGCAGCATCCGCTTCACCGCGGATACTCGCTTCGCGGAAGATGGGAATGTTCAGTGTGCCCATCGCCGAGAAGACACCGTGGCTCGCGCTGCCGTTCACTTTGTCGACGCCGTAGTATCCATTGAACTTCAAGCTGGGAAGCCGCTGCGCGCGATATGCCGCATGAGCTGCGCGAAGCTCGATGATCTGGTTCTGCAGGTTCTGATAATCCTGGCGGCTCTTGTATGCGACAGCCCTGACCTCAGCCGGTGTTTGCTCGGCGAGATCGCTGTAGGGAGCAGGATCCGTAAGAATGACCTTCTGCCCCGGATCGATACCGATCTCGCGCTTCAGCAGAATCAGATCCTTTTCAAGAGTGTTCTGCGCAGCGATAAGCGCCTGCTGTTGCGACTGAAGCTGAACCTTAGGCCGCAGTTCATCCAGATTGGCAGCCGTGCCCGCTTCGTGTTGTGCATGAGCATGCTCAAATTGCACCTGATCCGCCTTGACCAGTGCGGTTGCGTTGTCCACCTCGCTGGCATCGGCAATACAGCGCAGATATGCCGTAGCCACCTGCTGCACGACCTCTCCGCGTGCAGACATCTTTGCAAAGTACGCCGACCGCGCAGCCGCGCCTGCTGCTTTCCAGCCGGCGATGACTACGCCCGAAAACAAGGTCTGGCTAAACGACAACTGCCCCTGCGTCAAATCGTCTTTGGTGATCAACGGAATGTTCGGCGTAGGCCCACCCGGGAACGCAGATCCGAACTTCTTGAGGGCGCTGGGACCAAACCCCTGCGCCGCCAGATTGTGCTCAAAGTACCCCGTCCCGCCGCTCAGATTGATGGTCGGCAGAAATTGCTGAAGCGCGATGTTCTTCTCGCCCTGAAAGAGCCTCTCGCCGCTCTCCGCCTCCTTGAGGCCGAGATTGTTCTCAAATCCCCGGCGGATCGCGTCGTCCAGCGAGAGCTTCAGCGGCTCATCGCTGATGGTTTGCGCTGTGACGCTGCCGTAGAAAGGATTTGCCGCCGAACTTGGATTCTGCGCCGAACTGGGGTTCTGCCCATAGATGATCGTCGCTGCGGCTAGGCATACGCCTCCAAGCGCCAAGCGGCGGGCATATTGTGCAGCTTCTTTCACATCCATCATTCTCTCAGATGTTTAAGGAGGGCGAAGGATTCCCAAACACACCGGGAAAATGCCGGAATCCGATGCAATCTCGATAGATTTTGCACCAGATTCCGGTCAGTTTATGGCCCTCGACCAACCGGCTGGCCCTTAGTTCAGATCTGCTGTCGCGCCCACCTTCCACGCCGGAACAGCACAATCCCCACCGCCGCCACGCTGCACTGAGCCACCACGATCGCTAGAAACACTCCCTCGCTCCGCAAGTGCCCCGTCACCGCAAGCGTCCACGCCAGCGGCAGCTCCAGCACCCAGAACCCGAAGAAGTTCACGATCGTCGGCGTCATCGTATCGCCGGCCCCGTTGAATGCCTGCAGCATCACCATCCCGTAGGCGTAGCCGACGTTCCCGCAGCTGAAGATGCGCAGAGCCGTCGCCGCAATCGGCACTACCGCCGGATCGTTCACGAACAGACGAACCGCCGGTGTGGCAAACACGATGAAGAACACGCCGATCGAGCCCAGAAACATCATGTTGTAGAACCCCGTCTGCCACACAGCTTTTGCCGCACGATCAGGTTTCTTGGCTCCGAGGCTCTGGCCAACCAGCGTTGCCGCCGCATTACTCAACCCCCACGAGGGCAGGATGAAGAAGATCACGATGCGTATCGCCACCGTGTATCCCGCCACTGCGGCCGCTCCAAAGAGTGAGATGATCCGCACCAGGGCGATCCAGCTTGTGTTTGCAATCGCAAACTGCATCATCCCGGTTATGGACACACGCAGCAGCCGCAGCATCACGTCAAAGCGAACGCGCAGATGCCGCCGCAGCACGTGAATGCGCTCCGTGCCCTTCAGCAACCGATAGAACTGGTACAGCACGCCTATCGACCGCCCGGTAAGCGTGGCCAGTGCAGCGCCCGTCACGCTCAACCGAGGGAACGGTCCGATCCCGAAGATGAGGCAGGGATCGAGCACCAGGTTGATGATGTTCGACACCCACAGCAATCGCATCGCAATCGCTGCATCGCCCGCGCCGCGAAAGATCGCGTTGTTCAGGAAGAGCATGATGATCGCGCCGCATCCGCCGAGCGCAACCCGCGCATACCCCGACCCTGTCGCAACGATCTCCGGCGACGCGCCCATCGCCCCGAGCAATTGCGGAGCAAAGATTCCTGCAGGTATGCCGATGACCAGCGAGATCGCCAGGCCCACGATGATGGCCTGCACGCCCGCAATCGCCGCGTCTTCTGGATCCTTCTCGCCGATGCGCCGCGCCACCATCGCCGTCGTCGACATCGCCACTCCCAGGCCGATCGCAAACACCAGCCCGAGCATCGACTCCGTAATGCCAACAGTTGCTACAGCACTCGCGCCAAGCCGGCCTACCCAGAACACATCAACGACGGCAAACAGCGACTCCAGAACCATTTCCAGCACCATTGGGATGGCTAGCAGCAGAATGGCGCGATTCAAATTTCCAGTTGTGAAGTCACGGTGCGAGCCCTTCAACGCCTCGCGCACCGAAGACCAGAAGCCCTGCTCGCCCTCCGTCGGGGGCGGCGGTATCAACCACTCAAGTACAGACATACAGATCTCCACGCTCTCTGCCGCGCTCAAACGCCTGTCTGGGCGGGAGAGAACACAATCGCCATTCACCCGCGTTCTCCAAAAAAAGAACACGCAGGCGCGATTTCGCGAAGGGGCTACGCTGCTATCGAAGTTCGTTTTGCAGAATCACCCCAGGTCTGAATCTGACCTCGGGATAAAACAGAAGGGAAAACCCGAGGCAATGTTCAGCGAATAGGTCGAATTCGGACGATGACAAGCTGAAACACTGTTTCCTCCATGGGCCGGTGAGGCCGGCGGGTCTTCAGACTATAACCCGGATTTGACCTTGGCTTCCAGCGAAAAGTGATGACCAATCGCTTGAATCGCTGCGCTGCGCGGGCGCGCATGTCGCAGGTGATACCTAGCCCTTTAGATTCTATGGATGTTTGCGTTGTTTAGTGTTCTTCTCGTCTTCGGCTGGATGGGCAATCGTTGCCGCTGCGGTTTTCCAGATTCTCTGGAACACGACAGTGCCTCAGATTTCGGTCTGGGCAAGCCTCGGTATGGGGTGTTGCACCGTCTTCTCCCATTGTCGCAATGCTGACAGGGCCGACCTTCTTCCACTCTAACCGGGACCATATCGCGGAACGGGTATTTTGAAACGGAAGCAGGGAATTGGACAGGCTTCAGCCGACCTCAAAAAACAGAGCCCGACGCGAAAATCGCGCCGGGCTCTGCAACTGTGAACTACGAACTCTGAACTAAGAACTGAGCTACTCTTCTTCCTCCTCAACCGGCCGCTTAGCATTGGCGAGGATCTTTTCCGCGACAAGCTGCGGAACCACATCGTAGTGATCCATCTCCATCCGGTAGCTGCCCTTGCCTTGTGTCATCGAGGTGAGTTGCGTTCCATAGGTGAGCATCTCGGCCATGGGAACTTCGGCATTGACGATCGTTGTACGTCCTCTTGTCTCCATGCCCTGCACGCGGCCGCGCCGTCCATTGAGGTCGCCCATCAGCGCGCCGGCAAACTCATCCGGTGCTTCGACGGCGATCTTCATGATGGGCTCAAGCAGGCAGGGCTTGGCCGCCTCCATCGCTTTGCGGAAGGCGAGGCGGCCGGCTTTCTTGAAGGAGAGCTCGTTTGAATCGACATCGTGATAGCTGCCGTCGTAGACAATAACCTTGAAGTCAACCACGGGATAGCCCGCGAGATATCCACGTGCGGCAGTCTCGACGATGCCCTTCTCGATTGCCGGGATGAAGTTGCGCGGAATAGCTCCGCCGAAAACCTCACTGGCAAACTCGAAGCCGCCGCCGCGAGGCATGGGCTCCATCCGGATCTTGCAATCGCCGAACTGCCCGTGACCGCCCGACTGCTTCTTATGCCGGCCCTGCGCGTCGGCCTTGCCGCGAATGGTTTCGCGATAGGGAACTTTGGGGGCCTTCAGCGTGACCTCAGCGTGATAGCGCTTCTTCAACCGCGAAACAATCGTTTCGATATGCGGTTGTCCAGCGCCGGCGATGAGGAATTCGTTTGTCTGCGGATCGCGGTAGAAGCGGATCAGGAGATCTTCTTCCATCAGCTTGTGGATCGCGGGCGCAAGCTTGTCCTCGTCGCCGCGTGTCTTCGGCTCGATCGCGTAGGTCATCGCGGGTTCCGGCATCGCTGCAAGCTCCACCTGAATATCCGCGCCCTTGGCGCCGAGCGTATCGCCTGTCAGCGTTTCTCTCAGTTTGGCGACCGCGCCGAGATCCCCGGCATGCAGTTCGCTGACCTCGACCGCTTTGCGCCCCTGCATCACGCTGAGGTGCGAGAAGCGCTCCTGGCTGCGGCGCGTATAGTTCTCGAGCGTAGCGTCATTCTTCACGCATCCGCTGACGACCTTAAAGAAAGTGATGCGCCCAGCGAATGGATCACTCATGGTTTTGAAGACAACGACCGCAACCGGCTCGGAATCGTCCACCTTGCGGAACGATGTGCCGCCTGAAGCGGAGTCGGTCCCACTGCCGTTCGCGGCAACAGCCTGCATCGCCGCCGATTTCACGGGCAGCGGCGGACGCTCAATTGGCGCGGGCGCGTAAACCTTGATGAAGTCGAGCAAATGATCTGTCGCGACATTGGTTCCGCCGCTCGCGAAGAGCACCGGGAAGATGCGGTCCTCGCGGATCGCTTCATGCAGCGCAGTGATCAAATGCTGCTCGGGAATCGTGCCCTCTGCGAAGAACTCCTCCATCAGTTCGTCTTTGCCTTCAGCAACCAGCTCAACGAGAGCTTCATGAGCTTCTTTGGCTTGCTGCGCGATGCTGGCTGGGATCTCGCCAGTGATCTTGCCGTGCCCGTCGCCGTTCGGCGTGTAATGGAATGCTTCCATCGTCACCAGGTCAACGACTCCATGAAATCCGCCGGCATCGGAGATTGGCAGCTGCACCGGAACGCAATTCCTTCCCCAGCGTTCGTGCAGGTCCTCAATCAACGCGCTCAAGCCGTTTCCGCCGCCAGCTTTCGGATGGTCCATCTGGTTCACGACCACAAAGCGCGGAATGTTCGCCTCTTCAGCGCACTTCCAAACTCGTTCGGTGACCGGCTCGACGCCGTTCTGCGCATTCACCACAACGCACGCCGCTTCGACAGGGAGCAACGCGGCTTTCGCTTCGTGGGTGAACATATGAAATCCAGGAGTATCGACGAAGTTGATCTTCACGCCCTGCCATTCGGCAAACGCCACTGCGTTCGACATGGTCGTACCGCGGGCAACTTCCTCTTCGTCATACGCGGTCGCGGCTGAGCCGTCGCTCACGCGTCCTTGCGTTGGTGTCATCCTCGCGGCATGCAGCAGCCCGGCAATTAACGATGTCTTGCCGCTCTGAGCATGCCCCACTACAGCTACGTTGCGGATCTCACTTCCCTGGTACGTTTTCATGGCATTACCTCACTTTGTGTTGGGTGTTTGAGGGCGCGTATTTCCTGCTCGGAGACTGAGTCCGAGATCTGGTGCGCTGGGTGAACATGTTTGGGGCTGTGACACAGGGACATCATTAAGGCGTCCCGAGGGACGTCAACGCGTCCGGTTTGCCGGGCTCGAGGGCCCAGTCTGCCGTCTTCCTCGTCCATGCGGAGAGTCCCCGGCAGGCGCGCGGTAGATTCCGGAGTTATCGGGAAGCCGCCGAGCGTCTAGCTTTGAGAAGCGGATGCTATCACAGCGGGAGTATGAACGTCCTGTGACTTCAAATACAGCCCCCACCTTCTATCTCTTAGCCGTCAGCCTGAGGCCTGCATCAGCCGCACGCTTTGCAGCTTGCGGCGCGATCTACCAGTGCAGAACAGGCAGCAGGCTCGAGAAGTCGTCGGTCCATGGACGAAGTCCCGGAATGCTTTCCGGGTAAAAGGCATGCGAGACGAGTTCCGGCTGCTGGAAAAACGCGGCATCATCCGTCACCAGCATCCAGGTGGATGTGTACTCGCCCCGCGCCTCGTTGGCGAGGCTGTAAACGTGCCGAGCCTGCATGCCGGCGGTCTCAGCTAGCAGCGCGATCGGCGGTTCGAGGTCGACGTGCCGGTTGGAGATATGGAAAGCTATGATTCCGCCTGCCGCGAGATGACGCCGATAAAGCGCAAGCGCCTCTGTCGTGAGCAGATGCAGCGGAATCGCGTCACCCGAGAACGCATCTACAACCAGAACATCGAACCCCTGCGGCGGTTCGGTTGCGAGCGAGGTCCGAGCGTCCCCAGTGATCACGGATACCTGAGCGCCTGACTCGCGAATGTAGGTGAATACATTGCGCGCAATCGGCTCGACCGCCGGATTGATCTCGTAGAACTGAATGCGATCGCCAGGCTTGCCGTAAGCGGCGATGGTTCCAGCCCCGAGTCCGATCACCCCAATGTTTCGCGGCCGGGTATCACAGCAGAAGCGAAGTGTAAGGCCGACCCCCGAGTTCTCGGCATAGTAGGTCGTAGGTGTGTGCCGTTGCGCGTCGGTACCGAAGATCTCGGTTCCGTGTTCGACGTTCCCGTTGGTCAGAGTGCGCAGAATGGCTCCGGGATATCCGAAGTTCTGCCTAACGCGGAGAGCACCGTAGAAGTTGCGAACCGCGACCTGGGTGTTGCGCACATTTACGGTTGCAATCCAGAAAACCTGCACTGCCATAATAATGGTGCCGACTCCCCAGAGCAGCCTGGAATTCCAGCCATCCTGCCAGGTGACGAGGAACGCGAGAAGGGCAGTGAAGCAGCAGGTGATGACCAGATCCATATTGAATCGGAATAGCAATGGGAATGCGATGCCAATCAGAAATGAGCCCACCGCGCCGCCGGCCGCAAACAGCAGGTAAAACTCTGTGGTCTCTGAGCTTCTTCTGGGGTGAAGCCGGTAGGCTTCGCTGTGGCAGAAGAGACAGGATGCGAAAACTTCGACGAGAAAGAACCCGATGCTGATGCGCAGCGGCCATTCCGCGTCCTGTTTGGTGAAAGCGTACCCGATACTTGCAAGCATCAGGATGAGGAAGCGAGCCACGATGCTGCGGGGGAGCGCCCGCGGAAACTCGAACGCAAGGATGATCGTTAAGAGATATACGGCCAGCGGTAGCACCCACAGCAGCGGGATGGCCGCAACATTCGCTGTCAGGTAGCTGGTAACAGCGCTCAACTGCATCGCTGCGCCCATGGGCAGAAGCACCCATAAGAGCTTCTGTGCAATCGGCGCAGGGCATGCGTTCTCGGCCTCGACGTCTTCTCGCGGTTGCGAACTGACACCGGCCGAACGCGCGCGCCACGCCAGCATTCCCGTGACTGCGGCAAAGACTGCAAACCCGCAGCACCACGCTATGCGTTGTGCACGCAAGGTCAGATGAGGTTCGACAAGCGACGGATATGCAGCGAGCGCGAGCAGAGAAGCAAGATTGGATAGTGCGAAGAGGCGGTAGGGAACTGACGTCCCTTGCAGGCGCGCCCACCACACCTGCATCAGGGGACTTGTTGTGCCGAGTGCAAGAAAAGGAAGACCGATTGTGCTTGTCAGGACTCCGAATACGGCGAGTATCGGGTGATTCGATGCGCCGCCGAGTACTGCGCTTCGCATGCACCAGCCAATTGCCGTTGCCAATCCGGCCAGCATCAGCCCGAAGTAGATAATCCAGCGCGGTCGCCGCGCCATCCAGTGCGCGTAGAGGTAGGCGCAGAGCAGAGCGGTCTGGAAGAAAACGAGACAGGTAATCCAGACGGCCGCCGACCCGCCCAGCACGGGAACAAGCTGCTTTGCGGCAATCGGCTCGACCATAAAGAGCAGGAAAGCGCCGAGAAAAACGGCTGTCGCAAACAGCCATCGCGACCCGTTCATGCGGACCTCTGACGCGACTCGATCATCGTTCCCATTTTCAATCATCGCCTCACCGGCGACCCCACATTCCGAGTTTGCTTGCGCTGCTCCACTGCAATTGTGTTAGATTGCCATACACCCCTGCCGAATTCCCCACTCTCCGGCCTCACTCACGGTCCAGAGGAAATCTGAATGTCTACCTTGGGAGCCATATCCGGCGAGTCTGCCCCCGGTACTCCGGACCTTGAGATCGGCGCGAGTGCCCAGCGCAAGGCCGCGCTCCGCCTGCTGCCGGTCATTGCGATCGGCTACGGGATGGCGTACATGGATCGCATCAACATCAGCTTTGCATCCTTGCGGATGAACACCGACCTACACTTCAGCGCGACGGTTTACGGCGTAGGAGCAGGACTCTTCTTCATCGGATATGCGCTGTGCGAGATTCCTTCAAACCTCTTGCTTCTGCGCTTCGGCCCGCGTCGCTGGCTGGCGCGCATCATGCTGACGTGGGGCTTGCTCGCTGCGGCAATGATGTTCGTGCGAACTCCCTTAGAGTTCTACGGGCTCCGTTTGTTGCTCGGAATCTCCGAGGCGGGATTCTTTCCGGGGGTGATTTACTACCTGACCCTCTGGTTCCCGGCAAAGATGAGGGCGCGCGCAGTTAGCCGGTTCTACGTAGCGTTGCCGCTCAGTACCGTGCTGATGGGCTCCGTTGCAGGATGGCTGATGGGTTTGCAGGGAACCTTCGGTCTGGCGGGTTGGCAATGGCTGTTTCTCCTCGAAGGACTACCCGCGGCGCTGTTCAGCTTTGTGATTCTAAGAGCACTCCCAGACAGTCCCGACAAGGCGGCCTGGCTCACGGCTGATGAGAAAGCATGGCTGCAAAGGCAGTTAGAAATGGATTCTTCGCACGCGCATATTGGCCATGAGGCAGGCATTCTGCGCGCTCTGCTTTCACCGAAGGTCTGGATGATCGGGCTGTTCTTCCTATCGGCACTAACCTGCAACTACGGCTTCTATTTCTCGGGTCCGGCAATCTTGCAGGCTGCCACTGGGTTAAGTGTCGGCAAAGTAGGGTTGCTCATGTCTTGCTTCGGACTCTTCGGGGCAGGAGCTATGCTCTTCGGAGGGTCGAACTCAGACCGGACGGGCGATCGAGCCTTGCACTGCATTGTGCCATGTTGCGTGATGGCGATGAGTTACTTCGTCGCGAGCTACGGACGTCCGGGATGGCTTGTAGTCCTTGCGCTGGGCATTAGCTTCGTGGCATTCATGGCGCTTCAGGCACCTGCGTTGGCTGTTCCGACCCAATTCCTGGCAGGGCGCGCGGCGGCCGCAGGCATCGCAGCTATGAATACGATCACGATGTTCAGCGGTTTCATCGGCCCTTACTGGATGGGCCGGATGAAGGACGCAACCGGCAACTACAACCTTGGCCTGCGCGGACTCGTCGTTCCCGGTCTGGCCGCTGCGGTACTCATGTTTGCGCTTACCCGCAGCCTGGCCAAAGGGAAACTACAGGCAACGCGCGCGGATCTCGCAAACGAGCCAGCGTAGACAGCAATTCTAATGACTTGCACTTCTTGCTTCGGTTCTAGACTGATCGTCGTCAGGCGGTGGCTGTCGCGGGCAATATCTCATCCACATCGACCCATGCGGTCGGGTAGTTGCCGGTATAGCACGCCACGCAATACCCGTTGCCCTCGCCGCCATTGCAGCTGTTCAACAGACCATCGAGCGAGAGGTAGGCCAGAGTATCTGCCTCGATGAATCGGCGGATCTCCTCGACGGTCTGATTGGCAGCGATCAACTCCTGCTTCCGGGGAGTGTCGACACCGTAGAAGCACGGCGAGATTGTGGGAGGACAGCTGATGCGCAAATGGACTTCCTTCGCACCGGCACCCCGAACCATGCGTACGATCTTCCGGCTGGTTGTTCCCCGGATGATGGAGTCGTCGATCAGGATTACCCGTTTTCCTTCGAGGAGATTGCGCACAGGGTTCAGCTTGAGCCGCACACCGAAGTCGCGCACGCGTTGTTCCGGCTCGATGAAAGTGCGCCCAACATAGTGGTTGCGGATGAGGCCCAGCCGGAACGGAATCCCGCTCTCCTCGGCGTAGCCCAGGGCTGCAGTCACCCCTGAATCAGGCACTGGCACGATCACGTCGGCTGGAACTCCAGATTCGCGAGCCAGCTGGCGTCCCATCTGGTCGCGGCTCTCCTGTACCCAGCGGCCGTAGATCTTGCTGTCAGGCCGCGCGAAGTACACGTGCTCAAAGATGCAGCTCGATTGCTGAACACCGCTCGCATACTGACGGCTCGTAAGGCCATCTTCGGTGATCATAACCAGTTCGCCGGGGAGAACATCCCGCTCGTACTCGGCCCGCAGCAGGTCGAATGCACAGCTTTCCGAGGCAATGACGATGGTATCTGGCCCGTCTTGATTCCGAATGCGTCCGATCGAAAGCGGTCGGAACCCTCTCGGATCGCGTGCTGCGAAGATGCGATCGCGCGTCATCATCACGATGGAAAATGCGCCCTCCACCTGTCCCAGGGAATCGGCGATTGCGTCGACGAGCGTCCCGGCACGCGAATGGGCGATGAGCTGGACGATGATTTCGGAGTCCGATGTGGTTTGGAAGTAGGCCCCATCGCGTTCAAGCTTTGCACGAACCGTTCCCAAGTTGACGAGATTGCCATTATGCGCAATCGCTATAAGGCCTTTCGTTGATTCAACGCGGATCGGCTGAGCATTTAGCAAGGCAGAGTCGCCTGTCGTCGAGTAGCGCGTGTGCCCGATAGCCATCTGACCCGGAAGCTTGTGCAGCACATCATCCGTGAAGATCTCGGAGACGAGCCCCATTCCCTTGATGTTCGCCAGATGCTGGCCGTCTGCCGTTGCGATGCCCGCAGATTCCTGCCCGCGATGCTGCAGAGCGTAAAGGCCAAGGTACGCCATCTTCGCGGCATCCGGGTGTCCGTGAATTGCAACGACTCCGCACTCCTCGCGCAGCTTGGGGTCGCTATCTATCAAGACAGGTGAAGTATTGGCCTGCTCGATTTCCGCTAGAGCGGTGTCAGCAACTCCGGGAACGCCCTCGTACATCAAGCGGCTCATCATTATGCCGTGACCTCATTGTGGAGTGCTGCTTCAAGAGATTTGGCCCAGGGGCTGCGCAACTCAGAAATCGAAGCTGAAATCAGGACGTCGCCATAAACCGAGATCTCTAGCCTGTCACCGCAAGTCGTTCCCATGCGCGAACAGAAATAGTTGTAGCGGTTCGCCAACTCCTCGATCTCAGATATGTTCTCGTGGACCGTGCTTACGAGCACCACCGAAGCAGGCTCGGCGAAGAGGCCAAAGAGAGGATGGGTCATCAGCGCGGGCTCCTGATCGACCTTGGCCCCAATGCCCTTGTCAAAGCTGGCTTGAGCCAGAGCTGTAGCGACACCGCCATCAGAGACGTCGCGAGCAGAACGAATCAGCTCACCGTTTGCCAAAGCGACGAGGAGTTTCTGCAGATCAGCTTCCGCTTGAAGATCGAGTGCAGGAGGTGTGCCCCACAATTCGCCCAGCACCGCCTTCGCATATTCTGAGCTGCCAAACGCGAACATGTTCTGCGCCGCCGTTGCGTCCGGCGCTTCAGGATCGGCGTCCGGCACCGGTTCAGTCTGGGGTTCCACCGGGTAGTAGCGCATTGGCTCAGGTTGGAATGGCACTTTCAAGTTGGGCCTGGGCTCTTCACCACGTGGCACCGGCCACAACAGCAGAATCGCATCGCCCGCCCGCTGGAAACTCGCGGGCACGGCCTTGGTGACATCCTCGAAGATGCCGACGATGCCCAACACCGGCGTGGGATAGATTCCTTCACCCTTGGTTTCGTTGTAGAGCGAGACGTTGCCGCCTGTGATCGGAGTGCCAAGTGCGGTGCACGCCTCTGAGATGCCGTCGATAGCCGCCGAGAGCTGCGCCATGATCTCTGGCTTCTCGGGATTGCCGAAGTTGAGGCAGTTTGTCGCAGCTACCGGAGTTGCTCCCGAACAGGCTACTTTGCGCGAAGCCTCCGCAACGGCGTGCTTCGCTCCGAGTTTGGGATCGAGATAACACCAGCGGCCGCTCCCGTCCAAAGCCATGCCAAGACCGCGCTCATGTTCAGCTTCGCCGGTTCCCTTGATGCGCATCACACCAGCTTCGCCGCCCGGTCCAAGCACTGTATTGGTCTGCACCATGGAGTCGTATTGCTCGTGCACCCAGCGTTTTGAAGAGACGTTCGCACTTGCCAGCAGCGTCTTCAAATCGGCTGTAAGATCTCGATCCTTCACCAGCTCAGCAGAGACCCGTTCCGACGGTTCCAGCGCAACGGGCGCCTTCCAGGTGCCTACAGGGCGCCGGTACAACGGCGCGTCATCCGTTAGCGACTGGTTCGGGATGTCGGCTACCAGTTCTCCATGATGACGGATGCGCAGGCGCGGTTCCGGCCGTACCGTTCCGACAATTACAGCGTCCAAACCCCATTTGGCGAAGACCTTCAGGACCTCGTTCTCGCGCCCCTTCTCGGCGACGAGGAGCATGCGCTCCTGGCTTTCAGAAAGCATGATCTCGTATGCGCTCATACCGGTTTCGCGCTGAGGAACGAGATCGAGCTCCACATCCAGCCCCACTCCGCCGCGGGCACCCATCTCGCAGGTCGAACACGTTAAGCCGGCTGCCCCCATATCTTGAATACCGACAATCGCACCCGTCTTCATTGCCTCGAGGCAGGCTTCAAGCAGCAGCTTTTCCATGAACGGATCGCCAAC
>Ga0105240_10003425_pt1 | contig 24646 bp, 25 predicted proteins | sample KBSC54metaG_FD_80426 | JGI IMG/M metagenome (GOLD analysis project Ga0105240, IMG submission 80426) | Corn rhizosphere microbial communities from Kellogg Biological Station, Michigan, USA - KBS C5-4 metaG | ecosystem: Host-associated > Plants > Roots > Rhizosphere > Soil | place: Michigan, USA...
GCCCGCCCACCGCGACCCAGATCGCCATTTCGATCGAGTTGCCGGGCGACATCTCGCCGGGATTGATGATGCCGACCTGCGGCACGTACAGCGCGCCCGCGATGCCGCACAGCACGGCCGACACGGTCCACACGAACAGCTTGTACGCGAGCGGGCTGTAGCCGAGGAACATCAGCCGCGTCTCGCCGTCGCGCACCGCGGTGACGACGCGCCCGAGCTTGCTCGTGACGATCGCGCGCGCGGCGATGAACGCGAGCACCAGCGTCGCGAACGTCAGCAGCAACAGCACCGTGCGCGTGCCGGGCGACGTGATCGCGAAACCCGCGATGCGCTTGAAGTCGGTGAAGCCGTTGTTGCCGCCGAAGCCCGTCTCGTTGCGATAGAACAGCAGCATCGCGGCGAACGTCAGCGCCTGCGTGATGATCGACAGGTACACGCCTTTCACGCGCGAGCGGAACGTGAAGAAGCCGAACACCCACGCGAGCACGGCCGGCACGAGCACGACGAGCGCGAGCGCCCACGCGAGATGCTGCGTGCCGCTCCAGTACCACGGCAACTGGTGCCAGTCGAGGAACACCATGAAGTCGGGCAGGTCGCTGCCATACTTGCCGTCGCGGCCGATCTCGCGCATCAGGTACATGCCGATCGCATAGCCGCCGAGCGCGAAGAACAGCCCGTGGCCGAGGCTAAGAATCCCGCAGTAGCCCCATACGAGATCGAGCGCGAGCGCGGCGATCGCGTAGCACATCAGCTTGCCGGCGAGCGTCATCGCGTAAGCGGACAGATGGAACGCGCTCGCTTCGGGCGCGACGAGCGCGGCGAGCGGCACGCCGATGCCGATCGCGATGCACAGCGCGACGAGCGCGAGCCATGCGCGGCGCGACAGCAGCGCAGGGCGCGGCGGCAGGCCGAGCGCGAAGCCGTCTGCCGCGCGTGCGGCGGCAGCGGGCTTCGGTGCGTCGGCGACCGGCTTCGACATCGAATCGGTAATGAAAGTCACGTCAAGCCTCCGCGCTGCGGCCCTTCGGGGCGAACATGCCCTGAGGACGTTTCTGGATGAACAGCACGATCATCACGAGCACCGCGATCTTCGCGAGCACGGCGCCCCAGAACGGCTCGATCGCCTTGCTCGCGAGGCCGAGCCCGAAGCCGCCGAGCACGGTGCCGGCGATCTGCCCGACGCCGCCGAGCACGACCGCCATGAACGAATCGATGATGTAGTTCTGGCCGAGATCGGGGCCCACGTTGCCGATCTGCGACAGCGCGCAGCCGCCGAGGCCGGCGATGCCCGCGCCGAACGCGAACGCATACGCGTCGACGCGCGCGGTCTTCACGCCGACGCACGCGGCCATCCGGCGGTTCTGCGTGACCGCGCGCACGAACAGGCCGAGCCGCGTCTTCGTCAGCACGGCCCACGCGACGAATACCACCGCAAGCGCGAACGCGAGGATCGCGAGCCGGTTGTACGGCAGGATCAGGTTCTGCATCACGGTCACGCCGCCGCTCATCCACGACGGGTTCACGACCTGCACGTTCTGCGCGCCGAACAGCATGCGCGTCGCCTGGATCAGGATCAGGCTCACGCCGAAGGTCGCGAGCAATGTTTCGAGCGGGCGGCCGTACAAGTGTCGCAGCACGAGCCGTTCGAGCACGATGCCGACGAGCGCGGCCGTCGCGAACGACGCGGGCACCGCGACGAGCGGATACCAGTCGAACGCGGCCGGGGCATAGCGCTGGATCAGTGTCTGCACGACATAGGTTGCGTACGCACCGATCATCAGGAATTCGCCGTGCGCCATGTTGATCACGCCGATCAGCCCGTACGTGATCGCGAGGCCGAGCGCGGCGAGCAGCAGCACGCTGCCGAGCGACAGGCCCGCGAACAGCGTGCCGACGATCTCGCCGCGGCGCTGCAGCGAGTGCAATGCGTCGAGCCCCTGCTGTGCGGCATCGCGCACGCGCGCGTCGGGCTCCGCGTAGCTGCCGTCGGCGTTCTTCGCGACGAGCGGGCGCAGTTGTTCGATCATGTCGAGGTCGTGGCGAGCGGCCACCACCTGCACGGCTTCGAGGCGTTTCGCAGGATCGGCATCGTGCAGCGCGGCGATCGCCCACAGTGCATCGAGGCGGCGCTTCAGCGCGGGATCGGTTTCCTTTGCGCGCGCGCGGTCGATCATCGGCTTGAGTGCCGGGTCGGGCGACTTCAGCAGCGCATCGATCGCGTCGCGTCGCGCGGCGACGTCGGGCGATGCAAGCGCGAGGCCCGACAGTGCGCCCGCGATCTTCGTGCGCAGCAGGTTGTTCAGCATCACGGGCTGCGCGTCGCCGGCCGGCGTCGCGGCCTGCGTGAGCGCGTCGTGCGCCGTGTCGCCGGCCTGGATCAGCAGGCGGCCGTCGCCGGTCGCGAGCGCGTCGCCGGTCGACAGCGCGTTGAGCACGGCAACGGCGCGCGGATCGGCATCGGCGGCGAGCCGATCGATCGCGGCCGTCTTCGCGTCGAAGTCGTCGCCGGCGAGCGCGGCGGTATCGGCGGCCGTCAGCGCGAACGCGGCGCGCGGCAGTGCACCCGCGAGGGCGGCGCACGCGACGATCGCGACGGCAGCTCGGCGAAAGCGGATAGGCATCGGGAAATCCTGTCGGGCGTGGGGAAGCGGATTCATGCGGCGATGCGCCGGCGCGTGCGGTTCGTCACCGCAAGCGCGGCCGGCGCATCCGCACCGGCATGCGAGCGGCACGTCACGCCGGTGCGCGACGCGCCGCACCGCGTCAGGCCAGCGCCGCGCGCTGCCTGCGCAGGAACGCGGGGATCGACGAGACGATGTCCGGCTTGCCCTGGTTGCCTGCGATGAACGGGCTCCACGGCTGCGCGCGCACCGCGGTCTTCGTCTTCCATACGACGTTGAATTGCCCGTCGCCGCGGATCTCGCCGATCATCACCGGCTTGTGCAGGTGATGGTTGCCGTCCATCGCGAGCGTGAAGCCCGACGGCGCGGCGACGGTCTGGCCGATCATCGCGACGCGCACCTTGTCGACGTCGGTGCTCTTCGCCTTCTCGACGGCCTGCTTCCACATGTGGATGCCCACGTAGGTCGCTTCCATCGGGTCGTTGGTCACGCGCTTCGCGCCGCCCGGCAGGTTGTTCGCTTTCACCCATGCGGCGAACTGGTCCTTGAATTTCGTGTTGGTCGGGTTCTTCACCGACATGAAGTAGTTCCACGCGGCGAGATGGCCGACGAGCGGCTTCGTGTCGATCCCGCGCAGTTCCTCCTCACCGACCGAGAACGCGACGACCGGCACGTCGGTTGCCTTGATGCCCTGGTTGCCGAGCTCCTTGTAGAACGGCACGTTCGAGTCACCGTTGATCGTCGAGATCACGGTCGTCTTGCCGCCCTGCGAGAAGGTCTTGATGTTCGCGACGATGGTCTGGTAATCGCTGTGGCCGAACGGCGTGTAGACCTCCTGAATATCGGCGTCCTTCACGCCCTTCGATTTCAGGAACGCGCGCAAGATCTTGTTGGTCGTGCGCGGATACACGTAGTCGGTGCCGAGCAGGAAGAAGCGCTTCGCGCCGCCGCCTTCCGCGCTCATCAGGTACTCGACGGCCGGAATCGCCTGCTGGTTCGGCGCGGCGCCCGTGTAGAACACGTTGCGCGACATTTCCTCGCCTTCGTACTGCACCGGGTAGTAGAGCAGCCCGTTCAGTTCCTCGAACACCGGCAGCACGGACTTGCGCGACACCGAGGTCCAGCAGCCGAACACGCACGCGACCTTGTCCTGCGTGAGTAACTGCCGCGCCTTCTCGGCGAACAGCGGCCAGTTCGACGCGGGATCGACCACCACGGGCTCGAGCTTGCGACCCATCACGCCGCCGCTCTTGTTGATGTCGGCGATCGTCATCAGCGCGGTGTCCTTCAGCGACGTCTCCGAGATCGCCATCGTGCCCGACAGCGAGTGCAGGATGCCGACCTTGATCGGGCCGGTGCCCGCATCGGCCGCATGCGCGAACGGGCTCTTGCCCGCCAGCGCGAGCGCGCCGGCCATCGAACCGAACTTCAACAGACTGCGACGTTTCATCGGGTTCCCCTTGACGTGTTGGATATGCGTGCGCCGTGGCGGCGCCTGCCATCGGATAACGCAAGGCATGTGCCAGTCCGCATGCATGCACGCCGGACGTGCCGGTGTGGGCGAACGCGCGATGCGCGTGACGCTTCGTGCGGCATCAATGGTCCGTTGCGGTGCAGATTCGCGGGCGCAAATGGTGCACGGACGCGCTTCACCGTTCCGGTGCCTGCACGCGCTGCCGGAACGGCGCGATGGAGCGCTATACGGACGATACGGGTGACATCCCCGCGTTCTCGCCGCCGCTCGTCATCGACGACGCGCAGATTGCCGGGCTGTTCGCGATCGTCGCCGATGCGCTGAAGGAAACGGAGTAGGGCGGGAAAGCGAAACGGGCGCGCAGTGCGCGCCCGTTCGGCGGATCGTGTGGCCGGCGCGGCGCCGGTCACCGTATGGCGGCGCGCGATGCGCCGCCGGAGAGATCAGTAACGCGGCACGGACGGATCGACGTCGCGCGACCACGCGTCGATCCCGCCTTGCAGGTTGTACAGCTTCGTGAAGCCGCGCGATTCGAGGAACATCGCGACCTGCGCGCTGCGCATCCCGTGATGGCACACGCAGACGATTTCCGCTTCGTCGTCGAGTTCTTCGCTGCGCGCGGGAATCTGCTGCATCGGGATCGACACGCTGCCGGCGATCTGCGCGGTCGCGATTTCCCACGGCTCGCGCACGTCGAGCACGACCGGCGCGGGGCGCGCCGTATCGCCGAGCCATTCCGCGAGCATTGCGGGCGTCAGGATCTGCATGGAGGCTCCGCCGCTCAGAACTTGAAGCGCGACGGCTCGATCGCGTTGACGAGGTGGTCGATGTAGGTTTCGAACACGTCGGCGACGCGGTACTGCTTGTCGTCGATGCGCGTGATGATCTGCGCCTTCATCACCGGACGGCCGCCGACGAACGCCGACAGGCGGCCGCCGACCTTCAGCTGTTCGAGCATTTCCTGCGGCACGACGGGCAGGCCGCCCGCGACGCAGATCACGTCGTACGGCGCCTTGCCGGCCCAGCCGCGCGAACCGTCGCCGAGCACGACTTCCGCGTTGGTCACGCCGTCGTTGCGAAGGTTGTCTTCCGCGAACTTCGCGATCGCCGGATCGATCTCGACAGCCGTCACGTGCTGCGCGCGATGCGCGAACAATGCGGCCAGGTAGCCCGAGCCCGCGCCGATCAGCAGCACGTTTTCGTGCTTCTTGACCGTCAGCTCCTGCAGCACGCGCGCTTCGACGCGCGGGAACAGCATCTTGCTGCGGCCGCCGGGCAGCGGCAGTTCGAGATCGGCGAACGCGAGATCGCGGTATTCGGGCTGAACGTAGTTTTCACGCTTGACGATCGACAGCAGGCCCAGGACGTCCAGATCCAGCACGTCCCACGGACGGATCTGCTGTTCGATCATGTTGAAACGCGCGTTTTCGATATTCATGGTGTGGTCACGCAGCCTGGTCGGCCATCAGCGGGGGTAGATAAACCCTGCGATTGTACCAAACAGGGCGGCGGTCAAGCCTTCAGGCAGCCTGCAACAGACCTTTACCCTTTGCTCTTCTTGATCTGCGCCTCGAAAGCGAGGTCGAGCTTGCTCGCCTTGCGCGGCTTTTTGGGGCCGAATTCGTCGACGAACTTGACGAACTCGTCGAGCGGCAGCGGCTCGCAGCGCTTCTCGGCGGTGCCGCCGGAGCGGTCGACGAGATAGAACAGGCCGCCCGCCATCGCGACGGCCGCGAATTGCGGGTTGCCGGAGCGGGTCTTCAGGCGTTCGACCGCGTGGGTCGCTTTGGTGGTGCGCATCGTGCGGGTTCTGGCGGAGCGGAAGCCTCACACTGTAGCAAACCGGGCGGCACGCCCGCGTGCGGCCGCCGGTCTGGCGCCGGCGCTAGACCGTGCGCGAGTAGCGCTGTCGAGACGTCTGGCCGAGATACGCGTCGAACGCCATCGCGATGTTGCGCACGACCATCCGGCCGGCCGGATGGATCGTCAGGCGGTCGCGCGCGACAGTCAGCAGCCCGTCGCGTTCGAACGGGCGCAGCGCGTCGAGCTCGCGCGCGAAATGATCGGCGAAGCGGATGCCGTGCGCGGCCTCGACATGCGAGAACGGCAGTTCGAGGTTGCACATCAGTTGCGTGATCACGTCTCGGCGCAGCCGGTCGTCGGGCGTGAGCCGCACGCCGCGCACGATCGGCAGCCGGCCCGCGTCGAGCGCGGCGCCGTACGCGGGCAGGTCCTTCGCGTTCTGCGCGTACACGTCGCCGACCTTGCCGATCGACGACACGCCGAAACCGACGAGGTCGGTATCCGCGCGCGTGCTGTAGCCCTGGAAATTGCGCTGCAGCGTGCCGTTGCGCTGCGCGCGCACGAGCTCGTCGGACGGCCGCGCGAAGTGGTCCATCCCGATGTACACGTAGCCGGCCGACGTCAGCATGTCGATCGCGAGGCCGAGCAGCGCGATGCGCGTTTCGGGCGGCGGCAGCGTCGCATCGTCGATCTGCCGCTGCATCTTGAACAGGTGCGGCATGTGCGCGTAGCCGAACACCGACAGCCGGTCGGGCGCGAGTTCGATGATCGTCTCGAGCGTGCGCGCGAACACGGCGACCGTCTGGTGCGGCAGCCCGTAGATCAGGTCGACGCTGACCGAATGGAAGCCCGTCGCGCGCGCGGCGGCGAGCAGGTCGGCCGTCATCGCGAGCGGCTGGATGCGGTTGATCGCCTGCTGCACGACCGGATCGAAATCCTGCACGCCGAGGCTCAGCCGGTTGAAGCCGATCGTGCGCAGGTGGACGAGCGTCGCGGGCGTGACCGTGCGCGGGTCGATCTCGATCGAGAACTCGGCGTCGGCGTCCGGCGCGAGCGCGAAGTGCTCGCGGGTGGCCGCCATCAGCTCGGCCGTTTCGTCGTCGGAAAGAAAGGTCGGCGTGCCGCCGCCCCAGTGCAGTTGCGTGACCGGGCGCGACGGATCGAACAGCGCGGCCTGCAGCGCCATCTCGCGCTTGAGCTGGTCGAGATACGGGCGCGCGCGGCGGCGGTTGTTGGTCGCGATCTTGTTGCAGCCGCAGTAGAAGCACGCGGTGTTGCAGAACGGGATGTGGAAATACAGCGACAGCTCGCTCGACGACGCGCCGGGGTCGCGGGCCGCGCGCACGTAGTCGGCCGGGTCGAAATCGTCGCGAAACTGCAGCGCGGTTGGGTACGACGTATAGCGCGGCCCGTTCGCGCCGTATTTCGTGAGCAAATCGGGACGGAACATTATGTCGGCAGAACCGGAGCTCATGATGGTCTCGCGCTTTTCATTTTTCAGATGCTTTCGAGTATATAAACGCGCGATTCGGCTGCATTGCGTAATAACGTCGCAGCCGGCGATGGCACAATGCGGGGTGGGCTGCCGGACACCGCGTCCGGTTGCCGCACCGTTTTTTGTTGTTCGTTCGAGAGAGCCGAGTGTCCGTCGAAATGCCTGTCCGCCCGGCACCCGCCGATGTCCCGCCGCCGCACGCGTGCCGCGAGGGCTGCGGCGCGTGCTGCATCGCGCCGTCGATTTCCAGCCCCATTCCGGGCATGCCCGACGGCAAGCCGGCCGGCGTGCGCTGCGTGCAGCTCGGCGATGACCTGCGCTGCCGGATCTTCGGCCGGCCCGAGCGGCCCGCGTGCTGTTCGGGGCTGCAGCCGTCTGCCGACATGTGCGGCGCATCGCGCAGCGACGCGCTCGCGTGGCTTACGCGCCTCGAGGTCGCGACGCAGCCGGCGCCGCGTGGCGGCATGGGGCGGTAGCGGATTGCCGGCCGCGTTCGACGCGAATACGACGCATGGAACCCGCGGCGCGGGTTGAAGCACTAACTCCGGTCGTTTGCCCGGCATGGGCGCAGCGCCGATAGCCCGATCGCCGCTGCGCCGGATACAGGAGATTGTTCAAGCATGACCGCACCTCGCGCGCCCGGCCGGCGCCGTTTTCTCGCCGCAACCGTCGGCGCCATTGGCGTGTGTGTATCGCTCGCCGCCTGCGCATCGACGTTCCCGTTCATCCCCGATCACTACACGTTCTCGCGCGGCGACGTGCAGAAAGCCGTCGCGCGCAAGTTCCCGTACCAGAAGACGGTCGCGCAGGTCGTCGACGTGTCGCTCGCGAACCCGGCCGTCAACCTGCTGCCCGACCAGAACCGCGTCGCCGTGCAACTCGACGCGAATTTCGCGAGCCCGTTCCTGCGCGCGCCCGTCAGCGGCAAGTTCACCGTGTCGGGCCAGCTCGCGTACGACGCGCCGAGCCGCTCGGTCGTGCTGAAGGCGCCGTCCGTCGACAGCCTCGTGCTCGACGGCGACGCGCAGATGTACGGGCAACAGGTCGGCGCTGCCGCCGGCCTGCTCGCGACGCAGTTGCTGACCAACTATCCGATCTACACGTTCAAGCCCGAACAGCTGCAATTTGCCGGGGTGAACTACGAACCCGGTACAATTACGATTCTTACAAACGGCATACGCGTGGCGATCGTCGAAAAATGACGACGAACCGCGCGGCCGAGCGGGCCGCGCGGCAACCTGGCCCTTCCTTTCGACCATTTCGGAGTTGGGCCACGGATGGACTGGATCCTGATCTGCAAGGCATTGATCCTCGGCGTCGTCGAGGGGCTGACGGAATTCCTGCCGGTGTCGAGCACCGGTCACCTGATCGTCGCGGGCAGCTTCCTGAATTTCAACGATTCGCACGCGAAAACCTTCGACGTCGTGATCCAGTTCGGCGCGATCCTCGCGGTTTGCTGGGAGTACCGACAACGGATCGTGTCGATCGTGTCCGGGCTGCCGAGCCGGCCCGACGCGCGGCGCTTCACGCTGAACGTCGTGATCGCGACGATTCCCGCGATCGCGCTCGGCCTCCTGTTCGAGAAGAAGATCAAGGCCGTGCTGTTCTCGCCGGTGCCCGTCGCGTTCGCGCTCGTCGTGGGCGGCGCGATCATCCTGTGGGCCGAGGCGCGGCAGCGCGAGCGCGGCGAGCCGCCGCGCGTGATGTCGGTCGATGCACTGACGCCGCTCGATGCGCTGAAGGTCGGCATCGCGCAGTGCTTCGCGTTGATTCCCGGCATGTCGCGGTCGGGCTCGACGATCATCGGCGGGATGCTGTTCGGCCTCGACCGGCGTGTCGCCACCGAATTCTCGTTCTTCCTCGCGATTCCGATCATCTTCGGCGCGACGCTTTACGAAACCGTGAAGGACTGGCAGGCGTTCACCGTCGATTCGCTCGGCCTGTTCGCACTCGGGCTGGTTGCCGCGTTCGTCAGCGCGTTCGTGTGCGTGCGCTGGCTGCTGCGTTACGTCGCGACGCACGATTTCACGGTGTTCGCGTGGTACCGGATCGCGTTCGGGCTGTTCGTGCTGCTGGTCGGGTACAGCGGCTGGTTGAACTGGGCGTGATGCAGATACGGAGGCGGGCGCGCTTCCGATAGAAAACGGCCCGATCGGCAGATGCCGGTCGGGCCGTTTTGTCGTCCGGGGCAGAGCGACGTGCGCCGCCTCGGCGGAATGGCTCAGCCTGCGCGCTTGCGGAACACCAGGTCCCACACGCCGTGGCCGAGCCGCAGCCCGCGCCGTTCGAACTTCGTCACCGGGCGGTAGTCGGGCCGCGGCGCATAGTCGGCGGCTGTGTTTTCGAGCGTCGGTTCCGCGCCGAGCACTTCCAGCATCTGTTCCGCGTAGTTCTGCCAGTCGGTCGCGCAGTGAATGTACGCACCGGGCTTCAGGCGCGATGCGAGATGCGCGACGAGCGGCGGCTGGATCAGCCGGCGCTTGTGGTGGCGCGCCTTGTGCCACGGATCGGGGAAGAAGATATGCACGCCGTCGAGGCTTTCCGGCGCGAGCATGTGCTCGAGCACTTCGACCGCATCGTGCTGGATGATGCGGATGTTCGGCAGGTTCTGCTCGCCGATCAGCTTCAGCAGCGCGCCGACGCCCGGCTCGTGCACTTCGACGCCGAGGAAGTCGTCGCCGGGGCGGTTCGCGGCGATTTCCGCGGTCGATGCGCCCATCCCGAAGCCGATCTCGAGGATGCGCGGCGCGCTGCGGCCGAACACCGCGTTCCAGTCGGGCATCTCCGGCGCATACGGGACGACGAAGCGCGGGCCGAGCTCGTCGAGCGCGCGGCGCTGGCCGGTCGACACGCGGCCGGCGCGCGTGACGAAGCTGCGGATGCGGCGGTGGTGCAGCGGGTTGACTTCGTCGGCGCCGTCGGCGGCTTCGTCGGGAATGGCGTCGTCGTGCGGCGGCAGGCCGGCTTCGTTCGGATCGTCGTGCATCATCGGTACAGAGAAAGGCTTTGTTGCGGGCGAGGGCCCGTTGCGCGCAGCAGTGCGCCGGGGAACCGGCACATGGTACAAAAAAGCCGCCTTCGACGAGGCGGCTTTTGCGCAGGCTGCGATGCAGCCGGAAAGTGGAGCGGGCGATGGGAATCGAACCCACGTCATCAGCTTGGGAAGCTGAGGTAATGGCCATTATACGACGCCCGCAGAACGCGCAATTCTACAGGGTTTGACATGGGGATGGCAAGCGGGCGGTTTGGGGCGGTGGCAGCGAAACTGGCATGGCTGGATCGTGGGGCGGTGGCGTTGCCGAGAATGGTCGTCAAAGATCGGCCAAAAAACGGTCCGTCAACGCAATTTGCTCGATTGGTTCAATCCGCAAATCTGGGGCCATTCCGCCCGAGCCAGCGGGAAGCGCGCTTGCAGGCGAGTCGGTGTCGAAAATAGACGAGTCGGTGTCGGAAGCATACAAGCCCCGGTAACGCTTCCGAACTAACGTGACGGATCACTTACCCGATCGTTTGGAGCTGACATGTCCGATTTCATCACCGTTTTGCGCGAAACCTGCCCGACTCCGGTCCTTGACGCGACCAAGTGGAAGCGCATCGGCGGCGATCCGCACACCGTGAACCTCAACGCTTACGTCTCCAAGGACGGCAGCAAGATCATGGGCACCTGGATCTGCACCCCGGGCAAGTTCGAGGTGAACTACGAGAAATGGGAGTTCTGCCATTTCCTCGACGGCTACTGCATCATCACGCCGGAAGGCGAGGAGTCGGTGCACCTGAAAGCCGGCGATGTGTTCGTGATCGAACCCGGCATGAAAGGAACCTGGGAAGTGGTGGAGACGGTGCGCAAGTACTTCGTCTTCGCCTGAGCGGGCTTGTAGATTCGACCACGCATATCGTCGTCGTCCGGATACCTTCCCGGTTCGCGGCCTCTGTCATCGCGGCCCTTGCATGTTGCAAGGGCCCGTACACATTTAAAACAAGACGACGCCCGCAGAACACGTGATTCGACACGCAACCACACCGAAATGGCAACGGGACGATTCTGACCGGTTGAACGGCTGCCGTGTTCGCGATATCGGTCCGCGGCATCTTCGCCGTGACCCAGGCCGACTTCTCGGCGACCGTACAGCCGCGGCGGCGCGATCGCCGACACCGGTAACGAACGCCTGCAACCGGCCGCGCCAGCACCTATGATGCAGCAGTCCGCCCACCGTTCCAGCGACAGCGCGTGAGAACCATCCGCATGCGCCGGACGTCCACCGGAACCCGACCATGCGCATCACCGCCGTCCGCGAGCAAGCGATCCCCGTCTCCCGCTATGCCGACCCGGCCATTCCCTCCGGCGGCCTGACGACGAGTGTCGTCGCGGTCGTCACCGACGTCGTGCGCGACGGCTGCCCCGTGACGGGCTACGGCTACGCATCGGTCGGCCGTTTCGCGCAGGGCGGCCTGATTCGCGAACGGTTCGCGCCGCGCCTGCTGGCCGCGGCCGACACGCTCGCCGACGAAGCCGGCACCAACCTCGACCCGTTCCGTGCATGGCGCGCGATGATGGCCGGCGAAAAACCCGGCGGACACGGCGAACGATGCGTCGCGGTCGGCACGCTCGACATGGCGATCTGGGATGCCGCCGCGAAAATCGCCAACCTGCCGCTTCATCGCTTTCTCGCCGACCGGCTCGCACGCACGGCAGCGCCACGCGTGCGCGTGTACGCGGGCGGCGGCTACCGCTATCCGCACGACGATCTCGCGCACCTGTCGGACGAGATCCGTCGCATTGCCGATCTCGGCTACACGCACGCGAAGATCAAGATCGGCGGCGCGGATCTCGATCAGGACCGACGACGCATCGAAGCCGCCGCTGCCCAGCTCGTCGACAGCTCGCATCTCGCGGTCGATGCGATGAACACGTACGACGCGACGACCGTGCAAGCCGCCGCGACGATGCTCGCGCCGTTCGACCTCTGGTGGTTCGAGGACATCTGCGACCCGCTCGACCTACCGCTCCAGGCGGAGCTTGCCGCGCGATACTCACCGCCGATCGCGGCCGGCGAAGCACTGTTCTCACTCGCGGAAGCGAAGCTGCTCGACCGCTACGGCGGCCTGCGCAGCGACCGCGACGTGCTCGTGTTCGATCCGGTGCATTGTTACGGGCTGCCGGGTTATCTGCAGATCGTCGACCACTTCGTGTCGCGCGGCTGGCGGCGCGACGCGTTCTGGCCGCACGGCGGCCACCTGTTTTCGCTGCACGTCGTTGCGGCGCTCGGGCTCGGCGGCGCGGAAGTCAATCCGTTCGCGTTCCATCCGTTCAGCGGACTGGCCGATGGCGAAACCGTCGACGCCGGCTACGCACGCGTAACGCAAGCACCCGGCATCGGCTTCGAACTGCATGCCGACGCGCACAACGCGTTTCGCAAGCTATCGGGCCGCTGACACCTGAAGCGTATCGAGCGCGAAACGCACCGCGAAGCCGAGCATCATCACCGCGACGAAGAAATCGAGCACGCGCCACGCGAGCGAACCACGCGCGGCACGCGCCCGCGCCGCGCCGGTCACGCGCGGCCGACATCGCCGGCCGCCCACTCCGTCCGCCGCCCGAGCATGTCGAACAGCCGCACGATCTCGGCCTTCACCTTCTGCACCGCATTGCTGACGAGCGCCGTATCGTGCCAGCACAGCGACAGGTCGCGCGCGAACAGCCGGTGCGCGACCGTCGACAGCTTGAGCTTGCGTTCCTCGATTTCGACGTGCGCGGCCGTCCACGGCAGGATCGTCACGCCGAGCTGCGCCATCACGGCCGCGAACAGCAGCCCGGTCGAGCTCGCCTCGAAGCTGATCTCGTACGACAGCCCGGCCTCGCGCATCGCCCAGTCGACGCGGTTGCGGATCGTGTTCGGCGCGCTCGGCAGCACGAGCGGCATCCGCGCGATCGTATCGAGCGGCACGGGATCGTCCGGCACCGGAAACCCGGGCCACGTGATCAGGTACAGCGTTTCCGTCAGCAGCCGGTGGATCGCGATGCCGCGCGTGTCGACCGCGTCGACGACGATCGCGAGATCGAGCCGCGCACGCTCGAGCAGCGTGTCGAGATCGGCGCTCGGCGCCTCGATCAGCTCCAGCATGATGCCCGGATAGCGGTCGCGCACCGCGCGTGCGAGCGGAATCGCCAGCACGCGCGCGGTGCTCGACGGCATGCCGACCGTCACGCGGCCCTGCGGCGTATCGGCGTCGCGGCGCAGCAGCTCGCGCGTGCCGTCGGCCTGGCGCAGCAGTTCGAGCGCATGCTGGTAAAGCGTGCGGCCGGCGGCTGTCGGCGCGACGCCGCGCACGCTCCGTTCGAGCAGCTGCATCCCGAGATCCTGTTCGAGATTGCGCATCTGCTGGCTCACCGCGGGCTGCGCGACATGCAGCGCCTCGCTCGCATGGGTGACGTTGCCGCATTCGACGACCTTCACGAAATAGCGCAACTGTCTCAAGTCCATCGCCGCCGTCTCCCGATTCAAGCCATAAGCCAATCCGATCGATCGAGATGAATATCATATTTTTCGGCGATCGAAGGTATTTCTATACTCGTCTCACAAAAGAGCCAGCCTGCCGGCCATCCCGGACCGGACGCGGCAACAGCGCCGGCCCCGCCGGCAAGGAGACGAAGATGTTCAAGGCGATCGACGAGCCGGCGGCCGGCGCGAAGCCGCGGCGCACGCCGCTCACGCGCGAGCAGGTCAAGGGCTTCTGGGCCGTGTACGCGGGCTGGGTGCTCGACGGCGTGGATTCGGTGATCTACGCGCTCGTGCTGATTCCCGCACTGACCGAACTGCTGCCGGCATCCGGCATCGCGGCAACGCCCGCGAATCTCGGGATGTACGGCTCGATCCTGTTCGCGCTGTTCCTGATCGGCTGGGGGCTGTCGTTCGTCTGGGGGCCGCTCGCCGACCGCTTCGGCCGCGTGCGCACGCTCGCCGCGAGCATCCTGATCTATTCGGTGTTCACCGGCGCGGCCGCGTTCGTGCACGACGTCTGGGCGCTGGCCGCTTGCCGGCTGATTGCCGGGATCGGCGTCGGCGGCGAATGGGCGCTCGCGGGCACCTACGTCGCCGAGAGCTGGCCGGAGGACCGCCGCAAGATGGGCGCCGGCTACCTGCAGACGGGCTACTACTTCGGCTTCTTCATCGCGGCCTGCCTGAACTACACGATCGGTGCGACCTACGGCTGGCGCGCGATGTTCCTGTGCGGGCTGGCTCCCGCGCTGCTCGCGGTGTTCACCGTGATGCGCGTGAAGGAGCCGGGGCAGTGGCGTCGGCACGACGCGCGCGACGGCGACGTGGCCGACGCGCGGCGCGCGCATCCGCTGCGCGAGATCTTCGCGCCGGCGTTCCTGCGTCGCACGCTGACGAGCGCGAGCCTCGTCGGCGTCGCGATCGTCGGGCTGTGGGCCGGCTCGGTCTACGAGGCGAGCGCGGTCAGTACGCTGGCGGCGCGCGCGGGCATCGATCACATCGGCGCAATGCGGCTTGCATCGGTCGGCGCGGCGATCCTGTCGTGCGCGACGATCGCCGGCTGCCTGGTCGCGCCGTGGCTGTCGGAGCGGCTCGGCCGCCGCGCGGCGCTCGGCGTGTATTTCACGGGCATGGCCGGTGCGATCGTGTTCGCGTTCGGCTGGGCGTTCTACCAGCCGAACGGGCTCACGGCGTTCATGGTGTCGCTCGCGTTTCTCGGTTTCTTCGGCGGCAACTTCGCGATCTTCTCGCTGTGGCTGCCCGAGCAGTATCCGACGCGCGTGCGGGCGACCGCGTTCGCGTTCAACGCGTCGGTTGGCCGCTTCATCGGCGCGGGCGTGAACTTCCTGCTCGGCGCCGCGATTCACGGCTACGGTTCGCTCGGCGTGCCGGTCGCATGGACCGCGGCCGCCTTCGTGCTCGGCATCCTGATCCTGCCGTTCGCGGTCGAAACGCGCCACCAGACGCTGCCCGAATGAGCGGCGCGCCGCGATCGTACGGAAGCACGCAACATCCAGTCATCAATATCAGGAGTCCGGAATGCAGGCATTACAAGGAATCAGGGTCGTCGATCTGAGTCGCGCGCTGTCGGGGCCGTTCTGCTCGATGGTGCTCGCCGATCTCGGCGCCGACGTGATCAAGGTCGAGTCGGGGCCGAACGGCGACATGAGCCGCGCGTGGGGGCCGTTCGATCGCGGCGTGAGCACGTACTACCTGTCCTGCAACCGCAACAAGCGCGGCGTCTGCGTGGATTTCCGGCAGCCGGCCGGCCTCGACGTCGTGCGGCGGCTGATCGCGCAGGCCGACGTCGTGATCGAGAATTTCAAGGCCGGCACGATGGACGCGATGGGGCTCGGCTACGCTGCACTGAGCGCGCGCGATCCGCGGCTCGTGATGGGCAGCGTCACCGCGTTCGGCCCGCGCGGCCCGTTGCGCGACTGGCCGGGCTTCGACCAGATCGCGCAGGGCTATGCGGGGCTGATGAGCCTCACCGGTTTCCCGGACGGCGAGCCGACCCGCACCGGCACCGCGATCGGCGATCTCAGCTCGGGGATGTGGGTCGCGACCGGCGTGACGGCCGCGCTGTTCGAGCGCGAGCGCACGGGGCGCGGGCAGCATGTCGGCACGTCGCTGCTCGAAAGCCTCGTCGCGCTGCTGAGCGTGCACGGGCAACGCTACCTGAGCCTTGGCGACGTGCCGCGCCGTACCGGCAACGCGCATGCGGTGATCGCGCCGTACGGCGTGTTCGAGACGGCCGACGGGCCGCTCAACCTCGCGCCGATCACGACCGACATGTGGCTGCGGCTGTGCCGGTTGCTGGATCTGCCCGAGTTGCCGAACGATCCGCGCTTCGCGACCAACGATGCGCGCGTCGAGCACCGCGACGCGCTGAAGGCGCTGCTCGAAAGCCGGCTGCGCACGCGCGGCAAGCGCGAATGGACGCAGCGTTTCGTCGAGGCCGGGCTGCCGGCCGGGCCGATCAATACGCTCGACGAAGTGTTCGACGATCCGCAGCTCGCATACTGCGGGCTGGTCGAACCGGTCGCGCATCCGACGCTCGGGACACTGCACCAGGTCGTCACGCCGCTCGGCGGGATGGGCGACGAAGTGCCCGCGCCGCGCACGCGCCATGCGCCGCCGCTGCTCGGCGAGCATACGGTCGACGTGCTGCGCGAAGCGGGCTACGGCGACGACGCGATCGACGCGCTGTTGGCCGGGCGTGCGATCTTCCAGGCGGAAGCGATGGCGGAGGCCGTGCAATGACCGATGCGACGAAACACGAAAGCGCATCGCGCGTGACGGTCGACATGATCGGCGAGCGGATCGCGCGCGTGCGGTTCGCGAATCCGGCGCGGCGGCACGCGCTCGATGCACCGTTGCTCGATGCGCTCGTCGCGCGCCTCGATGCGCTTGCCGAGCTGGGTCCACCGCCCGTCGTGATCCTGTCGAACGACGGCAGCGGTGACGTTTGGAGCGCGGGGCACGACCTGCGCGAACTGGCCGACGACCGCGATCCGCTCGCATACGGCAAGCCGCTCGAACGGGCGCTGCGGCGCGTGCGGACCTATCCGGGCGCGGTGATCGCGGCGGTGGCGGGATCGGCGTGGGGCGGGGCGGTCGATCTCGTGATGAGCTGCGACCTCGTCGTCGCGGCACGCGACGCGCGCTTCGCGATGACGCCCGCGAACATCGGCCTGCCGTATTCGACGAGCGGCCTGCTGCGCTTCTACGACAACCTGCCGATCCACGTGCTGAAGGAGATGTTCTTCTGCGCGCAGCCGCTCGATGCGGAGCGCGCCGCGCATCACGGGCTCGTGAACCGGCTGGCCGACACGGGTGGCGTAGACGATGCGGCGCTCGACGTCGCGCGCACGATCGCCGCGAAGGCGCCGCTCGCGGTGCACGCCGTGAAGGAGCAGTTTCGCGTGCTGCAGGACGCACGGCCGTTGCCGGTCGATGCGTTCGAGCGGATCGCCGAGCTGCGCCGGCACGCGTGCGAAGGCGCGGATTTCGACGAAGGGCTGCGTGCGTTTGCGGAGCGGCGCGCGCCGGTGTTTCGCGGCGTCTAGGCGTTCAGGTGTTCGCGTGGCGCGGCGTTGAGGTGCGACGGCGGTATGCGCTACACGCCGCCGATCGCGTGCACGCCGACGAGCAGCAGCGCGCCCGCGGCGATCAGCAGCAGCGCGTGAATGCGCGAAACCATCACGCACAGCGTCGATGCGACCGCGATCGCGCGTGCTGGCCAGCCGCCGTCGAGCGCCTGCAGCAGCACCCACACCGACGCGACGATCATGCCGGCCGCGACCGGACGCAGGCCGGCTTCGAGCGCGATCTGCCAGCGCGCGCCCTGGTGTCGCCGCCACAGGTGTGCGACGCCGTAGATCAGGAACGCGGTCGGGCCGAACAGCGCGAGCGTCGCGATCACCGCGCCCCAGAAGCCGGCCACCTGCCAGCCGATCAGTGTGGCAAGCAGCGAGCCGGGGCCGGGCGCCATCCGCGCGATCGCGAAGTCGTTCACGAACTGCGTGGCGGTCATCCAGTGATGTACGTCGACGATCTGCCGCTGGAGGTCGGCGATGATCGTCTGTCCGCCGCCGATCGTCGCGATCGACAGCGGCGCGAACACGCCGAACAGCGCGGCGTAGCGTTGCGACGCGGTCATTGTCATGGCTTGTCGTTCCCGGTCGGCGCGGCGGCCGCGCGGCGGTATTCGAGCGCGACGCTCAGCGTGCCGCCGACCAGCACGGTCCATACGAGCGGCCAGTGCAGCACCGCGACCGACACGAAGGTGAGCGTCATTACCGCGAACGGCAAAGCGCGGCGCGGCAGCCGGCGCACGGCCGTGATCGCCATCGAGATCGACAGCCCGATCGCCGCGGCCGCCGCGCCGGCGAGCGCGACATGCGTGAGCGGGAAGCGCGTGAGGGTCGAGAACGCGACGCCGAACAGCACGATCAGCACGGCCGGCGGCGCGATGATGCCGGTGAAGCCGGCCACCGCGCCGCGCCATCCGGCGAGCCGGTAGCCGATCCAGATCGCGAGGTTCTTCACGTTGACGCCCGGCAGCGCCTGCGACAGCGCGAGGCCGTTGAGGAACGCCTCTTCGTCGAGCCAGCGCCGCTCGTGCACGAAGTCGCGCATCATCCGCCCGCTCAGCCCGCCGCCGAAGCTGGTCAGGCCGATCTGCGCGAACGCGACGAACAGCGCGAGGATGCCGGGCGGCGGTGCATCGCCTGCGGGCGGTGCAGGCGGAATCTTGGCGGAGGGCGAGGGCATCGTGCGTGCGGCGCGTGGCGATCGGGCGCCCATGTTAGCAAGCGGCACCTGTCAGCACGCTGACATCGGTGCGGCGTTGGCGTGATGAAAGCCCGCAGTCGAGATCCTGCGCAACCGCACGGATTCGAACCGCTGCCGCTATGCTCGCACGACCGTCACGCCCGCGGCCTCGATCGGCTTCGTCAGCGCTACTTCGGTTTCCTTCTCGACCACGACGGTTTGCGCGAGCGTGATGTCGCCGATCACGAACTGCGACGCCGCGCGCAGTTTCGACTGCGACGCGAGCACGACCGTCTCGGCCGCGCGTTCGGCCAGCGCGCGCTTGATCGCCGCTTCCTCGAAATCGCCGGTGCTGAGCCCCGCGACCGGATGCACGCCCGTGACGCCCATGAAGTACAGGTCCGCATGGATGCGCGCGATGCCTTCCATCGCTGCGGCGCCGACCGCGACGATCGAATGCTTGTAGAGCCGCCCGCCGATCAGGATCACGTCGATCGACGGATGCGCGGCCAGCGCGACGGCGACGCTCGGGCTGTGCGTGACGATCGTCGCGCGCAGGTCGGCCGGCAACTGGCTGACGAGCAGCGCCGACGTCGTGCCGCCGTCGACGATCGCCACTTGCCCGGGCGCGATCATCTGCGCGGCCCGGCGTGCGATGCGCCGCTTTTCCGCCGTTTCGAGCACCTCGCGCTGCGCGAACGGCGCGACGGCCGGCGACGCCGGCAGCGCGCCGCCATGCACGCGCTGCAGCAGGCCTTCGGCCGCCAGCTCGCGCAGGTCGCGGCGGATCGTGTCTTCGGACACGCCGAATTGCGCGCTCAATTCGACCGCCAGCACCTGGCCGTCGCGCGCGAGCGTATCGAGGATCGCTTTCTTGCGTTGCGTCGTCAGCATCGTGTTTGCACGAAATTTCTTGAAGTTGCACGAATTTGCACGTTACCATGGGCGCCGTCCTTTGTCGAATGGGAGGCTGCGATGGCTGCAACGCGGGACCGCGTGCGCATCGTCGATACGACGGTGCTGTCCGATGACTGGTATGTGCTGAAGAAGGTGACGTTCGACTTCCTGCGCCGCGACGGAACGTGGCAGCGCCTGAGCCGCGAGACCTACGACCGCGGCAACGGCGCGACCATCCTGCTGCGCAATGCCGGCACGGGCGACGTGCTGCTGACGCGGCAGTTCCGGATGCCGGCGTTCGTCAGCGGGCACGACGGGATGCTGCTCGAGGCCGCTGCCGGCCTGCTCGACGACGCGACGCCCGAAGCACGCATCCGCGCGGAGGCCGAGGAGGAGACCGGCTATCGCGTGCGCGGCGTGCGCAAGGTGTTCGAGGCGTTCATGAGCCCTGGGTCCGTGACGGAGAAGCTGCATTTCTTCGTCGGCGAATACGACGCGTCGCTGCGCACCGGCGACGGCGGCGGCGTCGCGGAAGAGGGCGAGGACCTCGAGGTCGTCGAGATGCCGCTGCAGGCGGCGCTGGACGCGGTCGAGCGCGGCGAGATCGTCGACGCGAAGACGATCATGCTGTTGCAGTACGTCGCGCTGCGGGAAGCCGCCGGCGCGCGTACGGCATGACGCCGCTGCTCGTGCTGGTCGCCGGCCCCTATCGCAGCGGCACGGACGGCGACCCCGCGCGCATCGCCGCGAACCTGCACCGGCTGGAAGCGGCGGCGCTCGCCGTGTATCGCCGCGGGCATGTGCCGATGATCGGCGAGTGGGTGTCGCTGCCGCTCGCGGTCGCGGCCGGGTCGCGGCAGGTCGGCGACGAGATCAGCGAGGCGTTCCTGTATCCGGCCGCGCACCGGCTGCTGCGGCGCTGCGATGCCGTATGGCGGATCGACGGCGCGTCGCGTGGCGCCGATGCGGACGTCAGCCTCGCGCGGCAGCTCGGCAAGCCGGTCTATTTCGCGGTCGACGAGATTCCGGTCGCGCAAGACGATTCGGATGGCTGAGCAGGCGGGGAGGCGGGCGGATCGCGACGTTGCCCGGGCTTCGCTGCGTCCGCTGCAGCGGGAAAAGCCGGGCGCCGCGCGGACTCACGACGTTGCGATCGCGTCGTGCCTTTGCATCGCGCATGCGGCACGGCACCCGAACCGGCGTATGATCGCGACGCCGCCCGCGCACCGTTCGACGTTACCGCCGCCCCGTCATGCCGTTCCCCGATTCCGACGACTCCACCGCTGCCGCCGCGCAGCTTCCCGCCGATCTCGTCGCTGCCGCCGTTGACGCGCTCGCGCGCGCCGACGCGTTGCTCGTGACGGCCGGCGCGGGCATCGGCGTCGATTCCGGGTTGCCCGATTTTCGCGGCACGGACGGCTTCTGGCGTGCGTATCCGGCGCTGCGCCACGAGCGTTTCGAATTCCACGAGATCGCATCGCCGCACGCGTTCCGTGCGCGTGCGCAACTCGCGTGGGGGTTCTACGGGCACCGTCTCGCGCTTTACCGCGCGACGGTGCCGCATGCGGGTTTCGCGATCCTGCGTCGCTGGATCGACGCGATGCCGAATGGCGGCTTCGTGCTGACGAGCAACGTCGACGGCCAGTTCCAGAAGGCCGGCTTCGATCCGACTCGGATCGTCGAGATCCACGGCTCGATTCACGCGATGCAGTGCCTGCGGCCGTGCTCGGACGACACGTGGGACGCGGCGCCGTTCGTGCCGGACGTCGACGAAGCTACCTGCCGGCTGGTCGGCGAAGCGCCGCGCTGTCCGCGCTGCGGGGGCCTCGCGCGGCCGAACATCCTGATGTTCGGCGACACCGGCTGGCTCGGCGCGCGCTACGACGCGCAGGAACGTGCGCTGGAAGACTGGATCGCGCGGGCCGGGCGCGTCGCCGTGGTCGAGATCGGCGCGGGCACCGCGATTCCGACCGTGCGCCTGCTGAGCGAGCGGCTTGGCGCCGACGTGATCCGCATCAACGCGCGCGAAGCGCATGCGCGCCGTGCGGACGTGATCGGGTTGAAGGGCGGTGCGCTGGCGACGCTGACTGCGCTCGACCGCGCATGGCGCGGCGGCTGAACGCCGCGCCGCGGACCGACCGGCGGCGGCCGCGCGGCTAGGGCTGGGCGACGAGCGCCTGCACGAGCGCAGGTGCCTGCGGCGAACCGAGACCCGTCACGTAGTCGTAGCCGCCGGCTGCGTTGCAGACGCTGCCGCAATTGCCGTTGGACCCGGTCGTCACGTCGTGAAAATCGCTGCCGTACGCGGTTTTCCCGACCGTATAGAGCGAGTCGTAGGTGCCGCTCAACCGGCTCTTGCCGGCCGCCGCGCGCAGCGAATTCGCGATCGCGACGAGCGCCGACCATTGCGGCGCGCCCGCGCTCGTGCCGCCGACCTGGAACCAGCCCGCCTGCCCCTGGTAGGTGACCGAGTCGTACACCGCGAAACCGCTGGACGGATTCGCGTCGTAGCTGACGTCGGGCACGCCGCGCTTGCCGGCGACCGGAACCGGCCACGCGGTCTGGCCGGCCGGCTCGGCCTCGACGGTGCTCACGCCGCCGCCGCTGCCGCTCCACGCCGCCTCGCCGACGTAGTTGCCGTACGCATCGATGGACAACGTCGTGCCGCCCACCGCCACCACGTACGGCGACGCGGCCGGGTATTCGGTCCCGGTGCCGCTGTCGCCGGACGACGCGACGAACGTGACGCCCGCGACGTTGAAGTGGCTGTCGAAGCCGGTCTCGCTGCCGAACTCGCTGCCGCCGAAACTCATCGACACGACCGACGCGCCGCGCGTGACCGCGACGTCGACCGCGGCCAGCAGGTCGCTGAAGCTGGCCGACGCGGCCTCGACGAGCATGATCTTGGCCTTCGGCGCGATCGCATGCACCCATTCGACGTCGAGCGACATCTCGAGCGCCCAGCCCGAATCGGTCCTGGGCCGCGTACCGCGTGCGTACACCTTGGTGAAACAACCGTTCGACGACGTGCAGGCCGGCAGCGAGAACGCGTTGCTGAACACGCCGAGATCGGCCTCGATCTTCGGGTCGTCGTACGCGTCGACGATCGCGACGACCATCCCGTCGCCCTGGTTGGCGATCGTGTCGAACCCGTACGCGTGTCGGGCGAGCGCGGGCGTGAGGCCGGATATCGAAGCCGTGCTCGCGCGCGGCTTCGTGTGGAACGGCGGGCGCGCGTATCCTTTCGGCGCGCGGTTGCCTTCGACGTAGGACGGCGGTCCGTTGCCGTCGGCGAGCGCGACGCTCGATGCGAGCAGCGACGCACACAGTGCCGGAATCAACATGAATGACGGGCGGATATTGTTCATTTTTCGAGTCTCCATGTCGATGGAGTGGGTTGGCGGAACAAGTCTACAAAATCGGCGAAGTCAATTGCATGAAATATCGGCCGGATACGGGAATGTCTGATAAGGGAAACTACGCGGAAGCCCCGTGAAATATGGGATTTTCAAGGTTGGCGCACAGCGTGCGAAACGGCTTTGCCGATTTTGAAAATGCGGCTAGATAATCAATCTGTTTTTTTAATTTATTTGTAATGTCCTGCGTAATGCATCGGAAAATATCGAGTGCGGCGGATTCGCGGGAATAATGAAATGCATCGCGCCCGTGCGACACGATCCGGCGTATGACGGCCCGCTCCGCCGGCGTTGCCGCCGCGGCGCGATTCCGCATACAGTTCAGCGTAGGCCGCATCCGCCACGCGGCGTCGTCAGCGAGGAGTGCCCTTGTTCTATTCGATCGTCGCGATCTTCGTCGGCGCCGGGCTCGGCGCGTTGCTGCGCTGGTTCCTGAGCCTCGCGCTCAACGCATTCTTTCCCGAGGTGCCGCTCGGCACGCTCGCCGCGAACCTGATCGGCGGCTACGTGATCGGCATTGCCGCCGTCGTGTTCACGACCCGCGTCGGGCTGCCGCCCGAGTGGCGGCTGTTCGTGATCACGGGCTTCCTCGGCGGCCTCACGACGTTCTCGACCTATTCGGTCGAAGTGATGACGCATGCGTTGCAGGGCGAATTCGGATGGGCGTTTGCGGTGGCTGCCCTACACTTGACTGGATCGTTCGCGCTGACGGCGCTCGGCATGTGGACCGCGCGCGCGTGGCTCGCGGCGGCCTGAGCGTGCCGCCATCGGAGGGAGCGATGGACAGGGTGTTCTTGCGTTTCTATGTGCACGAGCAGCACCGGCTGCACTGGAAGCCGCTGTGGGAATGGCTGCTGCAGGAGGCGAACCGGATGGGCGTCGCGGGCGGTTCCGCGTTTCGCGCGATGGCCGGCTTCGGCCAGCATCGTGTGCTGCATGAGGACCGCTTCTTCGAACTGCAGGGTTCGCTCGCGATCGAGGTCGAATTCATCGTCACCGAGGACGAGGCGCAGCGTTTGCTCGAACGGTTGTCGCGCGAGAAAGTGCGCGTGTGCTACGCGATGATTCCGGCGCGCTTCGGCGTGATCGACACGCTCGGCGCGCCGCCGGCGCAGGGGCCGGCGGCGTAGGGGGCAGCGTCGGTCAGATGCCGAAGATCGTCAGCGACACGGCGGCGCGCGTGACGATCATCAGCAGCACCTGCACGATCACGAACAGCAGGATCGGCGACAGGTCGATGCCGCCGAGGTTCGGGATGATGCGGCGCAGCGGGTTCAGGAACGGCGCGGTGAGCTGGTAGAGGATCGGCATCGCCGGCGAGCGCGGGTTGAGCCACGACAGCAGCGCCATCAGGATCGTCATCCAGATCACGAGGTTGAGTGCCCACTTCACGACGGTGAGCAGCGCGACCACGACGAGCGTCGGGATCACCGCGGCCGGGTCGAAGCCGGCCATCACGACCATCAGCACGACGTAGACGAGCGCGGTCAGCAGCGCGGCGACGACGCTGGCCCAGTCGATGCCGCGTACGCCCGCGATCACGCGGCGCAGCGGCAGCACGAGCCAGTTGGTCGCCTGCAGCACGGCCTGCGTGACGGGGTTGTACGGCGGCACGCGGACGGCCTGCATCCAGACGCGCAGGATCAGCGCGGCGCCGAACAGCGTGA
>Ga0105240_10003426_pt1 | contig 24643 bp, 19 predicted proteins | sample KBSC54metaG_FD_80426 | JGI IMG/M metagenome (GOLD analysis project Ga0105240, IMG submission 80426) | Corn rhizosphere microbial communities from Kellogg Biological Station, Michigan, USA - KBS C5-4 metaG | ecosystem: Host-associated > Plants > Roots > Rhizosphere > Soil | place: Michigan, USA...
CCGCCGCAGCCCGCGCCGCCCTGGCCGGGCTCGCCGAGCAGGTGCGCCGGGCCGGCGACGAGGCGCCCGAGGCGATCGAGGCGCGGCTGCTGCCGGCGGTCGAGGATCTGCTGTTCGCCCGTGGCTACGCCGGCCTGAACATCCGCGAGCTCGCCAAGCGCGTCGGCATGGGGCCGGCCACGATCTACAAGTACTATGCCTCGAAGGAGGCGCTCGCCCTGCGGGTGCTGCAGGTGCAGGACGTCCAGGTCGCCGCCTTCGTGGGCGCGGCGCTGCCGCGGCGCGGGGTGGAGCAGGAGCGCTGGCTCGCCTTCTACCGGGCGCTGCTGCTCTACTACGACGCCAACGTGAAGGTCGCGGTGGTGCAGAACGTGGCGATGCCCACCTACACCTGGTTCCTGCCGGAACACCGCTGGCCGGTGGCCGGCGTGGCCGAGATCGTGCGCGGCCTGATCCGCGACGGGCGTGCGGCCGGCGCCCTCGACGACGCCATCACCGACAACCAGATCCTGGCCACGCACTACATGCATCTGGTGCGCGAAGTGCGCCTGTGGCGCTCCCGCGGCATGCGCTGGCGCCTCGCCGACCGGGTCGAGACCTTCTTCCCGATCGTCTGGAAGACGATCTCGCGCCTTCCCGAGCGCTGAGGGCGGCGCCCCTCAGTATCTGGCGGTAAGCTGCACCCCGACGTAGCGCTTATAGTCCTTGGGCAGGTACGCGTAGGTGTTGCCGCTCGAAACGGTATAGAACGACGGATTGTAGGCGTCGGTCAGGTTGCGGCCGAACACCAGCAGCTCCCAGTGGCCGTCGCGGGTGGTCAGGCTGATCGACCCGTCCAGGAGGCCGATCGAGGGCAGGATCGAGCGCGGGTCGCGGTTGATCGTGCCCGCCACCTTGTCCTGCCAGACGTAGCCCAGTCGCGCCGCCAGCCGCAGCGGGACGAAGTCAAGGTCGCGGGCGTAGTTGCCGGCCAGGGTGACGCGCCAGGGCGTCGACGACTGCGGCGGCGAGCCGGTCAGGTCCTGCTGGGGTCCCGGAAGGTTGCAGGGGTAGACCCCTGCCGTCTGCTGCGGCACGTCGGCGAAATTGCCGCCGATCAGGCAGCCGTCCGCGCCGCCCTTCAGCTTCGCGTCCAGGTAGGCCACGCCCGCGCTGAACGACCAGTGTTCGTCGAGGACGAGGTCGCCCTGGAACTCGAAGCCCTTGTTCCTCAGATCGCCGGCGTTGATGAACCGCGACGAGGTTGCGCTGCCGGGGATCAGCACGCTCACCTGCAGGTTCTGGATCGTCCCGGTGAAGGCCGAGAGGGTGAGGGTCACGTGATTGTCGAGCAGTCGCGCCTTGGCCCCGATCTCGAAGGCGATCGCGGTCTCCGGCAACAGGAACGGCAGGGTCGTGCCGGCGGTGGTGCCCGTGTCGGCCACCGGGCCCTTGTAGCTGCGGGCGTAGGAGAAATAGTACAGCTGGTTGCGCGTCGGCTGCCACTGCACGCCCGCCCGGCCGCCGAGGTTGTTGACCGACTTCGAGGCTCCAAACTGGGCGGAGCCGGTGGAGACCACGCCCACCACGACCGGCGCGGCCACCGGGCAGGGGGCGCCGCCGTTGACCACGCCGCTGTTCAGGTCGACCGGCCGGCCGGTGCAGTTGTAGCGGGTGTAGTCGATGTGCAGGCTCTCGATGGTGTAGCGCAGCCCGCCGAACACCGAGACCTGCGGCGTGACATGCCAGGTGACGTCGCCGAAGACCGAGCCGGTGCGGTCGGTGGTGCGGTATTCCACCGGCGCATAGTTGGTCAGGGTCGTTCCCAGGCCGTCGACGAAAGGGCTGCCGGCGAAGCCGCTGGCGGTCAGGGTCTGGCCGAACAGGCCCGCCACCGCCTCGACATGCGCGTCCGAGTAGTTGAAGCGGAATTCCTGCGACGCGTAACTCGTATCGTTGGTCCGCCGATTGAAGTTCGCCGGGAAGCCTACGTAGTTGCGGGCGGGGTTGGTCGGGGTGGTCGGGCAGAGATTGCGCGTGGCGCCGATTCCGACGTTGGCGCCGCAGGGGCCGCCGTCGGTGTCGATGTCGTCGTCCCCGTGGATCTCGCGGTACCCGGTCAGCGAGGTGAGGGTCAGCTGCTGGTTCATGCGCCAGGTCAGCTCCGAGGTGGCGCCCCACAGCACCAGGCTGTCGAACGCCGGCGTGTTGACGTTGGTGAAGTTGGCGTTGGCGTGCGGCGTGAACCCCCAGGCCGCGATCAGCGCCTGGTTGTTGACGCTGGTGGGATCGCCCACCTTCACCGGGATCGGGCTGCCGAAGCTGGAAGTGGCGTTGCTGTAGTTCGCCGACACCAGCCAGCTGACCTGGTCCCCGAACTCGTGCAGCAGCCTGCCGGCAAAGGCGTAGCGCCGCAGCGACCCGAAATCCGGCGCTGTCGGGTTCAGGTTCTCCAGCAGCGGCGGCATGGAGTCGTAGTGGGCGTTGAATCGGAGCCAGGTGTCGCCCGCACCGACGTTCAGCATGACGTGGCCCAGGAACTCCCGCTCGGTCGTTTCCGACGCGGACGCCTCGACCTGGAAGTGCTTCTGCGGCCGGCGGTTGATGATCTGCAGCACGCCGGCGGTGGCGCTCTTGCCGAACAGGGTGCCCTGCGGGCCGCGCAGCACCTCGATGCGCTCGACGTCGTCCAGGTCGATGGTGGCTTCCGCCTGCCGCGCCGCCGGGACCCCGTCGATGATGATCGCCGAGCTCGGCTGCACGAACGCCGAGCCGATCGACCTTGAGCTGACCCCGCGGATCGAGAAGGCGATCGCCGACGCCGAGTTGCTCTGGGCGATGGCGATGGACGGCGAGAGCATCGTCAGGTCGCGTACGTTCGAGATTGCGGTCTGCGCCAGCGTGCGGCCGGAGATGGCCTGGACCGATAGTGGCACGGCCAGGATGTTCTGTTCGCGCCGCTGGGCAGTGACAATCACCTCCTCGACCGCGACGACGGCCGGTTGGCCGGGCGGCGGCGCGGGCGTCGCCGCTGCGGCGCCCGCCAGGGCCGCCGCCAGGGTCCCGGCCGAGACGCCGACGGTCAGCTGCAACCGCGCGCGGGCGCAAAGCTCATGCGAACGCATCTTCGTTTCCCCCCGATTCTGCGGACCGCTTCGACTGCGGCGGCCTTCCTCGTGACCCGTCCCGCGACGCATCTTGTCAACGGAACGCCTAAAACCTACCAATGAGTAACATCGGGTGTTCGAAGGGTCAATCGGGAGTGGGGCGTGGCGGTTTCGGCAAGGTTCGCGATGGACCAGGAGCCGAGCCGCGGCGGACCGGCCGCTGAATTTGCCGGGTGGCGACGGTTCGGCTAATCGTCCCTGCAAGGGGCTGCGCCGCGGGGGAAGTCCTGCTCGCAAGAAGAGACCAGAAGAGTTTGTAAAGACGGGAACTTCTAGAATTCGGAGATCGCCCGGCGCGACGCGGGCATAGTGCGAGAGGCGGTAGTTGGCCCCCAGGAAGACCCGATACGAGGAGGCCTACAGCAGCTTCCGCCTCGATGAGGCGGTCGCCGCCGCCCTGTCACGCCCGCTTGATGCCGGTCTGAACGCTGCCCATGAATGCTGCGATCGCCACGCCGAGTCGCGACCCGACGATCCGGCGCTATACTACCTTCGGGAAGATGGGGAGGAGGCAGCCTACAGCTTTCGCCAGCTCCAGCAGTTGTCTGAGCGGTTCGCCAACCTGCTGGTGGCTCGCGGAATCAAGCCGGGCGACCGGGTTGCCGGCCTGCTGCCGGGCGTGCCTGAACTGATGATCGGCCTGATCGGCGCCTGGCGGGTCGGGGCGGTCTATCTGCCCCTATTCGTCGCCTTCAGTCCCAAGACCATCGGCCACCGCCTGGGGAGGGCCGGCGCGCGCCTGGTGCTGACGACGGCGGCGCTGCGCGCGAAGCTCGAGGCGTCGGGCGCGAACGTGGAGACCGTCGTCGTGGTTTCGGACGAGTCGACGCCGCTGAAACCAGGCGATCTCGATTTTTGGCAGACCGTGCGCAGCTATCCCGATGGCTTCGAGCTCGTATTGCGCCGCGCCGATGATCCCTTCCTCCAGATGTTCACCTCCGGAGCGACCGGTGAGCCCAGGTCGGTGAGCGTGCCGCTGAGGGCCCTGGTCAGCTTCGTCAGCTACCTTCGGGACGCGGTGGACCTGAGGCGCGGCGACCAGCTCTGGCGCCTGGCTGATCCGGGCTGGGCCTACGGGCTCTACACGGGCGTCGGCGCCATGGCGATGGGGCATGCGACGTTGCACTACGCCGGCGCCTATTCGGCGGCGGCGATCATCGACGTCATCCTGCGGCGCAATGTCACCCACCTGGCCGGCTCGCCGACAGTGTTCCGGCTGCTGGCGGCCGCCGGGGTCGACGCCGTGCGGCCGATCAAGGGGCGCCTGCACGCCGCCAGCAGCGCCGGCGAGTACCTGCCGCCCGACCTGATCCGCTGGTTCCGCCAGCATGTCGGCGTCACCCTCCACGACCACTACGGCCAGACTGAGATCGGCATGGTGCTGGCCAACCATCACGGGCTGCAGCATCCGGTGCGGCTTGGCACGGTCGGACTCCCGTCGCCGGGATACCGCGTGGCGGTGCTGGATCCGAACGACGCCGAACTGCCGCCCGGCGCGCTGGGCGTGCTGGGGCTGGATCGCCAGAACTCGCCGCTGCTCTGGTTCAACGGCTACGATGGCGAGCCGCCGCTGACCGGCCGCTACTACCGCACCGGCGACACGGTCGAGATGGGCGCGGACGGCGCTGTCACCTTCCTGGGACGCCCGGGCGGGGTCGGCCTCGATGGCGCGATCAATATCCGCGCGCCGTCCGCCGAGGTGACCAGAGAAGATCGGGCGATCTGGCGAAAGCGCTCGGCCAGCCCCGAAGCGACGCGCAAGAAGCGGGAGTTCGTGCTGCGGGTCGCCTGCCAGATGATCAACGAGGGCGGCTTTGCCGCCACCTCGATGGGGGATATCGCAGCCAGGCTGGAGGTCTCCAAGCCGACCCTCTACTACTACTTCCAGAACAAGGACGACCTGCTGTTCGAGGCGCTGGCGCTGGGCCTGAAGCAGGTTCGCAGCGTTGCCGGCTCGCACAAAGGCGGCCTGACGGGCGCGAGCCGGCTCGCTGAGATACTGCGGACCTATGTCGAGGTGGTGGCGGTCGGCTACGGCGGCGGCCTGATCCGAACCGCGGCGCATGAACTCTCGGAAGGCAGCCGTCAGGAGTTCCGCCGGCTGCAATCCGAATATGAGGCCACTGTCGCCGAGGCGCTCTCGGAGGCGCGGGCGGAAGGCGCCATCCAGGTGTCCGACCTGGCGATCGCCGCCTCAGTGGTGACTGCCGCGTTGAACCGCGTGGCCTTGACCCACGACGCGCGCGCCGGCGCTCAGCTTGACGAGGTGAGCCAGAGGGTCGTCGAGATCTTGTTCGCCGGGCTTCAACCAAGGTCCTGACCGGGCGCGTCTGGCAGCGTTCGAATTGTACCGGCGACGCGCGTTTCGCCCGCCCCGTGGCGCCCAGTTGACCATTCACGCGGGTTGTCCTACCCAATAGTAACTTACCGCTGAGTAATGCGCTGCTCGCCGGGGCTTGCACCGGGCGCAACGGGGGAGGAAAGCATGCGGTTGAAACCGCCGGACTGGCGCGCCGCGTCGCAACGCCTGAGGACGCTCGGTGCGATGTGCGGCCTGGCGCTGGGCCTGGTCTGCGCTGCGCCGGCGGGGATGGGCGGCGCGGCCGAACCGGTCTTGAGGCCCGAGCTGCTTGCGGCCCCGCCGGCGGCCTGCGCGGTCGAGCCCATGCAGCGCCTGCTCGGGCCGGACGTGCATGTGGCCGCCGCTGCCGCGATCCCCGCGACGGCCGCCCTGCCGTCCCATTGCCTGGTTACCGGCGCGATCCAGCACGACGGCCCGATCGGCTTCGCGCTCGGCCTGCCGGACCATTGGAACCGCAAGTACCTGTTCCTCGGCATCGGCGGCTTCTCGGGTAGGACTTGGCCCTTGGACGAGGGCCTGGCGCGGGGCTACGCCACCGCCTCGACCGACACCGGCCACGTCGACTCGCCCTCGGACGCCCGGTTCGCGCTGAACAACCCGGCCGCTGTCCGAAACCATTTCGAGGTGGCGGTCGAACTGGCCGCGGTGGACCTGAAGTCGGCGGCCGCCGCCTACTACGGCGCGATCCCCCGCCACGCCTACTGGGACGGCTGCTCCGGCGGCGGGCGGCAGGGCCTGATCGAGGCGCAGCGATTCCCGGACGCGTTCGACGGCGTGATCGCCGCGGCGCCGGCGTGGAACTACGCCAAGCTGCTGATGATGCTGGCCGAGAACGCCAACATGGTGGTCAATTCGCCTGCCAAATGGATTCCCCCCGAGATGTTTCCCGCGATCGACCGGGAGGTGCTGCGCCAGTGCGACGGGATCGACGGGGTCGTGGATGGCATCATCATGGATCCGCGGGCCTGTCGGCCCGACCTGCGCCGCCTGCGCTGCGCCCCGGGTCACGCCAGCCCCACCTGCCTGACCGCGGCCCAGATGAGCGCCCTGGATGAGATACGGCGCCCGCCCTTCGCCCGGCCGGGCTCGGGCTATCACGGCTACTTCCTGTCGGGCGCCGAGACGGTGGATTCGGGCTGGTCGTTCCGCTTCTTCGGGCCGAGGCCTCCGACCGTGCGGAGGGGCGCGCCGTTCGACGGGGCGCTGAACGGCCGGCTGGGCACGGAGTTCGTGCGCTACATCGTCCACAACGATCCGAACTACGACTGGCGGCGGTTCAGCATCGCCCGCGACGGGCCGGCGGTGGAGCGGGCCCTCGCGAGCTTCACCGACGCCAGCCAGACGGACATGAGCCCGTTCTTCCGCCGCGGCGGAAAGCTGCTGATCTGGCATGGCTGGTCCGACGGGGCCATCCCGCCGGAGATGTCCATCGACCTCTACCAGCGCATCCTGCGCGACAGCCACGGCGGCTGGCTGCCGGCGACGGCGGAGCAGTCCGTGCGCTTGTTCATGGTGCCCGGCATGCATCACTGCGACGGCGGTTCGGGCCTGACCCGCTTCGATACGCTGACGGCGCTCGAGAATTGGGTTGAGCGCAGCGCGGCGCCCGAGTCTATCGTGGGAACCCAGGTGGCGGCCGGCCGGCCGATGCGGTCCCGGCCGATCTGCGCCTATCCCAAGGTCGCCCGTTTCCGCGGAGGCGAGCGGCCAGATGACGCCGAGAGCTTCGAATGCCGCTGAACCTGCCCGAACCCTGCGCCGATGAAGCCGCCTGCTGGACGCGGGCGCAGGACCTACTGGCGCGGTTCGGCGATCCGCGGGCGAGCGCGGCGGAGCTGCTGTGCGACCGGCATGATCCCTGCGCCCTGGCCTACCGGCTGATCGGCGACGATCTCTCCGCCCGCGACCTGACCTACGGCGAACTCAGGGCGCAATCCGAGAAGCTGGCGGCGGGCTTCGCCGGCGCGGGCGTCGGGCCCGGCGACCGGGTCGCCACCCTGATGGGCAAGAGTGGCGAGCTGCTGGTGACCCTGATGGCCATCCTGCGGCTGGGCGCCGTGCATGTGCCGCTGTTCACCGCGTTTGCGCCGCCCGCCATCGCCCTGCGGCTCGGCGCCAGCCGCGCCAAGGTGGTCGTCTGCGACGCCGACCAGCGCGCGAAGCTGGCCCCCGGCGGCGAGATGCCGGTCGATCCGCCCTGGCGGATCGTGACCACCGGCGAGGCCGGGGAGGGCGACCTGTCCTTCGACGACCTCGGCGCCGGCGGCGCTGCAGCGAGCCCAACCGTCGCCCTCGGCGGCGACGCGCCGATCATCGAGATCTTCACCTCCGGCACCACCGGCACGCCCAAGAGCGTGATCGTGCCGCTGCGGGCGGTGGCCTCGTTCCAGGCCTATGGCGAATTCGCCCTCGGCTTGACCGACGACGACGTGTTCTGGAACGCCGCCGATCCCGGCTGGGCCTACGGCCTCTACTTCGGGATCCTGGTCACCTTCTCGCTCGGCGTCCGCAGCGTGCTGCATGAGGGGCATTTCACGCCCGAGGCGACGCTGGCCGTGCTCGAGCGCGAGCGGGTGACCAACTTCGCCGCGGCGCCCACCGTCTACCGGGTCCTGCGCGCCTCGGGCCTGGCGCCGCCCCGGGGCCTGGCCCTGCGCCGGGCCTCCAGCGCCGGCGAGCCCCTGACGCCCGAGGTGAACGACTGGGCGCGCGAGGCCCTGGGCGTGCAGGTGCACGACCACTACGGCCAGACCGAGACCGGGATGCTGATCAACAACCACCATCATCCGGCGCTGCAGCGGCCGCTGAGAGCTGGCTCCATGGGCCACCCGATGCCGGGCTGGACCGCGGCCGTGCTGAAGGCCGATGCCGATGCGCCGGCGGAGCCGGACGAACTTGGGCGGCTGGCCATGGATCTGTCGGCCAGCCCGCTGGCCTGGTTCGACGGCTATTCGGGTGACCCCGAACGCACCGTCGGCAAATTCACCTCCGACCGGCGCTGGTACGTGACCGGCGACCTGGCGCGCGTCGATGACGACGGCTACGTCGTCTTCGCCTCGCGCGATGACGACGTGATCATCATGGCCGGCTACCGCATCGGCCCGACCGAGGTGGAGTCCGTGCTGCTGACCCATCCGGCGGTGGCCGAGTGCGCGGCGGTGGCCGTCCCCGACGAAATGCGGGGCGAGGTGCTGGAGGCCGTGGTCGTGCTGCGGCCCGGCCACGCAGCCTCGGACGACCTGACCGCCGAGCTGCAGACCCGGGTGAAGACCGGCTTTGCCGCCCACGCCTATCCGAGGCGGGTGCACTATGCCGACAGCCTGCCCCGCACCCCGTCCGGCAAGGTCCAGCGCTTCCTGATCCGGCGGCGCCTGCGCGAGGCGGCGATCGAACCTGCGCCATGACGCCCGCCGAGCTGAAGGCGTCGCTGCGGCTGCCGGTGATCGCCGCCCCGATGTTCCTGGTTTCCGGACCCGATCTGGTGATCGCCGCCTGCCGCGCCGGGGTCCTGGGCGCCTTCCCGACCGACAACGCCCGCAGCGCGGCTGACCTGGAGGCGTGGCTGACCCGCATCGCCCGCGAACTCGCGCCGCGGGACGGCCGCTCCGGGCGGCCTTACGCGGTCAACCTGAACGTCGCCGGCCGCGACTCGCCCCGCTTCCGCGAGGATCTGGACCTGGTGCGGCGGTTCGCGCCGCCCGTGGTCATCTCCAGCGTCGGCCATCCCGGCGAGGTGGTCGCCCTCGCACACGCCTACGGCGGCCTGGTGTTCCACGACATCGCCAGCATCCGGCATGCCGAGAAGGCCATCGAGGCGGGGGTGGACGGGCTGATCCTGCTGACCGCCGGCGCCGGCGGCCACACCGGCGCGGCCAACCCCTTCGCCTTCGTCCGCGACGTGCGCCGGCGCTGGGACGGGCCGATCGTGCTGGCCGGCGGCCTCGGCGATGGCCGGTCGGTTCGCGCCGCCGAGATCCTCGGCGCCGACTTCGCCTACATGGGCACCCGCTTCGCCGCCACCACCGAATCCCTCGCGCCGCCCGACTACAAGGCGCTGCTGGTCTCGCAGCAGATGGCCGACGTGCTCACCACCGACCGGGTCTCCGGCCTGACCGCCACGGTGCTGCGCGGTTCGGTGCTGCGCGTCGGGCTCGATCCCGACGACCTGCCGCCCCGCCAGGGCCTGCTCCGGTCCGGCCTGCCGCCGCACCTGAAGGCCTGGCGCGACATCTGGAGCGGCGGCCATGCGGTCGGCCTGATCGACGACATCCTGCCGGCGGCCGCGCTTGTCGACCGGATCGAGCAGGAATACCGGGCGGCCGCCTTGGCGCCGGCCTGAGCTCGGCGCGCGCGCCGCCGTCAGTGCAGCTCGTCGTCCAGGAAGGTCACCTTCAGCCGCTGCGGGGCCAGGGTGATGTGGGTCACGCCCTGCTCGGCCGCCATGCGACCGCGCGCGAGGTCCGGCGCCTGGTAGAGGAACAGGCCCCGCCCGACGCGTCCATTCGCCTTGGCGAAGTTGCGGACGCAGTCGAGGAAGTCCGAATCCTGCTTCAGCCGCGGGCATCGCGCCGAGATTCCGTCCAGGCCCACGCCGATCATGTGCCGCGCGTCGTCGCGCTGGATGTTCGCGATCCGGCCGATGACGTGCAGGGTCAGAGGTCTGAGCGCGGCGATCCCTTCCAGGACCTGCGACGCCGGCGCGCCTTCGATGCCGGTGATCTCGGCGATGAGGCCGACCTCGACGAAGGTCCGCGCCTTGCGCAGCAGCGCGATCAACGTCGCGCGTCCCGAGCGGCTGTGCAGGGTGGTGTGCGAGACCGGCACGATCAGGGCGGCCGGCTTGCTCTGGGCGCCTGCCCCGATCACGCGGTCGAGCCCGCGGGCGATAGCGCCGAAGTCGATGCGCTCGATGTCCGCCGGCGACAGGCGCTCCAGCTCGCGCCGGCTCAGGGCGGCCAGGCGGGCCTTATGATGCACGCGTGCGGCGATCCGGTAGCCGATCCGCCCAGACGTCTTCAGCGCCAGGACCGGCTCGAGCGAAGCGGAGAGGGCAATGTTGAGGCCGGTCGAGGTCATGAACGGCGTCCAGACGTCGAGGCTCTTGCGGGCCGGGGCTTCCGGCGGCGGCGCGGCGGCCCGTTTGGCGCGCTCGGCCTGTTCGACATCGCGCATGTCGACCGATCGCCCGAACACGCCGTCGTCCGTGATCTCGGTGACTTCATGTAGCTTGAGCTCGCCGGCCGGGGCCTCGCCCAGGAAATGCGTGAGTATGTCGCGCAGGCAGTTCAGGCAGAGGAGCTGCAGCGTCGAACGGGGCGCCTCCGAATGGGCGACGATATACTCGACGTCGCTGAGCCGCTGCACCAGCGCCTGCGGGCCGAGCTGGCTGCGCATCGCCCGTTCCGCGTGCTCATGCACCAGCTCGCTGCGCACCGGCCATCGGGAACCGAGTTTCTGCGCGATCGCATCGAGCCCGATCACCACGATCCTGCCCTGGTCAAGAAGGGGGGAGCCCCGGAACTGGTCCAGCACCGTCTGCGCGCCGGCGCCCGTGAGCCGCAAGGCCGACGGGGGAGGCTCAGCGGAGACTTCGAACTCGGCGCCTGCCATCCGTTCCTCCGGTGCGAAGCCGGAACTCGGCCTCCGACACAGGCTTGGGCGGCTTGCGCTAAGGTCGAACGCTGCACGCCACTCAACTATCAGCGCAGCCTTATCCCAAACGCGACAAAATACCCAACCCCAGGTTGGGGCGGATTGTCGCATGCGGCTTCAGGGTGGGACTGTGACGTGAAGCCCACGAGAGAGGAGCCCGCCATGCAGCAGCAGATTTCCGTCATCACCCTCGGCGTCGGCGATCTGGCCGTCTCGAATCGCTTCTACGCCGACGGGTTCGGCTGGACGCCGGTGTTCGAGACCGCCGAGATCGTGTTCTACCAGATGAACGGGCTCGTCCTGGGGACGTGGCTCAAGCCGGAGCTCGAGGCGGACATGCATCGGCCGGGCGGCGCGGGCTCCGGCGCCGTGGCCCTCGCGCACAACGTGCCGAGCGCCGGGGAGGTCACACGCCTGATGGAGCGACTGGTCGGGGCAGGGGGCCAGGCGTTGCGGCCGGCTGACGCGCCGCCGCACGGCGGGTTCCGCGGCTATGTGGCCGACCCCGACGGACACGCCTGGGAGATCGCCTGGAACCCGGCCTGGCCCATCGACGATCAGGGCCACGTGACCTTCGGCGTCTAGCGCCTCGCGAGGCGGTTCAGCTCATGGCCTTGGCCTGGACCAAATGGACCAGGTTTCCGCAGGTGTCCTCGAACACCACCGATACGATCGGGCCGAGGTCCTGCGGCTCGCCGCGAAAGTGCACGCCCTTGGCCGAGAGGCGCTCGAAGTCGCCGCGGACGTCCTTGGTGTTGAGGGCCAGGATCGGCATGCCGGCCTCGAACATCGCCGCCTGGTAGCTCGCCTTGGGCGGGAAGGTGACGGCCTCCAGGATGATTTGGCCGGCCTCGATCCCCTCGTCGCCGGCCAGGGTCAGGAAGCGCATGTGCCCCATGTCGATATCGGCTGCCTTGGTGAGGCCGACCACCCAGGTGTAGAAGGCCAGCGCCTTGTCCTGGTCCTGGACAGGCAGGCTCACGAACTTGATCTGCATCGGGCAGGGCTCCGCGTCTGACGGTCGCCGCGGGACTGCGGCGGCCTCGATCATAGAACGCAGACGAGGGCCGCTTGACGACACAGTACCCCCGCGCGCGGGGGTTTTGCGGTCAGGGCGCGTTCGCGGCCACCGGCAGGTCCGGTCTTCCAGACGCTGCCCGAGCGTCGTCGGGGGCCCGGGTGTCCGCATGGGTGCGAAGGCCGATCGCGCCCATCAGTCCCAGCACGCTGGCGGCGGCCAGCCAGTAGCCGGGCGCGGCCTTGTCGCCGGTCCGGTGGATCAGCCAGGTGCACACCAGCGGGGTGAAGCCGCCGAAGATCGCGGTGGCCAGGCTGTAGGCCAGCGAGAAGCCGGTGGTGCGGATCCGGCGCGGCATCGCCTCGGCCAGGAACGCCACCATGGTCCCGTTGTAGGCTGCGTAGACCGCCGACAGCCACAGCTCGGCCGCCAGCAGCCGCGTGAACGACGGGTCGGCTGTCAGCCAGCGCAGGATCGGGTAGCCGGTGACCAGCGCCGTAACGGCCGCGCCGATCAGCACCGGCTTGCGGCCGATCCGGTCGGACAGCGCGCCGGAAATCGGCAGCCAGACGAGGTTGGAGAGGCCCACCGCCGCGGTGACCAGGAAGGCGTCCGTGGTCGCCAGTTTCAGCACCGCCGAGCCGTAGGTCGGGGTGTAGGCGGTGATCAGGTAGAAGCCGACCGTGGTCAGGGTCGCCATGCACGCGCCCAGGGCGATGACGCCGCCGTTGCGGCCCACCGACGCGGCGATCGCGCCGATCGTCGGCCGTTCGGGCAGGGCGAGGAAGTCGGGCGTCTCCTCCAGCCGGCGGCGGATGAACAGCAGGAAGGGGATCAGGGCGCAGCCGAGGACGAAGGGGACGCGCCAGCCCCAGGCGCCCATCTGGGCGGGCGACAGCTGGGCGCTGAGCGCCACCCCGATGGCGGCGGCGAAGATCACCGAGGCCTGCTGGCTGGCCGACTGCCAGCTGACCACGAAGCCGCGGTTGCGCGGGGTGGCGATCTCGGACAGGTAGACCGAGACGCCGCCCACCTCGACCCCCGCCGAGAGGCCCTGCAGCAGCCGGCCGAGCAGCACGATCATCGGCGCGGCCACGCCGATCCGCGCGTAGGACGGCGTCGCCGCGATGGTCAGGGTGCCCAGCGCCATCAGCGCCAGGGTGATGATCAGCCCGTTGCGTCGGCCGTGGCGGTCGATGAAGGCGCCCAGGACGATCGCGCCGACCGGCCGCATCAGGAAGCCGGCCCCGAACGCGGCGAACGAGGCCATGGTGGAGGCGTAGAGGTCGGCGGCGGGGAAGTAGCTCTTCGCGATCGCGACCGCGTAGTAGCCGTACACCATGAAGTCGTACATCTCGAGGAAGTTGCCGCTCGAGACGATCAGGATCGTCTTCCAGAGGCTGCGGGTGCGCGAGGCGTCGGTCATGCGCGGCCGGCATAGGCAGACTCAAAACATATTGCAATGATGAATTAGGCGATGTTTAGAGGGTGCGGATTCGGCTTCGCGCCGGCCAGGGGTGGGGTGATGCGGACATTCAGGAAGCTCCTTGGAGCCAGCTCGCTCGCGGCGCTCGCGGCCACGCTGCCCCTAGCCGCAGGATCGCGGGCGCAGGACGCCCTGTCGGCCCCGCCGCCGCCGGTCCTGCGCGATCAGGCCGTCGAGCTCGGCATGAAGATCCGCGCCCCGTTCACCGTCGTGGCCGTGGGCGACATGCTGCAGATGGTCCCGTTCGCGCATCGCGACGATCCCGACCTGCAGTTCCTGCTCGACCTGATGCGCGGCGCCGACATCACGGTGGCCAACAACGAGAACACCCTGACCAACCCGACCACCTTCGCCGGTCCGATCTCGCACATGCAGACGCCGCCGTCGGTGGCGGACGACTGGGCGGCCATGGGCATCCGGATGATGACCAAGGCCAACAACCACACCTGGGACGACGGCGACGAGGGCGTGTTCCAGGACTTCCACGAGCTCGACCGGGTGGGCATCGTCCACGTCGGCGTCGCCCGCAGCCTGGCCGACGCGCGGATGGCCGGCTATGCGGCGACGTCCAAGGGCACGGTGGCGATGGTCGGGGTCTATGCCGACAACGGCCGCCAGATACTCGGCATTCCCACCGGCGCCGTCGTCAACGTCACCGCGCCGCAGCTGGCTCAGCTCCGCGCCATGCGTGATTCTGTCGTCGCCCGGCGAGGCGAGGTGGAGAACCCGATCGTCGTACCACCGGCGGACCCGCGGGACTCAACCTTCGTGTTCGGGACCACGTTCAGGGTGGGCGGCGGCGCGGAGTCGGCGTCGACCGACCAGGAGGCGCGGGCCGTGGCCGAGCGGACGCGCGCCCGCCAGGCCCGGATGGGCGCGATCACCACCCGGAGCAACACGCTCAACCTCGTCACCTACTACGGCGTGACAGCGCCCCAGATGGCCGAGCTGCGCGCCATCGCCGGCGACGCCGGCCACGGCGCCACGCTGGCGGCCTTCGGGGTGAACTTCCGCGTCACCCCCGGCCCGGGCGAATACCATTACGAGATGGTCCCGCAGGACGAGCGCGACATCCTGCGCGAGATCCGCACCGGCAAGCAGGACTCCGACTTCGAGATCGCCACCATCCACTGGCACCAGAACCGGTTCGCCTTCCAGCACTACTCGTTCGACCACTATCCGGCCGACTTCGAGGTCCGGTTCGCCCACGACGCCATCGACCAGGGCGCCGACATTTTCTTCGGCCATGGCGTCCACACCCTGAAGGGCGTGGAGATCTACAAGGGCAAGCCGATCTTCTACGGCGTCTCCAACTTCGTGCTGCAGGAGCAGACCTTCCAGTCCTGGCGCGACGACGGCGAGCCGGCGCCGACACCGCTGGAGGGGCCGATCGTCGGCGGCGGCGAGGTCAACGAGCGCCGCTGGACCTGGATGGAACGGGCGGACAACTTCGAGGCGCTACTGACCTCCAGCCACTACGAGAACGGCCGCCTGACCGAGGTGCGCCTCTATCCGGTCGACCTCGGCGACCGCGGCGGCCTGGCGCGGCCCGGCTCCCAGCTTGGCATCCCGCGACGCCCCAGCCCCGAACGCGCCGCCGAGATCCTGCGGCGGGTGGCCGAATATTCGAAGCCGTTCGGCACGCGGATCGAGATCGAGGACGGCGTCGGCATCGTCCGCATCCCGCCCGCCGACCACTGAGGCGCCAGAGAGGCCGACGCGGCGAGTCTGCGCGACGGGCGATTCTGTTCGCCCCAACCTCCCCTACGCCACGCCTCCCGAAAGCGCCGGGCGGGGCGCAGGGACGGCGGCCCCGGGGGGCCGCGCGGGCTCCTCGGCCGCCGGCGTCGGCAGTACGGCCGGGACTTGCTCCGCGCCCATCGCCTCGCCGATCAGGCCTTCGATCCGATCGGGCCACAGGTGGTGGCTGGCGACATGTGCGCGGGCGGCCAGCGCCATCCGCTGCAGCTTCGGTTTGTCGGCCAGCGCGGCGCGCACGACCCTCGCCAGGTCCGTCGGATCGTCGGGCGCATAGTAGAGGCCGTGCTCCCCCTCCAGCAGCGGATTCTGGCGGACGATCGTCGGCGTCGACATGACCGGCACGGAGAGGGCCAGCGGCGCCTCATAATGCCGGAAGCAGTCCCAGCCGTAGCCGTGCGGGGACCAGGTCAGCCAGGCCTGGGCCATCCGCGCCTGGAAGGCGACGGGGGCCAGCCGGTCCTCGGCGATATCCACTGCCACGCCCTGTTCGCGCAGCGCGCGAAGTTGCTCGAGTCCTTCGGCGCGCAGGGTGGACGAGCCGTCGACCATCGCGGCGACGAAGACGTCGGAGGTCTTGGCCGGGAACACCGCCGCGGTCTCGGCCGTCGCGGTGCAGCCCAGCGAGAGCGGTCGGATCCGGGCCAGGCGCTCCTGGTTCCGGGCGTTGCGCCTGAAGCGGGCGCCCGGATAGCCGCCGCCCGACGCGCGACGGAACACGCGCCACCGGTCCAACGGCAATTCGCGCTTGAACCAGACGTCGCACTTGTCGAGCAGGAACTCGTTGTAGCCGTGAATGAATCCCCATTCCGTCAGGTCGACCACCATCAGCCGGCGGGGCCGTGGCAACACCCTGAGGAACTGGATGAAGAACAACCGCAGCGCCGTGCGGACCGGGCGCCAGCCCACGATGCGGCGCAGGTGCTTCCAGTGCCACGGCGCCCACTGTTCGACGTAGACGATGACAAGGTCGTCCCGCCGACGCAGCAGGCGCCACAGGATCGACCAGAGGCTGAAGAGGGTCGGTGTGACGTGCTCGACGTGGTCGCCCAAGGGCTTGCCCCACGTCCACACCAGGGTGGTCGCTCCCGGCATCCGGGTCTTCGCGAAGTGATGGTTGCCGATTTCCAGGATCTGGAAACCGCCCGGCCCCGACATGCGCCAACGCCCCCGCTTTGGCATGGTTGGTGCGGCCGGCAAGAACATGACGACGCCAGCCTCACCCGATCGCCCGCGGTCGCGACGCCGGTGTGGCGCCGATCGAACGCAGGCGTAACAGCGTGATCCTACCCGAAGCCGCCGGCATGGAGCAGATGCGCCGCCTGCGACCATCCGTCCCGCCTCGGGCCTGAATGCGGCTGTCGCCGGCCTGCTGCCGCCACCGCTGCGATGCCTTGGGCCGCAGCGCCGGAGGCCGCGATGATCGATCACCAGGGCGATCACGTCTTCAACGCTCGGCGGAGCGTCTTCGACGACCTCGGCCAGGCCGTCACGCGGCCCAGGCTCGCCGCCCTGAAGGCCGACTACCTGGATCAGGTCCCGCAGGCCTTCGACGCGGCGATCAACCAGCCGTGGGAGCCGCACGGCTTCTGATGATACGGTCGTCGGAACGGGGCAGGAGGCGGCGATGCAGTTGCAGGGGCGACGGATCATTCTCACGGGCGGCGCGCGCGGCATCGGGGCCGCCGCCGTTCGGGCGTTCGTGGCGGAAGGTGCGCGCGTCGCTGTCTGCGACGTGCTCGACGACGAGGCCGCCGCCGTCGTGGACGGCGCCAACCGCGCCGGAAGCGGTGAGGCGAGGTACTGGCATTGCGACGTGGTCTCCCGCGCCGAGACTGATCGGGTCTTCCACGCGGCGGTCGACTGGCTTTCCGGCCTGGATGCGATGGTCAACATCGCCGGCGTGGAGCGCACGGCGCCGGCCGAGGAGATCGACGACGCCCATTGGGACCTGATGTTCGACGTCAACGCCCGCGGCACGATGAACACCAACCAGGCCGCCTTCAGGCATCTGAAGGACCGCGGCGGACGCATCGTCAACTTCGGCTCAGGGGCGGGCGTGCGCGGCATGGCCGGCGGGGCCGCCTATTCCGCCGCCAAGGGCGCGGTCCTCGCCTGGACGCGCACCGTGGCCCAGGAATGGGCGCGCTACGGCGTGACGGTGAACGCCCTCGCGCCGGGAATCTGGACGCCCATGTACGACGCGCACCGGGCCCGCATGTCCGCCGAGGAACTCGCGGCGCATGACGCAGGCATGCGCCAGCGCGTGCTGATCGGCGGCAAGCTGGGCGACCCGGATCGGGACCTGGCGCCGGTCCTGGTGTTCCTGGTCGGCGAAGGCGCCCGGTTCATCACGGGCCAGACGCTGCCGGTGGACGGCGGGATGCTGATCCTGACCTGACGACAACACAGTCGGGCCGCTCTTAGGGAGGACGTCGATGTTCCCAGTCAAATACCCCGAGCGGATCCCCGCCGGCGTGCCGGCGGCGATGGTCTACGACTTCAATCCCGAGTCCATCCCGGAGTTCGCGCGCGACCCCTGGGCCGTGCTGGCGCGGGTGCGGCGCGAGGCGCCGCCGTTCTTCTTCACCACCGACTTCGAGGCCGACCGCGGCGTGTGGGTCGTCGCCAACGAGCAGCTGATGCGCGAGATGCTGCAGCAGCCCGACGTCTTCACCACCGAGATGGGCGTCTCCATCGGCCCCGCGCCCTGGCCGCGCAAGATCATACCGCTGGAGGTCGATCCGCCGCACCATCTCCAGTATCGCGCCCTGCTGGGGCCGATCTTCTCCCCGCGCACGATCGACCGGCTGGAAGGGCGGGTGCGCGAGGTCACCCGCCAACTCATCGACCGGGTCGCGGCCGCCGGGGAATGCGACTTCCTCACCGCCTTCGCCAAGCCGCTGCCCTCGACCATCCTGGTCGAGGTCATGGGGCTGCCGCCGGGCCGGCGGGCGGAGTTCGTCGAATGGGTCGAGGAGCTCTTCCATGCGCCGACGATCGGCGAGCGGCAGGCCGCCGGGGTGCGCTGCATGGACTACCTGAGGGAGGTGATCGCCGAGCGCCGGCGCCATCCCGGCGACGACGATGTGGTCAGCGTGATCTGCCGGGCGCAGGTGGACGGACGACCGCTGGAAGACGAGGTGGTGGAAGACATGGTGATGTTCGTGTTCCAGGCCGGCCTGGACACGGTCACCGCGGGACTGGGCCACGTCTTCCACTTCCTGGCCACGCACCCGGAGCGGCAGCGCGAACTGCGCGCCAACCCCGGCCTGATCCCGAACGCCCTGGAGGAGATCCTGCGCGCCTATCCCTGGATCGGCACGACCCGCAAGGTGCGCAAGGCCGCCACGTTCCACGGTGTGGCCTTGCAGCCCGGCGACGTCGTACGGACCCTGCCGTACGGCGCCGGGCGCGACGCCGCCGTGCACGATGATCCGGACACGATCGATTTCCATCGCGCCAACATTCCGCATTTCGCCTTCGGCGGCGGCGTGCACCGCTGCGCCGGCTCTCACCTCGCGCGCCGCGAGCTGCGCATCGCCATGGAAGCCTGGCTGGCCGCCGTCGGCGAGTTCCGCGTCAAGCCGGGCGCGGAGCTGGCTTACGACGCGGCCGGCATGTTCCAGCTCAGGGCCCTGCCGCTGGTCTGGGACCGGTAGAGCGATGTCGGACGGCAAGGCGCGGCAAGCCCTGCGGAGTCATGGTTCCTTCTCCCGCGACGCTCAGGGATGCACACATCTTTTCAGCTTCTCAGCGGCTTCCCAACATCCGTCATGGCCGGCCTTGTGCCGGCCAGCCATGAACACGCTATGGCCGTAGAAACTGCCATGCCGTAGCGGCGCCTGACCGCGCGAAGCGCGGCCACCTGGTCCTGCGCTCATGGTTGGCCGGCACAAGGCCGGCCATGACGTGCAGATGTGTGAATCGCCTAGTCCCGCGAGGGAGAGGGAACCCCCACCGGCGCCTTGCAGACGGCCCGCAGTGCAATTACTTTCGGTGCCGTGACTGCTCGCGCTCACAGCTGTGATTGGCCGGGATGTCCGCCGACGTCGAGCCAGCGCCGGCCACCGATGTTATCGGTGATTATGGGTGGAAAATGGCGCGGGCCGGCGCCGCTAGCCCGGATGGGCCGCCCGCCACTTGGTAACGGCGTCGAGGGTCAGGTCGATGTGCTGCTGCGGCTTCAGGTCGGTGTAGCTGTAGAGGATGCTGTCGTCCGGGGCGATCACGTAGCTGGTGCGGTTGTCCATGGTGCGGCCCATCAGGTTGATCACCGCGTCGTACTGGTGGGCGATGGCGGAGTTCGCGTCGGCCGCCACCGTGAACTTGCCGGCGCAGTGTTCGGTCTCGGTGGAGAAGGCCTGCAACTGGTCGGTGTTGCCGGCGGTGATGCCGATCACCGTCGCGCCCTGGGCCTTGAACCGGTCGATCGCGTCGGCGAACATGTGCGCCTCGATATTGCAGCCCGCGGTGTGGGCGGCGGGGAAGAAATACAGCACCACCGGCCCCTTCCTCAGCGCCGCGCGCAGGTCGAAGGTGGTCTCCTGGCCCGCGTGGAAGGCTGGCGCGGTGAACAGCGGCGCCTTGGCGCCGACGGGCAACGCTGCGAAGGCCGGGGCGGCGAGCAGGGCGGCGGCGGCGGCGATCATCAACGACTTCATCTGGCAAAATCCTTCCGGCGCCCGCGGCGCGTCGGTCCGATTATTCGCTTCTCGAAAGACAAAGCCAAGGCCGCGCCGGGTGACGGCTGGCCAGCGCGAGCCTTGAGCCCCCCGGCGACTTGACCTAACCAGCCGGCCACAGCCTTCGGAGACAGCCATGAGCCTAGCCTTCCTCTTTCCCGGCCAGGGAAGCCAGGCCGTCGGCATGGGCGCGGACCTGGCTGACGCCTTCGGGACCGCGCGGGAGGTGTTCCAGGAGATCGACGACGCCCTCGGGCAGAAGCTCGCCAAGCTGATGCGCGAGGGCCCGATCGAGGACCTGACCCTGACCCAGAACACCCAGCCGGCGCTGATGGCGGTCAGCGTCGCGGTGATGCGGGTGCTGGACAAGGACTTCGGCGTCTCGGTGGAGAAGGCGGCCTTCGTCGCCGGCCATTCGCTCGGGGAGTATTCCGCCCTCTGCGCGGCGGACGCGCTCCGGCTCGCGGACACCGCCCGCCTGCTGCGCCGCCGCGGCGAGGCGATGCAGCGCGCCGTGCCGGTGGGCGAGGGGGCGATGGCGGCCCTGATCGGACCTAAGACCGACGTCGCCCTGGCCGAGGCCGCCGCCGCGGCCGGCGCCGAGGTCGGGGTGTGCGAAGTCGCCAACGACAACAACGCCGGCAATGTGGTGATCTCCGGGTCGGCGGCGGCGGTGGCGCGGGCGATCGAGAAGGCCAAGGAGCTGGGCGCCCGGGCGATCCCGGTGAACGTCTCGGCGCCCTTCCACTGCTCGCTGATGCAGCCGGCCGCCGACGAGATGGCCGAGGCCCTGGCCGCGGTGACCATCTCGCCGCCCCGCGCCTTCCTGGTCGCCAACGTCACCGCCCGGCCCACCAACGACCCGGAGGTGATTCGGCGCCAACTGGTGGAGCAGGTCACCGGCCGCGTCCGCTGGCGCGAGAGCCTGGAGTGGCTGGCCGGGGAGGGCGGCGTGACCCGCTTCGCCGAGGCCGGCGCGGGCAAGGTGCTGACCGGCATGGCCAAGCGCAGCGCCCCCGACGCCGAGGCCCTGGCGCTGAACACGCCGGCCGACCTCGAAGCCTTCGCCAAGACCGTCTGAGGAGACGCGGATGTTCGACCTGACCGGCAAGACGGCCCTGGTCACCGGCGCCTCTGGCGGCATCGGCGGGGCCATCGCCCGGGGGCTGCACCAGAGCGGCGCCTATGTGGTGCTGTCCGGCACCCGCGAGTCGGCGCTGGAGGCGCTGGCCTCGGAACTGGGCGAGCGCACCTGCTGCGTCGCCGCCGACCTGGCATCCTCCGAAGCCGTCGACGGCCTCGTCGCCGCGGCGGAGAAGGCGGCTGGGTCCGACCTCGACATCCTGGTCGCCAACGCCGGCGTCACCCGCGACGGCCTGATCCTGCGGATGAAGGACGCCGACTGGGAACAGGTGATGAAGATCAACCTGGAAAGCTACTTCCGGCTCGCCCGCGCGGTGCTGCGCGGCATGATGAAACGCCGGCGCGGACGGCTGATCGGCATCACCTCGGTGGTGGGCGTGATGGGCAACGCCGGCCAGACCAACTACGCGGCGACCAAGGCCGGCATGATCGGCTTCTCCAAGGCCCTGGCCCAGGAGGTCGCGAGCCGCAATGTCACCGTCAACTGCGTCGCCCCCGGCTTCATCGAAAGCCCGATGACGGACGCCCTGACCGACGCCCAGAAGGCGGCGATACTGGCCGGCGTGCCGCTCGGCCGCCTCGGCGTCGGGGCCGACGTGGCCGCCGCCTGCATCTATCTCGCCAGCGACGAAGCAGCCTATGTGACGGGCCAGACTCTGCACGTGAACGGCGGCATGGCGATGATCTGAGACCGTTGGCTGCGCCGCTGGCCTCGCCGAAAGGAACATGCTAGCGGAGTCGCGAAATTGACGAAGCTATTGGCAGGCCCGGCGCTGGCGCTTATCTGGCCGACACAACCGGGCGGCGGGTGGAGCTAGGCAGCCGCGCCCCAACCTATAACGAGGGACTTGGAGCTGAATGTCCGACATTCTCGAGCGCGTGCGTAAGATCGTGATCGAACACCTCGATGCTGACCCGGAGAAGGTCACCGAGAAGGCCAGCTTCATCGATGACCTGGGCGCCGACAGCCTGGACAACGTTGAGCTCGTGATGGCCTTCGAAGAGGAATTCGACATCGAAATTCCCGACGACGCCGCCGAACACATCCAGACGGTGGGCGATGCGGTGAAGTTCATCCAGGAGCGGCTGGGCGCCTGAGGCGCGACCTAGTGCTCGAGCATACCAGCCGCCGCGCCGCGCCAGTTCGGGCGGGCGCGGCGGTCCTGTTTTCCGGCTAGCGTGGTGAATTTGAAGTTCGCATGATGGTGGGGGCAGATGCTGATGCGAACTTCAAATTCGTGAACCACGCTAGAGTCAAAAACTTGCCTAGTGTCCTGGTCGAGTCCGAAGTTCGCCCGGCGCACGCCCCAGGCAGTTGCGAACTTCGGACTCGGGACACTAGGGGAGGCTGATCGCCGATGCGGCGTGTGGTGGTCACCGGAGTAGGCGTCATCTCGCCCCTGGCCTGGGGTCGCGAGAAGACCTGGGCCGCGATCCTGGCCGGCAAGTCCGGCGCGGGCCGGATCAGCGCCTTCGACCCTACCGACTACGCCTGCCAGGTCGCCTGCGAGGTGCCCCGGATCGACGGGCGCGGCGGGGGCGGGCCGGAGATCGACGGCTCCTACGACCCTGACCAGACCATGACCCCGCGCGAGCAGCGGCGGGTCGACGACTTCATCCTCTACGCCATGGCCGCCGCCGACGAGGCAGTGAAGGACGCCGGCTGGACCCCCGAGGACGAGCACGAGCGGCGCCGCACCGGGGTGATCATCGGCTCCGGGATCGGCGGCCTCAACACCATCGCCGAGACGGCCATCGAGCTGAACGAGAAGGGTCCCAGGCGGGTCAGCCCGTTCTTCATCCCCTCGGCCCTGATCAACCTCGCCTCCGGCCAGGTGTCGATCCGCTACGGCTTCAAGGGGCCGAATCACGCGGTGGTGACCGCCTGCGCCACCGGCGCCCACGCGGTGGGCGACGCGATGCGGCTGATCCAGTACGGCGACGCCGACGTGATGATCGCCGGCGGAGCCGAGGCGGCGGTCTGCAAGATCGGCATCGCCGGCTTCATCGCCTGCCGCGCCATGTCCACCAACTTCAACAACGAGCCCCAGCGCGCCTCGCGGCCCTACGACAAGGACCGGGACGGCTTCGTGATGGGCGAAGGCGCCGGCGTGCTGGTGGTCGAGGAACTCGAGCACGCCCGCAAGCGCGGCGCGAAGATCTACGCCGAGATCATCGGCTACGGCCTGGCCGGCGACGCCCACCATATCACCGCTCCGGCCGAGGACGGCGACGGCGGCTACCGGGCGATGGAGGCGGCCATCGGCCACGCCGGCATCGACCCGGCCGACATCGACTACATCAACGCCCATGGCACCTCGACGCCCCTGGGCGACGAGATCGAGCTGGGCGCCGTGGAGCGGATGCTGGGCCAGGCGGCCGGCAAGACGGCGATGTCGTCCACCAAGTCGGCCATCGGCCACCTGCTGGGCGCAGCCGGCGCGGTGGAGGCCGCGTTCAGCGTGCTGGCGCTGCGCGACCAGATCGCCCCGCCGACCATCAACCTCGACAACCCCTCGGTCTCCACGGCCCTCGACCTGGTCCCCAACCGGGCCAAGCCCATGAAGATCGACGTGGTGCTCTCCAACAGCTTCGGCTTCGGGGGCACCAACGCCTCGGTCATCTTCAAGAAGGCGCCGTGAAGCGGCCTGCGCCTCGCCGCACTCGCGCCGGCTCGCGAACGCGCCGACGGATGATGACGCTGATGGGCGCGGGCGCGACCCTCGCCGCGGCCGCGATCCTCGCCCTCGCGATCGGCCTCTTCGCCTTCTACGGCCCAGGTCCCGCCGCCCGGCGCGGGCCCTCGACCGACCTGATCCTGCGCTCGGGCGGCGGCCTCTCCCAGATCGCCGCCAACCTGAAGCAGGGCGGGGTGATCGGCTCGGGGACCCTGTTCGTCCTGGCCGCCAAGCTGACCGGCGCCGACCGGCGCCTGAAGGCCGGCGAGTATCTCTTCCCGTCCCACGCCTCCATGGCCCAGGTCCTGGGTCAGATCCGTGACGGGCGGGTGGTCCGGCACTTCGTGACCATCCCCGAGGGCGTCACCTCCGAGATGGTGATGCAGATCCTCAGCCGCGAAGACTTCCTGACCGGCGTGGCGCCGTCCCCGCCGGAGGGCGCGGTGCTGCCCGAGACCTATGAGGCCCAGCGCGGCGAGGACCGGGCGGCGGTGCTGCAGCGGATGATGGACGCCCGCGACTCCCTGCTGGCCCAGCTCTGGACGCATCGGCGCGACGGGCTGCCGTACAGGACGCCGGAGGAGGCCGTGACCCTGGCCTCCATCGTCGAGAAGGAGACCGCCAAGCCCGACGAGCGCCCGCGCATCGCCGCGGTGTTCGTCAATCGCCTGAAGACCGGCATGCGGCTGGAAAGCGACCCGACGGTGATCTACGG
>Ga0105240_10003427_pt1 | contig 24643 bp, 19 predicted proteins | sample KBSC54metaG_FD_80426 | JGI IMG/M metagenome (GOLD analysis project Ga0105240, IMG submission 80426) | Corn rhizosphere microbial communities from Kellogg Biological Station, Michigan, USA - KBS C5-4 metaG | ecosystem: Host-associated > Plants > Roots > Rhizosphere > Soil | place: Michigan, USA...
ACAATGAGATCTATTGCACCCATAGCCATTGGCGCGACCCGTTCAATATCGGCAATGTCGAGGCTCAGGGCTTCGTCTACAAAGTCGCCGCGAATGGCTCGGCCTCACTGGTCTGCGACGGGATTCGCGGCGCCAATGGGCTCTGCTTCAGCGCCGACTTTCGGCACATGTTCGTGGCGCGCACGGCGGCGGGAGACGTGCTGCGCCTGACGCGGGCGGCTGACGGCCGCTACGGACGGGGCGAGCGCTACGGGCCGCAACTCGGCCTGGCGCCCGACAACCTCACCGTCAGCGACATTCGCGCCATGAGCATCGCCGAGCGGGCCGGGCTGGGCCACCCCGACGGGCTGGCGCTCGACCGGGAGGGCAATCTCTGGGTGACGCTGCCATTCGCGGGCAAGATCGTGGTCTTGACGCCCGCCGGAGAGAAGATCGTGGTCGTCTCGGACGTGGAGGGGCGCAAGTTGCAGTCACCGACCAACCTTGCCTTCGGCGGACCGGACTTGCGCGATCTCTACATCGCTTCGCTGCACAACAATTCGCTCTGGAAGATGCGCGCGCCGATCGCCGGATTGCCGTTGCCGCATTGGCGCGATCGCGCTTGAGGTGTCTCGTCATCGGAGCCTCGCGCCGCCCGCCCGCGGTCGGCGTTCCGAAGATGCTCTCGGGACGGCCCCGCGTTCACCCGTCGCGCCTGCGCCGACAAGGCGCAGGGCAGCCGTGCGAGGACACGTCCGAGGCCTGCTGAGCGGCGTGGGCGCAGCGGCGCTTACGGCGGCGAGCGCCGGCGCAGCGGAGCCGGCGACAACGAACGCGGGCGCGCGGATGGCGGACGTCGTGGTGGTGGCGCGCACGCCTCTGGGCGGCGAGACGGCCGACCCGCGCGACGTGCCTGCGCCGGTCCAGACAGCCGGTTCGTCTGAGATCGAGCGGAGCCATGCGCTCGACCTGACGGCGTACCTGGCGCGCGCGCTCGGCGGGGTCTACGTCAACGACGTCCAGAACAACCCGCTGCAGCCGGACATCAACTATCGAGGTTACACGGCCTCTCCGCTGCTGGGCACACCGCAGGGTCTGTCGATCTACATGGACGGAGTCCGGCTGAACCAGCCGTTCGGCGACGTGGTGAGCTGGGATCTGATCCCCCGCGCGGCGATCGACCGGGTCACCCTGACACCCGGCTCGAACCCGCTGTTCGGGCTCAACACCCTGGGTGGCGCGCTATCGATTCGCACCAAGGACGGCCGCACGTCGCCCGGCGCCTCCGTCCAGCTCGGCTACGGCTCCTACGATCGGTGGCAGGCGCAGGTGGAGAGCGGCGGCCGGGCCGCGAACGGCATCAACTGGTATTTCACCGGGAACCGGTTTCAGGACCGCGGCTGGCGCGAAGCCTCGCCCTCGAAGGCGACCCAGCTCTTCGGCAAGATCGGCTGGAGCGCCGCCGCCACCGAACTGGCCCTGACCGCCGCCCTTGCGGACACCGACCTGACCGGCAACGGCCTGCAGGAGCAGCGCTTCCTCGAACGGGACTACGCCAGCGTCTATACCAAGCCGGACGTGACCCGGAACCGTTCGGGGCTGGTCAATCTCACCGCGACGCATGATTTCGCCCGGCATCTGCGCTTCAGCGGCAACGTCTACATTCGCACCATCGAGACGCGGACGCTGAACGGCGACATCAACGACGACAGCCTGACGGAAGCGCTCTACCAGCCCAACGCCGCCGAGCGCGCCGCATTGACCGCGGCCGGCTATGCCGGCTTTCCGATGTCGGGCGAGAGCGCCGCGAACACGCCGTTCCCGTCATGGCGATGCATTGCCAACGTCCTACTCAACTCCGAGCCGAACGAGAAATGCAACGGCCTCCTGAACCGCACGCGCAGCGCCCAGACCGATGGCGGCGTCGCGGGTCAACTGAGCTGGGACGGACCGCTTGGCGGACGGCCGCACCAGTTCGCCGTCGGCGCCTCGGTCCTGGCGAGCCGCGCCCACTTCGTCCAGGGCTCCCAGTTCGGCTACCTCACCCCGATCGCGGGGCGATCGCAGTCGCGGGACCTGGCGCATTCGCTGACGGCGCACAGGACTCGGAGGACGCCTTCGACGCGCGCGTCGACCTGACTGGGCGCTCCCAGGTGTGGAGCGTCTACGCCACCGACACCCTCGAACTGGCGCCCAAGTTGCGACTGACATGGTCGGGCCGGTTCGACAGTACGACCGTCAGGAGCCACGACGACGTCACGCCCTCCGGCTCGGGGTCGCTCAGCGGAACTCACCACTACAGCCGCTTCAACCCGGCCGTCGGCCTGACCTACAACCCGAGCCACACCTTCGGCGTCTATGTCGCCTACGACGAGGGCAGCCGCGCGCCCTCCGCCGTCGAGATCGGCTGCTCCGACCCGGCAGATCCCTGTCGGCTTCCCAACGCGCTCGCCGGCGATCCCCCGCTCAGGCAGGTGATTACCCGCACCGTCGAGGCGGGGCTGCGTGGCAGGGCGTTCGGCCGGCTGGACTGGAGGATCGGCGGCTTCCGAGCCGAGAACGACGACGACATCATGTTCGTCGCCGACGATGTCTCGGGGTTCGGCTACTTCAAGAACTTCGGCAAGACGCGGCGGCAGGGGATCGAACTGGGCCTCGACGCCCAACTCGGCAGAGTCACCCTGGGGGCCAGCTACGCCTTCCTCGACGCCACCTACCGGAGCCAGGAAGTGGTGGGGGGATCCGGCAACAGCGCCAACGACATCGGCCCTGGCTTCGACGGCGTGATCACGGTGAAGCCCGGCGACCACATTCCGCTGATCCCCCGACATGTCTTCAAGGCCAGCGCGCGGTGGGACGTCACGGACAGGTTCAGCCTGGACGCCGATCTGCTTGCCGTCAGCGGAGTCTATGCCCGCGGAAACGAGGACAACCTGCACCAGCCCGACGGCGTCTTCTATCTCGGCTCCGGGAAGACCAACGCCTACGCGGTGGCGAACCTCGGCGCCGAATACCGGCCGACGCGGAAGGTGAAGCTGTTCCTGCAGGTCAACAACCTGTTCGACACGCACTACGCCACGGCCGCCCAGCTCGGCAGCACCGGCTTCACCGCCACGGGCGCCTTCATCGCCCGGCCCTTCAGCGGTCCGGTGATCGGGGGCGAACGGCCGGTGCGGGGCGCCACCTTCTATGCGCCCGGCTCGCCCCGGATCTTCTGGGGCGGCGTGAAGTACGCCTTCTGATCCGGACCAGACCGCCGGCTCAGCTGAGCCAGCCCTTGTGGAGTATGTCCGCCACCCACTTGAGCGACTCGGTCAGGGCTGCGGGAGAGTCGCCCAGCATCTGGATGTGGATGCGCGAGCAGCCGAAGTCCTCGCGCTTCTTGATCTCGTCGCTGATCTCGGTCGGGCTCAGGCCGTCGATATTGAGGCCCATCTCCATCTGAATCTTCGACGGATCGCGGCCAGCTTCGATCGCCGCCTGGTGGACCTTGGCGACCGCGACGCGGCCTTCCTCGTCGGGCTTGAAGATCGGCAACCAGCCGTCAGCCAGTCGGCCGCAACGCCTCAGGACAGTATCGGCAGGCATAGGCGCGTAGGAGCGGCCCATGCCGAAGAACAGCGGGATCGGCCGCTGGATGGGCCGCGGCGACAGGCTGACATCCGTCAGCTTGTGGAAGCGCCCCTCGAAGCTGACATCTTCCTGCGTCCACAGCAACCGCAGCACCTGGATCTGCTCTTCGAAGATCGGCACGCGATCTTTGATGTTCACGCCGAGCGCCTGGTACTCGAGCTCGTTGTACCCGAGGCCCACCCCCAGCGTGACCCGGCCGTTCGACAGGATGTCCACCTCGGCCGCCTGCTTGGCCACCAGCACGGTCTGCCGCTGCGGCAGCACCAGCACGCCGGTGACGAAACGGATCGTGGTCGTCACCGCCGAGAGGTAGGCCATCAGGGTGAAGACCTCCCGGATGATGCTGTGGTTCGTGTACGGCGTCTGGGCAATTCCGCCGTGCTTCTCGGCGACAATTCCGACCACGTGGTCGAGGAACCGCATGTGGTGGAAGCCGAGCCGCTCGGCGGTTTTGACGTACGTGACGAGCGGCTCCAGCTCCGGTCCGAACTGCGGGAATTTGTAGACGTTGGTTCCGAACTGCAGGCGTGAGCTCATGGTTTCCTCCCGGTCGTTCTAGGAGCTCAAATGTTTAGTCCCTAGTCAAGAATTCGGGTGTGCGCCCGGTTCGTGGGCGCATCGCCCGAGGCGTGCCCGGTCCGCCCTGCTGTCTCCCGTAGGGAGAGCAGGTCCACTCGCAGACCGCCGATGCGCTCCTCTCACACCGAATGAAATCTGCACTGCGGCGCACTTTCGCGCTGGACGTGAGCCCAATAGTCCAGTACGGTTCCAAGCGTCAACGAATCCGAGGAGCACAGCGCTCCTCATGCAGAATTCGCAACCCTTGGGGGGAAACATGCCAGGCGCACTCGCCCGTATGCTGGGCACCACTGCGTTCAGTGTCCTTGCCGTCGCACTCGCCCAGACCGCCCAGGCGGCGGATGCCGCCGCACCGCCTCCCGCCGGCGCGCCGCAGGATCAGGCCGCCGCAACCGCGCCAGCCTCCGAAGCGTCCGGCGTGCAGTTGGACGCCGTGGTGGTGCAGTCGCAGCGCCGCACTGAAAACCTGCAGACCGTGCCGCTGTCCGTCGTCGCGGTCAGCGGCCAGCAGCTTCGCCAACGCGGCATCCAGACGCTGGAAGCGCTGAACCGCCTTGCGCCGAACGCGGTCATCGAGCGGGTGGGCCTGTTCCCAGGCGCGGCCTCGCTGTCGATGCGCGGCGTCGGCTACTCCGGCATCGAAAGCTTCACCGACCCGGACGTGGCCGTGTACGTCAACGGCATCTATCAGGCCCGGAATGCGACCGCGCTGAGCCAGGCGCTGGACGTTTCATCGATCGAAGTGCTGCGCGGGCCGCAAGGAACCCTGTACGGGCGCAACGCCTTCGCCGGCGCGATCTCGGTCCAGACCAACCGGCCGAACATGAGCCAGTTCCAGGGCACGGGCGTCGTCACCCTGGGGAACTACGGCCTGAGGGACTTCGACCTGATCGGCAACGCGCCGATCGTCAACGACGTGCTGGCCTTCCGCCTCGCCATGCGCTCGCACAACCTCGACGGCCTGTGGAAGAACAACGGGCTGCTGCGCGGCTCGGTCGATCCGACCCTGGCCGGCAACAACGCGGGCGCGGAAAAGTCCCTGGTGATCCGCCCCTCGCTGCGGTGGACGCCGAACGACCGCTGGGACATCCAGTTCATCGGCGAGTTCCTGCGCGAGAACGACGAGGCCGCGCCCATCGCCTCGGTGCCGATCACGCCGAACGCGGCGTCGCCAACGGGCTTCACGCCAAGCCCGATCCTCAGCACCTTCGGCGGCTATCAGCACAATCCGTTCGGCGACCCTTCGATCGGCATCCAGAGCGACGGCACCAACCCCTACGTGACCGGCTACAGCTCGGGCCTCGGACCGATGAAGTTCAACCAGGACAGCTACACGCTGGACGCCAGCTACGACACCGGCTTCGGCCGGCTGCGGCTGCTCGCCAACCATCAGAGCACCACGTCGGACGTCTGGGTCGACACCGACGGATCGGTGGCCAACATCTTCTCGTCAGGTCGCTGGGAAGACTACCACGGCGACTCCGTGGAACTGCAGTTCGTCTCCAAGTGGGATTTCCCGGTGGACATCGTGGCCGGTGTCTTCGGTTTCGCCGACCAGTACAAGACGACCCAGTTGTCGTTCACCAACAACAACATCAACACCCCGGACGTCTTCAACCTGTCGAACTACCTGCGGCTGGCTCCGGGCGCCACCACTGCGACCTGCAACGCCACGCTGGCGACAGCCGCCCGCACCGGCTGCGTCTACCCGTTCTACGTCGTCTCCTACATCAACAACGGCGGCAAGCGGACGGCCGCCGCGGCCTATGTCCAGGGCGAATGGCACATCACGCACCAGCTCAGCCTGGTTGCGGGCGTGCGGTATTCGTACGAGCGCAAGTACGACTACTACGGCTCCAACAACGAACTTGGAACAACTGGCCTCGGAACGTTGGCGGATCCGTCCCTGCACGCTCTACCGACGAACCCGGCGCTGATCTTCACCGCTGCGCCGCTGGTCAATTCCAACGTGGCGCCGCGGGTCGGCCTGAACTTCAAGCTCGATTCCAACATCTTCCTGTTCGGCTTCTGGCAGCGCGCCTTCAAGTCAGGCGGCTTCAACGCCAATTCCGCCGACAGGACCGCCTTCCAGACTCCCTATGGACCGGAATCCGTCGACAACTTCGAGGGCGGCATCAAGAGCGAGTGGTTCGACCACCGGCTGCGGGTCAACGTCCAGGCCTTCTATTCGAAGTACAAGAACCTGCAGCGCTCGCAGGTGGTGTTCTCGCCGACCGCCGCCTCCGGGGTGACCACGGTGACGAGCAACAACGCCGACGTGACCAGCTACGGGGTGGAAGCCGAACTCGCCGCGCGGCCGATGGAGGGCCTGACCCTCTTCGCCAACATCGGCTACGACCACGCCGCCTACTCGCGCTACTGTTTCGACTTCAATGGGGCCGAGGCCACATCGACCCCGGTCGACACCACCCACGCGGTCTGCGGCGCCGTCGTTCCCGTCGCCCTCTCGAACGGGACCACACAGTTCCTCGTGCCGCAGGACTTCTCGGGCAACCGGCCGCTGCGCGCGCCAGCCTGGGACGTCACCGCCGGCTTCACCAAGGAGTTCCGGCTGGAATGGGGCACCATCGCCGTCACCAGCAACGTGAACTATCGCACCTCGATGGCGACCGATCTCGCCAACCGTGCGTTCAGTTTCCGTCCGGCCATGACCACGGTGGATGCGACGCTGACGTGGACCCCGGACAACGCCCACTACGTCCTCAGCATCTGGGGTCGCAACCTGAGCAACCAGATCCAGATCCTGGGTTACACGCCGGTGGCGCCGAACTTCGCCTTCGGCTCGCCGACGCCGCCGCGGACGTACGGCGCGACCTTGACCGTCAACTTCTAAGCCTGCGGGCATGATCGTGGGCGCCGGCCGCGAGGTCGGCGCCCACCCTCCCCGCCCCGTCCCATTCGGCCGCCGCAGCTTGACGACCGCGCCGCCGAAGCCGCTCCTAGGACGTCAATGCCGCCGGGAACGAAAGACGTGGCAGCGATGGGCCGGCCGAGCGTGGCCCAGGAATGGCGGGAAGGCTGGCCGGTCGTGCTCGCCTGCGCGGTCGGCATGGGCCTGACCACGATCCACTTCTACTCGCTCGGCCTCTTCATCACGCCGCTGTCCAAGACCTACGGCTGGTCGCACGCGCAGATCGCCGCGGGCCCGGCGATCAGTTCCGTCGTGCTGTTCTTCGTAGCCTCCCGCGTCGGCCGCCTCGCGGACCGGGTGGGCGTACGCCTGATCGCGACCCTCGGCTTCACGGGCTACTGCCTCGGGGTCGCGGCCCTGGGCCTGGCTGGACCCAACATCCTGAGCTGGTACGGACACTGGCTGTTGATCGCGATGGTCCATCCCCTCGCGGGGATCGCCGTCTGGTCCCTGGCCATCGCCAGCCGCTTCGACCGCTCGCGCGGACTGGCGCTCGCTACCGCCCTTTCCGGACCCGGCGTGGCCGCGGCGCTCACGCCCATGCTGGCCTCCTCCGCCATCAGCCACTTCGGCTGGGCGAAGAGCTATCCGATCCTGGGCGGGACCGCCCTGGTCATCGGCCTGCCGGTCCTCTTCGCCTCTCTGCGCAGCGCCCGTGACCTGGAGGCGCGGCGGACGGCGCGGCGGCAGGTGGCCTCGGCGGCCATCCCGGACGCGCCCGGCCTGACCTTTCGGGAAGCCCTGGTCGGCCGGGTGTTCTGGAGCCTGTTCGTCTGCTCGGCGTTGATCGGCACCGGGATCTCCGCGCTGATCGTCCACTTCACGCCGATGGCGCTCGAACGGGGAATATCCTCCGGCGTCTCCGCCTCCGTCAGCGGCCTGATCGGCATCTCCGCCATCGGCAGCCGGCTCCTGACCGGGTTCCTGATGGACCGGCTACCGGGCCGTCTGGTTGCCGGCGTGCTGTTCCTGATGCCCGTCGGCGCCTGCCTGCTGCTGCTCGCGCCAGGCGGCATCGCCGTACTCACCTGCGCTGCGATCGCGATCGGCCTGGCGCTGGGCGCGGAGTTCGACGTTCTTGCGGTGCTGGTGAGCCGCTATCTCGGCATGCGGGCGTATGGGGCGATCTACGGTCAGATCGTGGCGACCTTCGGCCTGGGAATCGGCTTCGGACCGGCGATCGGCGGTCTGCTTTTCGACCAGACGCATTCCTATCGACTGATGTTGCTCACGCTCGCGGCGCTGTTCCTGATCCCCCCGGTCCTCGCCTTCCTGCTGGGCCGACAGCCCGTCTGGGCCGCGGCGGCGCCGACGCCCGAGCTGGAGATCAGCGGCGAGGCCGCCGTCTGAATCGCTTCGTTTGACGCATCTCTAAAAATGCACGAGAGTGCAATTCAAGACCGACCTGGGGAACGGAAGCGCAAGGTGGAACTCGATCTTCGCAGCGCATCCAGCGCCGTCAGCTACAAGGTGCTGACCAACACCGTCACCCCGCGGCCGATCGCCTGGACCACGACCGTGTCCCGAGACGGGATCGTCAATGCGGCGCCCTACAGCTTCTTCAACGCGGTGGGCTACGACCCGCCCCTGGTGGCGCTCGGCCTCCTGAAGGAGCCGGTGTCGCGGGGGCTGAAGAACACCGCCTCCAACATCATCGCGACCAACGAATTCGTCATCAATCTGGTCTGCGAAGCCGACGCGGCGCGCATGAACGTGTCCAGCGTGGACGCGCCGGCGGAGATCAGCGAGATCGAGCTCGCCGGCCTGGAGACGGCGCCCAGCGTGGTGGTCGCGCCGCCGCGGATCGCCACGTCACCGGTCTCGTTCGAGTGCCGCAAGCTGGTGGCGCTCGACGTCGGGAAGCAGCAGACCATCATCCTGGGCGAGGTCCTGTACGCCCACATCAGCGATGAATTCGTGCTCGACCCGGCCCGGCTCTATTTCGACACCCCGGCCATGAAGCTCATCGGCCGCACCCACGGCAGCGGCTGGTACGTCCGCAACAGCGACGCATTCCAACTCGAGCGCCCCCGCTACAAGAGGACCTGATGGGACGGCGGCCGGCGAGAGCGGTTCGGGCGATGGCGGTCGTTGCGCCCCCCCTCGCTCGCATCCCGCGCCATTCATAGGAGCCACGCATGGTCGCCGCCGATCCCGACTTGGCCGAGAGCCCCGCGCCGATCATTCCCCAGCTCCGCTATCCGAGTCTCTGGACCGGCTGGCTGACGGTCGCGGTGCTGTTTGCGCTCTACATCCTGTCGTTCATCGACCGCTACATCGTCGCGCTGCAGGTCGACGCCATCAAGGCCGGGCTGGGTCTGACCGATTTTCAGATGGGGCTGCTGCAGGGGCCCGCCTTCGCGGTGCTCTATGCCCTGTTCGCCATCCCGGTGGGCCTGGCGCTCGACCGCTACAGCCGCAGGCTGGTGCTGTTCGTGTCGATCGTGGTCTGGAGTCTCGCCGCGGCCGCGTGCGGGCTCACCACCAGCTTCGGCGTACTGCTCCTCGCGCGCGCCATGCTCGGGGCGGGACAGGCGGGGTTCGGCACAGGATCCTATTCGATCATCGGCGACAGCTTCCCGCCGGCGCGGCTGTCGGTGGCGATGTCGGTCTATGTGATGGGCGGCGTCATGGGGGCCGGCATCGTCTTCCTGCTGGGAGGTCCGCTCGTCCGCGAGGTCCTGGAGGCCGGCGCTTCGACCTGGCCGCTGCTGGGAACCGTGGAGGCCTGGCAGAAGGTGTTCCTCTACACCGGCGCGCCCGGCGTACTGCTGGCCTTCCTGGTGTTCATCTTCCGCGAACCGGGCCGACATGGAGCGTCGAAGCCGGGCAGCCGCGGCTATGGCGAGGCGCTGCGGTTCATCGCCAGGCATCCAAGCACCTTCGCCTCCATCTTCCTGGGATTTGGCCTGGTCTATTCGATGACCATCGCCATCCAGCAGTGGAGCCCAGCCTATTTCGCGCGCGTCTATCACTGGCGGGCCGACCAGATCGGCGTGCGTCTGGGCGTCGTGCAGATCCTGGGCGCCCTCACCCTGCCCTTGCACGGGATGATCGTCGCGCGGCTGATGCGGATGGGCTTCAAGGATGCGCCGCTGCTCTGGTGTCTCGTCACCGGCGTGGTGGCGCTTCCGTTCGCGCTGGCGGCCTATCTGGTCCACGACGGCTGGACCAGCATCGTGCTGCTCGGCTTCTACTTCACATGCATCATGTCCTCGGCGAGCATGGGGCCGGCCGCCCTGCAACTCGTCGCGCCGACGCTTCTGCGCGGCCGCATCTCGGCCCTCTATGTGATGGCGACCGGGCTGATCGCCATGTCGGTCGGCACCTCGGTGGTAGGTCTCTTCACCGACACGGTGTTCGCCGATCCGCGGCGCGTGGGCGACTCGCTGATCGCCACGGTGTTCCTGGTGATGGCGCCCGGTCTCGCCCTGTTCGGCTGGGGACGCGCGGGACTGCGCCGGACCATGACGGAGGGCGCGGCCGCGTCTGCGGGCTGAAGCCGAGGTTCAAGCCTGGTCAGGATCGGCCGGCGCCTTCGGCGTAGCAGCATATTTGTCGAGGTCCTTCAGGACCTCCTCGATCTCGCGGCGGGCGCGCGGCCGCGTCGCGCCGACCATCATGTTCATGACGCCCCGGATCAGAGTCTGCGCGAACTGATCGTCGGGCACGCGCTCCTCGCCCCAGTCGTGGGCCACGGCGTAGCGGTACCGTACGAGATCCTCGACCAGGGTTGTGCGGTCCACCCAGGGCTGCAGCTGCCGCTCGGCATGCAGCCGGTCGATCCACGGGCGGTGCGAATGGGCGACGATCTCGGCGATGGTCCCACGGATGTCCGGATCGACGTCGTGCGAGAAATAGACGTTGAGCAGGGCGCGGGTGTAGTTTCGGATGTCCAGGTTGCGGTGGGCCATCAGCGCCAGGTGCTCGGCCATGCGCTCTGCCGTCGCCGGTGGCGAGGCGTAGACCAGTTCGACCTCATAGTCCTCGAAGTACTGGTGGATCGCCGCCGCGATCAGTCGTTCCTTGCTGTTGAACGCATTGTACAAGGTTCGCTTGGCCACGCCGGCTCGGCGCGAGATCTCGTCCATGTTGAGACCGGCAATTCCGTGGGACGCGATCATCTTGCGGGCTGTCGACAGAATGCGCCGCCGGCGCTCGATGATCGACGAACTGGCGTAGCCCTGCCCGCCGCCGCGCATCAGGGAAACGGATTGTCGTCGGGAATCTGTGCTCATCTATGGGATCGGTGTTTCATGAAGCCGCGGCCCTGGAATCGGCGGGTCGATACTAAACTCCTATCATCTTTCCGAATCGGTCCCGGTGATACGCGACGTTGCCTCCGAAAATGTCGGCCGTATGCGCGCGTTTTAGGTAGAGCCCCGCGTCGTGCTCCTCCGTCATGCCGATCCCCCCATGCATCTGAATCATCTCGCGGGCGACGTGATTGAACGTGCGGCCCGCCACAGCCTTGGCGACCGACACCCGAAGCGGGACGTCCTCGGCCCCCGCATCCAGCGCCGCCAGGGCGCCATAGACGGCCGACCGGGCGAGCTCGATCTCGGCAGCCAGACCGACGGCGCGATGCTGCAACGCCTGGAACGACCCGATCAGCCGACCGAACTGCTTGCGGGTCTTCAGATAGTCGGTCGTCCGGTCGAAGGCTTCCTGCATGGAACCCAGCATCTCGGCCGCGACGACCGCGCGGGCGCGGTCGAGAATCTGTTCAAGCACGCCCTGGGCTGCGTCAGCCTCGCCAAGCAGTTGGCCGGGCCCGAGCGCGACCTGGTCGAAACGCACGACCGCGGCCGCGCGAGAATCGATTTGGGACAGCGCATGGCGCTCGACCCCCGGGGCAGCCGGATCGCATAGGAAGAGAGAGAGGCCGCGCGCCTCGCCCGGCGCGCCGTCAGAGCGCGCGGCCACGATCAGGAGGTCCGCCCCCATGCCGGCCTCGACGGGCCGCTTCAGCCCGTTCAAGCGCCAACCGTCGCCCGATCGGCTCGCCGTCAACGCCAGATCTTCCGCCCTCTGGTGCGGCCCCTCGTCAAGGGCCAGCACGCCCACCGACGCCCCACTGGCCAGCCGCGGCAGCCATTGCTGCTTCTGGGCCTCGCTGCCAACGAGCAACAGGGCCGAGACCGCGCCGACGGCGCTGGCGATCAGCGGAGACGGGGTGAGCGTGCGGCCAAGTTCCTCGACCAGCCGGCCCATGCCCTGAAATCCAAAATCGTGGCCGCCGTAGGCTTCCGGCACGAGCATCCCCGCCCAGCCCATGGCGGCCATCTCGGCGTAAATCTCCGGGTCGTAGCCCAGGTCGCCGTGCTGCTCACGGACCCGGCGGAGCAGACTCACCGGCGCGCGCTCGCGTACCCAGGCGCGGCCGGCGTCGCCAAGCATCTCCAGGTCTTCCGGCGTCGCCGCGGCCACCCGACGATTCCTTCTCTACTGATCCGGCAGGCCGAGGACCTGCTTTGCGGTAATATTGTTCTGGATTTCCTGGCTTCCGCCGTAGATGGAGAAGCATTTGCCGTAGAGCCAGTCGTGCACGACGCCGAGCTCGAGCTCGCTGTAGTCTTCGCCCGCCCAGCCGAAAGATCGATTGCCGAGAATCTCCACGGCGAGGTCGCCGCGGTCCTGCGACACGCGGGAGCCGAGGTTTTTCAGGATCGACAAGGCGGGCGGATTGGGCGCGCCCAGTTCGAGCATGGCCGTGCGCCGCGCCATCGTCTGGCCGAAGGCATGGTCCGTGACCAAGTGATCCAGAAGCCTCTGGCGCAGGTCGCCGTCGCGGAGCCGCCCGCCGGCGTCCAGCCCGACATAGTCCCGGGCGAGAGACGCGAGATCCAGCGTCGCCTTGCGGGCCGAAAGGCCGGTTCGCTCGTGCTGAAGCAGGCGCTTGGCGACCGCCCACCCGCCGTTGACCTCGCCCAGCGTCTCGCTCTTGGGCGTCTCCACGTCGGTCAGGAACAGTTCGCAGAAGTGCGACGCCCCATTGATCAGCTTGATCGGACGCGCCTCCACGCCCGGCGTGCGCATGTCGATCAGCACGAAGGTGATGCCACCCTGCTTGCGGGTGGTGTCGGTCCGCACGAGGCAGAAGCACCAGTCGGAGATGTGCGCGAAGGACGTCCAGATCTTCTGGCCGTTGATCAGCCAGTGGTCGCCCCTGTCTTCACAGCGCGTCTGCAGCGAGGCGAGGTCGGAACCGGCGCCGGGCTCGGAGAAGCCCTGGCACCAGCGGATCCGGTTGCGCGCGATCGGAGGCAGGTGGCGGCGCTTTTGTTCCTCGGTCCCAAATTCGAGCACGGTCGGGCCGAGCATCATGACGCCCAGTCCGGCGATCGGATTGAAGGCGTCGGCCCGCGAAAATTCCTGCGCGAGCACATCGGCGTGTGCGGCCGAAAGGCCGGCGCCTCCATACTCCGCGGGCCAGGTCGGAACGCCCCAGCCCTTCGCCCCGACGGCGTCCACCCACTGATGATAGTCCGGGCTTTCGTGTCGTTCGGTGGCTTCCGTGGGATTGGTCAGCGGTGCGAGCCCGCACAGCGACGGCGGGAAATTCGCCTCGATCCAGTCACGAACCTCGAACCGGAAGGTATCGAGATCGCCAATCATTCTGTCTTGTCCCTACTCGCCCCTGGGCGGCGACAACGAGCCGCCGCCACGGGTCCATTGTTGCGCGGCCCAGCTCCACGTGTCAATCAAAATGTGCACGTGAGGGCAATTTTTGGGTTGTAACCGAGCTGCCGGTCTGGTTGGATTCGGGGTCTTGCGACGCCCTGTCCGAGACAACAGACCGAGAGGAAATCCGATGTCGGCGGCCACGACCAATCCACTCGCACGTATCCAGAACGGGCAGGAGCCAGCGTTTGTCTCCTACGAGCGGCGGGATGCCGTGGCCTGGGTGATGCTGAACCGGCCCGAGGTCGCCAACACCCAGAACTACCGGATGCTCAACCAGCTGGACGACCTGTTCCGCGCGGCCGTGGAAGACGACGAGGTAAAGGTCATCGTCCTGGGCGGCCATGGAAAGCACTTCTCGGCCGGCCATGACCTTGGAACGTCGGAGAAGGACCGCGACCTGCCGCGCGAGCGCAAGCTGCTCTGGTACAACCACCTCTCCGCGCCCGGCGCGGAGAGCCAGTACGCGCTCGAGCAGGACGTCTACCTCGGCTTCTGCCGCCGCTGGCAGGAGATCCCCAAGCCGATGATCGCCATGGTCCAGGGCGGCTGCATCGCCGGCGGGCTGATGCTGGCCTGGGTGTGCGACCTGATCGTCGCCTCGCGCGACGCCTTCTTCCAGGACCCGGTGGTGCGCATGGGCGTGCCGGGGGTCGAGTACTTCGCCCACACCTTCGAGCTGCCGCCGCGGGTCGCCCGCGAGCTCCTGCTGCTCGGTGAGCGCATGCCCGCCGAGCGGGCCTACCAGTTCGGCATGGTCAACCGGCTGGTCGACCGCGCGGACCTGGAGGCTGAAGTCACGCGCATCGCCGCGGAGCTGGCGACCCGCCCGCGCTTCGGCATGGCGCTGACCAAGCAGGCGATCAACCATATCGAGGATCTGCGCGGCAAACGCGCCGGCATGGATAGCGTGTTCCACATGCACCACCTCGCCCACGCCCATAACCAGGTGGTCGGCGGCGACATCGTCGGCGGGCTGGACGCGAAGGCGATGGCCAAGGCCAACAAGGCGCAGGCCGAGCGGGCCTGAGGCTGGCCGCCGGCCCCGAGCGGCCACGCCAGGGTTGCGCCGCCCGGCGCCTACGCCGCCGGGGTAACCGGAGGATGGTCTTTCGCCAGCTCCGCCACGTAGGCAACCGCGCCCACCTTGGTTAGCTCCCGCAAGGTCCGCTCGATATGCGTCCTGGCGGCGCCACGGACCGACCCCAGCAGGAAGGTAAGCTGGTTCAGCACCATGGAGTCGATCAGCTCGTCGTTACCGATGCGGCCGTTGACCCAGTCGTTCGAGGCGCTGAGTTTCTGCGCGTCCAGCTCGTCGATCAGCCACTGGGGCTTCACCCAGGCCTGCAACTGGCGCGATCGCCTCAGCCCCTCCACATAGGGGCGCTGGGGCAAGGTAGTGATGTCGTGCAACGCCCGCCATAACTCTGGGCTATTGCTACCCCCGTAGTAGAAGGACGTGATCGCGGCGACATAATTGCGAATTTGCAGGTTTCTCTGCCCGACGCCCACTGTCCGCTCGAGCAGCCTCTCGAGCGATGCGGTCGGGAAGTGATAAGGAATCTGTCGTTCAGATTTGTCGAAGTGGTTGCGGATCGCGGCCGAGATCAATCCTTCCCGACTTCCGAACGCGTAATAGATCGTCTGCTTGGCGACGCCGGCGCGGCGGCACAGCTCACCCAGGCTGAAGCCGCTCAATCCCTGCTCGGCGATGAGATTCAATACTTCTTCGAGGATCCGCTCCCGCCGCGCCTGCATAGCGGGGCTCGAATAGTTGTCGGTTTCTCTTGGGATCGAGGCCATGGGGGTGCTTACGCCTCCGCACGCTGCTTGCCAATAACTTCAGTGTCCGGCCCCGGATAATTGGACCGGTATGCGAAATTATCCGGGACCGCGCGGCTCCTTCGAGAACACCCGCCCTAGGCGTTTGAAGGAGGCGGTGAGATCTCCCCCGCAGGCTTGACAGCCATCAGATATAGCACGAGAGTGCAGAAACTACTGAAGCCGGCTCTCCGATCGGCGTTGCAGGTCATGCTCGGGAGGACAGACGCGTTCCAGGTCTCTCCCGATCCTGGATTCCAGGGGCTCTCCTGGCCTGTAGCCGCCTCCAGAACCGTGCGCTTGAGGTCTTTGTCCGGAGGTCGGCATTTGGAACAGTCCCAAGCGGCGCCGTTGCGGCCCATCCCCCTGCCTGACGAGTTCACGAGCGAGTTCTGGGCGGCGACGCGCGAGCACAAGCTCAGTATCCAGCGATGCCGAACCTGCCGTCACTGGAACCATGTTCCGAACCTGAGTTGCCGGGCCTGCGGCAGCGAGGATCTGGCGTTCGAGCAGGTATCCGGCCGCGGGAAGCTCTATTCGTGGTGCGTGCTGAACGAACCGCCCGGCCCCGGCTTCCGCGACATGATGCCGGTGATCATCGCCGTGGTGGAGCTCGAGGAGCAGCCGCGGCTCTACCTCGCCGCCAACCTGCTGAACACGTCCGCGGACAAGCTCTCGCTCGGCCTGCCGGTGCGGGTGACGTTCGAAGCCCTCGGGGACGAATGCGTCCTTCCTCAGTTCGAACTGGCGGCCTGACATGTGGGAATTCAAGGACAAGGTGGCCGTCGCCGGCGTCGGCTACAGCAAGATCGGCCGCCGGGTGAAGGAGTCGCTCGCCTCGCTGACGGTCAACGCCGTGGATGCGGCGCTCGCCGACGCCGGGCTGACGCGTGCGGACCTCGACGGCCTGGGCACCTCGCCCAGCATGCCGCGCTACGGCGGCGAGAAGGGCCACACGGAAGGGATCGACGTGGTCGACCCGTGGCGGCTCGCGGAACGGCTGGGGATCGGCGAGCAGATGGGCTGGACCGGCTCCACCAACGGGATGGTGACCCAGGCCTTCATGGACGGGGCCATGGCCGTGATCAGCGGGGTCTGCAAATACGCCATCGTCTACCGGGCGCTGCACGTGCCGCCCGGCAGCTACGTGAACTTCGAAGCCAAGTACGCGGAAGGGTCGGAGCAATGGCATGCCCCGTTCGGCTTCAGCGTGCCGCCGTCGTGGGCCGCCGTGGTCATGCGGCGCTACTACGAGCTCTACGGCTATTCCCGCGCTGACTTTGCGCGCTTCATCGTCGACAACCGGTCGAACACGATCAAGAACCCGAACGGATACTGGCGCGAGCCGCTCACGGTTGACGACTACCTGAAACCCCGGATGATCGCCGATCCGATGTCGGTGCTGGACTGCGACATCCCCATCGACGGCGCCTGCGCGCTGCTGCTGACCCGGACCGAGCGCGCGCGGGACCTGCGCAAACCGCCGGCGCTGGTGTCCGGGTTTGCCGCCTCGACCCACCCGATCCCGCCCGGCGGGTCGTTCACGCTGGAGGACATCCTGCAGGGCTCCGACCAGGTGGCGCGCCGGCTCTGGTCCGCCACCGGCTTCGGGCCGAAGGATATCGATGTCGCCCAGCTCTACGACGGGTTCAGCATCTTCGTGGTCACCTGGCTCGAGGGGATGGGCTTCCTGCCCAAGGGCGAGGCGATGGCGTTCCTGCGCGAGGGCCGGGGCGCCCTGGACGGCGAGCTGCCGATCAACACCAACGGCGGCGCGCTGGGCGAAGGCCGGCTGCACGGGATGAGCCACCTGTCCGAAGCGGTGATCCAGGTCACCGACCGGGGCGGCGCGCGACAGGTGGCGGGCGCGAACCGCTCCATCGCGACCATCTCCAACGGCCTGGAAAAGGCCACCGCCTTCGTCTTCAGCCGCGACGCCTGAGCGGTCGCTCGGCGACAAACGAACACCAGAGGAAGCGTCATGAAATCGCGTGAGATCCGGCTCGTCAGGCGCCCTGACGGCACGCCTGGCTATGACAATTTCGCCGAAGCCACCCTGGAAACGCCGGCGCCGGCCGACGGCGAGGTCACGGTCCGCAACCTCTACATGGGCGTCGATCCGGCCATGCGTGGGCGGATGAGCGACGCCAAGAGCTACGTTCCGCCGTTCGAGCTCGACGCCGCGATGGAGGGGCTTGCCATCGGGGAGGTGGTGGAGTCGCGCGCCGCCGGCTTCCAGCCCGGCGACATCGTTCTTTCCCGCAAGGGCTGGCGCGAAGCGTTCACGGCGCCGGCCGACGCGGTGGAACTGCGCGATTGCTCCCGATTGCCGCCGGAGCTCTGGCTGCACGCCGCCGGCATGACGGGGCTGACCGCCTACGCGGGCCTGATGCGCATCGCCCAGATCCGTCCGGGCGACGTGATCTTTGTCTCGGCCGCCGCCGGCGCAGTGGGCTCGCTGGCCGCCCAGATGGCCAAGATCAAGGGACACAAGGTGATCGGCTCGGCCGGCGGCGAACGCAAGACGGCCTACCTGCGCGACGAACTGGGGCTTGACGGCGTCGTCGACTACAAGGCCGAACCCAGCCTGACCAAGGCCGTGGCCCGCGAGCTGAAGACGATCGGGGCCAGCGGGATCGACGTCTACTTCGACAACGTCGGCGGCGAGCATCTGCATGCCGCCCTGGCGACCGCCAACGACCACGCGCGCTTCGCGATCTGCGGGATGATCTCTCAGTACAACTCGATGGATAAGCCTGTCGTGCCGCGCAATCTGACCATGCTGATGGTCAAGCGCATCCGGATGCAGGGCTACTTGGCCTTCGACCACACCGACATCGAGCCGTACCTCGTGGCCGACGTCACCGCCTGGCACCTGGCCGGGCTGCTCAAGTCGACGGTCAGCGTCAGCGACGGGATCGACCAGGCCATCGACGCCTTCCTGGGCCTGTTCCGCGGCGACAACCTGGGCCGGACGCTGGTGAAGCTGGGCGAGCCGAGCGCGCGGGCCCGGCTTGGCCAGCGCGCAGCCGCTACCGCCTGACGGAACGCGGCAGATGCAACAGCCGGACAGCGGCGTCGAAGGCGTCGACCTGGCGGCCCTGGCTTCATGGATGAATGACCAGCGGCTCGGCGCAGGTCCGGTTCAGGTCGTCCAGCGGCTGGCTGGCGGCACCCAGAACATCCTGGTGCTGCTCGAGCGCGCCGGCCGCCGCTACGTGCTGCGCCGACCGCCCCTGCACCTGCGCGCGAACAGCAACGAGACCATGCGCCGCGAGGCCCGGGTGCTGCACGCCCTGGCCGGGACCGACGTGCCGCACCCTGCCTTGATCGCCGCTTGCCCCGACGAACAGGTCCTGGGGGCCGCCTTCTACCTGATGGAGCCGATCGATGGCTTCAACGCCATGTCAGGCCTGCCCGAGAGCCATCGGTTCGCCGACCTGCAGCACGCCATGGGCCTGTCCGTGGCGGACGCTCTGGCTGCGTTGGGGCGGGTCGATCCGGTCGCGAACGGGCTCGCCGACTTCGGCAAGCCTGACGACTTCCTCGCCCGTCAGGCGCCGCGCTGGCTTTCGCAGCTCGAGAGTAACGGTCAGCTGAACGGCTGGCCGGGACCGGGGGCCCTGGGGGACGTCGCCGCCGTGGCCGCATGGCTCGAGGCCGGACGACCGACCGTCTTCACGCCGGGCCTGATGCACGGCGACTATCACATGGCCAATGTGATGTTCCGCAACGACGGCCCGCAGGTGGCGGCGATCATCGACTGGGAACTGGCCACCCTCGGCGATCCGCTCCTCGACCTCGGTTGGCTGCTGGCGACCTGGCCGCAGCCCGGCGATCCCGGATTCATGGTCGTCGCGCCATGGATCGGGTTCCCCAGCGCGGCAGAACTGGTCGAGCGTTATGGCCGCGGCAGCGCCCGGGACCTGACCGCCATCGGCTGGTACGCCGTCCTGGCCTGCTTCAAGCTCGGGATCCTGCTGGAGGGCACCTACGCCCGGGCCTGCGCCGGCCAGGCGCCGGCGGAAACCGGCGACCGGCTGCATGCGAACGCGACCTGGCTCTTCGAGCGCGCCCGCCGCTGGATGGCCGAGGGGCCGTTTGGCGCTTGGGCCGTGACCCCAGATCGAGCCTGAGCGCTCAGGATTCACAAAATTCCGCCCACCCCGGCGAAGGCCAGCCCACTGGATCCCGGCCTTCGCCGGGACGAGCGGGTCTGAGGAGCACGCTGGAGAGGCGCCTCGGGCGCCGCGAGACAGGCGCCTGTCCCACAGGCCATCCGACGCTACGGACGTCAGTGAATGCTGTTGCTGGCCGGCGCCGGCTTCGGGGGCGCAGCAAGTGCGAGCCGAGCCTGTTGCCGGATATACTGGTGGATCGCCTCGATATCCTCCGGCGTGAACTCCTCGAACTGGGGCATGCCCTGCTGGCGCAGCGCGCCGTTCTTGAGCACGTCGGTGAGGGTCGCCACCGACATCGGCGCGCCGGCCCGGCGCAAGTCCGGGGCCGCGCCGCCCGCGTTGGTGGCCGCGCCGTGGCAGATCGGGCAGTGATCCGTATAGATGGCCTGGCCGCGCGCGACCTTGGCAGGGTCGATCCGCAGCGTCGCATCGTCGAGGATCGGCACGTCCACATGCTGGGCGGGCGGCAGTTGGGCCGTCCCGTCGAGCACGAAGGTGAGCACGCGACGCTGCTGGGTGCGGTAGTCCCAGACCTGGCCGTCGCCGTTCGGCCCGCTGGCGCGCCAGCCGGCCAGGACCGTCACATACTGCTTGCCGCCGGCCATGTAGGTGATCGGCGGCGCCTGGACGCCGACCTGGGCGTCGAACGACCATAGCGTCTTGCCGGTGTCGGCGGCGTAGGCGACGAACTGGCCCGTGCCCCGCCCCTGGAACACCAGGTTGCCGGCCGTCGCCAGGGCGCCGCCCTGCAGGATGCCGGGGAAGTTGTTGCGCCAGGCGGCCCGGTGATTGACCGGGTCCCAGCCGACCAGCGCGCTGGTCGGCGGCGGCGTGGCCGAGCCGGCCGGCGGCGGCCCGAGGCCGGTGATCACCGCAAACCCCGGCGGCGGCTCCCATTCCTGCAGGTTGCCGCCGGTGTTGACGTAGAATCGCGAGGACTCCGAGACCGGGATGTAGGCGAGCCTGGTGACGGGGCTGTAGGCCATCGGCAGCACCGCATGCGCCCCGACCGGGCCCGGCGAGACCATCACCGGCGTATTGGCGTATTGCGCCGCGGGATTGTCCACCGGCCGCCAGGTCTGCGGATCGATCCGGGTGGCCCAGGTGGCGTTGGTCAGCTTCTCAGCCGAGATCGGTTTCCCGGTGGCCCGGTCGATCACGTAGAAGAACCCGTTCTTCGGCGCCTGCATCAGCACCGAGCGGGTCTGGCCGTCGATCACGATATCGGCGAGTTCGATATCCGAGGTGGCGTCGTAGTCCCACTTCTCGCCGGGCGACGACTGGTAGTGCCAGACGTACTTGCCGGTGTCCGCATCGAGCGCGACGACCGCGGCGATGAACAGGTTGTCGCCGCCGCCGGGGCTGCGGATGTTCTGGTTCCAGGGCACGCCGTTGGCGGTGCCGATGTAGATGCGGTTGAACTTGGCGTCATAGGCCATGGCGTGCCAGACGTTGCCGCCCCCGCCATACCGCCACCAACGCCCGTTCCAGGTCTTGGCGGCCGTCGCCATGATCGGATCGGACGCCGCGCCGTCCGGCGCCGCGGCGGGGTCGCCGGGCACGGTGTAGAAGCGCCAGGCCTGCCGGCCCGTCTTGACGTCGTAGGCGGTGACATAGCCCCGCACGGCGCCGTACTCGGCGCCGGCGTTGCCGATGATCACCTTGTCCTTCATCACGAAGGGCGGCCCGGTGATCACCTCGGCGTCGTCGGGCTTCAGGGTCTGGGTGCTCCAGACCAGCTTGCCGGTCTTGGCGTCCACCGCCAGCAGGCGGCCGTCCAGGGTCCCGGCCAGGATCTTGCCGTCGGAATAGGCGATGCCGCGGATGCCCCATAGCACGCGCTGCTTGTGGCCCGCGTACTTCCAGACCTCGGCGTCGTAGGTCCACAGCAGCTTGCCGGTCTGGGCGTCCATGGCGCGGATCACCGTGTAGCCGGTCGAGAAGTAGAGCACCCCGTCCACCGCCAGCGGCGCGCTCCAGACCGTCGGTGTGGTCGGAATGTCGTAAGACCAGGCCAGGTGCAGGCGCTGGATGTTCTGGTCGGTGATCTGGGTCAGCGGGCTGAAGTGGGTCTCGTCGTTCGAGCCGCCGTAGTTCTCCCAGTTCGCGCCGGCGGCGGATTGTCCCCCGCCGTTGTTGCTGCACGCGGCCAGGAAGAGCGCCAACGGCGCGGCGATCACGGCGCAGAGCGCCAGCATCGCCCCAAGCTTTCGGCTCATCTTGCGTACCCCCTCGTGGTCTCGCGTCAGATCAGTGTCCTGCGAGGAATTCGCGGCGCATCGCGAAGTATTCGTCGTCCTGGCCCGGGTGGCTGTGGATGCCGGGCGTCCAGCTCGCGTAGAGCGTGGCGGCCGGCTGCACCATGGTCAGGTCGGACAGGCCGCGGCGGCGGATGATCCGCCACTCGGTCCCCCGCCGCTCATGGAAATCGAGGTAGCGGCCCTCAAAGAAGGCGTCCTCTTCGCCATCGCCGCCGGCCTTCGGACGCCGATGATGGGCGGCATAGTAGCATTCCGAGAACGCCCGGTTGCCGTTCACCTCTACGGCCGCATTGCCGATGTAGTGGTAGGAATAGGTGATCCCACCCAGGATGGTCATCGCGTGCGAGATGAAGTCCTTCGACAGGCCGTCGAAACCGCCGTGCTTGTGCGTCGACTCCGGCCAGAAGCAGGAGAGCAGCAGCGCCTGGTCCTTGCGGTCGTTGCCGCGTGCGTAACGGAACAGCACATCGGTGATCGCGGCGCGCGACGCTAGCGCGTCTAGGGTCGCGGAGGAGGATGAACCCGCAGCCTCAGCCTTTGCGGATTTGCCAAGAACAGCGAGCCCGATCGGCACACCGACGAGGGCGGCCAGCCAGCGGCGACGGCCTTCTGCTTCCAACGTCTCCTCCCATGTCGGGCCGCATCGTTCGTGCGATCGGCTTTGACGCGATCCAACCAGAATGCGCCTAGCGTGGCAATGTGGAACTTGCCCCCTCGTGCATGTTTATTGGCCTCAGAACCGCGGCATCAGTCCGTGCGGATCCACACGCCCTTGGTCTCCAGGAAGCCGTCGAGGTGCTCGAAGCTGCCCTCCCGGCCGAAGCCGCTCTGCTTGTAGCCGCCGAACGGCATGGCGGGGTCCATCGCCTGATAGTGGTTGATCCAGACACTGCCGGCCCGCAGGCGCTTGGCCATGGCGTGAGCGCGGGTGATGTCACGTGTCCATACGCCGCTGGCCAGGCCGTAGCGCGTGGCGTTGGCCCGCTCGACCACCTCGTCGAGGCTGTCAAAGGGCAGAACGCTGGCCACCGGCCCGAACACCTCGTCCCGCGCGATCCGCATCTCGTCCGTGACGTCGGCGAAGATGGTCGGCGGTACGAAATATCCGCCATCGAAACCGCCGCCCGTCAGCCGCCGGCCGCCCGCCACCAGCCGGGCGCCCTCGCCCGGCGCATCCGCGAGGAAGCCCTCCACCCGTTCGAGCTGCCGCGCCGAAACGATTGGGCCGATCTGGGTTGCCGGATCCATCGACAGGCCGACCCGGTACCCTCCGGCCGCAAAGCTGAAGCGCTCGAGGAATTCTTCGTAGATCGGACGTTCGACGAAGATGCGCGAACCGGCGCTGCAGACCTGGCCACTGTTGTTGAAGACGCCGCCGGCCGCGCCCGGCACGGCCCGATCCAGGTCTGCGTCGGCGAAGATGATGTTGGGCGACTTGCCGCCGAGCTCGAGGGTCACCCGCTTAACCGTCGCTGCCGACGCCGCCAGGATGCGCTGGCCGGTCGCCGTCGAGCCGGTGAAGGTAATCTTGTCCACGTCGAGGTGATCGACCAGGGCGGCGCCGACGTCGCCGGGACCGGTGATGACATTGACCACGCCCGGCGGGATGCCCGCCTCCAGGCATAGCTCGCCGAAACGGAGCGGACTGAGTGACGCATCCTCCGCCGGCTTCAGCACCACGGTGCACCCCGTCGCCAGGGCGGGCGCCGTCTTCCAGGCGGCGCTGAAGATCGGCCCGTTCCAGGGGATGATCACCCCGACCACCCCGACCGGCTCGCGCAGGGTGAAGCTCTGCAGGGGGATCGGGAAGCTGTTGCTCAGCGTCTGGCCGTGGATTGCCGTGGCCGCGCCGGCGAAATAGCGGATCAACCGCACCACCATGCTCCTCATGCTGAGGGACGGTGTGATCGGGCGGCCCATCTCGCGGGTGTCGATATGCGCCAGGTCGTCGAACTCCGCGTCGACCAGGTCCGCCAGCTTCAGCAGCGCCAGCTGCCGTTCGGCCGGGGTGAACCTGGACCAAGGCCCGTCGAAGGCGCGGCGCGCCGCCGCGACCGCGAGGTCGACGTCGGCGGCTCGCGCGCGAGCCAGTTCGGCGATCAGTTCGCCATTGGCGGGGTCCCGCGTCTCGAAGCGCTCGCCGGCCTGGGCGTCGCACGGCTTTCCGTCGATCAGGAGCTGTTTGGGGCGGCCGTCGAGCCAGCCGGTGGCCTTCATCGCAAAGCGCCTCCCTGTCGCGGCGTATCGCCGCCGCACCGGATCAATAATGCATTCTGGTATAGGTTCTAACTCGCGTCAAATGACGGATGCCTCTGAATCATGCGAGACCGGCGTCAGCGATGGCGGTCCCAGCGCGGCCGACATCCATCGAATGGCGCACGTTGGCCCACGCGCATCGGTTGCCAGAGCAACCGGAAGCCATCGCCGAGGCCCAGACTGCGCGCCGAGACCGCTTCCGGCCTCGGAGACACACCGACGCCGGCCGACGTCTGGCGTGGCCATGCATATTATTCTATACTGCCGTGCAAGAACGAGGCGGCTCCGTCGATCAAAGCAGCCGAGTCCGCGTTGCG
>Ga0105240_10003428_pt1 | contig 24641 bp, 26 predicted proteins | sample KBSC54metaG_FD_80426 | JGI IMG/M metagenome (GOLD analysis project Ga0105240, IMG submission 80426) | Corn rhizosphere microbial communities from Kellogg Biological Station, Michigan, USA - KBS C5-4 metaG | ecosystem: Host-associated > Plants > Roots > Rhizosphere > Soil | place: Michigan, USA...
CCTGCTCGGCATCGGCCCGTTCCCGACCGAAGACAAGGTCGACGCCGACCTGATCAACGCCGGCAAGCAAACCGTGACGACCATCCCCGGTTCGTCGTTCTTCGCCTCGGCGGATTCCTTCGGGATGATCCGCGGTGGCAAGATCAACATCGCCATTTTGGGGGCGATGCAGGTATCGCAACAGGGTGACCTGGCCAACTGGATGATCCCGGGCAAGATGGTCAAGGGCATGGGCGGCGCGATGGACCTGGTGGCCGGTGTCGGCCGCGTGGTGGTGCTGATGGAGCACGTGGCCAAGGGCAAGAACGGCAGCATCTCGCAAAAGATCCTGAAGCAATGCAACCTGCCGCTGACCGGTGTGGGCGTGGTCAATCGCATCATCACCGACCTCGGTGTGATCGACGTGACACCGCAAGGCCTGAAGCTGATCGAGCTGGCCACGGGGGTGACCAAGGAAGACGTGATCGCCAACACCGAAGCCGAACTCGACGTCAGCGCGGTATAAGGAAAGAGGCAGCACAAACGGCGCCGGTTGAGCAATCATCCGGCGCTTTTTTACGATCCATCGTCAATCAGACAACGAATCATCAAGGACAGGTATGCGCGAGATTGCAAGTATTGAAGCACTGCACGAACTGGCCGGCCAGGAAGTGGCGGTCAGCGACTGGATCGAAGTCACCCAGGAACAGGTCAACCTGTTCGCCGACGCCACCGGTGATCATCAGTGGATCCACGTCGACGTCGAGCGCAGCAAGCGCGAGTTGCCGTTCGGCGGCACGGTCGCGCATGGTTTCCTGACGTTGGGGCTGCTGCCGAAGATCATGGGCCAGAGCATCTCCATGGGCAACGTCAAGATGCTGCTCAACTACGGCCTTAATCGCGTGCGTTTCCCGTCGCCGCTGCCGGTTGGCAGCAAGGTGCGCGGACGCATCGTGCTGCAGTCGGTGGAAGAGATTCCCGGCGGCGCGCAAGTCGTGTGGGAAATTACCATGGAACGCGAAGATGCCGACAAGCCGGTGTGCGTCGCCGAGTTCATCGTGCGCCGCTACTGATCGCGCAGCGAGTCAGTTCTTCAGCTGCGGTTCGGGAATCACCAGCGGGCCGCAATTGCTATCGGTCACGAAGATTGCCAGCAGTTGCGCCGGTTTGGCCGGATCGGGATTGCCGGCCATTGCGTGCAACGCGTACGGCGCCTCCATCCAGGTCTGGCCTTTCTGGTAATTGACGACGGGCCCGCCTTCCATTTGTGACCGTACGGTTCCTTCCATCACGATTGCCGTCACCGATCCCGGATGTCGATGCGGCGCGGAATAGGCCAGCGGCGGAAAATCCACCATCATCGTTGTGATCGATTTGCCGGGCGCGTTGGGCAGCGGTTCGCACGAAATCACGTTGACGCTGGTCGCGGCGGCCGTCCCGGGAGTTGTCACACCGCCACCACCGGTGGCCGCCAGCGGCGCACTGGAGAACGGTAGAACGTCCGCGCCGGCGCCGACGCAGATATCAGCAATCCAACGGCCGGCCGCTTTCGGTACCGGCGATTGCGTCAGCAGCAATACACAGACGGCGCCGAGCAAGACGAGGCGATAGCCATGGCGACGCGTTGGCAGAGGTGGCAGCGGCATGTTCACGATTGAACACCATACGGCGAACGGAAGGCGGGATTCCAGCCGAGTACGCGACGGGCTTTCTGATTGCTTGCCTCGGTGTGGTCTTCGGTGATGTTGAACACGCCGGAGGCATTGCCCTGCAGGGCCAGCAAGGCGGCGTGCGCGGCAGCGGCGACATGGACCGGGCTGGAGCCTTGCGGTTCGGCCGACCAGGTGCCGGGGCCGTAGAGCTGACCGTAACGCAGCACGGTTCCTTTCAGTCCGGCCGTTTGCAATACCTGCGCTTCCAGCGACACCACGCCGCCGACGCTTACGCGGCGCAGTCCTTCCGCCTCAATGTCCAGCGGATGTTCTTCCAGATAGGGTTTGTCGCCGGGGGCATAGGCCCAGGCGATGCTTTGCGCGATCAGGCGCGTGGCGCCGGCGGCCAGCGCCGCGGCGACCAGATTGCGGGTGCCTTCAGTACGGACGCGGGCATTGCCGGCGGCGGCTTGCGCCATCGCCTGCGGATCGGGTAGGCGGGGCAGGTCGGTCAGTTGATGAATGACGGCGGATGGTGCGATACGGATCAATTCCGACTTGAGAGCGTCGGCGTCGAACACGTCGATCATCACGGGAATTGCGCCCAGTTCACGCAAGGCATTGGCGCGCGCCTGGCGACGCGTGCCGCCGTAGATGGTGTAACCCGCGTCGCGCAGCAAAGGGATCAGCACGGTGCCGATGGCGCCGGTCGCGCCGGCCAGGAATATCGTTTCGCTCATCATCTTTCCTTGTGGTTGATGTCACAAGTGTAGGAGTGCGAGCGTCCGGTAAAAAGGGCCAAAAACGTCTGAAAGAACTAGGCCAAGATATGCAAAGGCAAGGGACGGGAAATTGCCGGGCCGCGCGAGCGGCGGCCCGGCGAAGGGCAAAGAGCGAAAAGTGAAGGGCGCGATTCAGCGCTTCTTGTACTGGGTGTTGCCGAACAGGATTTCGCGCGCCTTGTCGTCGGTCAGCGCCTGGCGCTTGTCGGCCAGCACGTTGACGCCACGCTGCACGGCGGGACGTGCGTTGATGGCGTCGAACCAGCGTTGCACGTTCGGATAATCGCTCAACTCGATGCCCTGGTTCTTCCACGAGCGCGTCCATGGGAAGCTGGCGATGTCGGCGATGGTGTATTCGTCGCTGGCCAGGTAAGCGGTCTTGGACAGCTGCTTATCGAGCACGCCATACAGGCGCTTGGCTTCATTGGAGTAGCGATTGACGGCGTACTCGATCTTTTCCGGCGCGTAGATGCGGAAATGGTGGGCCTGGCCGAGCATGGGGCCGAGGCCGCCCATCTGGAACATCACCCACTGCAACACGTTGTATTTTTCACGGTCGGTGGCGCCGAGCAGCTTGCCGGTTTTTCCGGCCAGGTAAATCAGGATGGCGCCTGATTCGAACAGCGAAATCGGTTTGCCGTCGGGACCGTCCGAATCGACGATCGCGGGGATTTTATTGTTCGGCGAAATCTTCAGAAATTCATCGGCGAACTGATCGCCGGCGCCGATATCGACGGCATGCGCGCGATAGTCGAGGCCGAGTTCTTCCAGCATGATGTGGACCTTGTGGCCGTTGGGCGTGGCCCAGCTGTATACGTCAATCATGGTCTTCCTTATGGGGCGAAATGATGATGAAAAATAGTCGTGAACGGAGAGCGGATCTCCTCGGAGAGTCTCAGGAGAAGTGCCGGGCTAGTGTAGCCGATGCGGTGCAAACGCGCAGGGGACCAGGCGTTTTCGTGACCGCCCCCGAAGACCTATTTTTTGCGCGAAAAACGATGCAGGAGCGGGTAGCTTCGCAACCGGGTGTACGCCCGGAATAACACCGCGGAGCGGTGGCGCGGCGAGATCTGGATGGCATTGTGCAGGATTTTTTCCTGGGGTTGCCAGCGCAACTTGGACTGATCGCGCCCGGTTGATAAGTTGACGCCGTTGAAACCTTGTGCGATGGCCCAGCGCATGGTTTCAACGACCAGCGTGGTCATGAGGCTGTAGGAGCGCCAGCGGGGATCGTAGCCTGAATAATAAAGATATAGCTGATCGCCCAGTACGAAGCCGATGCGCGTGGCGGCAAGTTGGTCGCCGATGCGCAAGCGGAATATCCGCAGCCGGCCCTCGCGCGCCAGCATGCTGGCGTGGGCCGACAGAAACGCGCGACTTCGGCGATCGCGAAAAGCATCCGCGTGCGGCACGCCTTCAGCGCTGCGCGCACGCAAGGTGTGCAGGCGATAGAAATCGGCCAACGCGGACGTGACGTCGACGGGCCGTTCGACTACTTCAAAGGTGTGCTGCAAGCCGTCGCGGCGCAGCGAGTTGAAACATTTACGGATCGCTTCCTTCATGTTGCGCGACAGGCCGCCTTTGAGCGTATCCCAATCGGACGGCAAAGGCCGGTAGCACATCACGCGCGCTTTCGGTTGCTCAATGTCGGGGGAGGACAATTGTCGCGCCTGCTCCGGCGACAGCCCTTGCCATTCGATCCAGTCCCACAAATGCCGGTGCGCGAGCAGATAGGCTTGCAACGCAGCGAGTGCGGCATCGCTGTCGCCGGGATGGCAGATCAGGCCGCGTACCTCGGTAATGTTGGGATCGGCGCCGAAGAATTGCAGCACCTTGACGCCAAAGGCGCCGATGCCGGGGCGCACGCTGATCATCATCGGCGCCACCGCGACCAGTTTGCCGTGTACGTCGCGCAGCGCGAAGGCGTGCAGGCGGTCGTGGATCAGCAGGCGGCGGGCACGCAGATGACGCCACCAGTGGAGATTCCAGTCGGGTTCTGCAAACGGATGCTGCACCGGCAGGGCGGCGCACAAAGCGCTCCATTCGGGCGCCAGCGCCGCGAGCGCTATTTCAGAGTGAATGGCGGCAAGCGTCAACGCCGTCGTGGCGGCGTTGTTGCCGCCCGCCTCAGAGGGATTGTCTTGTGTGTTCTCCTGACTCATTGACGGCAATGTAGTCATAGCGAAAGAAAGGTCTGAAGAGTTGCCGGCAATCCCGCTGTGCTGATGCCGGTGTGGTTGCTATCGCGGTTGGATCAGATTGCGCCGGGACGTCTGGTCAGCAACGCATGTCTTTCCATCGAGAAATATTGCGTCAGTGTAGTGCCGGAAGCGCTGGTGAGCAATGATTTGAACTGTTCAAAGGCGGCCGGTGGTGTTGTTGCCAATTGTTCGCCCCACGCAAGCGCCTTGTCCAGCACCTCTGCGTCCGGCGCCAGGCGGTTGACGATGCCGGCGCCATGCAGTCGCGCCGCCGGCAGCGGTCCGGCGTCGAGCATGATTTCAGCGACCCATTGCGGCGGCAGCGATTTGGGCAGGAACCAGCCTGCGCCGCCGATTGCCCAGGTGCCGACCTGTCCCGGGGAAACACCAAAGGCGGCATTTTGCCCGGCCACGATCAGGTCGCAACCGAGCGCCAGCGAAAAACCGGCATCAAGCGCGATGCCTTCGACGGCGGCGATCACCGGCTTGGGGAAGCTGCGCAGCATCTCGATCAGATTCTGCAGGGTTTCCAGGGCGGCGATTTGCGTCGAGAGATCCTTGCCTGCTTCAACGCCGCCGCAGAAATCGTGCTCGGCGCCGGTCAACACCAGGGCGCGAACGGAGTCGTCGCGCTCGGCCTTGGACAGCGTCTCGATCGCTGCCGCCAGGACATTGCTGTCCACGGCGTTGCGCTGGCCGGGATTGGCGAAGGTGAGGATCAGTGTGGCGTCGTTGCGGCTTGCTTTGAGTTCGGCTGTCATGGGTGGGCGTTGTTATTGTTGCGACGGCTTACAGTTTGGCCAGGCGATCGAGCGCCAGGCGCAGCGTCTCGTCCTTCTTGGCGAAGCAGAAGCGCACGATGCCCGATTCCTTGGGCGTGTTGTAGAACGCCGAGACGGGGATCGCGGCGACGCCGATTTCCGTGGTCAGCCATTTGGAAAATTCGGCTTCGGACAAATCCGAGATCGCGCCATATTCAACACACTGGAAGTAGGTGCCGTCGGACGGCAGCAGCTTGAAACGGGTGTTCTTCAGGCCATCGCGGAACAGGTCGCGCTTGCGCTGGTAAAAGGCGGGCAGCTCGACGTAGGGGGCCGGTTTTTTCATGTACTCGGCGATGCCGTATTGCACCGGCGTGTTGACGGTGAAGACATTGAACTGATGCACCTTGCGGAACTCGGCGGTCAGCGCGGCGGGTGCAGCGACGAAACCGATCTTCCAGCCGGTGACGTGGTAAGTCTTGCCGAAGCTGGAGTTGATGAAGGTGCGCGGCGCCAGCTCGGGATGGCGGCACAGCGACTCATGTGCCTGGCCATCGTAGACCATGTGTTCATAGACTTCGTCAGACAGGATCAGGATGTCGGTGCCGCGCACGATGTCGGCCAGCGCATTGATGTCGGCTTTTTTGAGGATGGAACCGGTCGGGTTGTGCGGCGTGTTGACCATGATCAGGCGCGTCTTGCCCGTGACGGCAGCGGCGACCTTATCCCACGGCACGCTGTAGCCGTCGCTGCTGACCGTCATCTGGACGAACACCGGGATGCCGCCGGCCAGCTCGATGGCGGGGACGTAGCAGTCGTAGGCCGGCTCGATCACGATCACTTCGTCGCCGGCATGCACGGCGCACAGGATCGAAGTCAGGATGCCTTGCGTGGCGCCGGCGGTGACGGTGATTTCGCTCAGCGCATCGTAGGTATGGCCGTGCAGCGTCTTGATTTTTTGCGCAATCGCTTCGCGCAGTGCCGGCACCCCTGCCATCGGCGGATATTGGTTGAGGCCGTTTTTCATGGCGCGTGTCACCGCGTCGACCAACGCCGGATCGCAATCGAAATCGGGAAACCCCTGGCCCAGATTGACGGCGCCTTTTTCGCTCGCAAGCGCAGACATGACGGTGAAAATGGTGGTGCCGACCCGGGGCAGTTTAGAGACGATATTGGCTGGCTGGCTCATGGAAATGAATCTGGAAGAAAGCGGAAAGAAAGCATTTTAGCCGGATTTCCGGCGTCGGCCCCCACTCGCTGCAAATCGATGGCAATAACGATCCAGGGCGCAATCGCGCGCCGCATTTTCGTGCGGCGTTATGCCGCGATTTCATCCGCCATGGCGGCATGCCAGCCTTGCGGCGTCATGATGGCGAACATGTTTTTGCGCGCGGTCTTTTTGGCCAGTTTGAGCAAGGCCTTGTCTTTGGTGATCAGCACGCCGGCTTCCGATTGCAGCGCCAGTTCCAGGAATTTCTGGTCGTCCGGATCGGTGCAGACAGGCAGGCCGAAAGTGTTGACCGAGGCATTGGGCAGGCAGGTGATCAGGCCGTCGAACTCGGCGCGGATGGCCGGCTTGTCTTCTTCCGTGAGCGGCAGGTGTGGGTAGTTGAGCACCACCAGCCATTCCATGCGGCAGTCTTCGCGCGTGACGGCCTCGACGCGGCGCTCGCGCATGGCTTGCAGCAACAGCGCCCAGCGGGGATCGCGGAAGACGAACAGGTCGAGACAGACATTGGTGTCGAGGACGATACGGCGCGAAGCGAAAACAGCGGCAGGCGTTCCGGAGCCGGGGGAAGTAATGGTGCTAATTGTCAAAACCGCGGGCTTTCCTGGTGGCGTCCGAAGGCGAATCGCCGAGGTTGCCGCCGCTTTCGACGACGTCGTAACCCTGGTCGGTGAGACGCCAGAATTGATGGATGTCGACCGCGACAAGGCCGCGATCGTGCAACAGTCGCAAATGATGCTGGATCAGTTCGGGCGGGGTGTTCTGCGTGGTGAGATTGGTCTGAATCTTCTCAATGTCGCCGTAGCTGGTGCCGAAGGTCGACAGTGTGGTGAGGATGTCAGCCATCAGAGCTTTGTCGCGTTTCATATCTCCTCCTGGTAGGTGTCGAATCGAGCAGGCGCCGGTCCCGTCCTTGGCGCCGTCGGCAGCAGTTGCTGTTGTCGCTGCCGGGCGTGGACGATGTCGTCATCCTGCATTGTTCCATACCCAGATACTAATCCATGTGGGCCTTATCTGCTCGTCGGGCAATGATGGCCTTGCAGCTTTTTTTGACTCGTGTTGTGCGGCTTGCAAGTCCGCCGCGCGGGAAAAAAAAGCCGCGTCGTCATGACGCGGCGATGCAGGCGGACAGTTACCCTCGCGCGACGGCGCGGTTCAGAATTGTTCCCATGTGTTGCCGTCGTCGGCGGTGGTCTGCTGGATCTGGCGTGGCGGCGGGACGGAGGTTTTTTGCAGCGATAGCGGGGCGGATGGCGCCGGTCGGGCAACCACCGGCGGCGCCCGGCGTGCCGGCGTTGCGACGGGTACGGCCCTGGCCTGCGTCGCGTCGAGCTTGAAGACGCTGACTACTTCCGCCAGTTTTGCGGCCTGGTCTTGCAGCGACTGTGCGGCTGCCGCGGCTTCTTCGACCAGCGCGGCGTTTTGCTGGGTGACTTCGTCCATCTGCGTGATGGCCTGGTTGACTTCTTCAATGCCGGCGCTTTGTTCCTGGCTGGCGGCGGTGATTTCGCCGACGATGTCGGTGACGCGTTTGACGCTGCTGACCACTTCAGTCATCGTCGCGCCGGCTTGCGCGACGAGCTTGCTGCCGGTGCCGACTTTTTCAACCGAGTCGTCGATGAGCGCCTTGATTTCCTTGGCTGCCGAGGCCGAGCGCTGCGCCAGGCTGCGCACTTCGCTGGCCACGACCGCAAAGCCGCGGCCCTGTTCGCCGGCGCGCGCAGCTTCGACCGCAGCGTTGAGCGCCAGGATATTGGTTTGGAAGGCGATGCCGTCGATGACGCTGATGATGTCGACGATTTTCTTTGACGAGTCGTTGATCGAACCCATGGTGTCGACCACCTGTTCCACCACATTGCCGCCCTGGATCGCCACTTCCGATGCCGATACCGCCAATTGATTGGCCTGGCGCGCATTGTCGGCGTTTTGCTTGACGGTCGAGGTGAGCTCCTCCATGGATGAGGCGGTTTCTTCCAGCGAGCTTGCCTGCTGTTCGGTGCGGCTGGACAAGTCGAGATTACCGACCGCGATTTCGTTGGACGCGGTGGCGATGGTGTCGGTGCCCTGGCGTACCTGGCTGACGATCTTGAACAAGCTGTCGTTCATGGCCTTGAGCGAGGACATCAACTGTCCGGTTTCATCCTTGCTGGACGGTCGGATGTCGGCGGTCAGGTCGCCGTCTGCAACCCGCTGCGCGACGTTCACTGCAAGGCGCAGCGGATTGGAGACGATGCGTGCAACCCACACTGCCATCAGCATGCCGAGCACGATGCAGGCGGCCAGCATGGCCACGATCATGATGCGCGAGGAATCGTAGGTGGCTTCGGCAGATTTGTCCGCCTGGTCCGCTCCTTCCTGGTTGGCGGCGACAAGCTTGTCCGCGTTGGCGAACATGGCCAGGTAGATCGGTGTGGCTTCCTTCATGATCACTTCGCGCGCTTCCTCATTTTTGTTCTGGCGCGAAAGGTCGAGGATTTTCTTCTGCAGCGCCAGGAAGGCGTCAAAATTTTTCACCAGTTGCGGATAGACGGCTTTTTCGATGTCCGTGTCGATCAGCTTTTCGTAGTCGGCGAGTTTTTTCTTCATGGCCGGAACCATGTCGTCCAGCAGCTTTTCGTTGGCGACGAAATCGGCTTCGGTAGAAGACAACACGTGTTGTAGTTGGACGGAACGGATGCGCACCAGGAGGACCTTCAATTCAAGCGAGGTCCTGACACTGGGCAGCCAATTGGTTGCGATGTCGGTCGATGCCTGGTTGACCTTGCCGAGTTGGACGATGGCGAAGGCGCCGAGTGCGCAGGTCAGCGCCAGCACCAGGATGAAGGAAATCAGCAGCTTTTTGGAAATTTGCAAATCATAGAACCATTTCATAGAGCCTCCCTGTCGGTGGATGTGACGGCTGACCGTTGATCGTGCCGCGGCAATGCAATGTTCACTGCTTGTTCTTGGTGCAAATTCCGTATCCGCGGGGGCTTGGATTGTTCTCGTTGGATGCCCCATACCGCGTATGACATGAACGTCCATTTTATGAAGAAGTTAAGGGCGTCGGAGAAATAGTTTTGGCTTTGGCGGATTAGCAACACCGTACGGCGGTGCAATTCATACTTGCTTCCGCGTCAAGGAATGGCGCTTGCGCAGACGTGTTTCGACGCTTTCGGTATGATGTCGAAAAAATTAACAGGACCCTCTATGCTGATTGTTTTATCGCCCGCCAAATCCCTCGACTACGACACTCCCGCGACCACCGACATCCACACCAAGCCCGATTTCATAGCACGTTCCGCAGAACTGATTGAGGTCCTGAAGCAGAAGTCTCCGGCGCAGATCGCCACGTTGATGGGAATTTCAGACCAGTTGGCGACCCTCAACGCCGACCGCTTCGCCTCGTGGTCGCGCAAATTCACCAGCAAGAACAGCAAGCAGGCCGTGTTGGCCTTCAACGGCGACGTCTATGAAGGCCTGGATGCGGCTTCGCTTTCCGTCAAGCAACTGGATTACGTGCAGTCTCATGTACGTATTCTGTCCGGCCTGTATGGCGCGTTGCGTCCGCTGGACCTGATGCAGCCTTATCGCCTGGAAATGGGCACCAGGCTGACGAATCCGCATGGCAAGGACTTGTATGCGTTCTGGGGCGAAGACGTCACCAGGGCGCTCAATGCCGAACTGGCGGGGCACAAGGCCAAGGTGTTGGTAAACCTGGCGTCGGAAGAGTATTTCAAGGTGGTCAAGCCGAAGGTGCTTGAGGCCAAGGTGATTTCGCCGGTGTTCGAAGACTGGAAGGGCGGCAAGTACAAGATCATTTCCTTCTACGCCAAGCGCGCGCGCGGCCTGATGGCGCGCTATGCCGCGCTGAAGGGGGTGAACCAGCCGGAAAAGCTGAAGAACTTCGATCTCGACGGCTATGCCTTTGATGAATCGGTATCCAGCGAGACTTCGTGGGTGTTCCGTCGGCGTGTGGCTGAATAAGCGCCCGGACGATTATCCATGTAATGAAAAAGCCCCGCATTGCGGGGCTTTTTCATGGAGTGCGTTGATGCCGGGCCTACCAGATCTTCCACCATGGCTTGTCTTTGGCCTTGGGGCCGCCGGTGTAATAGGGGCTGTTCGGATAAGTTGCCTGGATCACGCGCTCGGTGTCGTCGCGCAGTTGTTTCTGACCCATGGCTTCGTACGCGCGCATCATGATGAACAAGGCTTCTTCAACAGCCGGCGCATCAGGGTATTCCTTCACGGCGGCCTGGGCGCGGTTGACGGCCGATACATAGGCGCCGCGGCGATAATAATAATTGGCCACGTGAACGTCGTATTGCGCCATCGAATTGACCAGGTATTTCATGCGCAGCAGGGCGTCCGGAGTGTAAGTGCTGTCCGGGAAGCGCTCAGCCAGCAGCTTGAACGAATCGAAGGCGTCGCGGACGGCCTTGGGGTCGCGCTCGGTGTTGTCCTGGTCGGTGAAGGTGTCGAAGATGCTGGTGCGATCATTGAAATTGATCAGTCCGCGCAGGTAGTACATGTAGTCGACATTGGGATGATTCGGATGCAGCTTGATGAAGCGGTCGACCGCCGCCAGGCCTTGCGGCTGGTCGTTCAGGCGGTAGTAAGCGTAGGCGATATCCATCTGCGCTTGTTGCGCATAAGTGCCGAACGGATAACGCGATTCGAGCTTTTCAAAGTACTTGATCGACTTCTCGTAACCGCCTGCGGTCAGCTCTTCCTTGGCTTCCGAGTATAATTTGGAGGCAGACCAGCCAATCGTCTCGTCTTTTTGTTCCGGTAGCAAGCCACAAGCCGACAAGGAAAGGATGAATGCGACGGTAAGCAACTTCAATAAGATTTTTTGCATGACGTATGAGCAGTTTGAGCGGGTGCAAAGAAACAAGAAATTTCAATCCTCTGATTATAGCTGATGTCACGTACCACTCCCCCTAAGGTTGTTAAAGCATTTGCAACCGAACCTGTCGAAATACCCGAGGGAGATGATTCGCTCGATGAAGTCGTCGAGGAATTTACCGATGGTGCAGAACCTATCACACTGAAACTGACCGACGATGCCTGCGGCGTCCGGCTCGACAAAGTCTTGTCTGGACTGGTGCCGCAATATTCGCGCAGCCGCATCCAGCAATGGATAGAGGCCGGCCACGTGACCGTGGACGGCAATCCCGCCCGCACCAAAATGACCGTGCTGGGCGATGAACTCGTCATCATCACGCCGCAGGCCGCGCCGGAAGACAATGCCTTCCAGCCGGAGCCGATGGACTTGCGCATCATTTATGAAGACAAGGCCATCATGGTGATCGACAAGCCGGCCGGGCTGGTGGTCCATCCGGCCGCCGGCAACTGGTCGGGTACGCTTCTCAACGGTTTATTGCATCATTGCCCGGCTTTGGCCGGCGTGCCGCGCGCGGGCATCGTCCATCGCCTGGACAAGGACACCAGCGGCCTCATGGTGGTGGCCAAGACGCTGGCGGCGCAGACCGACCTGGTGCGCCAGCTGCAGGCGCGTACCGTCAAACGTCAATATCTGGCGCTGGTATGGGGCATGCCGCAGTTGTCCGGCACGATCGATGCGCCGATGGCGCGCCATCCGCGAGACCGCATCAAGATGGCGGTCTCGGAAAGCATGACGGCCAAGCCGGCGGTCACGCACTATCGTCGCGCCGCAGTGGGTGCGCTCGACGGCCGCGCCGTCAGCCTGATGCGTTGCCAACTGGAAACAGGGCGCACGCATCAGATCCGCGTCCACATGCAGTCGCTCGGGTTCGCGCTGGTCGGCGACGCCTTGTACGGCAAGTCGCATCTGATGCCGTTCTTCCCGCGCCAGGCCCTGCAGGCCTGGAAGCTGGGCCTGATCCATCCCGCCACCGGCAAGCAGGTGGAATGGGAAGTCGGCTTGCCGGAGGATTTCACCGAGTTGCTGGAACGCGCCGGCATTGATGTAAAAGTCCTGACTGCACTCGAAGACTGAGGCCGCATGGAACTGCTGATTCCCGACTGGACCGATATCCCCGCCAACGTCGGCGCCTTGTCGACGATGCGCGGAGGCGGCGTGAGCCGTGGTCCGTATGACGACGGGCACGGCGGCGGCGGTCTGAATCTGGGCGTGCACGTGCGGGACGAGCTTGCGCACGTGCAGCGCAATCGCGCTTTGCTGCGTAGTATTTTGCCCGCGGAACCGTCCTGGCTCACGCAGGTGCATGGCGTCAACGTTGCGGACGCCGCGCAGGCGCAGGGTGCTCCGGATGCCGATGCGTGCATCGCCAGCGAACCCGGCGCGGTGTGCGTCATGATGACGGCCGATTGCCTGCCGGTGCTGTTATGCGATGCTGCCGGCAGCGTGGTCGGCGCAGCGCATGCGGGTTGGCGCGGACTGGCCGGCGGCGTGCTGGAGCATACCGTGGCCGCCATGCGCGGCCGCGGCGCCGCCGAAATCAGCGCCTGGCTGGGACCGGCGATCGGACCGCAGCAATTTGAGGTCGGCCAGGACGTGCTGGAGGCGTTTGTCGCGCACGATCCGGCAAGTCGTGCGGCTTTCGTGCCCGTCGCCGCACGCGAGGGGAAATACCTGGCGGATATCTACCAGCTGGCGCGCCAGCGGCTGGCTCAAGTCGGAGTACAGCGGGTTGCCGGCGGCGGACTATGCACCGTCAGCGACAAGCGTTTTTATTCTTATCGGCGCGACAAGCAGACCGGCCGCATGGCTTCGCTGATCTGGCTCAGGTAGCCGCTGTCAATTGTTCCAGCAATTGCCGGGTGTGTGCCGGCAATTCATCGCGACTTCTCACGCAAATCAGCAACTGTCTTTTCGCCCAGGCGTCGCTGAGCGGTATGCAACTGATCTCCATGGTTTTTTTGCAGCGCAGAGCCGCTGTTTCGGGAATCACGGCGATGCCGACGTCACGTTCCACCATCCGGCAGATGCCGTCAAAGCTGCGCAGCCTGACGCGATATTGCAGGCGTTTCCCGGCACGCAGCGCATGACTTGCGAGATGTTCCTGCAGCGCGCTGCCGTTACTCAATCCAATGAAGTTCTTGTCCATGATTTCCGCAAATTGCAGCGCTTTGCGGCGTGCCAGGGCGTGCTTGCGCGGTAGCACTGCGACCAGTCGGTCCTGGCGGTAGGGGATGGTCTGCAGCGGACCGGTCGGCACCGAGTCGGCGACGATGCCGATGTCGGCGACGCCGTCGACGATGGCTTGCACGATTTCGTGGCTGAGCCGTTCTTCCAGGTCAATGTCGATGCAGGGATTCTGTGTCAGGAACGTTCCCAGCGCATCGGGCAGGAATTCACTGATAGCCGCCGTATTGCCGAGCAGGCGGATATGGCCCTTGAGGCCATGCGCATACTCGCTGAGCTCGTCACGCATCCGGTCCATTTGCTGGTGCATGGTGCGGGCGTGATGCAATAGGGCGCGTCCCGCTTCGGTCAGCTGCACGCCACGCCGTTCCCGCAGCAGCAAGGCGACGCCGAGCGCGTCTTCCATACTGCGGATGCGCGCGCTGGCAGACGCCAGCGCAAGATGCGAACGGTCTGCGCCGGCGGTAATGCTGCCGGTTTCCGCGACATGCAGGAACAGTCGCAGGTCGCTCAGGTCAAGACGTGTGCTCATGATGGCGGATGAAGTTGACGGGCAGCCTTCGTCGGTGCCGAAGGCTGGCTCAGTGTATTCCAGATTTTCCAGCGTGACGATAGCTGGCAGACTTGGCGCATTGTTGAATGAATTCCAGAGGAGCCGCCGTGCCGACCAGTCTGTCTTTTGATGCTGCTCATTTCATGCTGCTGTCGGCCGTCACCGCCATTTTTATGCTGGCGGGTTTTGTCAAAGGCGTGGTCGGTCTCGGTCTGCCGACCGTGGCGGTGGGGTTGCTGGGGTTGTTCATGCCGCCGTTGCAGGCTGCAGCACTGCTGATCGTGCCTTCGCTGGTGACCAATGTCTGGCAATTGCTGGCCGGGGGGCGCTTCATGTGGCTGTTGCGCAGGCTCTGGCTGATGCTGCTGGGGATCTTCGTGGGCACCTTGCTGGGCGCGAATTTTTTGGCGATCGAGGCCAGCGGGCGCGCGACGGTTTTTCTTGGCCTCGCGCTGGTAGCGTATGCCGTGTTGGGACTGGCGGCCGTAAAATTCTCGGTCAGCGCCGGCAGGGAAAAATATCTGTCGCCGTTGATCGGACTGACCACTGGACTGGTCACTGCAGCGACGGCGGTATTCGTGATTCCTGCGGTTCCGTATTTGCAGTCCCTCAACCTGGAAAAGGACGAGCTCATCCAGGCGCTGGGTCTGTCGTTCACGGTCTCGACGATTGCGATGGCGGCCGGACTTGCGCAAGGCGGAGCGCTGCAGACGGAGGGCGCGGCGATTTCGCTGATGGCGCTGGTGCCGGCGCTGGGCGGCATGTTTATCGGACAGTGGCTGCGCGGGAAGATTTCGGCGGCGCTGTTTCGCCGTTGCTTCTTCATCGGTTTGCTGCTGTTGGGACTGCACCTGAGTTCACATCTGTGGCGGTGAACGGTTTGCGGTTCGACCTCGAAATGCGCGCGAAGGGTTTGCGCATTTACGCCCGGCTGGGACATGACATTATCGGCGCGCTCGATGTGGAAGATGATGAGGCGTGCAAGAACGGCCGGATGAACGCGATCGTCATTTACGTTGCGCCGCGTTGGCGTGGCAACGGCATCGAGGAGTCCCTGCGTGAATGCCTCGCGCTGCACTTTCTGGAAGCACCATGCAGCCAATCGCCGTTCACGGATGCGTGACACGATTTTCAACTTTCGTCATTCTTCTATTGGCGGTTTGACGCCGCTGTGTAATTCTCGCCCCTCATGTCGACATGAGGGCGCATCTTTCATTGCCTGTCAGGACTCGTTTTTCTGATGTGGCACTGCCTCGTTTGGCGGGCTTTGTTCTGCCTCATGCACCGCTTTCGATTTTTCCCGGATTTGACGATTCCGCTTGCGCTGCGGTGTACCCATCAGGTATAAAACAATTGTCAAGGGAAATACGCCGTACAGGAAAAACGTCATGATTCCTGCAGTGACGGACTGTTCGGTAATCGACATCATGAAGACGACATATAACCATGCGATTGCGACGATGTACATTGTGGTTTCTGGTTTTACAGACTGAGCGACAAACCGTAACAATACGCGAAAATTGTAGAAGCGAGCATGAATACGCAGAACCCGCAAAGCGTCCCTCCCGTTGTTTCAGCATGGCTAAGCCAGTTATCTGATCCCAAGACGTGGCAATCATGGCAGACGTGGCAAACGCCCGCTGCCGGCCAGCTTGACGTGCAGTCGATCCAGAAGCAGCTCGGTGACCTCGGCGCTACGCTTGATCCTGCCGACGTCGTCCGATTGCAGCAAGACTACGCCGACCAGTTCGCGAGTCTGTGGAAGACCGCAATCAGTTCGCAGATCCCCACCGTCACCGACCGCCGCATGTCTGCGCCGGCATGGCAGTCGAATCCCTTTTTTGCCTTTCATGCTGCGGCCTACCAGCTCAACGCGCGCTTTCTGACTTCCATGGTCGATGCGGTCCAATCGACGGACAAGGTCAAGCAGAAACTTCGTTTTGCAGTGCAGCAAATGATTGATGCCCTGTCGCCGGCGAATTTCCTCGCCACCAATCCCGAAGCGCAGCAAAAGATCATCGATACGCAGGGTGAAAGTCTCACGCGCGGCATTGCACAATTGTTCACGGATCTGCAAAAAGGGCGCGTCTCGCAAACTGATGAAACTGCCTTTGAAGTCGGCAAGGACGTCGCCACCACCGCAGGTTCAGTGGTGTTCGAAAACGACCTGTTCCAGCTGATTCAATATGCGCCGCTGACCAAAACGGTGCATGCGCGTCCTTTGTTGATCGTTCCGCCTTGCATCAACAAGTTTTACATTCTCGATTTGCAGCCGCAGAACTCGCTGGTGCGTTATGCGGTGGAGCAGGGCAATACGGTCTTCCTGGTGTCTTGGCGCAATGCCGATGCCTCGATGGAGACCGCAACCTGGGATCAGTACGTCGACGACGCCGTTGTCAGTGCGATCCATGTGGTGCAGGATATTTCCGGTCAGGACAAGATCAATGCGCTCGGCTTTTGCGTCGGTGGCACCATCCTTTCGTGCGCACTGGCGGTGCTCGCTGCGCGTGGCGAAGAACCGGTGGCCAGCCTGACGCTGTTGACCGCGTTCCTGAATTTCCTCGATACCGGCGCGATCGACGTCTACATCGACGACGTCCAGATCGGCATGCGCGAGCAGATGATCGGCAAGAGCGGACTGATGGCGGGGCGTGATTTTGCCTCGGCGTTTTCGAGCCTGCGTCCGAATGACTTGCTGTGGAATTACGTCGAATCGAATTATCTCAAGGGCGAAACGCCCCAGGCATTCGATTTGCTCTACTGGAATGCCGACAGCACCAATTTGCCGGGACCGATGTTCTGTTATTACCTGCGCCACATGTACCTGGAGAACGCGCTCAAGGAACCGGGCAAGCTGACCATCGCGGGCGAGAAGATCGATCTCTACAAGCTCAACATGCCCGCGTTCATTTACGCTTCGCGCGAGGACCACATCGTACCGTGGGCTTCGGCCTATGCATCGACCGCGATCCTCAACACCAAAAAGCCGGCAAACAATCGTTTCGTGCTGGGTGCTTCCGGGCACATCGCCGGCGTGATCAATCCGCCGGCGAAAAAGAAGCGCAGTTACTGGACCAACGACGAGATCGGGACTGATCCCGAAACATGGTTTGCCGGCGCTGTGGAACATCCCGGCAGCTGGTGGACGGAATGGTCTGACTTCCTTGCCAAGCATGCCGGCAAGCAGGTTGCAGCACCGAAGAAGGCAGGCAATGCCAAATACAAAGCGATTGAACCGGCGCCGGGGAGGTACGTCAAAGTCCGGGCCGAATGAGGCCCGCAAATATCAACAGGCAGTGCAGCAGCAAGCAACAAGAACGGGATGCGGTTTCATAAAGATGTCTGCATGCACGGCAACGTGGAATAGCGGTCATCGTCATCCCCGGAACTTATCCACCCGACACAAATAGGAGGCAGGACCATGGTAAAACGTATCGCATATGTGACCGGCGGCATGGGGGGCATCGGTACCCCGATCTGCGCACGTCTGGCCAAAGACGGCTACACGGTGGTTGCCGGTTGCGGCCCCAATTCTGCCCGTAAAGACAAATGGCTGGCTTCCATGCGCGAGCAGGGATTTGATGTCTACGCGTCAGAAGGCAACGTCGCCGACTGGGAATCGACCAAAGCAGCCTTTGACAAGGTCAGGGCGGAGATCGGCGAGGTTGACGTGCTGGTCAACAATGCCGGCATCACCCGCGACGGCCAGTTCCGCAAGATGAGCAAGGCCGACTGGGACGCCGTCATCGACACCAACTTGAATTCGCTGTTCAACGTGACCAAACAGGTCATCGAGGGCATGGTGGATCGCGGCTGGGGACGCATCATCAATATTTCATCCGTTAACGGCCAGAAGGGCCAGTTCGGCCAGACCAATTATTCGACCGCGAAAGCCGGCATCCATGGTTTCACCATGGCGCTGGCGCAGGAAGTCGCGACCAAGGGCGTGACCGTCAACACCGTCTCGCCGGGCTATGTCGGCACCGACATGGTGCGCGCAATTCGTCCGGAAGTGCTGGAGAAAATTGTCGCCGGCATCCCGGTCAAGCGTCTGGCGGAGCCGGAGGAAATCGCCTCCATCATCGCCTGGATTGCTTCGAATGAAGGTGGTTACGCCACTGGTTCCGACTTTTCGCTGAACGGTGGCTTGCATATGGGTTAAACATCGGTCGGGAAATCGGGGGGCATCTCCGGTTTCTCGATGTGTTTTTCACGGGAAACTGCGTACTTGTATGTATGCGTGGTTTCCCGCCTATAATGCGTTACGCCAGCGGACCGACTTCAATCTAAAAATATGGGTCCGCTTATATAGCTGAAAACAGACTGGAATTTCAGATGACAAGTGCAAAAAACTCAGGCGAGCGTTTAATTAAAAAATATCCCAATCGCCGCCTGTACGATACACAAACAAGTTCTTACATTACCTTGACCGACGTGAAGCAGCTGGTCCTCGACAACGAGGAGTTTGCTGTCGTTGACGCCAAGAACGGCGACGATCTGACGCGCAGCATTCTATTGCAAATCATCTTGGAAGAAGAGTCGCATGGTGCGCCGATGTTCTCCAGCGCGGCGTTGTCCCAGATCATCCGCTACTACGGCCATGCCATGCAGGGCATGATGGGTTCCTACCTCGAAAAGAACATCCAGGCGTTTATCGACATCCAGAACAAGCTGACGGAAAACTCCAAGGGTTTCTATGAAGGCAAGCCGTTCAGCCCTGAAATGTGGGCGCAATTCATGAACGTGCAGGGCCCGATGATGCAAGGCATGATGAGCAACTACATCGAGCAGAGCAAGAGCCTGTTCGTTCAGATGCAGGAGCAGATGCAGAGCCAGACCAAGAACATGTTCGGGACTTTCCCGTTCGTTCCTACCGAACCGACTAAAAAATAGTCATTCTGTCAAGGTGGGCGTGCCGTTTTACGGCCGCCCCGCCTGTCAAGGGGTACAATAGCGGCTTCGTCCTGAATCACGCTTTTTTACCTTTTTAGTCCATCCGTCATGTCCAATGCTTCTCCCGTCGTACCCCAGGTAGCCCCCAAGGTCGGCTTCGTTTCACTCGGCTGCCCCAAGGCGCTGGTTGACTCCGAACAAATCCTCACACAATTGCGCGCCGAAGGCTACGATACCGCCAAGTCTTATGACGGTGCCGATCTGGTCATCGTCAACACTTGCGGCTTTATCGATGCCGCCGTGCAAGAGTCGCTGGATGCGATCGGCGAGGCGTTGAGCGAAAACGGCAGGGTCATCGTCACCGGCTGCCTCGGCGCCAAAAAAGATGGTGACGGCGACGATCTGATCCAGAAAATCCATCCCAAGGTGCTCGAAGTCACCGGCCCCCACGCCGTCGGCGAAGTCATGCAGGCGGTTCACAAGCATTTGCCCAAGCCGCACGCACCCTTCATCGACCTGGTGCCGGCGCAAGGCGTGAAGCTCACACCCAAGCATTTTGCTTACCTGAAGATTTCCGAAGGTTGTAATCATCGCTGCAGCTTCTGCATCATTCCGTCCATGCGCGGCGACCTGGTGTCGCGTCCGATCGCGGACATCATGCTGGAGGCCGAAAACCTGTTCAACGCCGGCGTCAAGGAATTGCTGGTCATTTCGCAGGACACCAGCGCTTATGGTGTCGATGTCAAATTCCGCACAGGATTCTGGAACGGCAAGCCGGTCAAAACCCACATGACGCAACTGGTCGAAGCGCTCGGCGAACTGGCCAGCCGCTACGGCGCCTGGGTGCGTCTGCATTACGTCTACCCGTATCCGCACGTTGACCAGATCATCCCATTCATGGCGCAGGGCCATGTGTTGCCGTACCTCGACGTGCCTCTGCAGCACGCCCATCCCGATGTGCTCAAGCGCATGAAGCGTCCGGCCAGCGGCGAGAAGAACATTGAACGCATCCAGGCCTGGCGCAAGATGTGCCCGGATCTGACCATCCGCTCGACCTTCATCGCCGGTTTCCCGGGCGAAACCGACGCCGAGTTCGAATACCTGCTCGACTTCCTCAAGGAAGCCGAGATCGACCGCCTGGGTTGCTTCGCTTATTCCCCGGTTGAAGGCGCGACCGCGAATCTGCTCGACAACCCGGTGCCGGAAGAAGTCCGCGAAGAGCGCCGGGGGCGCGTCATGCAACTGCAGGAAGAAATTTCCAAGAAGCGCCTGCAAGCCAAAATCGGGAAAACCCTGCGTGTGCTGATTGACGAGGTTGATCGCAGCGGCGGCATCGGCCGTTCCTCCGCCGATGCGCCCGAAATTGATGGCGTCGTCTACGTCAAGCCGCCGTTCGAACCGCATAAAAAACTCGTGGTCGGCGAGTTCGTCGATGTCGTCGTAACTGCTGCCGATGCGCACGATTTGTGGGCGGCGGCGCAATGATGGCAGGCGTTTCAAGGTTGTTGTTCGCGTTGGCGTTGTCCGGTTTCTCAATTTGCACCCAGGCACAGCAAGCAGTTGCAGGTGCCGCTGCAACGTCGCCGCCTGCTGTGGCGCTACCGGGAAGTCTGCAGGAAGTGCTGAGTAAGCCGGTGTTGTTGCGCGGCACGCTCGGCGCTGAGCATGTACAGATCAGTCTCAAGCCCAAGGCGGGTGAAGACGGCTTGGAAGGCAAATATTTTGTTTTCGGTCAAAGCGCGCAGATATTGCTGGCCGGCGAAGTCGATCAGAACGACCTGATGATGGAAGAATCCCATAATGGCAAGGACGTGTCCGGCCAGTGGGAGGGCAGCTTCAAGAACGGTCTGCTCAGCGGCACCTGGTCCAAGCTCGACGGCTCCGTCGCCAAACCGTTTTCCCTGAAGGTCGGCGCGCCCTGACGCCTGGAGCGGAAGCAGGATGACTCCCGAAGGTGGACGTCTCTCCAACAAGAATTCATTCGAGGTTATTCGTGGCAGAAAAATACACCCCTCAGACCAGCCTGATTCACAGCGAGTATGTCGCGCCAGACAATTTCGGCGCATTGCCGGTTGCCATCAACCATGCGTCCACCGTGCTGTTTCCGAATGTCGCGGCGATGCGGGCGCGCAATTGGAAAGAGAAAAGCGGGTACACCTACGGGTTGCACGGCACGCCTACCACGTTCACGCTGGAGGCGCGCCTGGCTGAAATCGAAGGCGGCCGTCATTGCCGCATCGTTCCCAGCGGCCTTGCCGCAATCGCCCTGGTCAACCTGGCATTGCTCAAGACCGGCGACGACGTGCTGCTACCTGACAACGTCTACGGGCCGAATCGTGACCAGGTGGTCTGGCTGGAGCGTGACTTCGGCATCACGGCGCGTTTTTATGATCCACTGATTGGCGCCGACATTGCCGATCTTATCCAGGACAACACTCGTCTGATCTGGACAGAGGCGCCGGGATCGGTCTCCATGGAAGTGTCCGACGTGCCGGCCATTTGCCAGGCGGCGCGCGTTCGCGGCGTGCCAGTGGCGATGGACAATACCTGGTCGGCCGGGCTGGCGTTTCGCGCGTTCGACCATGGCGTCGACATCGTCATGCAGGCGCTGACCAAGTATCAATCCGGCGGCTCGGACGTCCTCATGGGGGCCGTCATCACGCGTGATGACGAGCTTAACCACAAAATGGAGCTGGCGCACATGCGGCTGGGTTTCGGCGTGGGCATGGACGACGTCTATATGGTGTTGCGCAGCCTGCCGTCTATGCGGCTGCGTTTCGATGCGCACGACGCCGCTGCACGCAAGGTGGCGGCATGGTTGAAGCAGCGGCCTGAAATCAGCAAGGTTTTGCATCCGGCATTGCCGGACTGCCCGGGGCACGAGCTCTGGCAGCGTGACTTCACCGGGGCCGGCGGTTTATTCTCAGTAATTTTTGATGCGGAATTCAGTGAGGCGCAAATCGATCGCTTCGTCGATGGATTGGCGCTCTTCAAGATAGGCTTCAGCTGGGGCGGCGCTCACAGTCTTTGCGTGCCGTATCGCATGCAGACCATGCGCAAGACCTGGGCGGAGCAGGGCGGCTTGGTCCGCTTCAATATCGGGCTGGAGTCGGCCGAAGATCTTATTGCAGACATTTCCCAAAGCTTGGCTGCAATGCATGCTGCTAAGTAGGTTTTGGTCGCTTCGATATCAAACACGTCATTTCGTCAAGCGCCGGTAAGTATTTGTAAAAGTCGGGGCTTTTTTTTGCATATATTGTTACAAAATTGGGAAATTGAAGTTTTGTTGGTTTTTCGTAGTCGTTTGGTGACAACAAAGTAGGAAAACAGGACTATTTTCAATAGCAGGAAATATTGATAAATGTTTAATTTGTGCGGTGATTTCCTTGCGGAAATTTTTTAAAAATGACAAATAAACTTGCGGCTGTAACTCAAGCTGGTTGCGGCTCTTAGAAAAAAATCTTGATTTTTTGCGAAACTTTGCGATGTTTTTGTAAGACAAAATCCTACTTCTGTCTTGGGGCGGAACCGACGAAAAATACCGACATCCACTAATTTCCTGCCTTTCAACGCCCCCTCAGAATCAGCCTTACCGGTAAGAAAAAGTAACCGGGTGTAAATTGATTTTGAGTTGGGGGTTAAATGAATACCAATGACATGATGGCTGAAATTCGTGATGCAAATCTGAGTTATTTGATGCTGGCTCAGCAAATGATCCGATCCGACAAAGCAACCGCCATATTTCGTCTTGGTATCAGTGACGAGATAGCAGACATGATTCAAGGTCTGAGCAACGCACAAATTCTGAAACTTGCCGGCACCAATATGATGTTGACGCGATTCCGCTTCGACGATGGTGCAATCCTCGGCATGCTGACCAATTACAACAAAGACAAGGGTCTCGCGCAATCGCATGCAGCGATTCTGATGGCTTGTCAGCCGGTCGAACAAATTTCCTGACGCAACAATCATCCTCCGTGGTATGTTTGAGTTGACTTGGTCAACTCGGGAGGACGATTCGACGTTAAGCGTCAGTCAGGTTGGCAAAACAGTTTGGTTGTAATTAAAAAATATCGGGGGTGTGTTCATGGCTAAGAAAAGCGTGATAACTGAATCACAAGAGATTCAATTGGCCATTGAGTTGATCAATCTGGGGGCGCGTCTTCAATTGCTGGAGTCCGAAACCTCCTTGTCGCGTGAGCGCCTGCTCAAGCTCTACAAGGAACTGAAGGGCGTCTCGCCGCCGAAGGGCATGCTGCCTTTCTCCACAGACTGGTTCATCACCTGGCAGCCGAACATCCATTCCTCATTGTTTATCAATATTCACAAATACCTCGTCGAGTACGCCAAGATCTCCGGCATTGAAGCCGTGATGAAGGCCTACAAGCTGTATCTCGAGCAAGCCGGCCAGGTCGCCGATGGTGACGAGTCCGTGCTGTCGCTGACACGCGCCTGGACGCTGGTGCGTTTTTTCGAAAGCAAGATGCTGATGACCACACCGTGCAGCAAATGCCGTGGCCATTTTGTCGTGCATCGTCTTGATTTGCATCAGGATTACCTGTGCGGCTTGTGTCATATGCCGTCGCGTGCAGGCAAAACCAAGAAGGCCAAGGATGCCATCGCAGCTCCGGCCATCGCTGCTGCGGCTCTGGAAGCGCAGTTGGTCGCCGCCATCGCCTGATACGGAAAATCTGAATACTGTCGCGTTACAATAATCGGCTTTTGATGCAGGCTTGGAGGCCGAGATGACATTGGGGCAGCGCAGACCCGTTCTGCAGGCACCTGCAATACAAGCGTTGTTCATTCTTTGCGCGGCACTGATCCTGGCATTGCTGGTAGTTCTGGCGGTCGAACAACTGTTCGACGCCATCATTCCTCCCATTCCCTTTGCTTTCTTGCACGGCGCGCTGGCCGCCGGCATTGCTTGCTTGCGCCGGATGGCGTCCTGGTGGGCGCCGATTCTGTTTTTCTTTCCGCCGGCCGCGGTGCTGGTGAATTCCTTGCATTTGCCGCCGTTGCTGTTCTTCGCGGTATTCCTCTTTCTGTTGTTGTTGTTCTGGTCGACGTTTCGCAGCCAGGTGCCGTTCTATCCGTCCGGACAGTCGACCTGGGATGCGGTGGCGGCTTTGCTGCCGGCCGACAAGCCTTTGTGCGTGATCGATATCGGCAGCGGACTGGGCGGCGCCGTTCTCTATTTGTCCAAATTGCGCGTCGACAGCCGTTTCGTCGGAATCGAACTGGCGCCGTTGCCGTGGCTGGTCAGCCGGGTACGCGCCTTGCTTGCTCGCAGTCGCGGCGCTTTCGTGCGCGGCGACTATACGCTCCTAGATTTTCGCGACTACGACGCCATCTTCGCCTACTTGTCTCCGGCGGCGATGGCGGCGTTGTGGCAAAAGGCGCGGGAGGAAATGCGTCCGGGAACGCTTTTACTGAGCTACGAATTCATCATTGAGGGCGTGCAACCGGATGTCGTTGTGCACCCGAAGGAAAATGGACCGGCTTTGTACGGTTGGCGTA
>Ga0105240_10003433_pt1 | contig 24623 bp, 27 predicted proteins | sample KBSC54metaG_FD_80426 | JGI IMG/M metagenome (GOLD analysis project Ga0105240, IMG submission 80426) | Corn rhizosphere microbial communities from Kellogg Biological Station, Michigan, USA - KBS C5-4 metaG | ecosystem: Host-associated > Plants > Roots > Rhizosphere > Soil | place: Michigan, USA...
CGTGCCAATGCGAGTTGCGCCTCCGCCAGCCTGATGTCAGGGCTCTGGACGCGCAGCTCCTTGAGCCGCTGACGCGCGCTCTTGCGGAGCCACTCGAGACTGGGACGCGCGGGGAGCGCCTTTGGCATGGGATACCTTCCTTCCTGCACGCCCGGCGTCCGCGAAACGGGCAGAAAGAAGGTTGATCGAGATTTCAGCGCAGGTGGGTTCAACCCTTTTCGCGGACCGAGGGTCGCCTGGACGACCTCCGCTGGACTCTATGCCGCACCTCCGAGGCAGTCAACGCAAGCCAACGGGTCGTGGGCGGACCGGGCGCGTGGAGCACTGTTTCGCGGATCGGGCGTGTCCTCGAAGTACTCTGGAATGCCCAATCACTCCCTGAACTTCCCTATTCGAGGGGAGTATTGCGTAGTGAGGTGTCCTTTCCGGGCAGTTTATTGACTCCGGCTTTCTGAAGAACGTGTGCTCGCGAGAGCTTTCCCCAAGGATCCTTTCGCCCCTGGGCACCCGGAGCGCAGGTATCGGCGTGGTCGGCGGTTCGCGACGGCGGAGCTGGGCGTGAACCCCGAGACGCACCGTAGAGCCGCAGCCAGTCGGGCCTGAGCCGTCCGGAGCGCAGTGGCCCCAGAGACCGCAAGGTCGTATATCCCACGCTGCGAGTCCCGGCGAGCCGTGCTTATAATGAGTCTAACGTTTCGGATGACCGCCTCAGGTGTATGCGCTATCAACAGAACAAGCAAGAGAGCGCCGAGATTCTACGTACGGCGCTCACTTTCATGGCCAAGCAGGAGGCGGCCTTCCATCCCCCCAGCTACGCGCTCTGGTACGAGCACGTGGCCGGAATCAATCCGGATCTGACGAAGGTCCTCGATGAGCGGCTCACCGCCGGCACGCCACTCAGCGATGCCGACGTGTGGCGCATGCACGCGCAGTACATCCTCACCCGGGATGCCGACGCCTTCGAGCGCATCCGCGAGCGCCTGCGCTATTTGCTGGAGGAGACCTCACACGCCACACAAAGCGCTGGAGCGCACGCCACCCACTTTGGACAGGCGCTGGAGGGGCACACCGCGCGGCTGCGGCAGCAGACGATCGGCCTGGAGATGATCCGCGAGGTCGTGGGCGAGCTGCTGGCCGACACTCAGAACATGTGCCTGGCGACTTCCGAGCTGTCGGAGCAACTCAAGCGTAGCGCGCAGGAGGTCCAGACGCTGACGCAGCGACTCGAGCAGGCCCAGACCGAAGCGCTGCTCGATCCGCTCACCGGCCTGAACAACCGCCGCGGGCTCCAGCGCGCGATTCAGGAGGCCGGGGGGTTTCCGGCCGGCTGCGCGCTGCTGCTGGCCGACATCGACAACTTCAAGACCATCAACGACACCCATGGTCACCTGTTGGGGGACAAGGTGCTGCGTGCGGTCGCGCAAGTGATCCGATCGTGCATCAAGGGTCAGGACATCGCCGCGCGAATGGGCGGCGAAGAGTTCGCGATCCTGCTCCCTGAGACTTCTGTGCAAGGCGCCGCGGCGCTGGCGGAGAAGATCCGCCAGGCGACCTCGAAGGTCAGCATTCGCCGCATCGATCGGAACGAGTACGTGGGCAACGTGACTCTGTCGGTGGGAGTCGCGGATACTCAGACGGGTGACACACTCGAGTCGCTCACGGAGCGAGCCGATGCTGCCCTGTATGCCGCCAAACGCGCTGGACGCAACCGAGTGAGCGTCGCCACGGCAGGGCCCCCCAGCTAACGCCGCTCACGCCATGCCGCCGCTGAGTGAGATCACCTGCGAGGTCAGATAGCCCGCTTCCTCGGACACGAGGTAAGCCACCAATCCGGCGACCTCCTGCGGTGTGCCCGCACGCTTCATGGGGACGAGCCGTGCGATCGCCTCAGCATCGAAGCTCTTCTCACTCATGCCCGTGGCAATGATCCCAGGGGCAATGGCATTCACCGTAATGCCGCGTGAGGCGACCTCCAGCGCCAGCGCCTTGGTGGCTCCATTGAGCGCGGCCTTGGAAGCCGCGTAGTTCACCTGGCCGCGATTGCCGATCAGGGCAGAGATCGAGGAAGTGTTGACGATGCGTCCCCAGCGGCTGCGGATCATCGGCATGATGAGCGGCCGGGTCACGTTGAAAAACCCGTTCACCGACACATCCAGCACGCCGTGCCACTGCTCGGAAGTCATTCCGGGGAAGGGCGCATCGTCGTGGATGCCGGCATTGTTGATGAGGATCTGGATCGGGCCGGCTTGCAGAGCCGACTCCAGTACCCGTTCGGTCTGCTGGGCGTCGGTAATGTCGAAGGTCAGCGTTTCCGCTCGCCCACCGCCCGCAGAGATCTCCGTGACCAATTTTTCGGCGGCTTCTGCCCCGCGTCGCGCGTGTACATAGACATGATGCCCGTCCCGCGCCAGCCTGCGGCAGATTGCAGCGCCGATCTCGCCGCTGCCTCCGGTGACGAGCGCATGCCTGGGAGTGTTGTCTGTCATAGGGGAGAGGAGTGTGTCGCAGAGCCGTCGCGGATGTCGAATATTATCGTTGCGCGGCCTTGCAGCAGCGTCCGCTCCCCCTCGGCGACGGCAAAGTCATACAGCACTGTGGTGTCATCGGAGGTGACCCGTCTCGCTGTCGCAATGAGGTCGGAACGCACATCGTCGAGTCGCTCGACGAGCAGTCGTACGCCACGCACGCTGGCGAGATACCCCACTGCCGGACCGTTGGTGCCGGTTGCAGCAACGAGCACGCCGTGCACGGCCATTGACTGCGCAGCATATTCCACGCCGCAGGCGGCACCGAGACGGCCATAGGCGCGGAGCGGGTTGTCGAGGGAGCGATGTGAGGTGCTGCGGGAGCGGATCTGTTGCATGTCCCAGTCGAGTACCTCATCCAGCAGGCACATCCTGCCCGCGTGCGGGATGTGGTTCCGTATCCACTCGCGATCTAAGTGCATGGCTCGCTGTCCACGGCGAGACACAGCTCACTCAGGTAGTCGAGCACCACACGCTGCCGCCGGCGTTGGGCGAAGGTCTGCAGCAGCGGCAGGGAGCGGGCAGCCGGTATGGCCGACCGGAGCGATTCCAGGCGGGGCTGCGACAGCCGGTCCGGCGAAGCATCCGTCAGTGTGGCGGTGATGCGAGCCAGGGAGCCGGAGCGCGGCTCGGTCGACAGCAGCAGGGCAACACCAAACGCGTCCGGAATGGGCCGCTTCGCGAACAGCGGCTCCGGATAGGGCGTGTCGTAGGCAATGAGCAGGCAGGGCATTTTCTCCACGGCTACCTGGCTCAGCGCTTCGAGCAGCCCCGCGGCAAAGCTGGCATCGAAGCCGCAGAGGGAATTCGACGGCGCGCGCGCGCCGTTGGCGATGCTCCAGTAGCCGGCCGCGACGTTGTGCACCGAGTTGTGAAACCTGGTTGGGGAGAGCTGGCGATCGGTCGTGGCGAGGACCTCACAGATCTCGTGGCAGATCTGCCCGTCTGCGCCTGAGGAGGAAAACACAGTCGGCAGGTGTGACGGGTGGACCGCGGCGCGCGAGGTAGCCTCGAGGCCAACTGCCAGGGCGAGCTTGACGACGCGCCCGGTGCGGCGCCGCTCGGCGGGCGGTAGGGAATCCGGGGCAGGCAGGACGGTCGGGCGCGGCTCATAGGAGGACTCGCTCCTCAGGATGGCACAGGCCGCCGCCCAATCGCTCAGGCCGGGGCCGAGCAGTCCGACTCCATCCACCCATGCCGTCAGGGCGCTCATGGAGCGCTGCGCTCCCCACCCCGGCGTGCCGGGGCGGCACGTTCGCTCCCGGCCTGGCCGAAGATGAGGCTGCAATTGCTGCCTCCGAAGCCGAACGAATTGCTGATGACCCGTGTCAGCCGGCCCGCACGGTTCTCGCTGAGATAGTGCACTGCGAGCGCCGGATCCACGCGCGTCGTGTTGACTCCCGCCGGCATGAAGTCATTCTGCAGCGCGAGGGCACAGATCACGGCCTCCAGCGCGCCGGCCGCTCCGAGCGCATGGCCGGTCGCACCCTTGGTCGAGCTGGAGGGCGTGTCTGCGCCGAAGATGCTGTTGACCGCACGGCTCTCGGAGTTGTCGTTGCTCTGCGTGCCCGTGCCGTGCAGGTTGATGTAGTCGATCTCGCCGGGCGAGAGGTCCGCGCTGTGCAGCGCGTGCAGCATGGCTGCCCGGGCTCCGGCGCCCTCCGGGTGCGGGGACGACATGTGATAGGCATCGCTCGACTCGCCGACTCCCAGCAGCCTGATCGCATCTGCCGCGGTGGGAGAGGAGGCTGGCTCCAGCAGCGCGAAGGCGGCCGCTTCGCCGATGGAGATGCCGGCGCGCGCGATGTCGAATGGACGGCAGGGTTCTGGGGATGTGAGCTGCAAGGCATGAAATCCATACAGCGTCGTCAGGCACAGGGAATCGACTCCGCCGACCACGGCGGCATCGATCAGGCCCGCTTCGATCATCCGCCGCGCGCTGCCGAACACCTTGGCGCTGGAGGAGCACGCCGAGCACACCACGGCCGCGGGTCCGTCGAGATCCAGTGCGCGGCGGACGAATGCGGCGACCGAGAACGAGTTCTGGGTCGTCGCGTAGTCGAAATCCGCCGGCAGTGAGCCGGTGTCCGGGTCGCGCCGCCGGTACGCGATCTCGCATTGCAGGATGCCGGAGGTGCTGGTGCCGAGGAATACTCCGACCCGCCGGCGTCCCCAGCGCCTGCGGCTTGCCTCCACCGCTTGCAGAAAGCCGTCCTGGCGCAGCGCGAGCAGCGCGAGCCTGTTGTTGCGGCAGTCGAACGTACGCAGCGGCTCCGGCAGGACGACGGCATCGACTCCGGCGACCTCGCCCGCATAGGTGGGGAGATCGACGGTTTCGAAGGTGCACTTTCGCAGTCCCGAGCGCCGCTCGCGCAGTGCCTCCAGCGTGGCGGCGAGGCCGCGACCCAGACAACTCGTCGCCGTGAAGTGGGTGAGTGCAAGTGGTTTCATGCGGGCGTTGGCAGGGCAGAGCGTAGTGTGACGGCGGTCAGTCCGGCGGATTCCAATCCCTGCAGCAGGCGCGGCAACACCTCCAGAATCAGCGGGGAGCCCGACGGTGCTCGTCCGGCGTGGCCATCGTGCAGGAGCAGAATGTCACCGCCACGGATGCCACGGGTCAGGCTTCTGAGTACGGCCCCCGCCTGGCGATTCAATGTGTCGAAGCCGCGTCGCGTCCAGCTTGCCAGCTGCAGATCCCGCCGCGCGAGAACCGGATCGAGAAAGGGGTTGCGCAACCCCGCCGGCGCACGAAAAAAGCGGGGTGGCTGCCCAGTCACCGCGCTGATCTGTTCCTGCGCACCGTCGACCTCACGCGCCATGGCGCGTGGACCGAGAACGGAGAAATAGTTGAGATGGCGCTGACTGTGATTTTCGATGGCGTGACCGCGACGCACCGCCTCCCTGACCAGCGCGGGGTATCGGGACACGCGTTCGCCGATACAGAAGAAGGTCGCCTTGGCCGCGTGCTCATCCAGCAAGTCCAGCACGCGGGGGGTCAGTTCTGGATCCGGGCCGTCGTCGATCGTCACAGCCACCGCGCCTCGCATGGCGGCATCGCGAGGCAGCGATGTCCAGTTCGAGCCCAGCAGCCGGCTCCGGGGCCACAGGCTGGCGCCGCCGAGGACGAGATGATTCGCGATGAGGGTTCCCAGCATCCACGGCCATGATTGCGGGCGCGCGAGCCAATAGGCCGCGGCCCCTGCGTGCACGAAAGCGGTTGCGCCGAGCAGGGGCGAGGGCTTCCAGCGATTGGGTTTGAGGTTCGAGGCCAACATCGGTTCAGGCAGAGGGTCGTCCCCCGGGAGCGCTCGAGCGCAGCGCGCCGAGTCGCGTATCCAGGAAATTGTCCCAGAGTTGACGCCACACGGGCCAGTCGTGGCCGCCGGGCACGACTTGGACCATCTCGGGCGGCAGCGCAGCGGCCAACATTCGATGGCCGTCGGCGAAGCGGTCCTCGCTTCCGAAGCCCAGATGCACGCGCAAGTCTTCCGGGCGCCCGCTCTTGATGAAGCGCCAGATCCGACGCTCATCGTCATCCGCGGCGAGCACGCCCGGCTCCCAGCCGCTCACGCCGCCGGCAGCGGCGATCTCCTTGGTCACGACGCGGTTGCCCAGGTAGGGAGCGAGTACGCAGATGCCCTCGAGCTCCCCACCATAGCGCTCCGCATAAGTGAGAGCGATGAAGCCCCCGAGGGAGATACCACATAGCCACACGGTCCGGCAGCCTGCCGCGCGAGCGGGAAGAATGACCTCCTGACGCAAGCGTCCGAGCAGCGTCCGATCGTTCAGATGCATCAGATGCAGGTCGATGAGGACGAAGTCGAGCGGGATCGAGCGCTCGCGCGCCGCCCTCACGAACCCCGCGCTCACGAAGTCATCGGGACCGGTATAGGCGGCCGGCAGCAGGACGACGCGCGCCGGGGCGACGGCGTCCGGGTGTGCTGGTTCGAGACGGCTGCGCATCAGCCATCCTCGGTCGCGCTGCCCGCAACGGCGGGATCCGCGACCGGCAGACGCTCGGCGAGCAATGCCGAGAACACCAATGCCAGCAGCGCACCGGGTGCCACCGTCGAGCCGAGGGCGGCCAGGATGGGAACCGAAGAGGAGGCCAGCACGCCGAAGCCGAGGACGGTCGCGGCATTGGCGATGACGAGGGAGGCCAGCGTCAGAGGGACGGCATCCCCCTGCCTGTCGGTCGCGCGCCGGTCGAAGAACAGCGCGTAGTTGGAGCCGACGGCGACGATGAGGAGCATGCCGATCACGTGGAGAATGGTCAATTCCCGCCCGGCGAGCACCAACCCGGCGGCGACGACCAGGACCGCCAGCGCCAGGGGCGCCACGACTCGCAGCATGCGCAGGCCCGATCGCAGCGCGATGAGCAGCAGCACGATGATCGCGCCGAGGCCGACCGCCGACCACTTGACGATCTGGGTCAGGTAGGTGGAATACAGATCGTCCGCCGCCTGTTTCAGATCCAGAACGACGACCGAGGCGGGGCGGCCCTCAGCCGCGATGGCGGCTCTGATCTTGTTGGCATCGATGTCGATGTAGGCCCCGCTGGGTGAGGTCGCCGCGCGCAACGGAAGGATCGCCGTCCAGCCGTTCTGCTCCCCGAGCATCATCGAGTCGTAGCCGGCCGCCATGGAGGTGCCCTGCAGATCGCTGCGCGTCAGGGGAGGATGGGAGCGGGCCGCCTCCACGTCCGTCAGGAAAGGCTCGAGATGGTTGGCGTGCAGCGGCAGGTCCGCGGTCGCTTGCTCCAGCCGGGCACGCAGCTGCGCCATCTCCGGAATCGCATCCCGCCGGGCACGCTGCGCGGCCAGGCTCGGCAGGTAGTGCGCAGGACTCTCGAAACCGCCGATGACTCCCGTCATGATCAGGGAGTCGAGGCTGCGTCCGACGCGCTCGGCTTCCTGCAGCACACTCTCCCTCTGCGCTGCGGAGATGACGACCAGGAAGCGCACATCCGGAGCGCCGATGTCCGCCCGCAACCGCGCATCCAGGTCCTGGTCGGCCTGGGTGACCGGGCTCAACGCCGACAACTCGCGGTTCCACAGCGAGGCTCGGTGAAGATAGAGGATCGTTGCCGCGCCCAATGCCAGGATGGACAGTCCCCAGGCCGCTCCCCGGGCCCGCCGCAGTGAGCGGGCCACGGCGATACCCAATGGCGTGACGTCCCGGATCGCAAACGTGCGTGGAAGCCAGTGGGGAAGCACGAAGCGGGTCACCAGCGCCGCCGCGACCAGGCCGGAGATGGAGTACAGCCCCAGCTGTGCGAGGCCCGGAAAGCCCGAGGGCAGCAGGGCCGCGAAACCGCAGATCGAGGTCAGCACGCCCAGGCCGATCGTCGCCCACGAGCGCCGGGCCTGGATGAACAGGTAGATGGAGTAGTCGACGGACTCCCCGATGAGGGTGATCCCGAAGCCCAGGGTGATCCCGTGGACGACGCCAAAGCCGAGGGCGACGGCCGCAACGCCTGCGAGCGCACCCGTTGCGACGGGAACCAGCCCCAGCATCAGCGCCGGCACGGAGCGATAGACAGCGAGCAGCAACACAACGATTGCCGCCGTGCTGAGCAGGGAGAGGCGCAGCACCTCATGCTCGATGGTCGAGCGGGCCGAAACCGAGAACACTCCGGGACCGCTCATCTCGAGCGCGAGAGTCTGTCGTGCGCTCGCGGGCAAGCGAGCCTTCCCTGCGGCGAAGGCGGCACGGATCGCCTCTATCGCCTGCTGTTGCGCGTCCGTGTCGGAGCCTGCCGCCTGCGTCTGTGCCACCAGCAGGGCACGTTCGCCGTCGCGGGAGGACCAGACACCTTCCTGGGTCCGCGGCGCCTGGCCGGCGCCCACCTGGTCGACCACCTGCACCATCTCGCCGGTCGGGTCGCGGGCGATGAGGGACTTGACGAGCAGTCCCGCAGGAGAGCTGAGCAGATCGAGCGTGTCCTGGATGGCCTCCTTGAGGCCCGCAACGGTGAATCGCTGTGCGTCAACCGACTCGCTGAGCACGTAGCGATGATCGAACAGGTAGGCGCGGTCGCGCTCCAGGCCGCTCTGATCCCCGTTGTTGACGGCAGTGAAGCGAGAGTCCTTGCGTAGTTGCTCGGCCATGCTCGCCGATACTCGCGCGCGGCTCCCGGCATCAGCGCCCTCGATGGCGACGATGATGAGCCGCGAAGCGATGCCTTCGCGCAGCTGGCTGACCAGCAGACGCTGCGTGGCCGTCGGAGTTTGTGGCAGGAAAGCGGAGAGATCGGCTGTGAAGCGCGCGCGCGAGACGATCACGGCGGCGGCCAACACCAGAGCGGCCCACACCAACGTGCCGACGAGGGCACGTCCGCCGATGCAATCCGGGCCGGACGGCGCCGCGCGAGCTCGGCCGGGCGATGCCGGTACCTTCATTCCGTCACTTCGGCGCCGATCGACAGGACCGAGCGGTCGCCGTCGGCCTCCTGGATCTGCACCTTGTGAATGGCGGCCTGCGTGCCGTCGATGTCGATCTGCCTGAGGGTATGGGCGAGCTTCTCATCCAGCGGCCTCAGGATGAGCGTCCAGCTGTCGAAGGTCCCGGAGAAGCTCAGCCGGAATACACGTTCGAGCGCCGCACGATCGCCCGCGAGCGTGGCGCGAATGCTTTCGATGAACGGCACGATCTGCGGATACTGCCGCAGGTCCAGCACGTAGTGACGGCGGCCGCGATCGGCCGTCACCACCCCGTTCTGCAGCACCAGCGTCTCGCGTTTTGGGCTCAAGGTGCGCTGCTCGAGCCGGTCAGGAGCGTCATACAGCAGTTCCCCGGAGGACTTGACCGGCTTGTCCAGCATCGAGAGGTATTTCTCTTCGACGAAGGTGACGTGGCCGTGCTTGCGTTGCGCGAGGGCGCTCATGAGGCGATCGAGGTCCGCCGTCGCCGTGGTCCCCTGCGCCGATGCGGATTCCGAGGACGCCTGTCCTGTCTGCGCCGCCGCGGCAGGGGCCGCCGCCGTGGCCACCTGCGCCGTCAGCAACGCAACGATCGCTGCGAGCGCGCGAGCCCTCATACCTCCCCCGCCCAGAAGTCGTAGAAGTTGAACCAGTTGTACGGGTCGCTGCGGCAATACTTTTCCAACAACGACGCGTAGCGCACGATCGCCGCCTGCAGCGCGGCGCTGCGCGCGCCGGACGCAGTGGCGGAGAAGTCAGCGAGCTCCTCGAACACCACGTGGTAGCGATTGCCGCCGCGATACAGCCCCGCCATGAAAATCACCGGCTGCCGTAATGCCGCCGCCGCTCGCATGGCCCCTGTGGGCAGCCTCGCGGGGGCGCCCAGGAACTCGACCGTCTGTCCTTCTTCGGAGCCAAAGGTCCGGTCGCCAAGCACGCCCACGAAGGCGCCCTGCTCCAGATAGGAGTGAAGCTTGAGCATCGCGTCCACGCGACCCAGATGCACGACATCGAGGGTCGCCGCGGGGTTGATCGCGGCGAGGCTCGCCATGACTTTGTTGGCGGTCTCCTCGTACATGGCCATGGCTATCTTCAGCCCGGCGCGCCTGTGTCCGGCGGCGCGCGTGACTTCGAAGCTTCCCAGATGAGCGCCCATCAGCAAGGCGCCACGACCCTCGGCCAGATGACGATCCACCAGGGACTGACCTTCGATGGAGATCTCGAACAGGTCGTACTGCGCATTCACGAGGTACACGCGATCGTGAATAGTCGATGCGAACGTGAGTACCTGGCGGAACCAGTCTCGGAGGGTGGGCCGACGGCCCAGGGCTCTGCGCAGGTAGGCGTATGAGTGGCGGCGCGACTGCGGCGCGAAGACAAAAAAGTACGCAGCGATGAAGTAGAGAATGAAACGCCCCGCACGCCGGCCGATGCGCAGAGAGAGGAGTGTCATGACTCGCAGCAGCAACGCACTGCCGCGCTCCCGCCTCGTGGACCACTCTGCGAGCCGCGACGGTGCTTTCGCGCCGGCGTCCGCGGACTCGCTAGCCATCGCGGCGCTCCGGCGAGGGGCTCGGCTTGAGCGTGCCGCTCGCGACCAATCGATCGATGTGCAAGACGCGAAACTGCACCGTGCCGTTGGGCAGGCTCTCGCGTTCCAGAGTCAACACTTCCCCAGGCCGCACCGCGTTATGAAACTTTGCGGTCAGGATCTGCCACTGTTCCCCCGGCTCGGCAGTCGCCGCGGCATGCACTGCCGCATCCAGCAGCACCACGCCCGGAAGAATCGGCGCGCCGGGGAAATGACCCGCAAAGGACGGATGGTCCGCCGGAAGGTCCAGCCTCTGGCGCATCACTGCTCGCTCGGACCCCATCATCCGTCGCTCCGGCGCGAGGAATGGGTGAGAGCTTGCAGCGCCTCGTGGGGCAGTTTGCCGGTGGCGTTGCGCGGCAGGCGGTCGACGAACAACAGCGGCCGCGGCAGAAACACCGGATCGATGCGCTTGCGCAAGTGATCCGTCAACGAGGCCGCGTCCAGGCCCGGGGCCACGACGACGGCGGCGACCCGGGTGACCCCGGTGGTCGCGCTGTTCTCAGTCTCCTCGCGCAGAAAGAACGCACCATCCAGCACGCCCGGAATCGTATTCAGCTGATGAGTCAGGTAGGCCAGGGAGCTTCTCTTGCCTGCGATGTTGACGAGATCGGCCATCCGTCCGTGCAGCAGAAAGCGGTCCTGGGAGGTGACCTCGATGACATCGCACATGGGCGTGCGCTGCTCGATGTGGCCACCGGCGGCCCACGTGCGCTCGGCGTCCGTCGTCAGGTGTACATCCCGCCACAGCCGCCATTCGATGGTATCCGCCGTGCGGCGCGTGGCAATCTGGCCCGTTTCAGTCGACCCGTAGATCTCTTCCAGGCGGGTGTCGAAACGCTGCTCCACCTCGCGCGCCAGGTTCTGCGACAGGGGCGCCGTGGCCGACAGGATCAGATCGACCGCCGGCAGGTCCACTTCAGCGCTGACGAGGGTGCGCAGATGGACGGGCGTGGAGATGAGAATGCGGGGGCGGGGAACACAGGCGAGCGCGCTGCAGATATCCGCGGGATAGAACGGCCGTTCCGCGCATAGGGCTGCGGCGGCCTGCAAGGCAAGCAGGACCGTGGACTCGAAGCCGTACATGTGCTGTGCCGGGACGGTTCCGACCAGGGTGTGGGAGCGCCCGTCCAGCAGCCCGAAGCGCTCTGCGCCGTCGCGCACGCATTGCACCAGGCGGCCCCAGGTTTTGCTGTAGGGAAGCGGCGTCCCGGTCGAGCCGGAGGTGAACACGTAGGCGGCGAGGCGCTCGCTGTCGATCTCCGGGGATGGCCAGCGGTGCGCCGGCGGAGCTTCGCTGTAGTGCGTGCGCGGCAGATCGATCTCGCAACGTCCATCGTCGGTCAGGCAAAACACATCCGGAGCGAACACGGCGAGCTCGCGGATGACGGCCGGAGTGTGTGTCGAGGGCAGCAGGCTCACCTTGTTGGCTAGCAGCGCCGCTGCGAATCCGACAGTGAAGCGATAGCGGTCGGCGCACGCGTTCACAACGTGCGCGCCGGCGGGAAGGGTGACTGCGATGCGCTCGACGTCCGCCAGGAACTCGCTGGCTCGCACCGGCACTCCCTCCCGGTAGGCGAGCACCGCGTGGGGGGATTCGTGCGCGATCAGCGGGATTGTGGCCAGGCGCTTACTTCGTCCGATGCGCGGCGATGTAGGCTGCGAGATGTCCGAGCGAGCGGAAGATCTCTCCGTTCTCTTCGCTGTCGGCGCGCAGGTGTACTCCATACTGCTTCGAGACGACCAGGGCGATTTCCAGGATGTCGATGGAGTCCAGGCCCAGGCCCTCGCCGTACAGGGCCGCATTCGGGTGGATGGCCGCGGGCGCGATCTCCAGGTTCAATGCCTGGACGATGAGCTGCGCGAGCTCGAGCTGCAAGTCGGCGATGTCAGGCGGCGCGGATTGTCTCAAGGGCGACGCTTTATCGGACATATCCTGCTGCCGTGATTGCGGTGGGAGCGATGCGCGGGCTCGTGTTCATGATCTCCAGGGAGGCACAGGCCATGCTCGCACCTCCCCCAAATGGCCTCTTCTGGCTGCGCTGCCGGCATTATACGTGCCCGTCGTGGCAGTTCCAGCCGATCAGCGCTAGGCTGCGCTGAGCCGTGTCGCAGACTCCTCACACCAGGCTCGTCCCGCATCCGCCTCTGCGGGACTACTACGCGAGCGAGGCGGACAGACACGCCTGGGTGCTCGGGCTCTTCAACCGCACCGCCTGCGATTACGATCGTGTGGAGCGCGTAATGGCATTCGGCACCGGCTCGTGGTATCGGCGGCGCGCCCTGCGGGACGCGGGGCTGCGTTCCGGCATGACGGTGTTCGACGTTGGCGTAGGGACCGGGCTCGTGGCCCGGGAGGCGGCGCTGATCTGCGGCGACCCCACGCGGGTCATGGGCGTCGATCCTTCACCGGGCATGGTTGAGAACGCCAAGGTTCCCTCGGGCGTTCGGCTGGTCTCCGGAAGCGCGGAATCCATACCCGCGGCGGACGCCGAAGCGGATTTTCTGTGCATGGGATACGCGCTGCGGCACGTCGGGGACTTGTCCGCGGCTTTTTGCGAGTTCTACCGGGTGCTCAAGCCCGGAGGGCGCCTGTGTCTGCTGGAGATCACGCGTCCGCAGCGCCAGTGGTCGCGGATCCTCCTGAAACTCTACATGCGAGTGATGGTTCCGGTGGCCGCGCGCCTGGTCGCCCGCCATCGAGATACGCCTGAGCTGATGCGGTACTACTGGGACACCATCGAGGCCTGCGCTCCGCCGCACGTCATCCAGTGGGCATTGAGAGCGGCCGGCTTCGTCGAAGTCACGCGCCACGTCGAGCTCGGCATCTTTTCCGAATATCGCGCGCTCAAGCCCGCCGCCGCAGCTTGCGTGTCAGGAGCACGGGCAGGCGCAGCATGAAGCCGCAAAACAAGCGCGCGTGCATGCCGCTCAGCAACGCGTTGTCCCGCCAATAGTTGAAATGGGAGACCCCGCCTTCCTCGGGGCGGAAGTAGCGCACCGGGGCGGGCAGATTGATGGCCGGCACGCCGCGCCAGCTCAGGCGCACCGCCGCCTCCACGTCGAAATCGAAGCGGCGCATCCAACGCCGCGCCTGCATCTCGCGCACCAGAGGAGCGATGGGGTAGACGCGAAAGCCGAACAACGAATCGTGGATGCCCGCCCAGAGCGTCTCGAGGTTGGCCCACCAGTTGGAGATCCTGCGGCCGCGCACGCGCAGCAGGGGAGCGCTCGCATCGAACACCGGCTCTCCCAGCACCATGGATTCGGGCGCCGCCACGGAAGCCGCCATGAACGCGGGGATGAGATCCGCGGGGTGCTGCCCGTCGGAATCCATGACCAGCACGTGAGTGAAGCCGCGTGCCCGGGCCTCGAGCATTCCCTCGAGCACGGCCGCACCCTTGCCGCCATTGCCCGGTCTCACCAACACCTGCAACCCCGGATCGTTGCGGGCCATTTCCTGCAGGCCGGCCGCCGTTCCGTCGGTGCTGCCATCCACGACGACCTGCACAGGATCCCACTGCTCGCGGGCCGCGCGGACGGTCTCGTACACCTTGTTCCCGGGGTTGTAGCTGGGGATGAGAACCAGATGGGTCCGGGAAGGGACCCTCATCGAACGCCGCCGGCCCGGGCAGCCGCTCGCGCCGCGACACGCTCACTGGGCTGCACGCCGGAGAGCTGCAGCGTGTATTCCTGCTCGAGCGCGACCATGAACGCAGCGACATCCGTGGGCGGATCGAAACGCTTGCCCAGGCGCACACGATAGGTAATCGGCAGATGGGGGCGGCGGAACAGAGGCCAGCCCTTGCTCAGGTAAGGCGAATCGGTCTCGATGATGAGCGTCTGCACCGGCACCTGCGCGTGCTTGGCGATCACCCCGACACTCGCCGTCAGCGGGTTGATCGGAGCGCGAGTGGTGCGGGTGCCCTCGGGAAACAGCAATACCGTTGCGCCTTCGCGCAGGTCCGCCACGGCTTCCTTGATCATCTGCCGCGGCATGTCACTGCGGATGTAACGCGCCAGATGCGAGCCCGGGCCCAGGAAGAGGTTGTGCATCAACGCTCCCTTCATCACACACGCGAGGTTGGGATGGCGCGTGAGGATCAGCAGTGCGTCGATCAGAGAGGGATGGTTGGGCGCGAGAATGACCGGTGGGCCCGCGCGCAGTGCATCAAGGGCACGCAGATCGAGCCGGTAGGCGCCGCAGAGGCTCAGGAGCCCGGAATACAGGCGGAACCCGGCCATGATCCCGAAGCGTCCGGCGGCGATGCGCTGGCGCCGTGGCAGGGCATGCAGCAGCGCGGCGATCAGCGACCAGGTGAGGCAGATCAGGCCCAGCGCGAGCAGCAGGCCGTACAGCGCAACGTACTCGTAGACGGACCTCAGCGTACGCACAACGTAGGACATGCCTCGAGCCGCCACCTGAGCCAAGGAGCTAATCGGACGCTTCGACCCGGTGTGAGGACCGGCCGATGATCCAGGCCACCGCGAATCCCGCCGACCAGTAGCTGTTGCGCTTCACCAGCGGGCTGTCAGCGAAGCTCGCCCCCGAGAGCGTATCGTAGCGGACGTAGGCGCCCGTCCAATAGCGTGGGAAGCGTTTGGTCAATGACATGACCATCTGCGTTCCTGCAAACCCCGCGGAGGCCTCATAGGCGGGGCGCTCCTGCGTCGCGTACTGGGGTGCGACCGTGTAGTAGTAGTCGTTGTAATGGCGCGTCGCGAAGAGCGGACCGGTCAGCAACCCCAGCTTCCACCCGGTCAGGCCGCCGGGGGAGGCGATATCCAGGGTGAGATGCGGGTCCAGGATCCAGCCGACCGCTTTTGGCCTGGCTTCAATGGTGATGGCGGAGCGCGCCGCCGCAAGGAAGTCGAGCTTCACGCGCTGCTCCGCAGAGCGCCACAGGCGTACGTCCAGCTCGGGGCCGATCTCGATGGTCGAGCGCAGCCCTGGCATGCCGCTCCGTGCGGCGGCGTCGCGCACCGGCGGTGTCGCGCTCAAGCTGATGTGCAGCTCCACCAGCTTCTGGTCGAAGATCTCGCCCTTCAGTCCATCGCGATCGGAGCGCAGGAACTTGCCACGATAGACGAAGTACACCAGCGGCAGGGGGTAGGCATGTGAGGAGCTGGCGCCCCGGTAGTCCCTGAGCCACAGCATCGCCGGTCCCAGGCCAAGCTCCCACAAGGGTTGCTCTTCCGCCCGGGCGCTCCTGCAGGGGAGCGCGAGGGCGAGCAGTACGAGCAGCGCCGACAAGCCCTGGCAGCGCCGGCTGTGCATCCCTGCCACGACTAGGACCCGGCCGGCGGCGGATCGCCGTCGAGGCCGGTGGCCTCGATCTCCACCAGCAGATCCTGCCGGCAGATGTCCGCTCTCAAGTACACGATCCGGGCAGAGGCACCGACGGCCGAGCACAGCTGGGCCTGAATGACCGGTAGATCGGAGGAGTGGCGCACATAGACCTTGTAGGCCAGGGAGCCAAGCGCGAAGCGCGCGGCCCCCGCCACCCGATTGGCTTCTCCGAGCAGCGCTTCGATGTTGACCAGGGACTCGCGCGTCTGCGCGGCGGCATCTCCAACATGGAAGGTCTCGTGACCCACGATGCTGGCCGTGCCGGAAATGAACAGCATTGCGGCAGATGCTTCGCGGAGCACGCTGGCGCGCGCGAACACCGGCCGCGGTCCGTACTTCGGAGGATACTCATACGCCGAGGCCTGTCGCGGGTTCTCGACCGCGATCGGCGCGGACCTGCTGGCCAGAAAATAAATGACCAACGGACTGCCGCCGGCGCACCCCAGCGCGCAGGCCGCCGGCACGTTGCCCGAGACCGCGCGCCCGCACGCAATGAGTGTCTCCCGGCGCGCCTTGTTGAAATGCCAGTAGCGCTCCATCCCGAGGGTGTCGGCATTGATCTCGGGAAGGTAGTTCCAGACTCGCAGCAGATGGCCATAGCCGACCGAGTCGAGAAGGGAAAAGATCTCCCGGTAGGCCTGCTCCGTAGCCGCATGGAGCGCCGATCCCCTGGTTTCCAGGCCGCTCGCCGCCGCCTCGGGAACCGATATACATCCGAACAGCACACTCTCATCGCGCCGATAGCGCACGCGTGCCCGTTGCCCCGACTCGATCGGACGCGGGGTTCGCCAGACCTCGTAGAGGCGCGCGCCGGCTCCCAGGACCGGAGTGTTGATCCCGGCTACGGGGATGTCCGTGTCATCGAGGCCCGCGGGAACGTCCTCGAACGCGACCACCCCCAACACGCCGTCCCACTGCGCCGAGCCGCGCTCGGGCAGTGCGAGATAGTCGACCCTGAAACCTGTGCTCGAGCCCATCAGCGCAGCGGACTAGACGAGCCTGATGTTGATCGCCCGCTGCCGCCACGCAGCCAGGGAGCGCCGCGGCGTCAGGAGCGAGTTGAGGTAGTAGAGCAGCTTGAACGCCCGCAGGGAGGGCCCGATGGGCGCGCGGCCGAAGATATCCCCCGCCAGCAACGACAGGATGGCTTCCTTCATCCGCAGAAAGTTGCGCGGCGACATGAACAGATTGCGCATCGTCGGCCCGGTCAGGTGGTGGATGAACCAGGAATACTCCTTCGGTCCATGATGCATCAGGTACTGGTGGCGCTCGAGCGCCCGCGCCGCGCGTGCCGGCTCGCGCAGGCAGATGTCCACTGTCTTCGCTCCCTCGATGCCGCTGTTCATCGCCAGCATCACGCCGGTGGAGAAGACCGGATCGACGAAGGCAAACGCATCTCCCACCATCAGAAAACCATCCCCGTAGGCGCGCTCGCATTCATACGAGTAGTTGCCCGTCGCCTCGACCTCGCTGACCAGCTCCGCATCCTCCAGCCGCGCGCTCAGCTCGGCGGACTGGGCGATCGTCGCCATGAAGTACTCGCGCAGGTCGCAGTCCCGCGCCTTCATGTAGTAGGGCCAGACGACGGCGCCGATGCTGGTGATCCCGTCGGCCAAGGGGATGAACCAGAACCAGCCGTGCTCAAACCAGTAGACCGTGATCAGGCCCGCGCGCTTGGCCTCGGGGTAGCGGTGCGCGCCCTTGAAGTGGGCGAACATGCAGGCGCTGTTGTGCTTGGGGTTGCGCCGCTTGCTCTGCAGGCGGTTGCCGAAGAAGGTGTCGCGGCCCGAGGCATCCACGATATAGCGCGCCCGCCAGCTTTCCTTGCGGCCGTCCTCATGCTGCGCGTGGACGAGCGTGCTCCCCTCGGGCTGAGATTGGACGTCACGGGCCCGGCAGCCCTCCACCACCTGCGCGCCGACCTGGGCGGCGCGGCGGATGAGAATTTCGTCGAACTCCGAGCGGCGCACCTGGTAGGCGAACTGCAGCGATTTGTTCCAGCTGTCGGCGAACTCGAAGGTCTCCCCGCGCCCGTGCCACTTGGAGTAGAACTCCGCGCCCCATTTCTGCATGCCGATGGCCCGCACCTGCTCGAGCACTCCGAGCTGCTGCATCAGGGGCAGGTTGGCCGGCAGCAGCGACTCCCCGATATGGAAGCGGGGGTGGCGAGCCTTCTCCAATACGGTGACGCGGTGGCCGAGCTGCGCAAGCGTGATCGCCGCGCTCGAGCCTCCGGGGCCCCCGCCAATGATGACTACATCCGTCTCGTGCGGCCCGTCCGTCACCCGTCAGTCTTCCTTCTTGGTCAGGGCTTCCTTGGTCTTGTGCGCGCCATTGGCGACTTCGGAGCCCGCGTGTTTCGCCCCCTGGGCGACGGCATGCCCGGTCTTCCGGGCGCCATCGGCCACCGCGTGGCCGACTTCCTTGGCCTTGTGCCCGACGGTCTTGCCGGCCTCCTTGGCACCTTCACCGACTTTCTTGGCCCCGTCGGAGACTTTCTCGCCGACGACCTTGGCGTCATGGGCAATCTGGTGGCCGGCTTCCCGCGTGTCGCTCTTGATCGTGTGCCCGACTTCCGACGCCTTGTCCTTCAGACTCGTGTCTTCGGCCGTGGCGGTCGCGGCTGCCAGCACGATGAGCGCAGTCAGCGCTGCCAGCGAAGGCCCTGTCGTTCGCATGGTGCCATCCCCGTGAGAGTCCCGGTCGGCGCTATTGTAGCCCCGGGCTCTTGATATATCTGCCTTTACCTTTCAAAGACATGGGCGCGCCGGAGCACCCACGCCCCCAGGAGGAGCGAGCCGATCCATCCGACCGGGGAATTGAGCACCAGCCCCAGATCCGGCAACCGTTGCGCCGCGTAGTCCATCGCTGCGAGCGATCCGCGGGCAACATAGGGCGTCACGAGTGCCGCCGCCACCGCAAGCAGGGCCAGGAGGAGGCACTGGATACCCAGCCGCGTCCGCCTCGAGCGGGCGAGGCGACGCTCCAGGCGCTCGACAAAAGCCTCCGCGGGCAGCTCAGTCCGAGCGGCCTCGAAGAGCCGCACCAGATCCCCGTCAGGTCGTTGCCTGTCACTCATGCCTTGGACCCGTAGGCGTTGAGAATTTCACGCAAGCGCGCCGACCCGCGCGCGATATGCGACTTCACCGTCCCCAGCGGAAACCCGCTGGCTTCGCTGATTTCGCTGTGGCTCATTCTTTCCGAATACGCCAGCACTATACAGAGGCGCACGTCCTGGGGCAGGAGGGTCAGCGCACGGTCGAGGTCGAGCTTTTCGGCGATGGTCGCCTCGTAGGACAGCCTGTTGACTCCACTCGCCGAGCCGTCGATGCCGCCGGTCTCGCTAGCCGCCCCCAGGGCCGCGGCGTCCAGTTGCACCTCCCTGCTGTGCTTGCGGGTGTGCTGCAGCCATACGGTCACGGCGATCCTTCGCAGCCAGCCGCCGAAGGCTCCGGCGGCCTGGAGGCTGGACAGACTTCGCCAGGCTTGCAGGAAAGTGGCCTGCGAGAGGTCATCGGCAAGGGCAGGCTCCCGGCACAGCCGGCGCAGGAGGTTACGGATCGAGCCCTGCCTGCGGCGGACGAGCTCGCTGAAGGCCCCGTCATCTCCTGCGATCGCCAGGGCGACCACCGCCGACTCGTCTGCCACGCCCAAGGCGCTGCGCGGCAGCTCACGGGTCACGCGCCCCGGTCCCCGATTGGACCGGGATGCGCCTCACGGGCCAGAACGCGAGCGCAGATGAGAAGCCCGATGCCGACGCAGATCGCCAGCACGCCGATCCCCATGATCGGGTAGACGGCGATCTCACGGACCTGCCGGATGAAGAGGGCCAGCGGCAGAAACCCGATCCCGGAGGCGATGGTGATAATGCCGCCGATCTTCAGCAGCCGCGGGTCCATGGTCTGCTCCCGGGCATCGGCGTCCTTCTGGTGCGACAGGAGCCGGTCGAGCAGCGCAGGGTCGAGCTGCGCGCCATGCTCGATTGCATGCCGCAGGGTGTCGACCACCAGGCGCTTCTTGCGGTAGTCGTACATGATCCCGGCTACGGATACGATGGTGATGAACAGCCAGAAAGTAGCCACGGCGATGGCGCCGATAACCTCACCCATGCGGTTCTCTCCTGGTGCCGGGCCGGCACCGTGCGAAGTGTCCTGGAGTGGAGATGCGCCCTCAAGGCGCTTTGGATGCGGGTATGAATGAAAAGCGTTTGGAAGGGTCCCCGGCCGCGGTCGGGCACTGGATCGGGGGTGTCCGGGTCCGGCCGGCGGGGGAGCAGGCGCCGGTGTTCAACCCGGCGCGGGGGGTAAAGATCCGCACCGTGGGGTTTGCCACGGAAGAGGAAGTCGACCGGGCAGTACGGGTTGCCGCGACCGCCGCCGAGAGCTGGTCGCAGGTACCCGCTCAGAGGCGCGCCCGCGTGATGTTCCGTCTGAAGGAGTTGCTCGAGCAGGATAAGAAGCCCCTGGCGGCCCTGATCTCGGAGGAACACGGCAAAACGCTGGCGGATGCGGAGGGAGAGGTGGCGCGCGGCATCGAGGTAGTGGAATTCGCCTGCGGCGCTCCGCAACTGCTCAAAGGCGAGCTCAGCGACAACGCCGCCAGCGGGGTGGACACCTACAGCCTGAGGCAGCCCCTGGGCGTGGTGGCCGGCATCACTCCGTTCAACTTCCCGGCGATGGTGCCTTTGTGGATGTTTCCCATCGCGATCGTGTGCGGCAACAGCTTTGTCCTCAAACCCTCCGAGCGCGATCCGTCCCCTGCGTTGCGCCTCGCCGAGCTGATGCAGGCCGCGGGCCTGCCGGACGGGGTGCTCAATGTCGTTCAGGGCGACAAGAGGGCGGTCGATGCGCTGCTGGCCCATCCGCTCGTCGGCGCCGTCAGTTTCGTCGGCTCCACGGCGGTGGCGCGTCGGATTCAAAGTCAGGCCATCGCCTGCGGGAAGCGTGTTCAAGCCCTCGGCGGAGCCAAGAATCACGCGGTGATCCTGCCGGATGCGCCGCTCGATTCGGTGGTCGAAGCGCTGGTCGGTGCCGCCTACGGAGCCGCCGGCGAGCGCTGCATGGCCATCTCGGTCGTCGTGGCCGTCGGTGAGCAGACGGCAGAGAGGCTGGTCGAGCGACTGCGGGCGCGGCTGGCGCACCTGAAGGTGGGCGCGTCCGATGTTCCTGGCGTCGAAATGGGGCCTCTGGTCAGCGACGCTCACCGCCGCCGCGTCCGCGAGTACATCGAAGCGGGCGCGCGCGAAGGTGCACAACTGGTTGTCGACGGTCGGAGCGCGCCGCATTCCTCTGGCGAGGGGTTTTTTCTGGGCCCTACACTGTTTGATCGCGTGCTGCCGCACATGCGCATCTACCGGGAGGAGGTATTCGGCCCGGTGTTGTGTGTCGTGCGGGTTCCGGACTACGCCGCCGCCGTGCAACTGGTCAACACTCACGAATACGCCAATGGTGCGGCGGTGTTCACCCGCAGTGGCGAGCTGGCGCGGCGGTTCGTGCAGGACGCTGAGGCTGGAATGGTGGGGGTCAACATTGCGATCCCCGTGCCCGTCGCCTTCCACAGCTTTGGCGGCTGGCGCAACTCGCTGTTCGGCGACCACGCCGCCTACGGCATGGAAGGAGTGCGCTTCTACACGCGCCTGAAGACCGTCACCGAGCGCTGGCCCGACGAGACCCCGACACACGCGGACTTCTCGATGCCGACCACGAAGTAGCGGCTAAATCGTACCGAACGCGCCGAACGTGTCGCACGCGCCGATTGTCCCGTTGGTCAGGCCGCGCTGAAACCAACTCGTGCGTTGCGCGGCGGTTCCGTGAGTGAACGATTCCGGGACCACGTAGCCCTGGATCCGCTTCTGCAAGGTGTCATCACCGACGGCGGCCGCCGCGCGCAGGGCGGAATCCACGTCGCCCTGCTCGAGAATGTGATGCACCTGGTCGGCATGCTTCGCCCACACTCCGGCAAAGCAATCGGCCTGCAGCTCCATGCGTACCTGCAGCTGGTTCACTTCCGCTTCCGAGGCGCGCTCCTGCCGCGCGCGCACCTGCGCCTCGATGCCAAGGAGATTCTGCACGTGATGTCCCACCTCGTGGGCCAGCACGTAGGCCTGCGCAAACTGCCCTGGTGCCTGGAACTCATCCGCCAGCTGCTGAAAGAACGACAGGTCCAGATAAACCTTGCTGTCTTGCGGGCAATAAAACGGACCCGCGGCGGAATTCGCGAAGCCGCACGCAGAGGGGATGGCGTTGCTGAACAGGACCAGCTTCGGAGGAGTGTAGTGCGCGCCGCGTTGCTCGAAGATGGCGCTCCAGGTGTCTTCGGTCTCGCCCAGCACCGCGGCGATGAATTGCCCCTGCTCATCGGTGGGCGTCCCGGATTGCGGCGCGGCCGTCTGTGTGGGTACGGAGCTGGCGAGTCCGAGAAGGGCGCTCGGATCGATGCCGAGGAAATAGCCAATCGCGGCCACCACGAGCGTGCCGCCGACTCCGAGCTTCAGTCCCGGGCCGCCGAAGTAAGTGCCGCGATAGTCCTCGACGTTCGAGCTGCGACGCAAGTCATCCCAGCGCATGGGAAATTGTCCGTGGAGATGAGGGAAGGCAGTGTACCCAGGGCAGTGTACACTTTGAGTGGAATGAACTCAGCCGGAGCAGTCGCCGCCAGCAGCGAATCCAGCCCAGCCCTGGAGCGGCGCATGATCACGGTGTCGATCATGCTGGCGACCGTGATCCAGGCGATCGACGGCACCATCGCCAACGTGGCTCTGCCGCACATGCAGGGCAATCTGTCCGCCTCGCAGGACCAGATCACCTGGGTGCTCACCTCGTACATCGTCGCCGCCGGTATCGCGACCCCGCTCACCGGCTGGCTGACGGACCGCTTCGGGCTGAAGCGGGTGTTCCTGTTCTCGATCACGGGGTTCACGCTCGCCTCGGTGCTGTGCGGGGTTTCAAGCACGCTCGGGGAGATCGTGCTCGCACGGCTCATCCAGGGCTTGTGTGGCGCGGCCCTCGTGCCGTTGTCGCAGGCCGTGCTGCTGGACATCAACCCGCCTGAGAAGCATGGCTCTGCGATGGCCGTTTGGGGAATTGGCGTGATGATCGGGCCGATCCTCGGCCCGGCCCTCGGCGGTTGGCTGACGGAGAGCTGGAGCTGGCGCTGGGTATTCTTCATCAACGTGCCCGTCGGCGCGCTGGCGCTCTATGGAATCGGCCGCTACATCAAATCGATGCCGCCGGCACGGCGCGTGCAGTTCGACATGTTTGGTTTCATCACCCTCAGCATTGCCATCGGCGCGCTGCAGTTGCTGCTGGATCGCGGCCAGCAGAACGACTGGTTCGCCGCGAAGGAGAGCTGGGGCGAGGCGATCGTGCTGGCGATCAGCTTCGTCTATTTCGTGGTGCACACGGCCGCCATGCCTGCGGGCAAGTCGTTCTTCGACTATCGCCTGCTGAAGAACGCCAACTACGTCTCCGGCCTGGTGTTCATCTTCCTGATCGGAGTGATCCTGTTCTCCACCCGCGCGCTGATCCCGACCATGCTGCAGGGGCTGCTGGGCTACCCGGCGAGCCTGGCAGGTGTGCTGCTGGCCCCGAGCGGCATCGGCACGATGCTGGCGATGTTCGTCGTGGGCCGCCTGGTCGGCAAGCTCGACGTGCGGCTGCTCGTGGGGGTCGGTTTCCTGGTCACCGCGCTCAGCTTGTGGCAGATGACGCGCTATAACCTGGGGATCACTCAGCAGCAGATCATCTGGCCCAGCATCATCCAGGGCATCGGGCTGGGCCTGATTTTCGTCCCGCTGAGCGCGGCGGCCTTCGCGACCCTGGCGCCGCAGATGCGCGCCGACGGCACGGCGATCTACAGCCTGCTGCGCAATATCGGGAGCGCGATCGGCATCTCGGTCTCGCAGGCGCTGCTGGTGCGCAACACCCAGCTCGCGCACGCCGGCCTGGTGTCCAACGTGAGCGCCGCCAATCCGACCTTGAGCAACAGCGCGCTGGCCGCGGCATTCCATCTGCCGCAGCCGACGGGGTTCATCGCGTTGAACGACGAAGTGACCCGGCAGGCCGCGATGATCGCCTACGTCGATGATTTCCTGTTCATGCTCGTGTTGACCTTGATGGTCATTCCGCTGCTGGTGCTGGTGCGTCCGCCGCCCAAGCGGCCCGGACCGGTGGAACCGGTCGCACTGGAATAGAGGTGCCATGAAGTCCAACCATGGATCGTTCGCGGCACTGGTCTGGGTCGTCGCCGGCGTATGGCTGTTTCACGCGGAGCCGGAAGCGCAGGTGCTCTCGTGGCAGACCGTAGCCTACTTTTTCGCCGGCATGTTCGTGGCCGCGTTCATCATGGGAAATCTTTCGTTCTTCGCCGTGCGCGGACTGACGGAAGCGCTGGTGCGCACGCGCATCGTCACCAAGCCGACCCGCCGGGCGGCGATCGGCCTGACTGTGGTGGGGTACGTCATGTTCGCCTGCCAGGCGCTGCTCATCTATTTCGTGGCTCGCTGGACCATCCGCGAGATTTTCTGAAGCCCGTGCGCGCACCCGACGGCGGGCTTGAGCGCTGCGGGAACAGTACTTGCCGCGCGAGTGCCATGAGCCACCTCGTGAGTTCAACGAGCCCTCGGGGCGTGCGCCTGGCAATCGGTGCACTGTTGGCGTGTCTGTGCCTGGCGGGCTGCGCGACGGTCCCGGTCATTGATGAGACCGCCGCGCAACCCTCGGGCGAGATTCACATCC
>Ga0105240_10003434_pt1 | contig 24620 bp, 22 predicted proteins | sample KBSC54metaG_FD_80426 | JGI IMG/M metagenome (GOLD analysis project Ga0105240, IMG submission 80426) | Corn rhizosphere microbial communities from Kellogg Biological Station, Michigan, USA - KBS C5-4 metaG | ecosystem: Host-associated > Plants > Roots > Rhizosphere > Soil | place: Michigan, USA...
CCACCGAACCCATAGCGGGATGCCAGCAGAAATACGGCAGGTCCATGCCCAGTTGCAGACAGCCGTGCAGAAGGTTCTGCTTCGGGTTCATCTCATAGGCTTGGTTGTCGACGTGAACGATTGCCATATTCATTTCCACGGACAGCGCTTTTCGTTGATGTGCCGTTCGAAATCGCCCCGAAAATATTTCAACGCGCTCTGCAAGGGCTCGGCTGCGCCCGGCGCCAGCGCGCAGAATGTGTGGCCGGGCGTCCAGAATTTCGTCTGGAAGGCCAACTTCTCCAGGTCGCCGGGTTGGCCGCGGCCTTCCTCCATGGCCTTGAGGATGCGCTCCACCCAGCCCAACCCGCTCCAGCAGGGCGTGCACCAGCCGCAGGATTCCTGCGCGAAAAAGTGTTCGAGATTCGAAACCATGCCGACCGGGCAGGTTTTATCGTCGAGCACGATCATGGTGCCGGTGCCCATGCGGCTGCCTGCCTTCTGAACTTCAGTGAAGTCCATGGCGACATCCAGATGTTCTTCGGTCAGAAAATCGGTGGAGGCGCCGCCTGGGAGGACGCCGCGAAAACGAAGGCCCTCGCGCATCCCTCCCGCGTGCTCCTCCAAGATCTCGCGGATGGTGGTGCCCATCGGCAATTCCCAGAGGCCCGGATGCTTCACTTTGCCGCTGGCGCCATACAGCTTGGTGCCGCCGTCCTTGCCGCGGCTCAAACGCTTGAACCATGCCGCGCCGTTATTGATGATGTGCGGGACGTTGCACAGCGTCTCCACATTGTTGACGGTGGTCGGCATTCCAAACAGACCGCAAACCGGAGGGAACGGCGGCTTGGAGCGCGGATTGGCGCGCTTGCCTTCAAGGGCGTTCAACATCCCGGTCTCTTCGCCGCACATATATCGGCCGGCGCTGACATGCAAATGCAACTCGATGCTATATCCGGAATTGAGGATATTCTTTCCGAGGTAGCCGCCCTCTTCGGCTTCCGCAATTGCCATCGAGATCCGCCGGGCGGCCAACTTGTATTCGCCGCGCAGGAAGATGTACGCCACGTCGGTTCCGGTCGCGTAGCCCGCAAGCGCCATGCCTTCGATCAACTGGTGCGGATTAGCTTCCAACAAAAGCCGATCCTTGAAGGTGCCCGGCTCCATCTCGTCGGCATTGGCAACCAGGTAGCGAGGGTGCGGCGCATGTTCCGGAACGAAGCTCCATTTCAGCCCCGCGGGGAACCCGGCGCCGCCACGGCCTCGCAGGTTGGAGTCCTTTACTTCGTCGATGACTGCTGCCGGCGTCATACTGCTGAGCACTTTGCGTAACGCGCGGTAGCCGCCGGCGCGCTCATAGGCATCGCGATTCAGGGCGTCCCCGTCGGCCCGCATGCTTCCGGTCAGCGGCTTCTCGGCAGGCATTAGGTGTACCGCTCCAGTATCCGGTCGATCTTTTCGGGGGTCAGATCGAGATGCGTATCGTCATCGACCATCATGACGGGCGCATGGTCGCAAGCTCCCAGGCAGACGATCGGGATAAGGGTGAAGCGCCCATCCGCGGTAGTGTCACCTGGCTGGAGCTTTAACCGGTCCGCAATATGGCTGCACTGCCGGTCCGAGCCCATGATCCAGCAACTGACGCTGTCGCAGATGTAGATGACGTGACGGCCCACCGGATGCCTGAATAGCAGGTTGTAAAAAGTGGCGATCCCATCCAGGTCGGAGACGGACATGCCTAACAGTCCGCCGATATCGATTAACGCATCGTCGGACACCCACCCCCTGTGCTTCTGCACGATCTTCATGGCGTCGATCGAGACGGCCTTCCGGTTCGGGTAATGTGCGAACTCGGCCTCGATCTCCGCCCGCTCTTCAGGCGTCAACATGCGAATCGCTCCTCATCGATCAATGTCCGCCAGCACGAAATCCATTGCTCCCAGGACCGCCAGCAGGTCGGGGATCATGCGGCCACGGCAGAGCAGCGGCAGCATTTGCATGTGGGGAAACGATGGTGTGCGAATCCTCGTGCGATAGGAAACCGTGCTGCCATCGCTCACCAGGTAATACCCGTTATTGCCCTTGGTTGCTTCTATTGCACCCAGCGCCTCACCCACCGGCATTACCGGACCCCAACTGACACTCAGGAAATGCGTGATCAAGGTCTCGATGTCGTGCATGGTGCGGTCTTTAATGGGCGGGCTGGCGAGCGGGTGATCCGACTTATATGGACCGTCCGGCATATGGTTCACGCACTGCTCGATAATGCGCAGGCTCTGCCGCATCTCCTCAACGCGGACCACCGCGCGGTCGTAGCAATCGCCGTGTGTTGCGGTAGGGATGTCGAATTGAAATTGCTCGTACCCTGAATACGGCTGCTTCTTGCGGAAATCCCACTCGAAGCCGCACGCGCGCAGTCCCGGCCCGGTGACGCCCCACTCGATGGCTTCGTCTTTCGTGAAACTGCCGATGCCTTTGGTCCGAGCCTGAAAGATGCGGTTGCGCAGGACCTCGCGATCGTACTCGGCGAGGCGAGGGGGAAGATACCGGATGAAATCACGGAACATGCCGTCCCAGCCTTGCGGAAGATCCGCTGCCACACCGCCGATCCGGAACCAGTTGGGGTGCATGCGCGCGCCGCAAATCGCCTCGATGATGCTGAAGGCGCGCTCCCGATCGTTGAACGTGTAGAACACGGGAGACATCTGGCCGAGGTCTTGCGCGAAGGTGCCATACCACACGAGGTGGCTGATGATCCGAAACAGTTCGGAGAGCATCACTCGGATAACCTGGGCGCGCGGCGGCACCGGAATCGCTGCCAGTTTTTCCACGGCCGTCAGATACGCGAGGTTATTCATGACGCCGCCCAGGTAATCGACGCGGTCGGTGTACGGAATATAGGTATGCCACGACTGGCGCTCGCCCATTTTTTCGGCGCCGCGATGGTGGAAGCCGATTTCCGGCACTGCATCCACGATCTCCTCGCCATCCAGTTGCACCACGATCCGCAGCACGCCGTGCGTCCCCGGATGTTGCGGACCCAGGTTCAGAAAGATGAAATCGGTATCCTCCCGGCTCCGCTTCATGCCCCATTCCTCCGGGCGAAAGCGCAGCAATTCCTGTTCGGCCTCCTCCTTCTGTTCGGAAAGCTGAAACGGACCCATCTCGGTGGCGCGCGCGGGATGGTCCTTACGCAGAGGATGGCCCACCCAACTTCGCGGCATTAGGATGCGTTCGAGGTGCGGGTGTCCGGAAAACACGATGCCGAACATATCCCAAACTTCGCGCTCATACCAGTTAGCCGCCGGCCAGAGATCTGTAATGCTGTCGGTCGACAGGGCGTTGCTGTCGAGCGCTGTTTTGACCCGGATGTACTCGTTTCGTTCGAACGAGAAGAGGTGGTAGATCACCGTGAAATCTGTATCGGCCGGGCTCCGGTTTACACGCACCCGGTTATCGATGGCCGTGAGATCGTATAGCATCCGGTAGGGCGAATCGATCCCCTCTTTCAGATACGCCAGCACTTCACGAATACGACCACGCGGACACCAACACGTCGCGATGGCGTCGTTTGTCCGCTGGTCCACAATCTCTGCGCCGTAACGTGAGTGAAGTGCATCGATCGGATTGGCAATCGTCGTGCCGGTCATACGCGATCCTGCGTACGCAGATCCGTGGTCTGCTGGCGGCCGGCCCTTTTGAGATCGCGCAGCGAAGGCATGGGCGCGCGTTCCACGCCCTGCGGCCCAACTACCCAACTAAGCGGCCGCCGCTCGGTACCGACGGCCTGCTGCAATAACGTCAGGCCCTCCAGAAAGGCATCCGGCCGCGGCGGGCAGCCGGGCACGTAAACATCGACGGGCAGAAACTTATCCACGCCCTGTACCACGCTGTAGATGTCGTACATGCCGCCGGAATTGGCGCAGGAGCCCATCGAAATTACCCAACGAGGCTCCATCATCTGCTCGTAAAGGCGCTGGATCACGGGCGCCATCTTAATGAAGACCGTGCCGGCGATCACCATCAGGTCGGCCTCGCGCGGCGTGCCGCGAATCACTTCAGCCCCGAAGCGGGCCACGTCGTACTTGCTGGTGATGCTGGTGGCCATCTCGACATAGCAGCAGGAAAGTCCGAAATTGAACGGCCAGATCGAATTTTTGCGACCCCACGCGACCAAGTCCTGCACACGCGAAAGAATGATGTTGCGCCGCACTGCTTCATCGAACGTGCGTTGTCCCGGTTTGGAGCTTTCCCCTTCCGGCCTGGTGATGGAAAAGAGCATAAACGTTCACTTCGTGTGTTTATCGATGTTGCTCCAATCCAGCGCGCCAATCCGCCAGAGGTAGAGCAGGGTAGCCAGCAGGATACCTATGAACACCACGGTTTCCCAGAACGCTGGCCATCCCAGCGACCGTGCCGCGACGGCCCAGGCAAACAGGAAGACCGCTTCAAGGTCGAAGATGACGAAAAACATGGCGACCAGGTAGAACTTCGCCGACAGCCGTACACGCGCCGAGCCCTCCGACAAGATGCCGCCTTCATAGGGGGAGCCTGTCGCTCGCTCGGAATGCCGCTGCCCCAGAAGATAGGAGACCACCAGCATGCCGGCGACCAGCAACAAGACGAGCAGGAAATATACTCCCAGCGGCCACATCTTCGGTTAGTGCTCCGCTCCCTCGGGCCACGCGATCGTCAGGAGAAAGGCGCTATCCTCGATCGCTACGACGTCATGAGGCAGGGAACGGTCGAGCACGAGCATTCGGCCGGCGGGCAAGTCAAATTCCTTGCCGCCGGCGTGCATTTGCAGGTGACCTTCGACCGTCTGCACCGAGATGCGACCGGCCGAGTGGTGCTCGTGAATTGTGGTTTTCGCCCGGAGCGCGGTTAAGACGATGCGAAAGTCGTCGTATTTCGCGAGTGTTTTGGAGTTTCGGCCGCTTTGCCAGTAGGATTCCTGGCGCAGTTCGCGGATCTGTTGCGCGAGGTCGAAGGCGAGGGAGGGACCGGCGGTCGCTTCCGCCGCGCGTGCGGCGCCACGAGAAGTTTCGGGATCAGGCATGAGATGTCTCCTTTTTCCGGCCCATATGGGCCTGTAGATATTCCTTCAATGCGACGGCATTGTTGTGTTCTGTGTCGTGCGCGCTATAAACCAAGGTGACGCGACCGTGTCGCGCCGCGCTGCGAATCGGCTCCCAGACCTCCGGATGGCTATCGAGCTCCGCGAAATAGCGCTGGCGGAAAGCCGGCCATTTTTTCGGATCATGTGCAAACCAGCGGCGCAGCGCGTCGCTCGGGGCTACATCCTTGACCCAGTCATCCATTCTCAAATCGATTTTCTTGATACCGCGTGGCCAGAGCCTTTCCACGAGAAACCGAACTCCGTCTTCCGGCGCCGCTTTTTCGTAAGCCCGTTTTAACGCGATCATTTTGATCCTTCCTTCGCTGCTTCGTGGGTGGCAGCCGGTTGATACGTTCCGGCCAGTGCACGAAAACTGACCGCGAGCGTCAGATCGACTAGTTGCTTTTATCGAACTCGCGCCGAATCTGCTCATATCCGTTGTCCGGTACGTGGTCCCGGCTCACCAGCGCGACGGCCTGCGTCCAAGCCAAGGCGGCACGTTCCCGCTCGGTGAAGAATGGCGCTTCCTTCCACACTGCCACGGCGTAAAGCCGTTGCTCGGTCTCGCCATGCGCGCGAGCATCCTTCGTGTGCATGTCCACGCAGTATGCCCAGCCATTGATCTGTGATGCTCGCAGCTTCACCAGTTCAACCGGAGGCGGTTCCAGCCCTGAATTGCGGACATATCGTTCCACGGGATATATAGCCTCGATAACCTTGGGAGCCAACTTCGCATAATCCAGTGTTGGTTGCATGTGATGCGTCTCGCTCATTCGGATTTCCCTTCGCTCTTATAGGTCAGCACGCGTCCCCATGTGGCGGCCGTACCCCAAATGCCGGAGCGCAGGCATTCGAGCTGTACGATTTGACTGTGGTCGACAAACAGATTGACCTCGGGTCCGTAGTTACGGATGTACCAGGAGAAAACATCCGGGTCGGCCGCCTCGAACATGACCTTTTCCAGTCCCAGCGCATCCGCGATTTGCGCCGGAACATCGGTGCGCCATGTGTGGACGTTCTCGGTGATCCCTTCGGATTCGATCATGATCTGGTACGCGCCCGCACTGAGAAACCGCTGCGCCAACTTGATGCACCATTGCGGGTCCTTCGTACCTTCGGCCTCCAGTTCTTCAGCTTTTGTGGCGCCGCCCGCGCCGAACTGAATCCCGACCTCGGGCTTGGCTTTGAGGCCGGACTGCTGCACCCTATCGATAAGCCGCAGCCAGTCATCGACCGGAATGGTGATGAATCCGCAAGAGATTTCGATGATGTCGAACCCCACATCCCGGCATTCCCGAATATAGCGATCCACCGCGTCTGCCCCCTGCGTGAGCACGTGCTCGAGGAAGCCGCCGGTAGACACCACTACGTTGTGCCTATGGCAAAGCTCCAGGAGCTTCATCAACTCGACACGCGGCATAAGGGTGAAAGAACCACCTGCGAACTTGAGACTATCTACATACTCGCCCATGGTCTCCAGGACGTCTTCGAGATAACGCTTGCCCATTGGTGAGTAATAGGGACCGCGAATCTCCGTAAGACCACAGGAGCGAGGCTTCGCCTGCCGCTGGTTGTAGTTCAAGAATGAAAACGCCCGGTCAGACACAATCCACCTCACCCGTCCGATGCGGCAACCGGACGTCTGCCAGCAACCGCATGAGGTCCACGGTTCCGGTATTCTCCAGGTTGAAAACCGCGTCGGCAATCGCTCGCCGGTCTGTCGGACCTGCGTACGGCTCCGCCAAACGCTCGAATTTCCCAAAAGCCATATCCCATGTCATAGGGTGCGTGAAGAAGCCCGGATAATCCCGCACTTCCTTAACCATCGTCCGGCCGTCGTGGAGGCGAATCCCGATCCGGCATGGCATTTCATTCGGGAAGCGTTCTGAATAGCTCGGATTGGGTTTTACGGTAACCCGCCGCAGCATGTCCTGCACATCGGATCGGCGGATCCGGTCGCTTCGGTATTGTTCCGGTGTCACTGTGTCATCCAGAACAGCTGCCGCGAGAATATACGGAAGGCTGTGGTCGGCCTGCTCCTTAGTGGTGATGCTGGCAGTCTTGTCACCTTCATCACCGCCGCCAATGATGTTATAGGCGACATCAAAGGTTTCGACGTTGATCTGTTCCACCTCGTCCGCGCCAAAGTGATGACGCTGTTTCAGTTCCAGCACACCTTCGATAGCCGTTTGGGAATGGATCTCAGCGTTGTATTTCTTTAGGATGGTGCGTTTGACACGCTCGAGATCTTCGCGGGACCAGTCGATCTCAAACAGGCCGGTGATAGCGTCCATCAGTCCCTTCTCGCCTTCGATGACCTCCAATGGACCCGTGATTCCCAAGCGCGCGAGGAATACGATCGCAGTTGAACACGCAGCCATATGAGGGTAAGCGAGGCCTTTCCAGTGCGAAAGCTTACCGGTCCGGGTGACGCGGAGTGCGTTTAATGCAGTGCCGCTGATTGCGATCGCGTTGGCGGCTTTACAGGCATCGAGCCCCAAGACGCGTGCGACTCCCGCAGCAACGGCATAGGCGCCTTGGACAGTGTGATCGAACCCGGCTGCACGTACGGGAGCCACATCGCACAGCCGGCACTGAACCTGATATGCGACAGCAAGAGCGGTCATCAGATCGCGGCCGCTTGCGCCGGCGTACTCGGCGGCTGCCAAAATGGGGGCCAGATTGTCGCTGGGATGGCAGGTTTCACCCTTTGCCAGATAGCTGTCGTTGAAATCCAGGTACCGGACGGTGGCGCCATTGTAAAACACCGCACGTTCGGGACACGCTCGCCCACCGGCGAGCAGCGTACACCTGCCATCAGCGTCAAATTCGTCGATGTTCTGGCGAATGATCTGCGTTGGGGTGCCGTCTAGTGCGCCGATACCACAGCCCAGCGCGTCTAAGATTCGTATCTTCAATTGCTCGCGGGCCGTCTTCGAAATCTCGTCGTACGACGCATTAACGGCAAAGTGGGCTAGTTGCTCGACTGCGGTCATCGAAGATCTCCGGGATCATCAACCCCAATGTGACGGAAAAGCGGCAACGGTGAAATAGTTCATTTGTCATATTCGGCGTTCCGAATGTCATGGTGACGCAACACGAATGGCGCAGTACAGTCCTGTTGAACCTCGACGAGTCGCCTATGACGGATTCCACCGCCATTCTGGAGAAACACCGGATTGGCTCTTGCTGTTCGGATGAGAAAGCTCCGACCTTGACTGGTGCCGACATGCGTAGCCCGAGTGAGATCGTACTCTCGAATCCGGGATGCTCCAATGATGATTGGGAGCGAGCCAACTGGAATATTTCAGTCTCGATGTACTCATGGAACACATCGTTGCCTGCCACCATGGCTTCCTACGAGAAGAACTGCCTGCAATCGAATGCGCCATCGCCAAAGCCGTAGAACTCCGGGCCGGAACGAAGGCGGCTGCGCTGGTGCCCGCGCGCCATGGTCTCCCCGGCTGGATGCGCCGCCTTTGCCTGCATCGGTCGTGGGAGTGGCCACCGGTCCAATCGCCGATGGTGCCAGGGTCTTTGATGACAAGGGCTGCGAGTATTGCCACACGATCTCGGGTTGCGGCGGCCTTCGCGGACCTGATCTTTCCGATGCCGGAGACCGGATGGGCCCCGCCCAAATGGCCACTCGGATCTCAGTGGAGCCGCAAACATGCCGTCCTATCGCGGGAACTTGAAACCCGAAGAATTGAGCTTGCTGCTGGCGTTTCCGGTCTCGCGCCACCGCGTGCAAATACCCGAGCCGCCTTTGCTCCATTAGGCCGCCCGGCAGGAAATCGCCAAGTGAGCACTGGCAGTGTTGAAACAGGCAGTCTCGGATTCCCTCGAATGGGCCGGCATCGGGAATTGAAATTCGCGGTGGAGCGATTCTGTCCGGTGAATGGAACGCCGAGCAGCTCGCAGCAGCCGCGAGAGAGTTCCGGCGTGGTTGCTGGCAGATGCAGGCCGCAGCCAGGAGTGAACGGCTTCTGCAGGAACGATACTTCCTGCTCCAGCATATCTGCGGTATACCCACTGATGAGAGCACACTCGATGCGGGGTGGTGCGCTTTGAGCGCACGGGACAGTTCCAGACCCCATCTTCGGCATTGCTACGTCCGTGATTAGCACGTGAATCGGTCCCTTGTGGTGACGGGACAGTAATAGCCCTTCGTAACCGTCTCAGGCTTCCAAAACGGAATACCCTGCGTGCCGCAGAGCCGCGCATAATTGATTGCGCACTAAGTCCGCGTCGTCGGCGAACAGAACCGTGGGGACACATCAAGAAAAACTCAAAAGTGGGCGGCCGCCTTGAGGCATTGCTGAGGCACACGCTAATTCTCATCTCAATCCGATCCGCAACGCCGGTCCGTCAGAATGCATTCAGTTTGCAGGCAATCGGGAGTTCTATGTTCGCCGCAGATTACTGGCCCTGGCGCGGAGCATCCGGAGTCCGCAATGTGCACCGCTCATTTGACACTCGGAGAATTTGAGGCTCTTTTGAGGGCAGTTTCCTTATGCTGGTAAATAGGCGGGATTGCTGGGGAAAACCTTCACACCGATGCCCCCGCGAATCCGGAAGCTCATGAACGGCCGTTTGGTGGAGCGATGGTCTGTCCGCCTGACGTCGACGCTCGTTGCCTAGGCGGTGTGTTGTGACCGGATTCGTTGCACTGCGAGGGGAACTTAACATGACTGGTCTTTGGAATAAGATTGGGATGACTTGGTGTCGCTTGGCACATCCGGCGCCGTTGTGGCCGCGGCACGGGCACTATCGGTGCCCCAAATGCCTGCGTCTTTATACGGTGCCGTGGGAATGAACGATGCAAACGGGGCCCTCGGCCGGAGGCAACCCAGCCCTACACCAGGCCTGAGTATGACAAGCGCTGTAGAGACTTCGTTTCTCCGGGCCGGGTCTGCCGACCCGAACCGTCCGCTCCTGACCGCCAGTCCGACCCGCGGCTCGCATTCAGTCGAATCGATTTGGCAGTATCGCTGCCGGCTATTGTGCGTCGCCCGGCGAATCCTGCGAAATGAGGCAGACGCCGAAGATGCCGTTCAGGAGGCATACCTGAGCGCGGTTCGCCACTTCAGGCAATTCGAAGGAAGATCTAGCATCTTGACGTGGCTGACCACGATCGTTGTCAATCAAGCACTCACTCAACTGCGGGTGAGGCGAGTCCAGCCCTCGTTTGAGACAATATCGACCTGCGACGCCGCGGAGGCGGTCGTCTGCATATCGCAGGCTCAGAATCCGGAACAACAATTCCTGCGGAAGGAAGTGAATGGAAAACTGCATTCCGCCTTACAGGGCATGCCGGAGAAGTATCGAACTGTGATCCAACTCCGACAATTGGCAGGGGCGAGCATCATCGAAACTGCACGTTATTTGGGCGTGACTGAGGAATGCATCAAAACCCGACTTCACCGTGCGAATCACCTTCTGAGTCGAAACTATCGCGGAGATGCTCGCCGGCGGTGATCGATTCCAGCCACTTGGCAGGGCTGCCGGTCGCGGCCTCGGGTGGCGCGAAATGTTACATTCAGCCCACTGCTTCCAGGATCACGAGGCGCGTTGCACCTTATCCACTGTCTCGAGCCTACAATAATGGGCAGGAGAGGAATTGCCTCCGATTACGTTCAGGGGCGGCGAGGATGGATCCGCCTGCACGAAAAACTCCGAACGGAGTTCTGTCGCAGAAAAAATAGATACTGCAGTGGATCTGAGTGGGCAGGACACCAGGGATCGAAGACGCTTGCGGCGCAAATCTGTCCCTGCTATCTTGGCAGACTTTGCCCCGCGCGCTTTTGTTCTGACGGAATCCGATCGCCATGGCCATCTGGCCGGCTACGCCAAAAGTGTCCTGGTCGTTGGGCTGATCACATCTGCTGGATTACTGGTTAACCTCCGCAGTGCGCCAACCAATGTGGGTATGCTCTATCTCGCGGGGGTAGTATTTGGCGCCCTTAGGTGGGGTTTCGGTCCAGCGCTCCTTTCGGCGATCCTCAGCACCTTCGTTTTTGACTACGTTTTTATCCGTCCCTACCTGAGCTTTGCAATCACCGACTTTTGGTACCTGATTACACTGCTGGCGATGATGGGCGTCGGCATCTTGATTTCGGTACTCGCCAGCGCAGCGCGAGAGCAAGCGCTGACGGCCAAAAGGCGAGCCGCCGATAGCGCCGCTCTCTATTCCCTGACGCAATCGCTGAGTGCCGCCCGTGAAGTGGACCCGGTGCTCCGTGCCGCCGGCGGCCACATCCGGACGGCGTTCGGGCGCGCGGTGGCAATACTGCTGCCCGAAGAAGGTGGAAAATTGACTGTTCGGTATCACAGTCCGGATTTCGAACTGGATGACAAGACACATGGTAAGGGCGAACGTATTTTCCAGCAGGCTTTGCATGATCCCACCAACCGAGGCTGTGGAGTATTTCTGCCATTAAAATGTGGCGAACGAGTACTCGGCGTGATCGCTTTGCCGCCGGTGAAGCCAGCGGAAGATATGTCAGGCGCTAGCGAGCGCATCCTAGAAGGAGTTGCAGGCCAAGTCGCGCTAGCGATCGAGCGTGCTGGCCTGGAGGAGAAGGCACGGCAAGCGGAGGTCCTTGGCAAAGCAGAGGAATTGCAGCGCACTCTGTTGCATTCGGTTTCGCACAGCCTCCGGACGCCGCTCGCCGCCATAGTAAGCGCTCTAGACCCTATCGCTGATCCCGATATGGTGACCAATCATGCCGCGATAGCTGAATTGGCAAGCATCGCACAGGGGGAGGCCCATCGCCTGGATCGGCTTGTCGGTAACTTGCTTGATCTGTCCCGCCTGGAAGCCGGAGCACTCAAGCTCAGGAGGGAGCCACATGATATTCAAGATATCGTGGGAACAGCGCTCGGTGAAATCGAACACCCAGATCGGCTAATCGAGTCGATTGTGCATCCTGGGGTTCCGCTTGTCACAGTAGATTTTGTTCTCGTGGTTCGCGTCTTAGTAAACTTGCTGGAAAACGCGATGAAATACTCGCCCGCCGTCCACTCGATCCGCCTTGAAGTTCGTGCGACCGGCAGCCAGATGGAACTTCGGGTTTCGGACTGCGGCTGCGGGATTCCAACTGCGGAGCGGCAAAGAATATTTCAAAGATTTTTTCGCCTGCAGGAAACCGCGAGCGCACCTGGTCTTGGCTTAGGCTTAGCCGTGTGCAAGGGTTTCATCGAAGCCCACAATGGTAAGATTTGGGTGGAGGATCGACCGGGCGGTGGTAGCGTCTTCTGCTTCACAATACCATTGGAGGAGCAGTAGTGACGGATTTGATGCGGATATCACTTCCCGCGAGCATATAGTGCCCCGCACCGGAAGTATGATTCTCGTTGTCGACGATGAGGTGGCCATCAGGCGCGTTCTGAAGGTTTGCCTGACTTCTTCCGGATATTTCGTTTACGAATCCATCTCCGGCCGGGAAGCTTTGAAAACCGTGGCGGAAATCCAGCCAGACCTCATCATCCTCGACCTGGGGCTACCAGACATGGACGGTGGCAAAGTGGTCTCGAGAGTCCGGGAATCGAATCAGTGTCCTATCCTCATCCTCTCTGTTCGAGGTCAGGAGTCCGAAAAGGCCGCAGTCCTGGATATGGGGGCCGATGACTATCTCACGAAACCTTTTGGGACCAGGGAATTATTGGCTCGTGTACGGGCCCTTCTTCGCCGGAGCGCCGGCCTCGGATTGATTCGCGAAGTTAAGTGTGGTCGTCTTGCGATCGATCCTGGGCGGCGCAGAGCATTGCTGGAAGGCGAAGAGATTCGGCTGAGCCGCACTGAATATGGCCTCCTTAAATCCTTGGTCCAGCGACAGGGCAATATCGCCACTCATCGCCAACTCGTCAGGGAGGTATGGGGCAGCTTATACAACGAAAGCGCGCTGCACTTGCTGCATGTCACGGTAAGCAACTTGAGGCGCAAGATTGAGCGCGATCCCCTCCGCCCTGTCGCCCTTCTGACCGAGCCTGGCGTCGGTTACCGGTTGGAAACCAGCGCATAGCCCCGGTGCGAGACTTGCAGGCAACGGTACAGTCATCGAATTTTGAGAGCGGTTTGAGGTGTCTCACGGTATCGTGCTTACGGGGGACAAAATGCGTACTGTTCTATTCGCCGATGACGTGGAGGAGGTCCGAAGATTATCCTGTGCAGCCCTACGGCAGCACGGCTACACCGTACTGACAGCACGTGATGGCCTTGAGGCTCTTTCTCTGGCACGCGAGCATCGAGACCCGATCGATCTGTTGATCACAGATGTGATGATGCCGAGGCTAGGTGGGCCCGACCTCTGCCGCGCGCTTAAGACCTGCCATCCGGAAGCCAGAGTGTTGTTCATCTCTGGGTACCCTGCGGACGAACTCGATGAGGCGGCATCATTTCTCCAGAAACCGTTTACGCCACGGGTGCTGCTGCGCAGAGTAGGCGAGTTGCTTCCGGAGCGGAGTGCCGCGCTAGAGTTACGATCCGACGCTCTCCGCGTCTGAGCGCCAGATTCAGAACGTGCGTATGGCACTCGATAGAAACGATCCCACTGATCGCACCCGGATCGGCTATTCGGTGTTGCTCATCAGCCAACATCCGGAGTTCGCAACGGTACTTCGTTTGTAGCCTGGAACCGTCGTCGTGGACTACCGTGATGCGAACCCTAAAGCACCAGTCATTCGGCGTAGTGGTCTGTCAGAGCCAACTGCCGGACTCAAGCTGGGAACAGGTGCTCTCATATCTCGCCGACCTGCCGCCCTTTATTGTGATTTCACGCCTCGCAGACGAACGGTTATGGGCAGCAGTGTTGAACAAGTGCGGGTTTGACGTGTTAGCAAAGCCATTAGCCCGAGCCGAAGTCGTGTGTTGTGGGGATCGAAGGGAAGCCGCTGCCCATCATCAGTGACAGTATTGGCGAACAGATAATGCGAGGGGCAGCAGATTGACAGCACGCGGGAACTCGAATGCTTGAAACGGAACTGTTTGCTTTCCTGGAACGGACCTCCGACGCGGTATTCGCCGTGACGGAGCAAGGGGAGATTCGTTTCTGGAACGAGTCGGCTGAAGACCTATTCGGATACTCAGCATCAGAGGTCATGAACCGGACTTGTCATGCAGTCTTGGCAGGCCGCGGGCCTTTGGGCACGGAAGTTTGCTCCGGCGGCTGCAGTGTCCACTTTTGCGCCGCGCAGTACGGCAAGGTCCCTAATTTCGACCTCGAAGTACAAAGTAGTTCAGGTGGACGGTTATGGGTGAATATTTCGACGATCGTTTTCGACGAGCCGCGCCGGAATCGCCGCCTAATTGTGCATTTAGCGCGGGATATTTCCAACCGGAAGAAGAATGAAGAACTTCTCGCCAAGATGGTCGACCTCTCGAAACAGTTGGCGGCTACATTCGGGCATATTGACGGTATTGAACCAGTCTCTCCGCTTTCTGAACGGGAGACGAGAATCCTCCGACTATTTGCAAAGGCCAACAACTCGGCTGAGATCGCCCGTGAACTGGCTATCACTCTTCCGACACTACGAAACCACCTTCACAGTATCAACGAGAAACTCCGCACGCACAACCGGCTTGAGGCCGTAATGCATGCAATGCAGCGCGGGCTCATTTAGAACGCGGGGATCCGTTTGGGCACACCAGGAAGGTCAACGCCCGTAAGTCCACGCCGGTCGCTGCAATGCTCTTATAGTTCTTGAGCACGACACGTGTTAAGAAGGGCGTGTAGCCTCGCCATTCTACGATTAGTGAGCACGCTCACGCGCTGTCCCACAACTACAGCGTCGTCGGCACCAACTGCATTTCGGGCACGCACGCCCGCGGCGGTAGTTGTGCGACGGCCAGAGCTGCCTCCGCGACGTCGGCAGGTTGGAGCGCTTGCGCCAGCGTTTCGGCGGTAGGCTTGACGGGACGATTCTCCAGGATCTCCGTATCGACCAGTCCGGGGCAGATCACGCACGTGCGGATATTGTGCTCCTTCTCTTCCACGCGGATAGCGTGCGCAAAGCCCACCAGGCCGCGCTTGGCCGCCTGATAGGAAGCCCCGGAGACGTCGGGGGCCAGGCCCGACACCGACGACACGTAAATGAGGTGGCCGGCTTTCCGTTCGCGCATCGAAGACAGCACCGCGTGGGTGATGTAAAACGCGCTGTTCAGATTCACCGACACCATCATGTCCCACAGTTCGGGAGTGAGCCGCTTGAGCGAACGATCCTTGATGTTGGTGCCGGCGGAATAGATCAGAATATCGATGCGGCCGTGCTTCGCGAGCACCTGCTTCGCGAGCTTCTCCATATCGCTGGCACGGGCGGCGTCGGCGGTGACAGTCTCGATGGACGGGAACTCCTGGCGCAAGCCATCCAGCCGATCCTGACGACGCGCCGATGCGATGACATGGGCGCCTTCACGGGCGAACAGCGCGGCAGTGGCACGGCCGATTCCGCTGGAGGCGCCGACGATGAGCACAACTTGGTCTTTCACGGGTACAGGCATAGGAAACCTGTAGGATACCGCTATTGGACCTCGGCCTTGCGTGTCACCGGCGGTTCCTTGCCGGAATGGACGTCGAAGATCCGACGATGCGCGGTCAGCACGCCTTCCAGCAGGCCCGCGTACGGCACGTCCGTGATGTCGAGCAGCCCGATGTTGTAGTTCTCTCCGTCCATGCGGCCGGTGACGGGCTCGTCGAGCCACTGGAACCAGTGCGTGCCGATCATGGCCGGAAAGGCTGCGGCGTTCTCGACGTAATACTGATAGGCGACGCCGCGCTCCGCGTCGTCGCGCGCCTGTTTGAGTCCGGGGGCCATGCCTCGTCCCGACGTGCCGATATGGAATTCGCCGATCATCATGGGCAGGCCAGTGGCGTCGTAAATGCGCTGCAGCCGCGCGGACGCGGGCGCGTAATCGTAAGCGTTGAGGCTGTACACGTCGAAGCGCTTGCTGGCGGCGATCATCGCGGGCGAAGGGTCGCCGGCGAAGCGCATGCCGAGATTCAGGTGATGAGGATCGTGCTTCTTCATGGCCGACGCGATCACGTCCACATACTTCTCGAAGGCATGTTCGACGAAGGCCTTGCGGCGCTCGGGCGAGTCGGCGGCGGCGAGCCACGTCTTGAGTTCGCGCTGCGTGGCGGTTTCCGCGGCTTTCAAGATCATGTTCACGATAAGCTGCTCGCGGCCCGGCCACGGCGGCTCGTTAGCCATGAAGTAACCGAGCAGCCACGGGTCTTCCTTGCGCGCATCGCACTGCCGCGCCACCGCCTCGTCGGTTCGCGCGGCCCAGGCGGGCGCGAACACGTCGGGCAGTCCAAGCCATCCCGTGTCCATGCCGAGTCCGCCGAGTTGCACCACGTACGCCTTCTGGCGCTGGAACATCGCGGGGTCGGACCAGTTGGCGACGGTGTTGATGCCCCACGCCGACATTCGGCGGGCGGCGAGGTCGGGCCACTTGTCCTGCCAGTCGGCGCCGAAGCGGCGGAGTAGATTCCAGCCGTAGAAGGACGCCATGCCGCGGCTCGGCAACTCGGCGGGCGGGAGCGCGGTGAAGACGCCGTCGCGGCCTTCGGTGCGCGTGCCCGCTTCGGCGCGGACGCAATCGACGCCGGTCGAGTAGAAGAGGTGGCCGTCCGGGTCGACGAACCACCATTTGCCGTCCACTTTCTCGACGCGGAAGTAGCCGGTGGCGCGGGCCTTGGTGGCGGCGAACCCGCCGTACCGGCAATAGCCGAAATCGCCGGACTTGAGGGATGCATCCTCGCGCGACCATTCGCGCTTCACCTGGTCGAGCGTACGGTGTTCGGCGTGAATCCACTGGCCGAGTTCGTCGACAAGCGGTTTGGGTTCGAGCACGGCATCGCCCGGCGACTCCTTGGCGAGCCGCACGGACCGCAATTCGAACGTGGGCCTACCGAGCGGCGTTTGCATTACGACACCGATCGCCTGGACCGCCGTGAGTGCTCCGTACGGCCCATTCAGATTCAAGTGATAGGCAGGGCGGGAGCGGTTCGACACGGACGCCATATCCGACCCGGAGCGGGCCTGGGCAGTGAAGATTGTGAGCGGAAGTGAGGCGCGGATCCACGTGCCGGGAAAGGGTCCGATCCCGGCGTTGCGGTTGCCATCGGCGGTGTAGATGCGGAGTTGGAATCGCTGCGGCGAGGAGGCGCGGAACTCCAGCACGAGGTAGTCGAACGGCGACCAGTCGGCCGGGAGGTCAGGAGTCAGTTCGTGGAGCGTCCATTTGTGTTCGGCGGTGGCTCCGTCCAGTGTGACCGTGCGGGTCTGAGCCGCCGCAGCCTGCAAGACGAGCAGGGCCGCGGCGAAGTACCTCAGCATGCGGATAGATTAACATCCGGCTCTAGCGGACGGCGTTACCTTAATGCCAGTCCATGTGCTCATGACGCCAGCGCCAGTACTCACGCTGCTGTTGCGCCGCCAGACGATTGTAATCTCGATAACGGCGCTCGCGCCGTTCTTCCATCAGCCAGTGCCGGTAAGCGCGATTCTCGCCCTCATTCCATACGTGGTAATCGCGATGGGCACGATCATAGTAGCGGTGACGGTCGTCGCGGTCGTGGTCGTCCGCATGTCCGATTACGGGCAGCATCAGAGAAGCGCTGAAAAGTAAAGCAGTTGCGATGCGTTTCATCGGTCAATTCCCCTGCGAGGAAAAGAGCAACCAGGGTGCCAATGTAATGTTCGTGCCGGGGTAAAATAGGATCAATGGTTCTCCCCAGTGGACCGGCGGTCGCCGGTTCAATCATAGGATTGCTTGCGGTAATGGCTTGGCGTGTGCGCGAGGCCCGCGGGGCAGTGTCCATCAGGAAAATCGTCATTCCGCCGCTGGGGATGGCGACCGGGTTCGCGATGTTTATCGTGCCGGCGTTCCGCATCCCGTGGATTTGGGGCGCGATCGCATTTCTGATCGGCGCCGTGGCCCTGGCGTATCCTCTATTGCTGACGTCGCGACTCGTGCGACAAGGCGACGTGGTCATGATGGAACGGTCGAACGCCTTCTTCACGGTCATCCTTGCTCTGGCCGCGATCCGCCTCCTGGCCCGCGGCTATTTCGACCAGCTATTGACCGTGCAACAGACGGGCGCGCTGTTCTTTGTCCTCGCCTTCGGCATGATCGTGCGCTGGCGCCTGCAGATGTTCCTCGAATATCGCAAATTGACCAGCGCTCTGTAACACCGGCGATCTTTGTCGCCGCTTGCCGAGCGCCAGTTCGACCGGTGTTCGCGCCCCAGTAGGATAGACGATCGCGAAGCGTCGTCTGTCCACGCCGAGCCTCAACTCGCCGACCCGCCCCGCTCACTCGTACCGAAGAGCGATCAAAGGGTCGACGCGCGTGGCGTGGCGCGCCGGGAAATAGCAGGCCGCGAGGCCGACCAGCGCGATCAGCCCGACCACGATGGACAGCGTCACCGGATCGTACGGCGAAACATTCGTGAGCTGATGGGCCAGAACCCGCGTCACGGCCAGCGTCAGGATGAGCCCGGCGGCCACTCCCGATCCCAATAGCCGCAAGCCCATCCCGAGCACCATGCGAAACACATCGTACCGGCTTGCCCCGAGCGCCATGCGGATGCCGATCTCGTGCGTCTGCCGCGTCACCGTGTACGCGATCACGCTGTACACGCCCAGCGCCACCAGCACCAGTCCGACACCGGCGAAAATGCCCAGCAGCAGCGTGCTGAAGCGCGGCTCGGCATACAGAAAGCGCATCATGAAATTATCCAGGCTGTCGGTGAGCGTCAGCGCGATGTTGCGATCCAGCGCCCAAATCTCGCGGCGGACACTATTGATCAGCGCCAGCGGATTGCCCGTGGTCCTCAGCATGATCAGTCGCTCGAACGCGCCGGTCAGCGTGTGCGCCACGAAGACTTCGGGCAGCGGCGGCCGGTCGACGCCATCGTTGCGGCTGTCGCTGACCACGCCGACAATCTCGAAGACCGCATCTTTCACCGGCTCCGGCGCGGTTTGCAAAACGTTCAAGCGAACCTGGCGGCCGATCGGATCTTGCGCCGCCAGATACTTGCGCGCGAAAGTCTGATTGACGACCGCGAACTTGCGGGCGCCTTCCACATCGGTTTCGGTCAGCAGACGGCCGCGCTGCAGGTGCATTCCCAAGGTCGAAAAGTAATTCTCGTTGCAGAGGGTCGCGACGGCGCGCCACTTGTCCGGATGGGTTGTGCCGGGGATTTCGATATCGCCGCTGATTCCCCCAAAGGGCGGGAGCGTGGTACTGACCGCCCCGGCCGTCACGCCCGCAAGCGAGGACAGCCGCTGCATCAAGGGACGGAAGAAGCGCTGCTTTTCGGCGGCCGACTTGTATTGTCCGCGCGGAAACGGCAGGCGCGAAACCAGGACATGATCGGTTCTAATTCCGAGTTCGGTAGTCTGCAAGCCGACGAAGCTTCGCATCAGCAGGCCGGCGCCGGCCAGCAACACCAGCGAAAGCGCGACTTCGACGACTACCAGCGCGTTCCGCAGCCTACCTTTGCGAAAGCCGCCGCTGACGCCTTTGCCGGTATCTTTGAGCGGCTCGATGAAATCGTTGCGGGATAACTGCAGGGCCGGCGCGAGGCCGAACAGAAACGCGGTACACATGGCGGCCGCCAGGCTGAAGAGCAACACTGGAAAATTCAGCCGGATGACGGCCTCGTGCGGGATGAGACCTTCGGGAATCAGGTCGGTGAGCGCTTTAATTCCGAGATACGACAGCAGGCAGCCGGCGATCGCTCCGCCCAGGGCCAGCACCAGGCTTTCGATCAACAACTGCCGGATCAGGCGGACGCGGCTGGCGCCCATGGACGAGCGAATCGCCATTTCCTTTTCGCGCGCCGTGGCTCGCGCGAGCAGCATGTTGGCGACGTTTCCGCACGCGATCAGCAGCAGCAGGCCGACCGCGGCGGCGAGTGTATACAAGGTTGTGCGGAATTGCAGCACGAGGCTATCCAGCCAGGTCTGCGCGCGCACATTGAAGCTCTTGGGATACTCCTTGGGCGACAATTGAGCGAGGCGGTGGGCGATAGGTTCGATGTCGGCTTCCACCTGCTTGAGCGTGACTCCCGGCTTGAGGCGCGCCTGGAACCGGAAGAACTGGCGGTCGGCCTCGGGATTGGCGCGGTCGAGCGCCTGCACGCGCCAGACGTCGACTCCCAGTTTGGTGAAGCGCACCGGCATGATGCCGATCAATGTGGAGGGCACGTTGTTCAGGATGAATGTCTTGCCCAGAATGGACGGGTCGGAATTGAAGCGCTTGACCCAACACTTGTAGGCCATCACAAAAACGGGGGGCGCGCCAGGACGGGAGTCGTCGGGCAGCATGGTCCGCCCCAGCAGGGCGGGCACGCCGAGAAATCGGAACATGTTGGGCGTGACATAGCCGCCATCCAGTTCCTCGGTGCCGTCTTTTGTGGAGTACAGGACGTCCTCGAATCCGCCTCCGATGACCTCTTCGAAAACGTGGTTCTGCTCCTGGTACTCCAGGAAGTCCCCGACCTTGAACGCGGACCGTCCGAAGGGGCCGCTGCTGGTGGTGTCGTGTATGTAAAAGGTGACCACGCGAGCGGCATCCGTGTAGGGGAACGGATCGAGCAGGACGTTTTGAATCACGCTGAAAATGGTCGTCGCGGAGCCGATCCCGAGCGCCAGCGCCAGCATCGCGAGGCAGGTGAACGAGGGCTGCTTACAGAATCCCCGGATCCCGTAGCGGAAGTCATGCCACAGTGATCGCATACGAATCAGACGCCGCAGGCGGCTGAAAGTTCCGCGTCAGTCCACCGACCGCACCGGTACCATGCTCATGTCGTGCAGCCGCCAACCGACTTTGGGCACGACACCCCGTGCTTCCTCCAAGCGCTTTGCAGAAGATCGCGATTCGCGGTCCTGCGCGAAGGCGGCATCGAAACGTCGCCGATGACGAGAAGGGTGCGTATATCGAGCAGCGCAAGTGCTGGAACGGGCACATCGTGAAAACCTCCTCCTACATGGCGTGGCGGATGGACGAAATCGACTGCGCGATAGCGACTCGGGCCACAGATCCCGTCGGGGCTCCCATTAGAAGTTGACAGCCGCAGGCGATACTGGCTAGACTCCGCGCATGCTCTGGCGAAGTCTGTGTCTGCTGGTAACGGCCGCCGAAGTGTGTGCCGCCGCTGGAACGATGGGGTTCATCGTATCGATGCCGCAGCCGGCCAGCCACACCTATCATGTGAGCTTCCGCTGCGAAGGACTGACCAGCGAGTTGCAGGATTTCAAGATGCCGCAATGGTCGCCCGGATATTACGGCATCGGCGACTATGCCCGCAACGTCTCCAACTTCCGCGCGCAGGACGGCGCCGGCCACGCCCTACCGTGGGAGAAGGTCGGGAAGAATACGTGGCGCGTGGTGTCGGCGAATGCCCCTGCGATCGTGCTGGAATACGACGTCTACGGAGTGACCCCGTTCGCTGCCAACACCTATCTCGGCGAGGACCGCGGCTACATCTCGCCGTCGGGAATGTTCGTCCACCCCGCGGGCCAGTTGCAGCATCCGCTGACCGTGCAGATCCGGCTGCCGGCGAACTGGAAGCGCATATCGACCGGGCTCGAGCCATCGCCGGGGCAATCCGCCACGTTCGACGCACCCGATTTCGACGTGCTGTACGACTCCCCCATCCTGATCGGCAACCAGGAGTCGTACCGCTTCGACGTGCAGGGCGTGCCGCATTTCGTCGCCGTGGAGAACGTGGCCGCCGACGTCAGCCGTCCGAAAATGATCGCCGACCTGAAGACGATGGTCACGGCCGCGACGCGCCTGGTGGGCGACGTCCCCTACAAGCACTACACGTTCCTCATGATGGGGCGCGGCGGTGGCGGCATCGAGCACGCGAACTCGTCGTCCAACCAGTTCGACGGCACGACCTTGAGCACGCCCGAGGGTTACCTGCGGTGGCTGAGTTTCATCTGCCACGAGTACTTCCACAACTTCAACGTGAAGCGCATCCGTCCGCTTGCGCTCGGGCCCTTCGACTACGACCAGGAAAACCTGACGACCATGCTGTGGGTCTCCGAAGGCCTGTCGGTCTATTACCAGGACCTGATCCTGGTGCGCGCCGGACTCATGACGCGCGAGCAGTATCTGGCGAAATTGGGCACGGCGATCGGGACCTTCGAGAATGCGTCGGGGCGGCACTATCAGTCGGCCACCGAATCCAGTTGGAACACGTGGAACTCGGGCTCCGGTGTCGGCGGCGATCGCAACACTACCATCTCTTATTACAACAACGGCGCGATGCTCGGCGCCATGCTCGATCTAAAGATCCGCGACGGCAGCCATAATCGCAGATCGCTGGACGATGTGATGCGCGCGCTCTATCGGAAATACTACCTCCAGAAAAAGCGGGGCTTCACCGACGCCGAATTCCGCGCCGAGTGCGAGTCGGCCGCGGGCGTGCGCCTCGCCGAAGTCTTCGATTACGCGTCCACCTCGCGGCGGGTGGACTACGCGCCGTATTTTGCCCTGGCCGGATTGAAACTCGAAGCCACGACCGAGGACGCGCCCGGCGGCTATATCGGATTGGACACGCGCACCCACGAGATCCCCCCGAGCGAGATGCCGATCCCGGCCGGTCGCGGTGGCCGCGGCGCCCCGGCTTTCCGCTTGCTGGTCGTCGATACCGCCCCCGCATCCCCCGCCGCCATGGCAGGCCTCCAACCCGGCGATCGCATCGTAGACGTAGACGGCACCCCGGCCAGCGCCGTGGTCTTGAACAATGCGATCACCGCGAAGGGCCCAGCCGCCAGGCTCAAGCTCCGCGTCTCGCGCGCCGGCGTCGAAACCGACATCCAGGTGGACATGGCGCGGAATATGAAAAGAACCTTCCGCCTCTCCCGCGCCGATCAGGTATCGCCCGCGCAAACCGCAATCCTGAACTCCTGGTTGTAGGACGGCCTGCGAAAGCGCCTGCCCTACTTCGAAAGTTTCGGCATGAATAAGGCCAGGAGAAAACTTTTCGATTCATCTTCGGTGCGAATATCGCGCCAGTTCATAATTGCGATGCGGGCATTGTCCAGCCAACCTCTGCGTTGACATACGTCCACTGGACTGAACTGTGTAATCCGCCGTTTCCGCTTTTGCTGCAACTCGCTAAAAGCCTGGGCTACACCCGTCAGCTTCACACCAGATTCCGGTCGCTTGGAGATATAGAAGTTCTTTACCATCTCCTCGCACACTTGCCTCATAGCGCGATGAGTGAAGGTTCTCGCTAGAACCCTGCGCTGCCTTGCGATGTCCCAATTCCCAACGGCCTCGTCAACCAGTAGATGGAACAGAGCGTAGTATGCTGTTGAAACCGCGCGCCGCAGATTAACCTGTGTCTTGGCGAGTCCGGATGGTCCAAGGATAGGAGATGATATGCCTGGTCAATCAGTACGTCTGCAAATGCCATTAGGCAGTACGCGCACACTCAGCTTCGTTCAGAGCTGCCTGTTCTGATTCACTGCGGAAATCGAAGTGCGGGAAAAGGCCAAGGTTCGGAAGATCAAGCTCTTCGGACATTCGCCATATGACTTGGTTCGTGATTTCCCGGAGGCGGTCTGTGATTGCATCATCAGACAATACAACGCGGAAAAAGATCGCCCACTGACCGCAAATCACCGCCAACCGCGCCAATGTGCTCCTGTTCACCGGACCTGCCACGCCCGAGACCAAATCCGCGTTCGCCACAATGCCATCAAATACGGCATTCATGCCGAGTGACGATCCGGGAACAAGAGGGCGGACGGCTGCCGAGCTTTTCGTAGGACAGCAGGCGGAAGCAGGGTTCTGGGTGCGGAAGTCTCAATCGGCAAAGTGGGGGAATCTCCTCCGTTGACAGAAAGGTGGAGTCCGCTCGATCCACTCTGGCGGACGCACGGTCGCTCTATCCGGACCTTCGTGCGGACGGGCATCGCCCCCCACGTCTGTGCGGCCGGGGTGCGCCACGCAATAACGAAGAAGTGCGCGGTGGCGCTCCTTTCCCGCGCTTGAACGGTAGACAATCCAACTAGGAAAAGCACACTTTATGGAAATAACTGGTGGCAGTAGTTCGATAAGCAGACTGGATGAGCCGACGTTGCGCGTTTGCTCTCCGTTCGCGTTTTTCGACCAGTCGCGGAAGCCGGTTTCCATCCTGCCGCTCGATCTGTAGCGCGCCGGGTGCGGTACTTTGCGGCGAATCAAACACGTTGCGGAGTGGCCCAGCGCCGCACCTCATCCTAAATTAACTAATCTGCCCGGAGGGCTCGTGCTCCCGTTCACGTCTTTTGGCAAAACTCTGGCCTCAGTCCGCTGCCGCTCAGCTATTTCCCATGGTTGGCTGCAATCCTGATCGGCTATTGTGCCCTCGGACAAATGGTGAAGAGCTTTGTACGCGCGGAAATACGGTTACTATTGAGGGCATTGCTGCCCGGCTTGGGCGGACCGCTGCCGGTTCAGACATTAAAAGGCGAATCCGAAGCTGCTGATCAAGCCATAGTCGTTCTTCTTGAC
>Ga0105240_10003439_pt1 | contig 24579 bp, 20 predicted proteins | sample KBSC54metaG_FD_80426 | JGI IMG/M metagenome (GOLD analysis project Ga0105240, IMG submission 80426) | Corn rhizosphere microbial communities from Kellogg Biological Station, Michigan, USA - KBS C5-4 metaG | ecosystem: Host-associated > Plants > Roots > Rhizosphere > Soil | place: Michigan, USA...
AGGGCTTGATCCACCGCGTCCCTCGTGCCTCTCGCAGTATCACTCTCCTGGTACCACCGGAGGCTCTTCCTATCCTGCGCTGACCAACCTGAACCGGTCAGAATCTCTGGGTAGAGGTACTAGTACCTCGGCACCGAGATTTTGACCGGTTCGGAGAGAAACGAGGCAGTGCAGGACTGCGATCCATCGTTACCTACTCGCGTAGGCAAGGGGCGGCGAGCGTGCAGTGATGAGGGTGTCTCTGTGGCGATTGTCATCCAGCTGACAACTTTCCGCAGAAAGGCAAAATTTTGACAATCCCCTGGCGATTGTCAGCATGCTGACAATCGCTGGACAGAGGGTATGAAGTGCGGCGGCCACTCGGCCATAAGCCTTTAGTGAACCCGTCCACCCGCATCGTGCGGTGCCGCCAGGGGTTACCGGTGCGCTATTGATATTGTGGCAATCTGAGAGTGCCCCAACCGGTCAAAATCACTGGGCCGAGGTACTAGCTGAAACCCGACATCCCTAAATGGCTGCTACATATTAATTGCGCATAATATATCTTATGTAAAAGACAATGCGCCTGAGCCTCACGGTCCGCGTGCCGCGTGTCGCGTCTGTCGGCAATTGTCGAAACTCTTGTTGTCGGAGATCATCTTTTTTGGCAGTAGCTCATCTTTGATGTCAGGGAATGACCCTGTCGAAATCAAATAGTTGCCATATTTGTTGATCCTGGATCGGGAGCCGAATCATCTTTAATGGCAGTAGCGTCCCGATTGGCCTGCAGCCCTTGGCGCTGACGGACGATCAATCATGTTGGTTCCTGTACGGTATCTGCCCCGGCGATTGCGATAACGACCCACGGTAAGCAGTCTCGATACGTTTGTTCACTCACAATTTGCCGTCCCGGTATCTCCCGATGATGTACGTGAGAAGATTTACCAGGTTCCACAAGGTCAATTAGCACGTTGCCACCGGCTCCCTCGAGAACCCCCTTGGGCACTCTTAGCACCGAGGTGAATGCTGTGGGATTGCAGATGGCCGTTCCTGTTCCATGGCCGCCGAACGAGCCGAGGTGTTCCGTGCCCTTGAATCGATCCAAGGGTTGCCGGTGTTGTACGAGCATCTTCAAATCATAGCTTTTTTGGTGATACGTGCCGTCAAGGTGGTAGCTGGCGTGTGGATTCCACGCACCCCGGCCACGAGGGTACAAGATGAAATATTCACCCTTGGCCGATCGCTTGACCCAGAGCGTCAGCCACAGTTTTGCGCCGTCCTCAATCGCGACAGCGTATCGGTATTCGCCCGAGGGTCCGGGCTTTTGCACGACCGCGTGAGTATCCTGCGCCAAGAACTCGGATCTTGCCTGCTCGTATTCACGGCGAAAGGCAACTTCCACCTCTGCAGGCAGCGGCTGCTTGTCCAACTGTTGATACCTAAGCCAGTCTTCGAATGTGTCGATGTAATGCATGCGAGAGCCCCTTGCTCGCGGAAGATGCGCAACCGTAGAGGTCATCTTCATCGTCCTGGCGGCGGATTCATTCGCGCGCCGGGTCAGCCGCTTCCTTCGCGTACGAATTACGCCTCATGATGATCAGGGTTTCCAGGGGGAACGTGATCACGACCCAACTTCGCAACTTCCAACCCGGCCGCAGCTGTTGCGGGGCGTCATTCCGATGTCCCTGTATCGTGGGCACGCGCTCGCCGACGGTTCTTGGGTCGGCGTGGAGACTTGGAGAGATGGGCCTGTTTGGAAGACCTGGCTGTGATCGCCGGTCGCTCGGTGGCAGATTGCTCGGCCGCACGCAGGCGCTTTTCCAACTGTTCGCGCACGGCCGCTGCGGTCTTCAAATCCGCCCGGGCCTCGAGCAAATTCTGCCTCAAATCATCGCGCTCACTGGCCAGCGCTTCGAGTCGCCGGCGCAGCTCTCGGGCCTGCTGCTCGTGCTCCTTGGCAGCTTCCTTGGCGTGCTGCCGGGCGCGCGGTTAACAGATATACGATGAGAGGCTCCAACATTCTTGTTGCGCTCCGTGCACCGTCAACTCTCACCAAATCGAGAGATTTAGCCGGGGTGCGGTCGGTTGATAGGTCCATGTCGTCCACTCTGTGGTCACCGATGCTGGATCTACTCTTACGCTGGTACGGGAAAACCGCCAAGAATACGGCCAGTGCCGGATTTCAATGGTGACAAAGGCGGTGAAACGCTGGCCCTGGAACTTGATGTCCACGGACAAATCGGTCACCAAAGCGTGATGAGGCGTATTGATGAGCGTGTGGCTATCGTCTCGTTGGGTGTTGAAAATAAACTGCGGGCTGCTGTTGCGGCCGTGCGCCACCTCCAGCTCGATGAACTGCGGTGACAACATTTGACGGTTGGATTCAGACCTGCCGGAGACTCAATGCGGGTAAATTTCTGGGGCGCCGAGTGCTTGAAGATGCTCCGGCCTATGTGATAGTTTCCTTTGCAGTTAAAAGAAACAGACCGTCGAGGTCTGTGTCAAGGGGAAGGGAGCGCATGGATACGAGTTCGTACGCTATCGCATCCGGACGGCAGGTTGAGTTGGATGTCGATGTGATCAGTCCTTCCTGACGCTAGGTCACTTCGTCACGAAGTAACGAAGTGTAGCAAGCGTTATCATCGATTGGCCATGTGCGGGCAGTTGTTATCGCGCGCTGCGCCTTCCATGTGACTGACCCAAAGTGAATCGTTCGATCATCGAGATCAGCGCCTTTGACCCGCCAGAGCCGATCGGTGCGTGGCGAGCTGAGGTCATAGCGCGCTCGCGGGGGCGAGCGTACGGACGCTCTACCAAGGAGCGCGGGCTCGCCTCAGGCGCGGCGATTTTGATGAATCTGGTGATGCTTTACGCGCTAGGACTCGGCGCCAGTCAGCCACCGACTTTAATTGGCCGCCGTGCGGCTTCTCCACCGGCGCAAGTAATCGAGGCGTTTTTCATTGAGCCACCCCGCATTTCGGCGGTCATCCAGGAGCCAATTGACAGTCCTGTAACGATGAAAGCCCTTCGTCTTGATGTGCTGGCGTATCCCCCGAAGCTCGAAGCCATCGAGGTGAGCGCAGGCGATTCCGCACGCGATGTGGGTGCTGTCGCGACGGCGATCACCGCTGTCTCCCCAGAGTTTGAGCGGCAGCAGCTGCGGGCGATCTACCGCGAGCGACTTCAAGACCACCTTTCCCGGCGATTGCGGCCCGGCGCCGAGCTGACTGCTCAATGTGTCATGCGGATTCACCAGAATTCCACTGGTGATGTTTTGAATTTGGAGATGGTCGACTGCGGCGCTATGGCGAGTGAGCAAGCGACGCTGCGCGAGGGCATAGAGCGAGCAGCGCCCCTGCCTCGACCGCCCCGGGATGATGTACTTGAGCCGGAACTGGTGGTAACGGTAGGCAAACAGGTCGACGTTGATTTCTGAGAGAGGTCAGGGAGCTTCGGCAGAGTGAGATGCAAAGGCCTTCCGGAAATACAACAAGGAGCGCGCAAGAGACGGGTTCCCCGCGGAGCTTCGTTTGGCGAAACGCGGGGCGAATATTCGCATTGACTGCGGCGCTCGCTTTGGGGGCATTCGCCACTGAGCGGTTCTTACCTCTTTTCCGTAACGCGTCCGAGCCCGCTCCACAGCGTGTGAGAGAGGTCGTTCCACCGAAGTTCACCGGTTGGGTGATTCCATCGCGTAATGCGGCCGCTGTTCGAGCTCGGGACCCGGCAATTGCCAGATTGGGGAGTGATGACGCGGGCGCCAGGACCGCACGGACGCTGATTCTGGTCGATACCTCTCCAGGTCAAGACTTTCGGGAAGGAACCGCGCGGCTGGGCACAGATGCCCGGAACCCCCAGACCTATGTGGCAGGGGCGCTGCTGCTCAACGGCTCACGTCTGATGGAGGTCTACCGCGACTACATCGTCCTCGAGCGTGATGGCCAGTCTGCGCGACTCTACGTTCAGGGCAAGGCCCCCAAAGGCGAGCCGGAGAGTGCGTTGACTGTGGTCGGAGCTGCATATGCCTCGAGGCCGTCGGATGCGCCAAGTGCGTATCCTGTATCGAGCGGCGATACAAGGACTGCCGCCGTCAACACCTACATTCGTCCGAATCCTGTCTTCGACGCAGAGCAGTTGCGTGGTTTCGCCGTGTATCCGGGAGGGCAGTCAGGCGAGTTCGTGAAACTCGGTTTGCAACCTGGCGACGTGATCACTGCGATCAACGGGGTTGGTGTGACTGATGGCGATCAATTCATGGATGCACTCGAGCAGGTGACTGCGGGGGAAGTTGTTGAGGCCACTATAGAGCGGCGCGGTAGTACGCAGCACGTCACCCTGGACGGCTCTGCGATAGGGACGCGGGAATAACGTTCTTCCCAGGGTGGGATGAGCTGACGACGATTTGGATTTTGAGGCGAGCAGAAGTATCCCGCCGAGGGTGGGAAGGATTGAGAATGAATAAGAATCTCCGCGCGGGTCTGCTGTTTCTGGTGCTTCTGGTATCGCGGCTTGCGCAAGCCACAACACAGTGGAGTGCGCAGGATTACGATCTGTACTCCGGCGATTTCGACGGTGATGGGGTCGCCGACCTGCTCTACGTCGCAAAAGACCCCGGCAACCGGAGTGGGATAGCTCGTGGAGTGAAAGGAGGATTTGATACCTCCTTCGAGTCATGGACGAGCGATTACCTGGGCATTTCATGGTCCGGAAACCAGTACACCGTCGTCATCCTCCAAAACACCAATATCGGGAACAAGCGCGCGAACGTGCTCCTGCAGAGCAACGCTGCTGGAGGGACCGGTTATCTCCTACAGACCGATCAGAACGGTCGCATCGTAGGGATCAGCCAATCGTTGTCATGGCCATCCACCCAGTATCACATTGTTGCCGGAGACTTTAACCACGATGGCTTCGCCGATGTCTTCCTTCAACCCACCAGCCCCGCTGGCAGCGTTTCGGTGTTCCTGGCGAATAGCTCTGGACAATTTAGTCCGAGCAGCCCCGCACAGACGTGGACGGATGCGTCACGCAACCTTGGTTTCAAGTGGGCCACGACCGAAGCCGTCATTTACGCCGGAGACTTCAACGGCGACGGCTACACGGACCTGCTGATCCAGGCGCGGCCTCAATGGGTCACGATCAATTACGGCGTGCCGTTTCCGGTTCCTACCTATCCGCCCAATCTGAACGGGATTGCGTTCGCACACGCATCGGGACAGTTGTTCTCGGCGAGCGCTGTCACCGGTGAGACATTGGGGTACTACGCTTGGAGCCGCAAATATTTCGGCGTCGACTGGTCTCCCCTGGTAACGAAGCTCGTCGTCGGCAACTTCAGTGGCTCAGGGTACAGCGACATTCTGTTGCAGGCTCTGCACTCCAATCAGACCAGCTACCTGGTCACGGCAAACGGCACGAGCAGCGTCTTTGCCAACGGTACGGCTCTTGCGTCAAACTTAGGTTGGTCCGCAGACACAGTACGATTGATTGCGGGAAACTATTCGACGTCGGGAACCCCATCAACGACCACGGGTGTCTATTTCCAGGCTCTGACGTCTTCGGGTACCAATTCCTTCACGACCAGCGTGACTGGGAGTTCAGTTTCGACGACGACGATGGACCCGACGGTCCCGCCAGCGGGTTTGGCCGTAACAGCGGCCGGGCGGACGCCCGGAACCTTCGCAGTCTCCAGCTCTGGATCGGCAACCTACACTGTTCCGCTCTGGACTCCTCCCGGGGTGCACGGCATCCAGCCGCACCTGGCGCTCGTCTATAACAGTCACCAGCCCGACGGGTATCTGGGGCCGGGGGGCTGGACCTTGCCTGGACTCTCAAGCATCAGTCGTTGCAATGGCACGTGGGCACAAGATGGGGTGCCGACTGCCGTGACATTAACCACGGCAGATCGGTATTGCATCGACGGCCAACGTCTACGAATCACCAGCAGCGGTGGATTGTCCGGCTATGGCACCGCGGGTAGCACCTACCAGACTGAAATTGCCAATTTCTCCAACGTCACCGCCTCCAGCACCACTACGGGCAACGGTCCGGCGTATTTCACTGTCCGAGGCAAGGACGGACTGTATTACGAGTATGGAAATCCGACCGATGCCCAGGGTCAAGCGACGTACGCGCAGGCGCTCGCCAGTGGCTCGAGCACCCCCTACGGTTGGGCGCTTGATAAGGTGAGTGACCGTGCGGGCAATTCAATGGTCATCCACTATGTCGTGACCAACGGCACTCTCTTGCCCAGCACGATTCAATACACCTACTCGACTGGCAATAGTGGCAATACGGGCTACAAGGTCAGTTTTACCTACGGCTCGCGTCTGACTGGCAGCACGATCACGTATTTGGGGGGCGCCTCGGTCCAGCAGCCGAACGTGCTCGATACCATCACCGTCTCGAGCAGTGGCACGACCGTCCGCGTCTACAATCTAAGCTACACAGCCTCCTCGACGACGCAGCGCGGAACCCTCACGTCGATTCAGGAATGTGCCGGTAGTGCGGGGACTGACTGCCTGCCTCTGACTCAGATTGGATACCAGGGCGGAGCTGTTGGCGTTGCGAACCCAACCACGTCCACAGGGGTGAGTGCCTCCAATCCTGCCACTCTCACCTACGCGGTCGACGTGGACGGTGACGGGCGGACGGATCTCGTCTATGCCACGGTATCGGGCTCAACCAATCATTGGTGGGTGGCCTTTGCCACGGGTAGTGGCTTCGGCACGCCAGTCGATACCGGTATCGTCGTTTCCACGAGCACGCCAGTGCTCGTAGATGATTTTCTCGGCAATGGCAAGGTAGATCTGCTCGCCCCGCTATCGAACACGTGGCAGCTGTACCAGTGGAACAGCGGCACACGGACCTTTACTCCCACGACTGCCGGAGCCTCCTATTCCAGTTTGGACTTCTACGCGACTGCGGATGTCAACGGGGATGGGGTGCCGGACCTTGTCTGGACCGATGGCGCGAATGTCTACACGCAACTCAATACCACACCTTCGGGTGGCTCCCCATTGTTTTCGTCCAACGCCATTTTGGGCTGGACGATAACGAACACTTATAGCGCCTATATTACGTCCATAAAGGGTAACCACAGTTACCCGAACTCTTCCGTTCAGAAGATGGATTTCAACGGCGACGGTCGCGACGACATAGCAATACCCATCACTTCCGGTGGTGTTGTTTTACTGATCTCGCAGGGCTCTGCCTCGGCCCCGACGTTTACCAATGCAGGATACTCATGGGCGGGGAGTGTCGTACCTGTCAATTGGAACAACGATCCGTGCACCGATGTTTATAGTTGGTATCAGGCGGCGGTATGGATCTCTGCGTGCAACGGAGCCGGGGGAAGTGGAGTATCGGTCGGCACGGCCTTTACGGCAGGCGCGACGGGTGCGGCGCTCGATTGGGACGGAGACGGTCAGATGGACCTGCTCGTCTACAATGGAACCTCGTGGACGGCCTACTTGTCCGCCGGTGGCGGAGCTCCGAAGTCTACTCTGACACCCACACTCACCGCTGGCGCGCAAACCGTCGTGCTTGACGCCGACGGAGACGGATTGAACGACTTGGTTTCCGTCGCTGCCAGCTCGGGTGCTCTCACCTATGGCTTGCACAATAGCGCGGGCACCGCGCCCGATCTCGCCAACTCATTCACCGACGGCTGGGGAATAAACTACAGCCCGAGCTACGTCTCCATCGCGCAGGGCAGTTATGTCTCCGAAGCGGTGAACGGCTACCCCGATCCAGATTGGATCGTCCCAATGCCCGTCGTGAGCGCGGTGACCTCCTCCGACGGCTCCGGGGGGACCTATAGTCAATCGTTCGTCTACTACTATCGGCGGATGAATCTACAGGGCCGTGGCTTTGACGGCTTTTATGGCAAACGTACCTATGATAGTCGCAACCAGACGTACGAATATAACGACTATCAGCAGGTGTTCCCGTACACCGGATTGCAGTTCTATGACCAGCTCTACCAATCGGACAATGCGACGCAGATAAGGCTCGTTCAGAGCTCGTTCTCGAGCCTACAGTTGATGTCCACGGTGGGCAATCAACAGGTGTACCCCTATGTGAGCCAAACCACCGAAAGCGACAACGGGGTTAACGTCGGTGGTGGTGAGAACGGCACCTTGATTTCTCAAAAGGTGACGACGTACTCCACTCCTGACAATTACGGGAACTTCTCATCCGTCAGTGAGGTGGTGACGGACCAGGATCGCAGCTCCCCCTGGTATAGCAATTCCTGGTCCAACCAAATCACGACTACGTGGTCCGAGGACAGCACCGACTGGTGCCTCACCCTTCCGAGTCAGGTCGCGACGACCAGGCAGTTCTCAGGGGGAACGGCTCAGACCCGCACGGTCACGCTGACAAATGACTATGCCAACTGCCGTCTCATTCAGCAAAATTTGTCGGCTGGAAGTACCACCTTGTCGGTTGCGGAGAAATATGGGTATGACGGGTGTGGCAATATCAACTCGATTACGTATTACGGGCAGTCTCCGAGTGGCAGCGCGATGCCCGCGAGGACGACTTCGTACGGCTATGGCACGCGATGCCAACTGCCGGAGACCCTTACCAATGCGTTGAACGAGTCCGCCACTACAGCCTACAACTATAATTTTGGCGTCCCAACCAGCCAGACCGATCCAAACGGGTTGACGACGACGTGGGCCTACGACGACTTCGCCCGCGAGATCGAGGAATGGCGCCCGGATGGGACGATTCGCTCATGGAGCCTGAGCCCTTGTGGTGGCACGCCCAACACGTGTGCCGCCGCGGATCTTCGCTTTGAAATCCTGGTTTCCGAAGTCCGACCCGGTGGAGCTGGCGAAAACAGCCAGACTGGCCTGTACTACGACGGCTTGGGTCGACAGCGCTTGAAGCAGTCTCAGAACCTCACGGGGGGCTTCACCAACTCCTTGACCTATTACGACCAGATGGGGAGGGTGTCAGCCCAGTACGAGCCTTACAGCGGCACGACAGTGGGCTATGAGCAGTACACCTACGATCTTCTCAACCGCCTCAAGTCCGACACGCTCTATCAGGCCAACGGAGCGCAATATCGGCAAGCGACTCACACCTATGTCGGCCACGAGGTGGTAATTACCGACGCGAACGGGAACAGTACCGATAAGTGGTACAACGTGCTCGGACAACTGGGACAGATCTCGGATCCCGCCCCGGGAGGAGTGACCCATTTTGGCTATGACGCGTTCGGTCACCTCACGAGCATCCTGGAATCGAACGGTCACGCTCAGAGTTGGGGCTACGATCTCGACGGTCACCTGATCAATGCCACCGATGCCGATCGCGGCAGCTGGACGTATGGTCCCGACTCGCTGGGTGAGGTCATCTCGCAAACGGATGCGAAGGGGCAAACCACATCGTTCGCCTACGATCTGCTGGGTCGTATGACCTCACGGACCGAGAGCGAGGGAACGAGCACCTGGACCTGGGGAAGTTCTGCTACCTACAGCAGCGCCAACCGAAATTATGATCACCTCGTCTCCATCTCCGGACCTGGCGGTTACAGTGAGCAATATGTGTACGACTCGCTTGCCCGGCCTTCGACGGCGACCTATGTCGCCGGTTCGAGCAATCAAGGAACCTATACCTATACGTACGACCCAAATACCGGCTTACCGGCCAGCGTGAGCTATCCGGCGAGCACTGGAACCTCGCCGCTCACGGTTCAGTACGGATATCAATACAACATTCTGAGCAGGATCACGGACGCCAGTACGGGTACGGTGTATTGGCAGGTGACGGCGCAGGATGCGCGCGGCAGGGCCAGCGCTGAGACTCTGGGAAACGGGGTCAACATTGTCTCGAACTACGATCCGTTGACGGGACATTTGTCGTCCCGAACGAGCGGTACGACGAGTCCTTACACGAGCCAACAGAACCTTTCGTTCACATACGATCTCAATGAGAATCTCGCGGACAGAATTGATATCAATCAAAACAGCCTCGACGAGCACTTCAATTATGACGCCCTGAATCGTGTGACAGGATCCACGCTGGCTGGTGTATCCAATCTTTCGGTTGGATATGACTCGACGGGAAATGTGACCTCGCGCTCTGACGTTGGGTCGTATACGTATACCCCAACCAGCTCGCATGAGGTGGCTAGCACGAGCAATGGATGGTCGTTCGGCTATGACGCAAATGGAAATATGACGTCCGGGAGGGGGGCGACAATCACCTGGACCTCCTACAATCTGCCGAGCTCAATCACCAACGGCAGCTATTCATCGACATTCTCCTATACGCCAGACCGGCATTACTGGCAGCAAAACGCCGTCTATTCCAATGGTGCTGAGAACACCACGTACCTTGGGGGGCTGTTCGAGATCGTTTCAAATGGGACGGTTACGGACTATCACCACCTGATTCCCGCCGGTGATGCGTTGATCGTGCTCGTGCGATCGACAGGCGGAAACAACAATACGTATTACGTAACGCAGGACCACTTGGGCAGTAGCTCGGTCGTCACCAATAGTAGTGGCACCGCGGTCCTGAACCAGAGCTTCGCCTCGTTCGGCAGCCGCCGTCGCAGTACCTGGACCGGCAGCCCTTCCTCGACCGACTGGACCAATATCGCCCTTACCACCCGGCATGGCTTTACCGGCCAGACCATGTTGGACAATCTCAATCTCGTCCACCTGAATGGGCGGTTGTACGACCCTGTGATTGGCCGATTCATGTCCCCCGATCCGGTCATCCCGGACCCGACCGATGCGCAAAGCTTTAACCGCTACAGCTACGTTAACAACAACCCGCTCATGCGCATCGACCCGACCGGGTTCGATTCGCAATGTCCAGGGAATGACCCGTCCTGTGTGGAGGGAGGTATAAATCCCCAGATTTTGAGTGATCCGCAGGCCACCATTTATTTTGCCAATGGAACGACCTACGACGGTGGGATGGGTTACAGAGACGGTGTCACCGCTTACTACGAGACGGGGAGTGTCGAGGTCGGTGCTCCCCCGCAGACTGGCGGGGTTACTTTGGACAGTGGCACGTCCACCCATGAGAGCGTGGGTTTTTATTTAGGATCGAAGAACGACTCCGACTACTCGAATTTCTTGGGTCGATTCAATCCGGACACCGGGATCTTTTCCAGCGCCTTTGACGGGGTTTCCGATTTTTTCGCGGATGACTTGGTGGCGAGTTTCGGGAACTATGGTGCTCGAGTACTAGCGGGTGCACAGTCGACAGCGCAAAATTTTGCGGTGGCCTCGGTTTTTGGAGGGTTGATCGTAACCTCGGGCGGAGGCGGAGCCGCGACCGAAGGGGCTGGTGCCGCAGGGGGCGTGGATGCCGGCGGTGGCATCCTGTATCACTACACGACCAAGGAGGGAATGCAGGGCATTCTAGACAGTGAGGAGCTTCTTCCCTCGCTGAAATCAGTGAACCCGAAGGACGCGCTTTATGGTAACGGGCAGTACCTCTCGGACATACAGCCAGGGACTATGACGGGTGCGCAACTCTCGCGCCAGTTTCTCGGTATGCCGTTCCAAGGCGCACGTTTTACGAATTGGATTGGAATTGACACAACTGGATTGAACGTTATTCAAGGACGAGCTGGAGTCTTCCTTATTCCCAACGAAGGCCCGCTCGACCTTGCCGGGCGTATCGTTGGCTGGGGAGCGAACTGATGCCTTTTATCAGAGTACTGTGGAAACACAAGTTCCCGTCTGAGCCCGTCGAGATATACAGCGAATTGGACAGTCAGAGATGGGAAAGGCGGAAGGTCGAGGTCTTTGCCAATGGAGCTATGGTGTGCGCCGATGATAAATGTCGATCCGGCGCCACGCGTCTCGCTGTGGAGCCCCTGCCATCAAATGATGAAATTTCCAAAGATCCGCAGTTTGACGTAATGGATATAACTGCCGCAGAGTTCGAACAGGTGTGGCAACGCGCCCACTCTGAGAGGCGCTAAGGGTTCGAATTACCTTCCCCAAATTTGCGATCGGACGAGCCTGATCGAGCGCAGGCCGGCCGCCATCCCACGGCTGAAGTCAAATCCCGACACCTCCGTGCTGTCCGTAACCGAGTGGTCACGGCCGCCTCCCGCCACGGACCGGTTTGAGCGAGCGTGTGCGGGAGTACGCCTGTACGGAATGTAACTGTTCGGCGTGGCAAGTTCGGGATCCACGCCGAGGGTAGCGACGGCTATCGCTTCTTGCGCACGCTGGAGGGCGCCAAGCGAAAACGGCCGCCGTTGATCTGGTCACCGTGCCTTCGTGAACCGCCTTTCCAATGGCCTCATCCAGTCGCTTCAGGAGCTCAGCAAAGGACTCATCGGGCCGGCGCACAAGACTGACCAGCAATTCCTGATGATCGACTGCGATCGCCGCTCCCTCGATCGGGGGCATGTGGCCGAGTGTGATGTGGCCTTCCGCGCTATCCAGGAGTGCGGCGATGTGAGGCCAGCGGTCTTTGTCTTGCGAGTCGGTCATCGTGTTGGTGTTCCGAAGTGCGATATTCCATCTCAGGCGGCGGAGCGGACCTGGCTGTCATTCTTGAAGTCGACATTCCAGGGCAACAGTTCGTCTATGCGGTTGATTGGGTGATCCGCAATGCGCTCAAATACGTAGCGCATGTAGCGCTCCGGATCTATTCCAACAAGCTTGCAGCTCCCGATCAGACTATACATCGCCGCGGCGCGCTCGCCTCCCACATCCGACCCTGCGAACAGATAACTGCGTCTTCCAAGAGCCACGCTACGCAACGACCTCTCCGCTGCGTTGTTGTCGATCTCCGCGCGTCCATCGCTGCAATAATACGTCAGTGCGGGCCAGTGTTCAGGCTTGACGATATATCCAGCACCGGCAAGGGTGTGTCGTCGGCATGCACATGCTGTCCGCCCAGCACATACCGGCGTACCGCCTGCACTAAAGGACTGACCAGCTCGGCGCCAGCCCCAACCCACTGGGACAGAGTCGAACGGTCAATGGCTACTCCGGCATAGCAGTACCCCTGGCTTTGACGATACAGCGGTTGGTGCGCGCAGTACTTTGCAGCGATCACGTGGGCCAGGAGGTTCGGCCCGGGTAAATCGCGCGGGATCGGCCGCGACGGAGCTGCGGCCTGAATAATCCTCGAGCAGCGCACGCAAGAGTGCTTCTCACGCACGTGCCGGATGACTTTGAAATACCCGGGGACGTACTCCAGCATCTCCGAGACATCCGCAGAAATCTTGCGAAGCCGCTTACCGCAGTCCGGGCAGGAACACTTGTTCTGTAGCGCGGGATGCAGGTGATAGATCGTCTCACGCGGCAGATGCGCGGGTAACGCCTTGCGCCCTGTGCGCTGACGCCGGGGAGCCGGGTGTGCCTTGCGCAGAGGCGTGGCTTGGGTTGACGTCAGAGCGGGTGCCGCCTTGGGAGTCACAGCCTGCAGTGCTTCCAGGCTCATCTCCAGCTGGGTGATTTGCAGCTGTAGTTGTTCACTGGAGCGGCCGAACTTCCAGCGCCGCAACCGGGACAACTGGATCTTCAGCCGCTCGATCTCCAACAGATGCGCCTGGTCACGGCGTCGATGCTCGAGCACGAGGTGCTTGAGGGCCAGGACATCGTTGGGCAACTCGTGAGTATCAACCACGCGCCAATTATACGCGCTGTGATGCTTCACGCACGGTGTGTTGGAAAATAATTGGCGCGTCGGCCGACTGAGCTCTCAACACCTACTACATCTTGTAGGTCATCAACTCACGATCGAATTTATACCGCCGTCATGATCAGGCCACTACTGTGGGAGGCGGCGAATCCCCCTCGAGAGTCGCGCTCCGATGTACCCGCCTATCGCGGTAGGGACGTCCCTTTCGGGACGCCCCCCGCACAGATCCGGACGGGCCCAATTAAGGCATCCGGCTCCTACCGTGGGTGTTTGACGAGAAAGCGTTGCTCCGGCCACGGATGCAGAACGGTGGGAAACGGAAGGTATCGATCCGCAACAACGTTCATTCGCTTCCACGACAGGCGAGTGCGTTGACTTCTTCGCGCAAGGCTCAGATACCAACGTACCTTGATGTGGTGACGAACATTGCGGACAGTCTCTATGTTAGTCGGTACCGAGTAGTACGAGTAGTGACCTCGTAGCACCGACTTTAGCCACTGCCCTTGAACATTTACGGGTTCGTGTCTCCGCCGATCCAGTTCCTGACCAATCCTGTGAAGTAGACACCACCGACGTTTTCGCTGAGTTTTACGCCTGAGCTGAAACTTCCAACCATCCTTCATTGTCATGCAAATGTGCGTGAACCCGAGGAAGTTGAATGTCTCCGGCTTACCCAGCCCTCGTGCCGCTCGACGTTTTATCGCAAAGCGGCCGAACTCGATCAGCCGAGTCTTCTCAGGATGTAATCTCAGCCCAAACTTGGCGAGTCGCTTCGTCAGATCTTGCAGAAATTGAATCGCCTCTGAGTGGTATTGGAATCCGGCGACACTATCGTCCGCATAACGCACGATCAAGGTATCGCCAGATGCATGGCGCTTTCGCCAGGCTTGGACCCAAACGTCTTGAATGTAGTGGAGGTAAACGTTGGCGAGGAACGGCGAAGCCACCGAGCCTTGCGGGGTTCCCTCTACTGTGTCAAGTCGCGATCCTTGCTCCAACACACCAGCACTGAGCCATTTCTGTATCAGCCGGATGATTCTTCGATCACCGATTCGATGCTCCAGAAACTTGATCAGCCACGAATGACTGACCGTGTCAAAGAAGCGTTCGATGTCGGCGTCTAAAATCCACCAGATATTCCGTCCTTTGATACCGTACGCAAGCGCATCCAACGCGTCATGTTGACTGCGACGCGGCCGGAATCCATAGCTAAAGCCCAAGAACTCCGCCTCATAGACAGGCGTGAGAATCATGACAACTGCCGCTTGGACGATCTTGTCTTCCATCGCAGCAATTCCCAGCGGCCGTTGTTTGCCATCACTCTTCGGTATATACACCCGTCGCGATGGCAACGCTCGGTACGCTCCCGTATGGACGCGCCGGTGAAGATCCTGCAGATTAACCTCCAGGTCCTTCACATAGTCGTCCCACGTAATCGAGTCCACCCCCGCAGCAGCATCTTTCTTCAACGAAAGAAAACCGCCACGAAGGACGTCTACGCTCACGTGATGCAAGAGCGCTGTCAGCTTCTCCTTCTTGTTCCGTTTTACAGCTTCTCGTACGAGGCGCTGCGCATGTGACACGGCTGCCCGGCTCTGTGTCCGGACCGTGTTTTGCAGCACCCCGTTCCCCTTGGTCTCGCCCCTTCCCTCCACCGACTCCGTAGCAGATGATCCCGCCTTGTTCGCCGGCTTCATAGGTAATATGGGCAAGTCTGACTTCTCCGGCCCGTGCATCGTGGCCTAAGACACATCTGCCTTCGCCACGCGGCCCGCCACTCGGCTAGTGGGGGCGAGACGGAGATCTCTCGGTTCCCGTGCACAAGACGTGCACACATGCCGGGGTCTTCAGACGACGCGGAGTCGGCTGTCTCTCGCGGTGACGAGACAGCTCGTATTGCCTTCTGGCGATTGGCTAACATAAGCACTCCGAAGTAGAAGTCTTTCGCCGCTCAATAGCCCGGCCTATGCGTACCCCTGTCAACGCTTCGAGTGCGCCCTCACGGACGCCCCCGCATGACTCGGGGCCGGTGTGACTCGCTAGGCCTTCACCGTACGGGACTCTCACCCGCTGTCTTGCGCCGGTCTCCCGACGCACCCAATCTATCCCTTCGAGCAAGGCTGACAACTGCGCCGGTGTCAGTAACACCGCCCCATCCGGAGCGTGTGTCCAAACGAACTTTCCCCGATCTAACCGTTTGTAGAAAAGACATAGGCCGTCTGTATCGTGCCAAATAATCTTCACACGATCACTTCTACGTCCGCGAAAAATGAAAAGCTGGCCCGACAGGACGTCCGCCGACAATGCCGTTTGGACGAATGCGCTAAGGCCGTCCAGCCCACGCCTCATATCCGTGACGCCGGCGACCAACCAGATCCGTACCCCTGTGGGTATGCTCAACATGGTCGCACCAGATCGCGAATCAGCGCCCGCAACGTCTCGGAGCCGATGTCCCAGATCTTCACCCGCGGCCCGTTCGCCAGCTCGATCTCGATCCGCGGGGCGCTGGGGGACGGCTGGGTTGTCTCGGCGGAGCTGCCAGGCGCGCAAGCTTGCGGTAGCTCTGCGATTTGCACCGGCAATACGATGGCTGCTTTGGTCTGGACTCCAGAGCGACCCTCGAGCTGACCGCGCTGATATTGTCGCCGCCACGTAAACAGCTGGTTGGCGTTGACACCATGGCGACGGGCGATCACTGCGACCGAGGCTTCCGATTGCAGCGTCTCCCGAACGATCTGGAGCTTTTCCTGGATCGAGCGCCTCTTGCGGGTGCGTATCCCTGTCACGCCCGTCTGCGAACCTATAAACTGCTGTGCCGAAGTGTCCACTTGCTCTCCACGTGGACACTTACGTTGGTGCCCACTTATCCCGTAGTGGACACATCTTCCGTCACTGTTCTACGCCTGCCTATGCGGCCAGAATCACACGGTTACTGCTGTCCTAACTCGTCAACAGCAGTTGTTCCGCGTGGGCCTCGTCAGAGTACTCGAAGCTGAAGTGACTCCCGTCTGGGCGGTGCTCTTTCCGTGAAGAGCCCGACCTCCCGCTCATTCACCCACGCGACCCGCTCCGCCACATCACGCGCTCCGTTTACGCCGGCGGGGTGCTGCCGGTGATCGCGGTAGGGGTCCCGCCGGGCTTACGGCGCCCCGATGGATGCGATGGCGGTGCAGATCAAGGTGGTTGAGAAAATCACCATGACGATTGAGGCGCCCTTGGCGAAGGCCTGCGGATACTGGAAGTCAGTACCTCTCCCCAAAAGTGCGCCGAGTGCCAGCCACCCTGTACCTATCAACGGCAGTAGCGCCAGGAGCGCCATCAGGTACCACGTTACATTCGAGGAGTCGAACGGTATCACAATCAGAGCGAATATCGCGGCTTTCGGGTTCAGTAACGTCGTTACAAGCAGCTGGCACGGAAGAATGACTCTGTCCCGGCGCTCGAGCCTCGACCTCCACACTCTGACGGCCAGGTAGAACAAGTAGAGGCCAGCCGTGATACGCAACAAGGCCTGGATCGAGGAGGATTGATTCATCAACGGTGCCAGCATGAAGTGAATCAGGATGATGGCTGTGCTGTAGCCGCCGATCTCGCTCAGTAGCAGCGGCATTGAACGAGAGATACCGACAGTAGCTCCGGAAGTCGCCAGCAATGTATTGGTTGGACCCGGCGTCATGAGAATGGTAATCACCGCCAAAGCGAACATCATCGGGTTGTGCATTGACTTACCCAAAACTCGGGCGCATATGACTCACGCTTGCAGTATAGGACGCTCCTGATAGCGCACGCCATCGCGGGCGTGGACACCAGGCCGCTTAAACAACATCTCGGCATCAGGTAGCCCATCCAGACGTTGGAGTTTTCGATCACCGGGCCCTCTCGCGCGAGCTCGAGCGCCTGTTCGTGCTCGTGCTTACCTTCGGCTCGCGAGCCGGCCGGCTGGAGTTGAGAAAACATCTCGAACAGTTGGGGCAGGGATTGTGGCGCGAGCCCGATGTGTTGCTGACGCGCATGGGCGCAAGCTGATGAATTCAGCGGCGGTGGAAAAGAACATACAACATGCGCCCAGTTACGCGAAAGCGATTTAGCTGAAGCTGCTCGAGCTCCTGCGTGGTGAGGCCGAGCCTTGGCCGTGCGGCCAAGTTGAGACTTTGGGCCCCGTGAAGCAAATCCACTTTTATGACACTCATGTAACGGCCAATCGTTGACAGAGGCGCTTTTTATTGTCTATTCTGACACCGTTCCAGGGTGATCAGATCCAGTGAAGCGTCACCGGTGGATGTTCGATCCTTCGCCCTCAGGGCTGTATGGATATGGATAGCGAGGAGCGACAGGAGTTGCATGATGAGGGCGTAGTCGAAACGCCGGTATGTATCCCTCGTGGTGAGCACGAATTGCGTCTGCAAGACCCGATTCGTGAAGCCGTCGTCTCGGAATCCCACTTCCGGCTTGCGGCAACGTGCGTAAGGAAGCGTGTCGCGTTGCAAGTCATCGAGACTCTGCCGCTGGACATCGTGACGAGCTGACGTTCCGGTCTGAAGGAATTCAGACAGGCTGCACGAGTATGACACAACTTTGCCTGTTCGAGAGGGGTGTTGGTCAGCATGGTCAGCCCGGATCAGGGGAACTCTACAAGCGCGCAGCGCGGCTCGCTGAGCCTGCCACCCCTCGAGTCGCTCGAGGCGCTGCTCGCGGCGGTCAGGTTGGGGTCCTTCTCGGCGGCGGCGCGCGAGATGAACATCACGCATGGCGCCATCAGCCGGCGCATTTCAGGCCTCGAGAGTTGGCTGGGAGGCGTGATTTTCGTCCGGCATGGCCGCGGCGTGCGCCTGACAACATTGGGCCAGCATCTGGCGCGCAACGTCGAGGTGCTCTTGACCGAGCTCTCCGCGCTCGGCTCAGACCTCCGCGTGTCGCGCAGAGTAGCGGCGATGCGGGTGTGCGTTCCACCTTCCTTCGCCCGTCTGTGGTTGATGCAGCGGCTTGCGAAGTTGCAAGGCGATCCGGCCGACTTGTCCATTCGCATCATTCCCGAACATCGGCCCGCCGCAATCGGCTCGCGCGACGCCGATCTCGGTATCTGCTACGGGTCGGGAAACTGGCCGGGAGTCCACTTCCAGCTGTTGACACGCGAGCTTTTCTTCGCTGTTGCCGCACCCTCGGTCGCGCAATTGTGCGCTGGGGGCGATCCGCTGTCTGCGTTGTCGCTGCCTCTTCTGTATGACACGGTCAATCACTGGCGCAAGTGGTGCAAGCAGCTCGGCATTCCCTACAGGCCGCAGGGTGGCGAGAGCCGCTACGACGATCACGACCTGGTCCTGGCAGCGGCGGAAGCAGGACACGGTCCGGCGATGGCCCGGTGGCCGGTCGCGGCCCCCGCTCTTGCCAGCGGCCGGCTGGTTCGTCTTGCGGGGCCCACGCTCGAGAGCCGCAACGGTTACTTCGTCGTTACGCACACCGACGAGCAGCGCCCGCATGTTCTGCTGTTGGCGGACCGCCTGCTAGCGGAGGGCAAGCGGGACTCTGACATGCGGGAAGACGGTGTTGCGAGACCTCTGGGTCACCACGCCTGAGCTCCCGTGAGTACGGGTTGCGCACGCAGCGGGGCGAGTCTTGCCCGCTTCGCGCCGCGTGCAACGCGGATCGATCTGTGCGGCCAGGTCACATCTCGTGGTCGACCGATGACATATGTCAATCGGGGAGGACGGAATATATTCTGACCCGGGTACACGACCTATCGAGTTGGTGCACAGTCATGAGAAGAACGACCCGCGTAGTCATAGTGGGAGGAGGATCCTCCGGCTGGATGACTGCTGCCTACCTCCAGCAGCAATTGCGAAACGAGCTGCAGATTACGTTGATCGAAGCTTCGGACATCCCGATCATCGGTGTGGGAGAATCCACGAACGCGCTCATGACTTACTACGCCCTGGCCATCGGGCTCGATGAGAAGTCTTTCATGCGCGCGAGCAACGCTGCCTACAAGGTGGGCATCCGGTTCGCCAACTTCAACCGTCAGGGCGGCGTCTTTTATCATCCGTTCGGAGAGCCTGCCGGTGATGCGATGTTCAAGCCGCACGCCGAGCGGCTGTATATGCCGTTTCATCTCGCCGAGCGGGGTAATGAGTTCGCACGGAAATTTGGACACGCGTATCAGCTTGACGCCGGCCTGTTCGGCGAGTACCTGAAGATCCGCACACGCAACGGTGGGGTACGCCACGTCGTTGATCGCATAGAGCGCGTAGAATGCAATGAGGCGGGAGAAATTGCACGGCTCCACACCATGCGATCCGGGCCACTCGAAGCGGACCTTTACATCGACTGCTCAGGTTTTGGCGCGCTGCTGCTGGACAAGGCTCTGCGGGAACCGTTCATTTCGGCCAACCACCAACTCCTCAACGATCGCGCAATCGCCGCGCGTGTGCAGTACGTCGACAAGGATCGTGAGCTGCGCACGGTCACCAACTGCGTCGCGCTATCGGCGGGCTGGGTATGGGAGATCCCGCTATGGAGTCGTATTGGAACGGGCTACGTATACTCCAGCGCCTTTCTGAGCCAAGCCCAGGCCGAGGACGAATTCCGCGGGTATCTCGGGGAGCGACGGCTCAAGGACGTTAAGCTGAATCACATCCAGATACGGGCAGGCCGCCATGAGCGTGCCTGGGTGGGTAACTGCGTGGCGATAGGCATCTCTTACGGTTTTCTCGAGCCGCTCGAGTCGACGGGGCTCTCGCTGACGCAGTTGATGATCTTCGATCTGGCTGTCGCGCTCGCCGCGGATTGCAGCAGCGTGGCACGGAGCACATTCAATCGCAGGCAAGCGGAGCTGTTCGATACGACAAAGGACTTCATACTGGCGCACTATGTGCTCACCACTCGTGATGACACGCCGTACTGGCGCCACATCAAGTATGACTCTCAGATACCCGACACTCTCAGTGACATCCTGATGGAAGCGCGCGAAAAGTCCTGCGCATCACTCGAGCGGAAAGTGAACAAGTTCTACTCGGCACTCAACTGGAACGTGATCCTTTCGGGCATGGGTTGGTTCGACGGCACAGAGCCCGTCAAGGGGCCGGCAGCGCCTGCCGCCGCCCCGCTCCATACTCACTTTCTGAAGGAGCACATATACGATGGTGATTACGAGGAACCTCAGGGGGTTTTCCGCCCGAATATTGTAGGTGTGCCCAGCTGGGCTCCGACCTGGACGTAATGGGGTGCAGCTGCTGAAGGCCCCGAGCCATCAGCCGTTGATTCCTGCGGTGCTTTTCAGAAGACGGTTGCCGATGCCTCGAGGATGTTGCGCGCGACCTGTCTCATCCACGCGCTATCAGGATTGGGCGTGACCCCGACGCTTCAACCCACTACAACGGGATCATCCTGCTCAGAAGCCAAGCGTGCGCGCTGTAACTCGGCCGCTTTCGGCACGTGCCAGCGGGTTCCACTAAAGGCGATCGGTAGCTGCTGTTTCTTCACGAACACGTCCATGGCGATCGAGATGCGATAGCTACTACCGATGTAGGGGCGAACCTCGTGCCGGACATAGCTGGGAAACAGGAATAGCTTGCCCTCGACCGGCTTTGTCGTGATTTGCCAATCATCGTCCCAAGGACTTGGCGCTGCCGAGGCCTGACCGCCGTGACTTCTGTCGATGAACCCGGGACGGTAATAGATTGTATGACCTGCATCGTAAGGGATCGCATCATCGGGACCATAACCAGTCTTGACCTGGAAATGGGCGCTTACAAACGCGGGGTCGTGGTGATGAACGTGCAGCGACTCCCCGGCGCGCAGTATGTTCGCCCAACACGAGATGCCGGAAATGGCTAACTGAGGGTCATCAGGATCACCCACGAGCTTGATGAATTCGCGCACGCCGCGCAACACGTGGGCGCGGAATTCAGCGATCTCAGGATAATTCCAGTTGAGCACATTGTACTTGAGCCAATGTGTCGACAAGCCCGCTTCCAGTCCGGCCACGGGAGTGCTCTTGCTCCCACCACGCTGAGCCGCCTCTTCCTTCAGAATGATACGTTCCAGGCTCCGAACCAACGGATCCGCATTGTTCAAGCGTACCGTGATGGTGGGTGTGGACCACAGCGGACGAGCCGTGATCTGCGCTTCGTTGCTGATATTCATATCCATTGATTGGTTTTTCATCCTGTCTACACCTTCACGGTGGTAGTGATTCAACCTGTGGCGCGGCCGTGCCGAGAATTGATCTGCGGCAATCCGCGTGTTGTTTTGCGCGCGGCGAGTCTATGCCGTTCCGGATTGGGCTTGCAAGTGAGACCAAATGCTGGTGGCCGATACCTACAAAAAATTCAGAAAAGTTCATGTGCAGAAACTGAGTGTTTGATCGACTCGCAAGTTGCGATCTCAAGTCCCGGTGAGTGGGGCGATTACAACTTCAATGTTGACATGTCAGAAGTGAGTACTGCATCATGAATCGGCAAGGAGCGTTGCGACAAGGGACTGTGCGAATGTCAGGAATTTATTCACGCTGCTCACCCGCCACTCGAGTCACGCGCGGCTCGCGCGTGCAGCTTCTGAATACGCTGATTTTCTCATGTTGAAGTGATTTGTCAGGCGGAGCCTTGGCCGCCGCGCCGCTGCGGAATCGCCTACGGGTCCGCCGCTTCGGTGTGCACTCGTCTGTCGTTTGCGACGGGTGACGACAATTCAATGCCCGAGTGGATTCCACGCGAGTCACCGCAGGACGTTCAGAGGATTGTTGGGCGAGCGAAGGTGCCAGAGCAGGGAAAAAATCGAGCCTCTGACCGGCCGCAGGTACAGAGCGGCGGAGAGTCTGAAAGGATTTAGACATGATGAACGTGGATGCTGTCAGTTCCGAAAAGATAACCTCCCATGTCCGGGAGCCGATGGCCGCACACTCGCCGGATAGCGACAGGCTCAGTGAGCCACACGCACGACAGGTTCCGGCGCAGTGGAACGACACCGCCTGCGACTATCCAAAAGCCTGTATCCACGAGTTATTCGAGCAGTATGTGGACCGAGCGCCGCAGGCGACGGCATTGGTTTATCAGGGCGAGGAGCTCAGTTACCGTGCGCTGGACGAACAGGCCAACCAGTTGGCCCACTGTCTGCGTGAACGGGGTGTGGGGCCTGACACGCGGGTAGCAATATGCATGCCGAGCTGTATGGAGCGAATCACGGCGGTCCTGGCGACTTGGAAGGTCGGCGGCGCATACGTCCCACTGGATCCTGCGTATCCGCCCGAACGACTGTGCTATATGCTGAGCGACAGCGCTCCGACGGTGCTACTGACACACCGTGACGTGTCACACACGCTGCGGCAGTCGTTGCACGAGGCGCTCGTTCCACGGGCGACCGTGCTCGACCTTCAAGCCGCTGAAGTAACCTGGTCAGGGGCCCCCCGCACCAGGCTTTCCCGGACGGATATCGGTCTAGAGCCAGGCCACCTGGCCTACGTGATCTACACTTCTGGGTCGACCGGCAAACCTAACGGTGTGATGGTCGAACATCGTGGTGTGTGCAACCTGGTGACCGCGCAGAGGCGGGTGCTCGCTGTCGAGCCGGGTAGCCGCATTCTGCAATGTGCTTCGTTCAGCTTCGACGCCAGTGTCTTCGAGATGGTGATGGCCTTGTGTGGAGGCGCATCGCTGTATTTGCCGCCATCCGGCTCTATTGTCGTGGGGAAAGTCCTTCGCGACTTGCTGGTGGAGCATCGGATCACCCATGCGACGCTGACACCCTCCGTACTGACAGCATTGACCGACTCATCAAGTCTCGCGAGCGTGCAAACCCTGGTGGTCGCCGGCGAGGCCTGTACGTCCGCGTTGGTCGAGCGCTGGGCACCGGGACGCCTGTTCATCAACGCCTACGGTCCAACCGAGGCAACCGTATGGGCGACGTGGCACGAATTCCGTGCGCCGATAGACGGGCGCCCACCGATTGGACGGCCCATCACCAACACGCAGGTGCATGTGCTAGACGCAGAACGGCGTCCAGTGTCAGTAGGCATGTCGGGTGAGATCTACATCGGCGGCGCGGGCGTGGCACGGGGATATTTGAATCGCCCCGAGTTGACACGCGAGCGCTTCACTGACGACCCCTTCGCAGGCTCACCGGGCAGCCGCCTTTATAAGACGGGTGACATCGCGCGTTGGCGCCCGGACGGGACATTGGAGTATCTCGGCCGCAACGACGAGCAGGTGAAGATCCGCGGCCAGCGCGTCGAGCTGGGCGAGATCGAGGTGCAGCTCACGCGCCTGCCCGGCATTCGCGAGGCGGCGGTGATCGCCCGCCAGGACAACCCAGACGAGAAGCGGTTGGTCGCCTATATCGTCGGCACACCCGAGTCGACCCTGGATCCGCAGCGGCTCCGGCAGGCGCTGGCGCAGACTTTACCCGAGTACATGGTTCCCGTCGCTTATGTGACTCTGCCTGCGATGCCGACAACGCCGAATGGCAAGTTGGATCGTGGCGCGTTGCCCATGCCTGACAGCACATCCTTCGCACGGCGCGCGTACGAATCGCCGCGCGGCGCTGTCGAGATCGCTCTCGGACAGATCTGGCAGGAGCTCCTGCGGATCGAGCAGATCAGTCGACACGAGCATTTCTTCGAGCTCGGGGGACACTCGCTGTTGGCGATACAAGTCACGTCGCGTCTGCGGCAGCGGTTGGGTCTGGAGGTCTCGATCGCGAGCCTGTTCGATCACCCGGTGTTGAGTGAGTTTGCCGCGGTGGTGGAGCAGGCCTCCCGCAGCGTGGCCCCGGCATTGGTCGCCACGGCGCGCCCGCAGCAACTGCCTGTGTCCTTTGCCCAGCAGCGGCTGTGGTTCATGGCGCAGATGGGAGCCGAGGCCAGCCAGGCGTATCACCTGCCGGGCGGACTGCGCCTGCACGGCGAGTTGGATGAGCAGGCGCTGCAGGCCGCCCTGGACCGCATCGTGCAGCGTCACGAAGTCCTGCGGACCCACT
>Ga0105240_10003442_pt1 | contig 24565 bp, 17 predicted proteins | sample KBSC54metaG_FD_80426 | JGI IMG/M metagenome (GOLD analysis project Ga0105240, IMG submission 80426) | Corn rhizosphere microbial communities from Kellogg Biological Station, Michigan, USA - KBS C5-4 metaG | ecosystem: Host-associated > Plants > Roots > Rhizosphere > Soil | place: Michigan, USA...
TACGCTCCCGGATTCTTCCGCTCGCTGCTTCCATGCATCCCGGCCCACGTCCCGAACGCGCCCGTGCCTACGATCGGCGCACCATGCGGCGCCTCCATGCCAAACGACGCGTATGCAGAATGAGCCAGACTTGTCAGGCCCGTCAGCTGCTCTGCAGAAACAAACTCCGCCTCATCGCGCAGCTGCATCGCGCCAACCACCGTCGTCAGGTTTACATTCCCGCAGCGCTCGCCGGTCCCCAGCAGCGTCCCCTGCACCTGTACAGCTCCCGCCAGAATCGCCGCGCGCGTATTCGCCACGCCCAACCCGCGATCAGTATGTCCATGGAACCCAAACTTCCCGCCGGGATAATCTTTCCCCAACCGCCCGAAAACCGCCGCAACCTCCTCCGGACTCGCCCCGCCATTCGTATCGCAGATCACGATCCGGCTCACGCCTTGTTCCACGCACTGCCGCGTCAGCCTCTCCAAATACTCCTTGCTCCGCTTGTTGAACTCCGCATCGCACGCGATCCCCTTCTCGCGCCGCCCGCAACACGCATCCATCGCATGCTCGAAATCAACGAACACCTCGAGCCCATGCTCATGCAGAAAATCAACCGTTTCCTTCGCCATCAACAGCGCCTCGTCTGCTGTCGACTCGAGCGAATTCTCCACATCCAATAGCCGCGACTTCGCCACAATCACCGCAATCGGAACCCGCCGCTTCCTCTGCACAATGAACTGGAGATCCGGCCACTCCGCCACCTTCCCGCCCTTGCCCCGCGTCCGCCCAAACAGCGACAGCTTCATCGCGCCCGTATCCACGCGCTCCAGCGCCTGCGTCAGATCCACCACAAACTGATTCGCTCCCGCAAACCCGATCTCCGCAAAATGCACCCCAAACGCACCCATCCGCTGCAGCAGATGCACAGCGCTCGGCACAGAAATTTCAAGATTAGGCTGCTGCAGCCCGTCGCGAAGGCTGGTATCGAACAGCTCCACCTTCGGCGTCTTCACTTGTTCCATTGGCCTCTACCGCGATGAAGGCACGGAGCGGCATCCGCAGTGCTTCATTGGATTGGAATTCACTTCATAATACCGCGCCAACAACACCACCCGGATGCCCCATAGCCGGATCACCCACATTCGAAGAGATGTGGGATCAGACATGATCTTGGGTGCCCCATCCATTCGGCCCGGCTGATCTCAAATCTTGATGTGTGTCCCAAATCACCCTTAACAAACTCGGGAACCAAACCACCTCCACCCGCGTACAAAACTGCAACGGGCATCGCTCTTCATCTGCAACAAGGAGCGCAATCGCTCCACCTGGCTCGGAGGTGCTCCATGGCATCACGCAAAAGCAAAAAGATCTGGATCTGGCTCGGCTCCGTCGTATTGCTGGTCATCGTCGTCATCGGCGTGGCCGCCGCTCGCCTGGTGCGCGGCACCAACATCGACCCCAACCGCATCTCCAAAGTCCAGCGCGCCGATGTTGCCCGCTCCGTCGTGGCCACCGGCAAAATCCAGCCCATCACCAAAGTCGAAGTCAAAAGCAAAGCCTCCGGCATCGTCGAGAAGCTCTACGTCGACATCAACAACAAAGTCCACAAGGGCCAACCGCTCGCTCAACTCGACCAGCAGGAGATCCTCGCCCAGGTCGAAGCACAGCGTGCCCAGCTCTCCGCCGCCGAGGCCAACGTCGCTACATACGAAGCCAACATCGAGCAGGACAAGGTAAACGCCTCCGCACCCGACCTGCCCATGTACAAGACCAAGCTCGAGCGCAATCAGAAGATGGCCAAAGAAGGTATCGTGAGCAACCAGGCGCTCGACGACGCCAATCGCGACTACCTCGCCGCGCTCACTAAACGTGATTCATCCAAAGCGCAAATCGGCGTCGACACCGCCAAGCTCAAACAGGCCCGCGCACAGGTTGCGCAAAGCAAAGCCAGCCTTAAACAGCTTGAAGAACAGCTAAGCTACACCACCATCGTCGCTCCCATGGACGGCGTAATCCTCTCCCGCGACGTTGAAATGGGCGACGCCGTTAGCTCAATCCTCGTCCTCGGCTCCACCGCCACCCTCGTCATGACTGAAGGCGACGTGAACCAGGTCTACGTCCAGGGCAAAGTTGACGAGGCCGACATCGCACACGTCTACATGAACCAGCCCGCGCGCATCAAGGTCGAAAGCTTCCGCGACCGCGTCTTCAACGGCAAAGTCACTAAGATCGCACCTCTCGGTGTCGAGAAAGACAACGTCACCACCTTTGAAGTCCGCGTCAGCATCGACAACCCCGGCGGCGAGCTCAAAGCCAACATGACCGCCAACGCCGAAATCATGCTCGACGAGCACAAGGGCGTCCTGTCCGTTCCCGAGAACGCAGTCAGCTACGACGCGCAGAAGAACGCCTTCGTTCAGGTGCCCGATAAAGGCCAGAAAGAAGGCACACGCAAGGTTGCCGTCGTCGTCGGCCTTTCAAACGGCTCCCAAACTGAAATCGTCAAAGGCCTCAAAGAAGGCGAACAGGTAGTCCTTCAGCAGTGACAACGGAGGGAGCAGTGGCCTTCAGGCCACTGAAACCAGCAGCTGATGTACGTGGGCTTTAGCCCCGGAGCAAGCTGTGCCCCGTTCATCGCGCTTTTTGCGACGAGCGGGTTAACATCCACCACCCCTCATCCGTCATCCCTATAGCGACTCTGGAGACCCCGTGCGCAAACTCACCCTCATCCCGCTCCCGAACCGCTGTTCACCCCCGCACAAGACTGTCCGCAATCGGACAAACCTGCCCCTCCCCCAACTCCACTCCCGCACCGCTCAACCGAACAAATCAATGGCCTTGCTCATCAGCACATCTTTGGCACATCGCATGCTCCTTCTACGGATCGTAGAACTCGTTTAGCCCTCCCCCATCAACGTCGTATGTGAGCCGTTTGCTTAACCAGGTCAGAAACCAAATCAACGGGAACCGCAACCAGCACAAACCCGTACCTGACCGCAGACACTTTGAATCGAGGAACAGATGAAGCATTTTGCGTTAGCAGCAGCAGCCCTGGCCATCGCAGCCCTCCCCGCCTTCGCCAGCGAAGCCACTTTCGAGCGCAACCTCAACGTCAACGGCCATGTGGAACTCCAGGTCTCCACAGGCTCCGGCCACATCCACATCAAGCAAGGCTCCGGCGATCGCGTCCACATCTATGGCCGCGTCAAATCCAACTGGGGCAGCGGCGCCGACGCCAAGGTACAGGAGATCGCCAATAATCCCCCCATCGACCAGACCGGCAACATCATCCGCATCGGCCAGCGTCACGAGAACTACCACAACATCTCCATCGATTACGACATCGAAGCTCCCGCCAACTCCTTCCTCGAAGCCAACTCCGGCTCGGGTGACGTCAAGGATGACGGCGTCGGCGAAAACGCCAAGCTCAGCACCGGTTCCGGCAGCATCTATGCCACCGGTCTCCAGAACGGCTTCACCGCGAACACCGGCTCCGGCGACATCCACGCAGAGCAGGCCAGCGGCCAGGGCGATGTGAAGGTTCAGACCGGTTCCGGCAGCGTCGAGCTCAAGAACGTAAAGGGCGGCCTCCGCGCCGGCACCGGCTCCGGAGACATCAAGGTGTGGGGATCACCCACCTCTGACTGGAAACTAGAAACCGGCTCCGGCTCCATCGAGTTCACGCCCGGCAACACCGGCTTCAATCTCGACGCATCCACCGGCTCTGGCTCCGTTCACAGCGATCCAGAAATGACCGTGCAAGGCTCCTTCGACCGCCATCACACCATGGGCAAAGTCCATGGCGGCGGTCCCACAGTCCGCATGCAAACCGGCTCCGGCGACATCCGCATCCACTGATCCGCGAATGTTCCGAAACCACTTTAGCCCCGGAACAAGTGCTATTCCCCGTTCATCGCAGTTCCATCGCGATGAGCGGGTTACCTCAACAAATGCGTCAGGGCACGACTTTAGTCGTGCCGCAAGATCACTGCAATTGACCTGGGGCTTTAGCCCCCGAAAGAAACGCTGTGCCCCGTTCATCGCGGTTTTTCGCGATGAACGGGTTACCCCAAAACCTCGCAGCAGGGTCTAGGTGGCTATACCTTCTGCGAAGAATCGCAAAGTTCGTTCCTCAGGCGAGGTCTCACATCAATCTTCAATCCTGGGAAGACCTCGCCTGTCTTTTTTCCCTCCCCCGCTACCGTTAGGCCTCACCCTGACCCGCTGCCTTGGCATCGCCGCAACGCAGCGCCTTTCGTGTCACAAAGCTGATCATTACGTCCGTTCCCTCCAATACGTCGACGCAAAGAATCTTTTCCTCGCATCCGGTGTCTATGTAACCAGGAACCTGCCGATGCTCTGGTACGAAGCCCATCCCGAAGAAGAACAGCTCGCGCGCAGCCTCCAGCGGATGTGGTCTGACGCCAACCGCGATCGCAACGTCCTGCGTGCGCTGATGTGCTGGCTCGGCCTCCACCTCTGGCTTCAGCCCGACTACACTGCTTTCACCCGCCGCAACTCCATCCGCTTCTGCCCAGCCTGCTCCAGCGTCCAAATCAACGGTCGCATCTACCGCTGAAGAAAGAACCTCACACCGCTCGCTTCCCAACGAGGAAGACTCTGTCATTCTGAGCGCACGGGGCCTCAAGCGTTTTTTCGAGCTCGGGGGTGGTAAGCGAAGAATCTGCTTCTCCCCCTCTCCGGCATCCTTCCGAAAAGCGCACCAGTACACTAACCTCATGATCCGCGTCCTCCGCCCCGTCCCCGTCGATCGCCTCAAACTCCTCGTCTTCGACCTCGACGGCACCCTCATCGACTCCGCGCAGGACCTCTGCAACTCCGTCAACGCTACCCTCGAACACTTCCACCGCACGCACCTCTCCGACGAAATCATCGCAACCTACATCGGCAACGGAGCCCTCACGCTCGTCCGCCGCGCCTTCGCCGCCGATGACGGCGTCGAGCCCTCTGAAGAACTCGTCGATAAAGCCTTCAAATACTTTCTCGACTACTACCGCGAGCACAAACTCGACTACACCTACGCTTACGAAGGCGTCCTCGAAGCCCTCGACGCTCTCCACAAAGTCCACGACCAGCTCGACTCACCGGAGCGAACGAACCTCCCCCGTAAAATGGCCGTCCTAACCAACAAACCCGTCCGCCCCGCCCAGGCCATCTGCGAAGCTCTCGGCCTCGCCCCCTACTTCCTCAACATCTATGGTGGCAACAGCTTCGCCACCAAAAAGCCCGACCCCGAAGGCCTCCTCGCCCTGATGAAAGAAGCCGATGCCAAACCCGAAGAAACCGTCATGATCGGTGACAGCCAGGTCGACGTTCAAACCGCCCGTAACGCCGGCGCGTGGTCCATCGGCTGCACCTTCGGCCTCGCCCCCGGGAGCCTCGAACTCATCCCCCCCGACATCCTCGTCGACTCCCCCGTAGACTGGACAGCCGCCCTCGCTCCTGCGAAAATCGATTTATAACTGAGGCTTTGTTAAAGGACTGTTGAGTCGTCTTACGCGACGCAGCACAGCGCTCCGCACCATCGCAGTCCTACGATTCTTAGTCGCAAGCAGCAAGTTCCTTCTCCGAAAATCCGGAGAAACTGAAGTCAATTCTGCTGGAGACTTTTCATGTTGCGCTTTCCCGCCTTGGCTGTCGCACTGCTGTCCTGTGCTGCCATCCTCTCGGCCGCTACCACCGACTCCAACTCCAAATCGCAGCCCGCCACCACGGTCCAGGGTGTTGTCGCTGACCCCACCGGCGCCATCGTTCCAAACGCCCAGGTAAGCCTTGTCGACACAGACGGATCCGTCGCAGGCACTACCACATCCGACGGCGTCGGCAACTTCCAGATGGCCGCGCCGCACGCCGGCAGCTTCACCCTCGTCATCTCCGAACCAGGTTTCGAAACGGTCCACTTCCCGGTAACCGTCAAGCCAAATGTCGTCCTCGCTGCGCCCGCCTCGCACGTTCTCGCCGCGCCGCTCCATATCACGCTGCCCATCGCAGCCGTGGCCACAAACATCCGCGTCAACGGCGACACCAACGAAGACCTCACGGCCTCGGAAGAAAATCACGACTCCGCAGTTCTTACTTCCAACGAACTCAAAGAGCTCCCCATCTTCGACAACGACTACATCGGAGCCATGAGCGCCTTCCTCGATGACAGTGCATCCGGCACCGGCGGCTCCGGCCTCATGGTCGACGGCGTCGAAGCCAATCGCTCCCCCGTCTCCGCCTCCGCCGTACAGGAAGTCCGCATCAATCAGGATCCCTACTCCGCGCGCTACTACTGGCCCGGCCGCGGACAAATGGAAGTCATCACCAAATCCGCCGCCGACAAATACCACGGCCAGTTCAATTTTTCCTTCCGCGATAACGCTCTGAACGCACAGAACGCCCTCGCGCCCTCCAAGCCCTACGAGCAGCGCCGCATCTTCGAAGGTCACGCCACCGGCCCTGTCCTCTCCTCAAAACGCAGCAGCTTCCTCGCCAGCTTTAATCGAGCTGAAGAAGACCTGAACTCCGTAGTCAACGCCGTCGTCGTTCCCACGCCCGGCAATCCCAGCGGACTCCTCCAGGCCAACGTCCCTACTCCCAACCGCGACACCGAATTCAGCGCGCGTCTCGCTCACCAGTTCGGCGACAAGCACTCCGCCTACGCGCAATACAGCTACGAGAACTGGACTGGAAAGAACCAGGGCGTCGGCGGCCAGACCCTCGCCAGCGCCGCGTACAACGGCCTCTGGCACGAAGACGACACCGTCGTCCACATCGACTCAACCCTCTCGCCCATCCTCCTCAACCAGTTCTCCGTTGTTGGAGAGCACACCATGAACCGCCACACCAACGTCGTCGAAGCGCCCCGCGTCTACGTCTCCGGCGACTTCAGCGGCGGCTCCGCGCAAAGCGACTATCTCAGCACCGAATACAACTTCCGCATCAACGACATGGTCACGTGGACCCGCGGCCGCCACAACCTCAAGTTTGGCGTTGGAGCGCCTCACATCAGCCGTCGCGCCTACGACGACAACACCAACGCCCTCGGCTCCTACACCTTCGGCCCCACGCTCAACACCGACGGCTCCGTTGCTGCCAGCGCTCTGGACAACTACACCAACAACCGCCCCTCCGCATTCTCGCAAAACACCGGCGACACACACTTCATCTATCACCAGCAGGAGATGGGCGCCTTCATCCAGGACCAGTGGAAGATCACTGACCGCTTCTCCATCACGCCCGGCATTCGCTACGACTGGCAAAACTTCCTCGCTCAGAAGCGCCTCGGCTTCGCCCCCCGCGTCTCCTTCGCCTACGTAATCGATGAGGACTCAAAGACCGTCCTTCGCGGAGGCGGCGGCATCTACTACGACCGCTTCGGCTCAGGCCCCATCCTCGACCTCGTTCGCTACGAGAACGCCCGCCGTCGCGCCATCAACATCTCGCTCGACCCCGCCGATGAGCCCGCCACAGGTTGCGTTCCGGTCAGCGACTGCACAGCCGTAACTGAGCAGCCCGCGAATCTCGCGCAGCTCTCGCCCAACGCCGCAATTCCCTACCAGATGCAGTACGGCCTCTCCGTCGAACGCCAGATCGGCGAAAAAGCCACCGCCGTCATCAGCGCCTACTCCGCCCGGGGCATTCACGAGTTCCGCTCGGTCGATGTCAACGCCCCCACACCCGAGTCCGGCTACACCGAGCGCCCTGATCCCAACTACGGCATCGTTCGCCAGATGCAGCCCGAAGGCTTCTTCCAGGGCAGCGGCCTCGACGTCTCCTTCCGCGGACGCGTCAACAAATACTTCACTGGCTTCGGCCGATACACCTTCTCCCACTACGACTCGAACACCAATGGCATTGGCTGGTTTCCACAGAACCAGTACGCTCCCAACGATGAGTGGGGCCGCTCCAACTGGGATCGCCGCCAACGCGTCAGCATGTACGCCATGGTGAATCCCAAGAGCATTTACAACATCGCTGCCGGCGTCTTCGCCAACACCGGCCGTCCCTACACCATCACCACCGGCACCGACGCTTACGGCGATAGCTTCTTCAACACGCGTCCCGACGGCGTATCCCGCAACTCCGAAACCATGCCCTCCTACGTCGACCTCGATCTCCGCTGGGGACACGACTTCCCCATCACCACAAATCACGACGAAGAGGCCCCGCGCGTCGGCTTCTCCGCCGGAGCCTTCAACCTCCTCAATCATCAGAACCCCTACAGCGTCGACACCGTAGAAACTTCACCCACCTTCGGCGACGTCACCTCCGTCGGTCCCCCGCGCCGCCTCCAGCTAGGTATGCGCCTCGAGTTCTGAAAGCGCTTGGATAATCACAACGTGTCATCCGGAGCGGAGTGGAGGGATCCGTGGTTGCTTTTAAAGCAGATCACTGAACCTTCGACCACGGTGATCGCCACCATCTAAGTAACGACTGTCATCCTGAGCGGAGGTCGTCCCCCTAGGACGACCGGAGTCTGATGACCCGCAGTTCCTCCGGAATTTTTGAAATCGTTCGGATAATGGGAAACGAATCTTGGGATTGCCGAGTGGTCTCCCCTTTTGGAAACCCGCGAAACGACGGACTTCGAAACTCAACCGACCACCAGATGTCGACTGCAAACCAGGCACTCCGCAATATGCTCCGCATAAGCACGCCGCGCATTGATATGCGCCCCATCCGCCTTACGCGCAGCCTGCGAGATCTCCTTCAGCTTCACCGGCCCCAGGGGCATAATCTCCACAGACTGCCTGTCCGATTCCGCAAGCCCCCATTCCTTCAGCACCTTCATAAAAGAGTTGTATAGACGCAATCCTTCCTTGCAATGTTTTCTCACATTGGCTCCTGAATCTGCCAAAGCCAAATGGGGGAGGGGGAGGAGCTTTGAATGGCCTCGGCGGTTGAGTTAAGTTAATGTACGTTTCTATAACTTGCTTTTATTCAACAACCATTTTCCAATCGGCTGCTGTCTTTACTTTGATGCACCGATGTCCCGGTAGGACGTCCGGACCACACCTTCAGCCCGCATCCTCCTCGCCACCCCGACATTAGCCAAGTTTCCGGGCAACCGAGAGGACAAGCTCCATCAGCATGTCCTCTCGGCATCCTGTTTCTACCGCTGCGCCGAAGGCGTCACGTTCGCCCTCTCGCGACCCCACTGCAGCTTCAATCCAACACGCACGCTCGCCGGCAAGCTCACAAACCCAATCGGCGCGATATGCCGATTGTTGGTCAGGTTCTCCGCCTGCACATACGCGCTCACCCAGTCGCGCACTCGCACGCTGCCCCCCACGTCCACTTTCGCGTAGCCATGATCCAGATTCCGATTCGGCAGCAGCAAACTATTCCCGCCGTTCTGATCCTCCCCGCCCAGAAACGTGGAGTCATCCGCCCTACTCGTAAATGCCGAATTGAACAGCGCCGTCACCCGGCTCCGCGAGTAACTCGCCGAGAAGAACCCTGTGTGCGGAGGCCGCCTGAACGGCCGCGCTCCCACCAGCGGAGAATACGTCCCGATCGGAATCCCGTTGTAAGTCGGCACCGGCCCCAGCAGATTCACATCATCGTTCGTAAATGACCGCTGGATCACAGCATCCAGGTACGTGTATCCCCCGCGAAGAAACAGGTACCTCCCAATCCCACTCTCCAATGTCGTTTCAACGCCCATCGCGCGAAACGCTTCGGTGTTCAGCGTCAGCTCGTAAGCCCCGTCGGTCTGCAACTGCTGTTCAAGCGCAGTCTGCTGCTGTTGCGACAGATTCGGCAGCAGCGCCGGAATCAGATCCGACCCAACATATTCAATCTGCCGCCCAAACTCGTTATGAAAAAAGCTCGCCTTGAAAATCAAATGTTCACTCGCCAGCGACTGCTCGAACCCACCCTCATACGTTCGCGCTGTCGGCGCCTGAATCGGCGAGATATGCATCTGCGCGATCGTGTCCTGCCCCCCATACGTCTGCAGAAAATTGTAGAGCGAGTAGAACTGATCCGTCAGCGAAGGCTCCCGCACCGCATCGCCAAAGTTGAACAGGATCCGTGTCCCGCTGAAAATTCCCCTGCGTGGCTTCAGTGCATAAAACGAAACGCCCGCTCGTGGAGTCGTCTGCACACCGAACAGCGAATAGTGCTCGAGATCTCCACCGAGCGTGTAGAACAACCGGTTCTTGAAATCCCCATGCACCGCTGCGCGATAGTCGTAGTTCGTCCGCTCTACCGGAGGATAAAAAGAACTCCCCGGCTCCGACCCTCGCTCGTTCTCATACTGGAAACCGATCTGCGCCATCAGGTGCGGAGTCACCGCGTAGTTCCCCTGGTAAACCAGTGCATCGCGGTTCGACACCAGCTGATATCCCTGCGGATAGAACCCCGGAAAATCCAGAACCGCCTGCCCCGTCGCCGAATATCCATTCGCTCCGGTAATCGTCACCACATTGCCGAAGTACGCCTGATCTCCGAACATGTCCGACGTCTGCAGGGTTCCGCTCGGCTCCCACAGGTGGAACTGCTCCCGCTTCCGCGTCGCGCCGTACCGCACCATGTTGTGAAAGTCCGGCGTCGTCTGGTTGTCGATCGACCCGCTGATATAGAGATCCTGATCCTTCTCCGTCGCGTTATCCGCAACCTGGTGGAACTCCCATGTCCCCGGCACGCCCGTTCCATCCACGCCGTAAACCAGCGTCCCACGCAGTTGCGTCGACCCTGTCAGCGCCACCCCAACATTCCCCGCAACCGTTCCCACGTGATATTGATCGTGCGGCAAATCGTTGTCCGTCTGCAGCCAGCTGTACGCTCCAAGATAATCCAGTTTCCCGAACGTCCCCGCCGCCGTCAAATCCTCGTGCGAAGTCTGAAAATTCCCCCAGTCTCCGTGAAAAATCAGCGACGGGAAACTCGTCGTGCCATGCTGCGTTGCGACGCTCACCACTCCACTTTCCGCATCCGCGCCATACAGGCTCGAGTTCGGTCCGCGATAAACCTCGCTCCGCTCCATCGCTGTCGTCGCCAGCGGCCCGAAATCAAACCGCCCTCCCAGGTCGCCGGCATTCACGCCATTCACCTGTACCAGATTCGAATCCGAATCGCCTCCACGCACAAACAGCGAAGTCTGGCTCCCCCTCTGCCCCGCCTGCACCACCGCAGTCCCCGGCATCTGCCGCAGGGCGCTCGCCAGGTCCGTGCTCAGCTCCAGTTCCTGCGGCCCGATCACGCTCGTAGCCGCCCCGGTCTGCCGCTGCGGCGTCGGAGTCCCCGTCGCCGTCACCACCACCGACTCGTGCACCCACTCCGGCTCCAGCACGAGATTCCGTTCGATATTGTCCAGCTGTCCCGCGTAAAACCCCGGCGTCTCCATCTGCCTGAACTTCGTCGCCGAAACCAACAGGTAGAACCGCCCGCGCTGCCCCGTCAGAATCTGGAAGCTCCCGTCCGCCCCCGACACCGCCGATCCGACGACCGACCCATTTAGAATCAGCTGCACCGCCGCGCCGGTCACCCGCGCACCCGAAGCGTCCGTAACCACACCGCGAACAGAAGCGGCTTCGGCAAACGCCGCGCTAGTCAAAATCAAAATTGACGCAAAGAACCGCTGACGACCGCGGCCTGAAATGACACGCTCGAATCTCTCCAGAAAACGAAATAGCATAGAAGTCTCCCGTTCCCCTCGGAACATGAAGCTGGTTAAGCATCGAGGACCGGTCTCCTGACTCGCGCCTTCACCTCAGCTTTCACCTTCCCGGAGCATTACTCCAGTGGTCGAGCGATATCGCTCCAGCCAGGTCTCCCGTCTCCATCCAGCAGAAACAGGCAGCGCTCACAGTTGCGGGGCAGTGGCGGACTTTCACCGCCTTCCCGAGCATCCTGATGATTGCGGTTGTAACCTCACCAGCCAGAATCGACCAGCAAGATTGTCATGAATTGAATTTCGATGACATCCACATTTATAAAAGCCGACACCAGCTAAGTCAAAACGCCCCTTCTCAGAAAACGCACCGCACGAAAACAAATTCGCACGAGAACAAAACGCTCGCCTTGCGTAAAAGGAGTGTCATTTCGACCGACCTAAGGGAGCGGAGAAACCCGCAATTGCCTTTAAATCAGTTCCCTCTCAAACTCGTCCCCGGTTCAGAAGAAGTCGGCATCTCCGCCGTAAAAAGCCCACCATTGCCACCCATCCCCTCTCCAGCTACACTCCTCCTCATGAAATTGCAGCTTCCCCGCACGCTAGCTTTCTCAGCTCTCCTCGCGCTCCCGCTCACAATCCTCGCAACCGCCGCTCACGCGCAGGACTGGGCCAAAGCCCGCCTCGAATCCTCCCCGCGCCACCGCGAATACGTTCCCCTCAAAGTCGAAAACCGCACCGTGCAAGCTCTCGTCGTCTACCCCGAGACCAAGAGCAAAGCTTCAGTCGTAGTCATGATCCACGAGATCTTCGGCCTCAGCGACTGGGCAAAGCAAATGGCTGACGAACTCGCCGCACAAGGCTACATCGTTATCGCGCCCGACATGCTCAGCGGACACGGCGCCAACGGTGGCGGCTCCGACTCCCTCGCCGGTCAGGACGAGCGCGTCAAAGCCGTCTCAGCCCTCGACCCCGCCGAAGTTCTCGCCGATCTCGACGCCGCCGCCGACTACGGCAAAAAGCTTCCCGCCGCCAACGGCCAAATCGCCGTCGCCGGCTTCTGCTGGGGCGGCTCGAAGTCCTTCGCGTTCGCCGCCCACCGCAAAGACCTGAGCGCCGCCTTCGTCTTCTATGGCACGGGTCCCGCAGACGTCTCCACCATCACCGCTCCCGTATACGGCTTCTACGCCGGCGAAGATGCGCGCGTCGGCGCCAGCGTCCCCGCGACAAAAGAAGCAATGAAAGCTGCCGGCAAAACCTACGACCCCGTCACCTACGACGGCGCAGGCCATGGCTTCATGCGCGCCGGCGAAGACCCAGGCAACACCAACCCCGCCAACAAAACCGCCCGCGAACAAGCCCTGACCCGCCTTCTCAAACTTCTCAAAGAGATGAAGCCCGCCAGATCCGCACCCGGCCCCGCCACAGGCCACCTCTCCCTGCCAACGCTTGCCCAGAAATCCTGCCACAACCCCAAAGAAAATCCGGCGCTATAACTCGCGCCGGATTTCCTAATCCCTGTTCCCTAATCCCTGCCTCTAGAACCTCATCGGCGGAATTCCCTTCAACAGGAACAGATACCGATCCCGCGTCTGATCCGGCCCCGCCGTAATCGGGCTGTTCAGGTGAACGATCGAATTGTCCGTCGTGTCATACTTCGGCCAGTTCGGCACGCCTTCCCCGTTCGGATCGCCCTTCTTCGCGAAGTTCGTCCAGTACGTCATCATCGCCTCACTCAGCTTCCGATCCTCGTCACGAACCGTCTCGCCTGGCCGAGTATCCAGCGTTCCGAAGACATATTCGATATCGTCCGAATGGAAAGCAAACGTCCCCGGATGATATTTGCTCGGCAGCGCCGCCAGTTCGAAGTGATACCGGTACACCGGCACATCTCCGCCCGTCTTGCGATGCGCCTCGAGCCACTTCCACGTCCCGAACGCGATGAACTGATCGCTCCCGAAATCAATCGCCGACCGCAGCGCCTGCTCATCCGTATCGCCCGGATACAGCTTCAAAAACTCCTCCGCACGATCTCCAAACTGCTTCGTCGCAAATTCCTTCCACTGCGGTGCCTTCATCCCGCGCATCGCGTAGAAACTGCCTTCATCCGCATTCCATCCCGCCATCAGCGGAACACGCGCCTGCTTGCCAACCGCAAACGTCTCCGAAACCGGCTCGCTCAGAAACTTGCCATCGATCACCGGCGCAAAGCCTGTGGTCCCCTTCTTCTTCGCCGCCTCTAGAATCTGGTCCGTCGTCATCGCCCGCAGCGCCGCAATATCCTTCGCGCCCGCAGTGGTCATCCACTTCCCATCAACCTCGGCACGCTCCTTCACGCTCTCGCCGCCCAGATTCAGCGCACTCGGGAACGCCGCACCGCTCTCGCCGATCGCTTTCGCAAACAGCCCTTGCGCCGTCGGCGAAGCCATCAGCGTGCTCACCGCAAACGAGCCCGCGCTCTCACCGAAGATCGTTACATTCGCCGGATCACCACCGAATCGGCCGATATTCTTCTTCACCCATTGGAGCCCCGCGACCATGTCCTCGAGCCCGTAGTTCCCAGCCGAACCGTTGTTCTCCTTCGCCAGTTCATCCGTTACCAGGAACCCGAACACGCCGAGCCGGTAATTGATCGTCACCAGCACAACGCCCTTCAGCGGAAGGAAGTCGCCGTTGTGCCGCGGCTCATTGCTGCCGCCGCCCGAGTAGCCACCGCCATGAATCCAATACATCACCGGCAGCTTCGCATTCTTCTTCGCATCCGCGGGCGTATACACATTCAGAAAAAGGCAATCCTCGCTCGGACCCGAATCCTGAAACACCATGTCATCAAACACGCGTCCCTGCGCGCAGTGCGCCCCAAACTTCGTCGCATCGCGGTCGCCCTTCCACTTCGCCGCAGGCTGCGGAGCCTTCCAGCGCAAATCGCCCACCGGAGGCGCAGCATAAGGCAGCCCCAGAAACGCGCGCACTTTACCGTTGTTGATCGTCTTCCCGACGACCTTTCCCTGCTCTGTCTTCACCTTCAATGAATCAGCATGCGAACCAGCTGAGAATCCCATCATCAGCCCCGCCGCCGCCAAGGCACACAATGCCTGCGTACGAAAAAACATTTGAAATTCCTCCGCGAGATACCTTATCAGGACGGACGAGGATGCGCAGGAGTTTCAAGCAGATGCCGGACATAAGAGGTGCCGAGCATCAGGGCCGATTATGATTCCGACAATGACTCGACTGCGAAAACTAAGGAAGCTGGCGGTAGCCGTCTTAGTCGCGCTGCTAATTCCCATTCCCTACCTCGCGTCACCGCAATGGACCATAGTCGTCTCAGATGAAGCAGGTCATCCACTTCGAGGCATGCCCCTTCGTTTGAGCTACGAAAACTACTCCGTCGAAGAGACCCATCATGAGATAGACCTTTCCACAGACTCAGTCGGACGGGTTACTTTTCCGGCGCAAAGGCGCAGTGCAACGCTGCTTACCCGCTTCTATTACACCGCTCGATCTGCGATGGCTATGGCTCACGCCAGTTTCGGGCCAGTCGCATACGTCACGTTTTTTGGAGAGGGGCTTGAAGGTTCCGTCAATGCTCCCGACGGAACTGTTTACTTCTGGAATGGAAAACCGGCTCGAGTTTTTTCTACCGTAGTCGCCAGACCACGAGATCAGTAAAGTCCTCTAGATGATCTCCGCCGCCAGCAAATCCTTCATCTCCTCGCGTCTCCGAATCAGCCGGTGCTTCTTCCCCTCCACCAGCACCTCCGCCGGCCGCATCCGCGAGTTGTAATTCGAACTCTGCGCCATCCCGTAAGCCCCCGCATCCAGCAGCGCCAGCAGATCGCCCGCCTCAACCGGCTTCATCTCCCGATCCCGTGCAAAGAAATCCCCCGTCTCGCACACCGGCCCCACCACATCCACAGCGCGCGCTCTTCCCGCCCGCGGCTTCACCGGAACAATCTCGTGATACGCCTGATACAGCGCCGGCCGAATCAGATCGTTCATCGCCGCATCGGTAATCACAAAAGTCTTCTTGCCGTTCTTCTTCACATTCAGAACACGCGTAACCAGCGCTCCCGCCTGCGCCACGATAAACCGTCCTGGCTCAATCAGGAGCCTGCCCTCAAAACCCGCAAGCGCCTTCTCGATCGCCGCCGCATATTCCGCTACCTTCGCCGCAGGATCCGCGCCATCACCACCGTGATAGTCGATCCCCAGTCCGCCGCCCGCATCAATCGCCTTCATAGCCACGCCCTCGCGCTTCAACTGCGCCGCCAGCTTACTCACGCGCCCAATCGCCGCGCCAAACGGATCCGCAGACCGAATCTGCGATCCAATATGCACGCTGATCCCATGCGGCTCCAGCCACTTGTTTTTCGCCGCCGCGCGATAGATCGCCGCCGCCTGCCGAATATCAATCCCGAACTTGTGCTCTCGCAGTCCAGTCGAAATATACGGGTGCGTATCCGCAAACACATCCGGATTCACCCGCAGAGCAAACCGCGCCTTCACTCCGCGCTTCTTCGCTCGCGCCGCCAGCAAAGACAGCTCCGCCTCGCTCTCCACGTTGAACTCAAGAATCTTCGCGTCGAGCGCAGCATCGATCTCCTCAGCCGTCTTCCCCACGCCCGAGAACACCACGCGCCCCGCAGCCTCTGGAGTCGCCGCAATCAGCCGCGCCAATTCCCCGCCCGACACGATGTCAAACCCCGCACCTTGGTCGGCTAGTAGTTTCAAAATCGCCAGTGACGAGTTCGCCTTCACCGCATAGCAGACCAGGTGCTCCCGCCCGGCAAATGCGTTATGAAAAAGGCGCAGCCGCTCCAAAATCTGCGTGGCCGAGTAAACATACACTGGCGTGCCATATTGCTTCGCCAGCGCATCAAGCGAAAGGCTGTCGCAATGGAGCGTTCCGCGTGCGCCAGCCACTCGAAACGGACGAGATGAGTTGTTCAGATCAGATTTCAATCGAGGTTACCCGGAAATAGAGTGATACTCCGAGCCTATCGCATCCGCTCCATCCGATTCTGAGCAGCGTAGGAACCTTCACACCGACACTGAAACACAGACTGTCATCTTGAGCGGAGCGAAGCGGAGTCGAAAGACCCGCAGTTGAGTTTCTCAACTCAAGCAAGAAGCCTTCCAACCGCCTTTGTGAGAAGGACACGGCTTCAGCGAGCCCAGAACATCGCAAATGATCCTCGGCTTCAAAAGCCTGGCGGCGCTGTGCCCCATTCATCGCAAAGCGATGAGTGGGAGTAAATCTCGAGCTCCCGATCTTCCCCCGTCAACCCAAATCAGAAGAATCAACAGCGACTGTGCCCCATTCATCGCAAAGCGATGAAAAGGGATACAACACCAACCCCGGTCAGGCCCGCAAATCCCACGCGAAGATCAGTACTCGAACTGCGCCAGCCAGGGCCGCATAATCCCCGCAACCGTCTCCGGCTGCTCATACGCCGCGAAGTGCCCCGCATCCTGCAGCAGATGAAACTCACACCCTCCCGGAGCAGCCTCAAACGCCCGCATCTCCGCTTCAGTAATCCCCGGATCCTCGCCTCCGCAGATCGCCAGCACCGGCGCATCGATCTCCGCAATCTCCGGAACAGAATCCGGCCTCGTCGCCAGCCCTGCCTGCACCGCAATCACAGCCTCCGGCGTCAGCGTCATCCGCGCGCGCAACTCGCCGACCACTTCCGGCCTTCTCGCACGCGCACTCGCACCGATCAACGTTTGCGCATTTCCGTCGAACACTCCCGCCGTGCCCTCTCGCCGCACGCGATTGATCGTCTCCACGCGCTTCACGAGATTCGCCTCGGCATCGGCCTGAGCCTTCGAGCACACAAATACCAGCCCCCTCATCCGCATCGGCGCCCTGCGCCACAGGTCCAGCATCACGTACCCGCCGATCGAGCAGCCCGCAAACACCGCCTCTTCGATCTCCAACTCATCCACCAACGCCAGCACGTCCGACGCAAGCTGTCCAATGCTCAGCACCGGAGCATCCGAAACGCGCGTGAATCCGCCTACAGGCAGATCCTCCCCCAACTCAGATGCTCCGTGTGCGCGAAAGTCGGGAAGAATGGATCGGAATTCGCCAATGCCTTTAAGAGAAGGGAGCCAGTAGGTGTGGTCGAGAGGAGTCGGATGAAGAAAGATGATCGGCACGCCTGATCCCGTTTCTTCATAGCTCAGGCGTGCACCCTGTGATTCGTAGGTCTTGCTCATACCCTTGGAGGATACCCGCCGGACGCGTTAGGCGGATAAGGACCCTGAGGATAACTCCCCGGCGGCGGATAGCTGCCCGGCATAACCACCAGCTCTTCCGGAATACCGATCCATCCCGCCAGATACGCCACGCCAACCAGCCCGCTGGTCAGGAAGAACCCGACTACCGTGAGGATGCGGATTGTCGTCACGTTCCAGCCATTCGCCTGCGCTACACCGATGCACACTCCTGCAATCTGCCTCCCGGCGAGTGGACGAACAAGCGGCCGTCCTGGAGCCGGCGGAACTGCAGTCACCACATTCCCGCAATTCGAGCAAAACCGCGCGCTCGGCGGCAACCCGGTCCCACAGCGTTGACAGAAAAAGGCCATTTTGGCGAACCTCCGTTTTCACCATATCACTACGCAAATAACGATCGCGCGGTTCCACTGCACGGCGTTCGCATTCCGCAACTACAACGATCAGCTCGTCTTGTATGGTGACCTCAGTCGCTTCCGTGCGGTGTCCGCTCGCGAGGTATTCGGGCCTGCATCAATCGCTTCCTGGTAATCTCGCACAGCCTGCTGCCGCTCCCCCAGCAGATCGTGGCACTCCCCCGACGCCAGCAGCGTTCTCACCTTCAGCTCCGTGCCCACATTCTTCGCCGCTGCCGCCTTCTCATACGCCTCGGCAGCTTCCGCATAGTGCCGTTGTCCACGCAACGCATCTCCGAGCCCAAAGTACGCCAGTTCCAGCCTTGCCTCCGCAAAGTACCCCGGCTTCGCACTATCCGTGATGATCGCGCGGTACGCATCCACGGCCTTCATCCCCTCGCCGTCATCCTTGCGCAGATTCGCCTCTTCCAGGCAAAACAGAAAGTCGTGCGGATACTGCTGCTTCAATCCGAGCACCACCTCGATCGCTTCTTTGTATTTCCCTTCCCGCCGCAGAAACAGTGCGATCACCGTGTTCGCGTCCACGCGCGTCGCCACGCCTCGCTGCCCGTCATCGCGCAGCAGATCCATCCCCTTTGACTTCGATCCTGTAATCCCCGCAAACCCAATCAGAATCTTGAACGGAAACGGCAGCGCACCGGCCACGTACTCATACACACCCACAACAAGCTTCGCATCCACGTAGTCGGGATCTATCTTCAGAACGCGTTCGCAATCATCCTTTGCCTTGCCGGCAAGCCGGAACCCCGCTCCAAACCCGCGCTCCACCATCGCTACATACGTACACCGCAGACTTCGCGCCCATCCGCGCGCAAACAGCGCATCCACATCCCTCGAGTTCCTATCGACTCGCCAGTCCGCCTCGCGAACAGCCTCATCGGCCAGCGCAAAGATCTCGTCGCGCTTCTTCGGATCTTCGTCCGTCGCATGCTTCCCCGTCAGAAACCCATCGTTCGCATAGAAGGTCGTGTCCAGCAGATCCTGCCGATACAGCTCCTGGAACACCACCGCTTCCAGCAGCATTGTCGTCGCATAGGGATCGCCCGGATGCTCCCGGTGAATGCGATCGAACCGCTGCACCGCCGCTGGATAATCCAGCAGGTAGAAGTCGTGGTAAGCCTCCCGCACCTGCGGATCGAAGTTGAGCGAATTGGTATGAACCTGACCATCCGCCCCGCTTCGCGTCGAAGCAGCCAGCAGCAACGAGCAGACCACCAGTACTGAAGTGACACCACGCATCACTTCAAGTTTAGTCGGAGCAAACCGCACTCCTTTCGCGCAATCAAATACCGGCGCGCCCTCTACTCCGGCTTGGGCTTACCCGGTTTCTCCGGTCCTCCCCCGTGCGCTTCGCTGTGTGCAGCAGCAGGCCGGCTCTCTGCTGGACGCGCCTCATGCTGCTGCGTAGGCCGGTTGGCGCTAGCATGGGGCTCCACCGGTCGCGATTCGCGCGGTGCCGGTGCGGGCCGCGATTCCCTTGGAGCCGGCGCGGGCCGCGACTCGCGCGCCGGGCGAGACTCCGTCCGCGGCTCCGGTGTCGGACGGGCCTCCGTTCTCGGCCTTTCCATCTGCGGTGCAGGCCGCGATTCCGTTCTCGGTCTCTCCGTCGGCGGATTCGGACGGGATTCAGGTCTCGTTCGCTCAACCTGCGGCGCCGGGCGAGACTCCGGTCTCGATCTCTCCGAAGGCGCAGGGCGCGATTCATTCCGCGGCTCTGGAACCGGCCGTGACTCAGGACGCGGCGACTCCGCTGGACGCGATTCCGTATAGGGTCGTCTCTCCGTCGGTGCAGGCCGCGACTCGGTCCGCGGATTCGGCTGGTTCCGATTCGGCTCATTCCTGTATGCGGGCGAAGTCCTCGACGGCTCTGGACGACTCTCTCCTCTTGCGGGTCTCGGCTCGACAGGCGCGCCTCCACCTCTCGCTCCGCTCTCCGGCCTTGCCACAACCACCCTTTGCGGACGCCCGCCATTCGCCCTCGCATACGAACTTCTGTCCGCGCGAGCCGCCTGGATCTGCTGCTGTTGAACCGGCGTGAGAGCCGTATGTCGTCCGCTCATCCCTCTCCGCTCAATCGGCGTAGGGTCGTGTCGAATCCCGCCCGGCCCTCCGTTATAAGCAATGTGCCGCTCGTTCGGAACAGTCCTCTCCCGCACAATCGTCCGGTCAACATAAACGTTGCGGACCACCGTCGGATTCACCCGCATCACCGCTGTGTTGTATGCAAACCGCCCGTCGCGCCACTGCCCGCCTACGAATCCCTCCCCCATGTAGCCATAGCCGTAGTCGATCCCGCCGTAGTACCCCACATCATTTCCCCAGTACCCCTCATGGAACCGGTAGCGGCCGCCCTCCCATCCCCACCACGGAGGCGTCCACATCGCGCCCTCGTAGGGTGCAGGCACCCACTCGCCGGGAACCCAGTAGTATCCGTCCTCGCCGTAGGCCCAATACCCCGGAGCCCACATCCATCCCTCTTCCGGGCAAGGCGGCTGCTCATAAACCGGCAGAGCCGGTGGCGCCGTAGTGACGGTGATCGAAATCTGTGCGCGCATCACCGCAGGTCCCATAGCGAAGACAAGCGTCATCAACAACGCCGGCATCATCCGGCGAATAACTCTGGTCGCATACATGGGGAAAATTCCTCCTTCATCGCGCCCATCGCTCTAAATATGCGATCTCTAATGACAGGCGCTGGCGCGAGCGATTCAGGGCCACTGCAAATCCCAATCGTTGTCCCGCTCCACGCTGATGGTTGGAGCCTTTCCGTGCGAAATGCGTTGTACTCTGCTCGAGTCCGACCGAACGATTACAACTGCAGGAGAAGGGCTGAACCGAGCATCGCCAAGCTGTTTCAGTGGGTTATCTTTAGGAAGCACCCGCGCCCGACGCGCAAGCCAAGCATGGACGTACTCAAGCGACTCTACGAACAGCACTTCGGGTCCCCCGCCGACGCTGTAAAGCCCCTCCAGGGCCAACTCGGCGGCTCCGGACGCGCCATTGTCCGCCTCTCCGGTTCCCCCGGCACCGCCATCGGAATCCTCTACCCCGTTCGCGAAGAAAACATCGCCTTCCTTGAGTTCTCGCGCCACTTCCGCCGCCACGGCCTCCCCGTCCCCGAGATCTACAAAGAGGACCTCGCGAACAACGCCTACCTCGAAGAAGATCTCGGTGACATCACACTCTTCGACTTCCTCAGCGACAACCGCTCCGGCGAAGACATATCCCCGTCGGTCATCGACGTCTACCGCAAGGTCGTCGCCACCCTTCCTCGCTTCCAGATCGAAGCCGGTCGCGACATCAACTACAAGGTCTGCTATCCCCGCTCCAGCTTCGACCGCCAGTCCATCAACTGGGATCTCAATTACTTCAAGTACTACTTCCTCCGTCTCGCCGGCATCCCCTTCAGCGAGCAGGCCCTCGAGAACGATTTCACTCGCCTCACCAAGCTCCTCCTCGCCGCTCCCCACGACTACTTCCTCTATCGCGATTTCCAGTCCCGCAATATCATGCTCCGCGACGGCCAGCCCTACTTCCTCGATTACCAGGGCGGACGCAAAGGCGCGCTCCAGTACGACATCGCCTCCCTGCTCTACGACGGCAAAGCAGATCTACCGCCTGCCGTCAGACAGGAGCTTCTCGACGACTACCTCGATCGCCTCGCCGACTTCATCCCACTCGATCGCGCCGCCTTCATGGAGTACTACTACGCCTACGTCTACGTCCGCATCATGCAGGCGCTCGGCGCATACGGGTTTCGCGGCTTCTACGAACGCAAGCCGCACTTCCTGCAATCCGTTCCTTACGCGCTAAAAAACCTCCGCTGGCTCGCGCACAACGTAAAGCTCCCCGTCGCTCTGCCCGCGCTCATGGAGTGCTTCCAGGGCATGCTCGCCTCAGAAAAGCTGATGCACATTGCCACCGGCACAGACAAGCTAACGGTCCGCATATTCAGCTTCTCGTTCCACCATCAAATGCCCGTCGATGAATCCGGCAACGGCGGCGGCTTCATCTTCGACGCGCGCAGCCTGCCTAACCCTGGCCGCGAAGAGCGCTTCAGACAGCTCACCGGCGTCGATGCCCCGGTCATCGAATACCTCAACCAGCAAGGCTCCGTGCATCGCTACTTCGAGCACGTCACCGCCCTCGTTGACTCCACTGTCACTGCTTACCGCAGCCGCGGCTTCGCAAACTTGATGATCTCCTTCGGCTGCACCGGCGGCCAGCATCGCTCCGTCTTCCTCGCCGAGCAGCTCGCCCAACATCTCCGCACGCGCGAAGGCGTCCACGTCGTCGTCCGCCACATCGAAATGGAATCGAAATTTCCGGAGAAAGTCGCCTCGTGAAAGCGATGGTCCTCGCCGCAGGCCTCGGCACGCGACTTCGTCCCCTCACCGATGATCGCCCCAAGGCCCTGGTCGAAGTCGCCGGCCGCACGCTACTCGAGCTCAACCTCGCACGCCTCAAATCCTCCGGCATCAACGACGTCATCATCAACACGCATCACTTCGCCGACAAGCTCGCCGACTATCTCTCCGCTCACAACAACTTCGGCATGAACCTTGAGGTCTCTCGCGAAGATGTCCTCCTCGATACCGGCGGCGGCCTCAAGCACGCCGCGCATTTCTTCCTCAGCGGCAACGGCACTGACGAACCCTTCCTCCTCCACAATGTCGACGTTCTCAGCAACATCGATTTCCACTCCATGCTCCGTCACCACCTCGACACCGGATCCCTCGCCACCCTCGCCGTGCAGGATCGCCTAACCTCGCGCTATCTACTTTTCGACGAAACCGGCCACCTCTGCGGCCGCCGCTCCGGCCCCGACGCTTCTGCCGGTCCCGTCGAACAAGTCCGCCCCGCGCGCATCCTCCACGCCCGCGCTTTCTCCGGCATTCACATCATCTCCCCGCGCATCTTCCCGCTGATGCACGAAGACGGAGTCTTCTCCATCATCCCCGTATATCTGCGCCTCGCCGCCGCCGGCGAATCCATCGTCTCCTACCCCGCCGATAGGAACTATTGGCGCGACCTCGGCAAGCCCGCCCGAATCGCCGCAGCGGCAGAAGACATCAACACCGGCGCCTACCCCGTCGATTAGCCACCCCTTACGCACCCGCCACCAATAAAAAACGACGCTAAGCTCGAGACAACTCCCTCGAACCTCACGTCGCTTTCTGTTCAGTTACTTCTCTGTTCTGTTCGCTCTACCACCCAAGAACATAAGCAAACATCAGCGGAGCCACAATTGATGCATCCGATTCCACGATAAACTTCGGTGTCTTCTCGCCCAGCTTGCCCCACGTGATTTTCTCGTTCGGCACAGCTCCCGAGTACGATCCATAGCTCGTCGTCGAATCCGAAATCTGGCAGAAGTACGCCCACAGCGGCACATGCTCGCGCTGCAGATCCTGGTGCAGCATTGGCACCACGCAGATCGGAAAATCCCCCGCGATCCCGCCGCCAATCTGGAAGAACCCAAGCGGCGTCGTCTTCGTCGTCTCCGTGTACCACTCCGCCAGTTCCATCATGTACTCGATCCCCGTGCGCACCGTGTGCACCTTCTTCACGTCGCCCGAGATGCAATGCCCCGCGAACATGTTCCCCAGCGTCGCATCCTCCCAGCCCGGCACAAACATCGGCAGATTCTTCTCCGCCGCCGCCAGCAGCCAACTGTTCTTTGGATCGATCTGATAGGACTCCTTCAGCACGCCAGAAAGCAGAATCTTGTACATGAACTGGTGCGGAAAGTACCGCTCGTTCGCCTGGTCGGCCTTCACCCATTCCGCAAGAACCTCGTTCTCGATCCGCCGCATCGCCTCCATCTCTGGAATGCACGTATCCGTAACGCGGTTCATATGGCGTGACAGCAGTGCCGCCTCATCCGCCGGCGTCAAATCACGATAGTGCGGCACGCGCTCGTAGAAATCATGCGCGACAAGATTGAACACATCCTCTTCCAGATTGGCTCCGGTGCAGCAGATTCCATGCACCTTGTCCTGCCGGATCATCTCCGCAAGCGACAGCCCCAGCTCCGCCGTGCTCATCGCCCCTGCGATGGTCATGAACATCTTCCCACCCGACGCGAGATGGGCCTTGTACGCTTCCGCCGCGTCCACCAGCGCCGCAGCATTGAAATGACGATAATGATGCTTGATAAACTTACTGATCTCTGACATTTTTCGCTGTTTCCAACTCCCGTTCCCTACGCTAACACAGCGAAATCACCAGAATATGGATCAGCATTTCACCAGCCCTGCACTGCGTGGCCACCCCACTCTGTACCTGTCATTAAAGA
>Ga0105240_10003445_pt1 | contig 24554 bp, 18 predicted proteins | sample KBSC54metaG_FD_80426 | JGI IMG/M metagenome (GOLD analysis project Ga0105240, IMG submission 80426) | Corn rhizosphere microbial communities from Kellogg Biological Station, Michigan, USA - KBS C5-4 metaG | ecosystem: Host-associated > Plants > Roots > Rhizosphere > Soil | place: Michigan, USA...
ATTGATTCCACCGGGACCGCCACCACCCTCAAATTCCGCACAGAAGCTGTCACCGGTGCCGGTCAAAATAACGCAACGATTTTCGTGATCGCGCGCAACATCATAAAAGGCGTAGGACAACTCTTCGTGCGCGGAAATACCCCACTGGAGCTCGGCCCCTTTGGTATGGAGCGTCAACTGCAGAATGCCATGGCGGCGTTCCATCTTGATGCAACTATACTTACTGGAATAGTCCGCGAACTTTATCATCGCCGTTTAACCTCTTCGGAGATACTCGCGCCTTGGTAAACGATTGTCCAATCTCCCCCCCGGCCTCAAGGAGTCCCACAAAATTTCGGATAACTCAACTCGCGCGATGGTTTAGGAAATCCATCACGTCTTGATGCTTGGTTCCCTGAGAGGCCGTGGCAATCGGAAAGAAAAGCCGGAAGCCTTCTGATAGCATAGAGTCATTGCGGTTCGGCGATCGGCCTCTCGAGGACAAGGCACTGCCACCATCGCCGCACTCGACCGAGGGAAACCATCACGAGCATCGGAACGTCTATAACCATGCAAGCAAAGTGGAAGTTGACTTCCATCGAATCAGCAGGGCGAAAATCATGAGATATTCAATCGCACTGGCGGCATTGCTGGCCTCGACCTGCGTGATCGCGTGCGGCGTTCAACAGCCGGAGCTCCCTCCGCCGGAAGCGGCAACGCCCGCACATCCGCTGCCCTTCAAGGGGCGGCTGGTTGACGGCGATCCGAGCGAACTTCCCCCCGCCGTCGCGCTGTCACTATCGCACACCTCAACCGTCACCTTCGCTTATCGCGAGGAATTATCTCACGACGAATACCACATTCCGTTGATCGTTTCGGCCTTCGATCCGGTCACATACGTCGGCGCACCATTAGGCGACTATGGTGTCACCGCTTTCGCTTCCTTGTCGATCGTTGAAGGCGATCGAGTACTAGGCGATTATACCGCCAAAGCGCATGTCACGAAGTCGTATAATCTTTATTCAGAACCGACTCACCAGGAAGTCGAACAAGCGGCGCGCGTCGCGGTGCGCGATCGGATCGATAAGAAGCTCTACCATGACGCGGCGCACTTGGCTGATTCGATTGCGCCCGTCGGTCGCCCCGCTTTGATAGCTCCGCTCGAAAAATGAACCAACGGTACTTGCTGCTTCTGATTTCTGTCGCGACACTCACAGCTATCGGCTGCGCGGTTCAGGGTCGTCCCTTCGAAAAGGTTCCCTCATCTGCGAATCAGGCGGTCATCTATGTCTATCGACCGTACAGTTATGCCGGGTCACTACTCCGGCCTTCAGTGACTTGCGGCGAGGATACCGCTCGAATCGGTCCCGGCGGCTATCATGCTTTCGTTGTTCCGACCGGAAAGTGCTTTGTAAAGTCGAAACCGAAACCGCCGATGTCGTCGAGCTCAACGCAGAGCCCCACGTCTATTACATCAGGGAGGAAATCGGATGGGGTGTTCTGACCGGCCATCCGCATCTCAACCCGATTGATAATGACCAGGCACAATCGGAGATTCAGTCGTGCTGCGTGCAGGAACCGTGACACGTCACGGCAACGGACTAACCTTTCGACTAGCTATCTCTCTTCAGTCCGACACCCGCCATCATCCCGAGACTTTCGAGCGCGATTCCATAGCCGAGGCCTTCGAGCATTGCGTTCTTGAGTATCTGAGTCATCGCGACCCGTGCGTAACGCCGCGCCAGTGTTGGCCGCTTGCATATTTCACAGGCCAGTTCCCACGCTCTCGGCAAGAGCGCTTCTCGCGGCATAACTTCATTAACAACGCCCAGCTTCAAGGCCTCGCGCGCCGAGAGTTTCTGTCCGGTTAGCAAAAAGTACCGTCCACGATTCGGGCCAAGCACCAGTGGCCATACGACATGAACACCATCGCCCGGCACCAGTCCGCTGGGAAAATGCGGTGCATCCTGAAATTCGGCCCCTTCTGCCGCCAGGACGATATCGCATAGCAATGCAAGTTCCGCATGGATAAAGGCCGGACCGTTCACCGCCGCAATCATCGGTACTTCAATATTCAAATGATTGAAGAGCAAGTTGCGGCCATCGTGACCCGCCTGATCCATCTTCTCGAACATTTCAGCCGACAGGCGTCCTTCGCTGTATCGCGCCAGCCCGCTTATAGACGGATGCATCTCGGCACAAAATGCGTCACCGGCGCCGGTAAGTATCACGCACTGGTTCTCACGATCGCGCGCTATATCGTAAAACGCATAGGACAGTTCCTCATGCGGCTTAGCGCTCCAGACGCAAGGCGCATCAATCGCCCCTTTGGAATGGATACGCAGGAGGAGAATCCCGTCCTTGCGATCCATTGTGATGTAGTCGTACTTGGTCGAGTACTCTGCGAAGGTGGCCGGCTTCACGAATTCGCACCTCCTGGCGACGCCGCCGTGATGAACCAGGCACTCTCCAATCCGCAAATCGTCGCGATCCGATTAGTCATATGAATGGTCACACTATTAAACCTGGACACTCCTTTCGATCAAGCAGACTTAGTCATCGCGGGCCGTTGCTTATGCCATTCGGTAGCCTGCTCATAAGCCGCACCTACTTGAAGCAGGGTGGCTTCGCCAAGGCGACGGCCTACCAATTGGAGGCTTGGCGGCGGTCCCGCCTTACTCTCGCCACACGGCTGGGACAGCGTCGGATTTCGACTCAGGTTGAACGGCGCCGTGAAGTGCAGCAGTGTGTTCGAGCCTGTCAAGCCTCGCGCATCGGTTGGCATACCTGTCGCCGGCAGCGAAACGAACGGCATCGATGGGCACGCTACCACATCTACCCGCTCGAAGACGTCCTGGAATCGATTAGCGAATCGCTCGCGCACCATCTGCGCCTTGGCATAATCCTGGCCTCGCACGGTCGCGCCGGCTTCAAGAAACGACCTGAACCCGGAACCATACTCCGCAGCCTTCGCTGGATACGTAGCCTCATGCGCCGCCGCTGCATCGGCAGTACAGAGCGTTGTCCACGCTGCGAGACCCGGTTCGATATCTGGAAGCGCGACTTTACTAATTCGCGCACCTAGGTTCTCGAGCGCGCGCATCGCGTCAAGCACGGCCGCGGCTATCTCGGGCGCGGCCGCCCGGGCAATAAACTTTTCGTCAACTCCAATGCGTATCCCCTTTGCGCCACCCGTCAACGCCGCCATGTAGTCATCGACGGCCGCTGAGAGTGATGTGTCGTCCAGGGGATCCAGTCCCGCGATCACCCCTAGCATAATCGCCGCATCGGCCACTGTTCTCGTCATCGGTCCGATGTGATCGAGTGACTCACCCAAAGGGAATACGCCATAGCGGCTGACGCGGCCCCAGGTCGGCTTGAGTCCAACGATCCCGCAGGCCGCCGACGGGAAGCGGATCGAACCGCCGGTATCAGTCCCAATCGATGCGAAGCAAAGTCCTGCACTGGTTGCGACACCCGAACCGCTCGATGAGGCTCCCGGCCAGAGCGACGGATCCCATGGATTCAGCGGCGTCGGATTCTCGGGATGATACCAGGCGACCGCGAATTCGGTGAGGTTGAGCTTGCCCAACAGCACTGCGCCCGCCGACTCCAGACGCTCGACCACGGTAGCATTCGTATCTGGGCGCCAATCGCGCAAAACACGACTCGCGCAAGTAGTCAGTTCTCCTTTCGTCTGGCAAAGGTCCTTCACCGCTATCGGCACACCATGCAGCGGACCGCGCCACTTCCCGGCGCGAATTTCCTCGTCAGCTTGCGTGGCGCGACGCAGTGCAGATTCGTCGAGCACGGTCAGATATGCATGCAGACGCGGGTTCATCCGTTGAATCCGCTCCAGTATGCTGCGGGTTACCGCGACCGATGAAGTCTTACCGGTCCGCAACTGCGCCGACAGTTCTTGTAACGACAGATAGCAGAGCGCGTCTGATTCCAAGTTATTGCTCCAATCCGGTTGGGTTGCCGATGCGATAGTTATCGACCATCCTGCTCATCGCTGATGATACAATGGATGTCCGCGAAAATTGGTATGTACGCGGCTGAAATGCTCACCTTCAAGGTTCGCAAAATATAGGTCTTGCAGTCCCGGACCGCCGAACGCGCAATTGGTTGGATGATCGAGTCTTTCACTATCAGGATCGTCGATCAGCATCGTCCACTTCCCGGTAGTATCGATCCGGAGTATCTGATTAGCCGGTAGTAAAATCTTGTCCAGTGGCGGCTCGCCTTCTTTCTTGGCCTTTCCCGGCAACGTTACAAATAGGTTTCCGTCAACATCGAAGGCCATGCCATCCGGAATCGCGGGAAAATCCTTCGCGTAAACCTCCGGCTTACCGAACGAGCCGTCCTTCTTGATCGCGATTCGAAGACAATCGTATCGAGTGGACTCGAGTACATAGACCGCCTCCTCTTTCGGATCAATTGCAGTTCCGTTTGCGATATATAAACCCGTCGCGACAACTTCACCTTTGCCGCCGGGCCGAATACGCACCAATGCGCCCTTCGGCGACGGATTCATCAACTCCGGCAGAATGTGGTTTATATTACTGGTGCTCGAATTGGAGACGAACAGATTCCCCTCTGCGTCATAGCTCGCAAAGTTGGGCAGACTCAGATGGAGGTCGCCGACCCGATCCGCGACCATCGACACCTTGCCGCTTTGCGTCACCCGAATCACGGCCTCCTTCCCGAGATCGCAATAGACCAGATCTCCGTTGCGATCCATCGTGACGCCGTTGGGAATCGATCCCGCCGGCAGCGTCGCAAGTTCGCTAACAGCGCCGTCCGGCGTGACCTTGTACATCACGCCGTTACGCCCGCCTCCGTACACGTTATTGTCCTTGTCCACCACGACGCCCTCGGCCTTCGACACGCCGCGCCCGAATACTTCTACTGCGCTCACTGGAATCGTCGCCATTTTTTCACCCTCTCTTCAGATTCATTCACGCGCTTCGCTGCCGCGGCTCGCGAAGCCTGAGCCGTCGGACGTCTCTCGCGCCACGCTCCCTTCCTCCGCCTAGCAACTTCGGCGGCTTTGCGCAATCTTCGCGGGCTTACTGAACTCTGCTTCCGGACGAGATTTCGGTGCTTCAAGAACTTCGTCTCGCTTTCAACATTTCAGCAGGCTCGCCACACTCTGGCGCGCATCCCATCCGTGGCTATAATCTCACTTGTTATGTCATCGGCTCTCCGTCACTTCCGCGTGGACTCCCCGTGCGAGCTATTGCCGTACTTACTCGACCTTTCGCTCGGACTGTCGCGCAAGCAGACGAAAGACCTACTCCGCTTTCATGCGGTGCGAGTGCGGAACCGGGTAACCATACGGCACGATACCCTATTGCAGGCAGGTGATCTTGTTACCATAGCCTTGCGCAAGCGCCCCGACGACAACACCGCTGTCACACGCCACGGCCTGCGCATTGTCTATCTCGACGATGCCATTGTGGTAATCGACAAACCTGCCGGCTTACTATCTATGGGCTCGGCGCGAGAAAAAGATAAGACCGCTTATCGACTGCTTAACGAACATCTGAAAGCACTGACGAACTCATCACTGCAGCAGGTTTTCATTGTTCATCGGCTCGACCGCGAGACTTCCGGACTTATGATCTTTGCGAGAAGTGAAGTCGTCCAGGCGGCACTCCAGCAGAACTGGAAGCAGGCCAGCAAGAAGTACCTCGCAGTGGTTCAGGGCGTCCCGGGCAGTCCGCGCGGAACCCTGAGAGACAATCTTATCGAAGGCAAATCATTGTTGGTTCATCGCGTCGTTCAAGGCGGCGAATTAGCCATTACTCACTATCGCGTCATTCGCCATTACGCCGACAAAGCGTTACTCGAACTTACACTCGAAACCGGCCGCAAGCATCAAATCCGCGTTCAATTGGCTATCCTTGGTCATCCGGTTATGGGCGATCGAAAGTACGGCCCACGAACCGCTTCCGCGCGAAGGCTCGCGCTTCATGCGTTCGATCTGCGCTTCCCGCATCCGGTCTCGGCCGCACCGATGCAGTTTCAAAGCCCGCTTCCTGCACAGATCAACGATTTGCTCAAACCACGCGCGCGCGCTCGCTTTGACCACGCGTAATTTGACCTTGTAGACGGCCTTTGCCTGCGTTATTACATTCGTGCGCTCCCGCGATCGTCGTATCGGAACGGAGGCAGCCTTGACCTCAGAACACGATATTCGCCAACAACTGACTATCTGTCTTGATAAGCTTGCGAAGATCCGGCCCACCGATCTGACTCGCGAGGAGTCGCTGGGCTCGCTGAACTTTCGCTCGGGAATTCCGTTCTTCGAACGAACGCTCAGCTTTTATCGCCAGATCGGCAATGCCAATTTGACTCGCGTCCCGTCGGCCATTCTGGAGATTGCGGCCAATCACGCCGAAGAGAGTCTTCATCAGTTCGAACAAATCGAAAGCTTCAATCCGGCGGGAATCGAGCGCCCGGAGCAGATTCGCAATCTTCTCATCAACGACGTACGCGACGCTCACGTCGCGATCTACGAAGACCTCTGCATTCTCCTCGCCCCGAGCCGCAATCAAGTGCAGAAGTTGCCGCGCGGCTCTTCGATTCCAACGATCATCTTGTTGGCTATCGTTCTGTTCGCTGCGAGTCTCGGATATCGTTCCTCGCTCTACGGAAAGTTGATTCGCGAGTTGCAGGATTTTGCGCACAATTTTCTTGCGCACCGATAGTCACAATTCCCGCGACTGAGAATCCGCTAAAGCCCGCGTGCTTTTTTATCGGGCCGAAGGATCCCGCCCGAGAGCCGCACGCGCGATCGCGAAACGGTGTACTTCCGAAGGCCCGTCGTAAATTCTGAACGCGCGAATGTCCCGGTAGATTCGTTCCACCACCGTATCGTCGGTCATGCCCATTCCACCTAGTATCTGTAGCGATCGATCCACCACGCGTCCGAGCGCTTCCGAACAATATACTTTGTACATGCTGGTTTCCTGGCGGGCCTGCGCCCCTTGATCCAGCAACCACGCCGCGTGCCAGATCGCCAACCGGCACAGGTTGATGTCAGTCTCATTGTCGGCGATCATGAAGCCTACCCCTTGGTGTTCGCCGATGGCGCGGCCAAACGCCTGCCGATGACGCGCATACTCAAGTGCGATCGCATGGCAGCGCCGCGCCGCCCCCAGCCATCTCATGCAATGTGTAAGGCGCGCCGGTGCTAGTCGTATTTGCGCGTAACGAAAACCCTTGCCGATTTCGCCGAGCACCCGATCGCGCCCGACCCGCACGTCGCGAAACTCAACTTCAGCATGACCGCCGGGCGAGTTGCTATCCATCGTATTGAGTATTCGCTTGATCGAAAACCCCGGCGCGTCCATATCGACCAGCAGCATCGTCGCTCCGAGATCGTGGCCGCTCGAGTCCTCCGTCCGCGCCATTACGATATTCAACGACGCACCGGGCGCACCCGTGATTAACCACTTGCGACCGTTGATTATAAACTCGTCCCCGGCGCGCCGCGCCGTGGTCTTGAGCAACGTGGGGTCGGAACCCGCGCCCCCGTCCGGTTCCGTCATCGAGAACACCGTGCGAATCTCCCCGCGCACCAGGGGCCCGAGCCACCGCTCTTTTTGCGCCGGCGTCGCCACCTGGTTCAGCAGGTTCGTATTACCCTCGTCTGGCGCCTGGATATTCACCGCGAGCGGTCCAAGCGGCGACCAGCCCGCGGCCTCGAAGACCACTGCCATCCCTCGATGGTCCAGGCCCAAACCGCCCCATTCGCGCGGTCCATGCGGTGAGAGCAGCTTTGCCGCACGCGCCTCCTGTACCATCTCGAGGCGCAATGCCTCTTCCGGCCCATGCGGACCCTGGCGCGGATCGCGTTCGAGAGGCACGATCACTTCCCTGATGAATGTTTCGTATTTATCGCGCAGCGCGACCACTTCGTCGGGCAGTGAGAATTCAATCATCGCTAGCACTCCATGCTTCGATCGGAGTCCCGCACGATAACGCGTCGAAGAGCGAGATTCTATACTTCACGCCGGCCCGAGCTATGCCTCTCACCGACGCCTTCACGGTGCCGCGTTCGGTCCGGTCGGCGGCTACGTTACTGTCGCAAGAAAGCCATGATCTATCCCCGCCGCCGTCTTCTGCGCGACCCTTACCACAAAACGGAGCGCCGTTTTGCTGCCGTCCGCCCAGCTAGCCGCGCGCGATCCGCCTATGCTAAAGCGTGGTCTGACTAAAAGGTTTGGAGACGATTGCAAATGCCCCCAATCAAGTTCGGACTCTTTCTCCCCACCGGCGATTTCGTGCAGGCCCGCGACGCCGCCGTCTGGGCCGACCAACACGGCTTCTATTCCGTTTCGATCAACGATCATTTCTTCTCGCCCTTCGGGTCGGGCCAGATGCCGCAGCTCGAATGCTTTTCCACACTGAGTGCGATTGCCGCGCTTACCAAAAATGTTCGCCTCACTCCTACCGTCACCGCGATGTCGTTTCGCGCCCCGCCGATGCTCGCAAAAATTACCTCCACTCTCGATCAAATCAGTAATGGGCGGTTGATCCTCGGTCTCGGCGCCGGTTGGCAGCGTTCCGAATATGACGCACACGGCTACCCCTACCCCTCCAACGTCGAACGGCTCGATCAGCTCAGTGACGGGATCAAGTTGATCAAGGCCATGTGGACCCAGGACGAGCCGACCTACCACGGCCGCTTTTTCTCGATCGACAAGGCCTATAACCATCCGCGGCCTGTGCAAAAGCCTCATCCGCCGATCATGCTTGGCGGTTCCGGCAAAAGGCTCCTGCAGATAGCCGGTGCGGAAGCCCAGATCGCCAATCTCATTCCGCCGATCATCAACGGCAAGGATTTCGTGCAGGATCCCGCGGCGGCGGTAAAGTTCGACAAGGCCGAAATCAAACGCCGGATCGCGATGCTGCGCGGCTTCACCCGCGACGCCGGTCGTGATCCGGCGTCAGTGGAAATCAGCGGCATCGTGGTGCTTTCGATCGCGCGCGAAAAGAGCGTCGCCGATGCCGCCATCAAAGCGACCGCCGCGAGCATGGGCTTCCCTGGCAACGACGCCGCGCGTAATTCACCAGTGCTGCTGATGGGCACGCCCGATGAGGTCCGTCGCGAACTTCGCTCGCGGATCGAGGAGTTCGGCATGACTTACTATATTGTATTTCCGACCACGACCGAGTCGCGCGACCTGCTGGTAAGCGACATTATGCCGGAGTTCAGTTGAAGCCGTATTTCATTCCACTCGCTCTCAGCCTGGAAGAGTATGTAAATCGATTGGCTTATGATTACTCACTGTTGGAGGTGACTGATGACCAGTAGAGCCGGATTACTATCGATAATCTCAGTGACTACTGTAATCGCAATTGCATGCGTTTATGCAGCGGCCGCCGATTCCGCCAGTAATGATAAAGCGGCGATTGCCGCGCTCGAACAACGTATCGCGACTGCCGTTCAAGCCAAGGACGCCAACGCTATCCTGGCTAATTATGTCACCGGCGATGAGTTGCTCGTCTTCGACGCGATTCCTCCGCGTCAGTACCAGGGCTGGAAGGCCTATCGCGATGATTGGCAAGGTGTGCTCGACCAGTGTGCGGATTCGCCGAAGATGGAGATTACCGACCTCGCGGTCGAGGTTGAAGGGCCGCTCGCGTACTCCCACAGCATTCAGCATTTCGCCTGCACCGGCGCCAAGGGCAGCGCGGTCGGCCTGACCATGCGCACCACTGACATCTACCGGAGAATTGGCGGCAAATGGCTGGTCGTGCACGAGCACAATTCAGTGCCCGTCGATCTCGCCACCGCCAAGGCTGATCTCAGCTCGAAGCCCTAGAAAATCGTGCGCCGGCGTCCCTTGCACGACGCCGGTGCGCAACGCTCACAACAGCGGTGAAACCCGGACGTCGTCCGCCTTGAGCAGCATCGCACCAACCATTTCGAGCGTCCGCCGTTGACCAATGATGTGCTGACACCACGTCTCGGCGTCACGCAGCGCGCGATCGAGCGCACTCTTTCTCGAGTAGATCGCTCTGCCGCCCACCGCATCGAACAGCATCCTGATAATCTGCCGCGACGACTGACACATGTTGATATTGCTGAGCCAGATGTCCGCGCGCTCCTGCTCCGTCGGTGTCTCGCTCTTCTCGAGCCTCTTCCAATGACGCTCGATTGACGCGAAGGTGTATGATCGCGCCGCACCCAACATCATCTCCGCATCTGCGATCGCACTCTGAACCCGTCCCAGATTCTTGTAGAGCCGTCCGCTCGGAACTTCGATCTTGCCCTCTATCACTTCCTTGAACAGATCAATCGTCGAGCGCGCGACCCCCAGCGGTACACCCGCCCCTTTCGGAAGAATCGCATTGTTGCGCCGCCACAATGGACCGTCACGCTTGGCCGGTTCCACAAAGCTGAAGCTATTCTGTTCCGGGATGAAAAGGTCCGCCACGCGATAGTCATTGCTGCCCGTTCCGCGCAATCCCGTAGTATGCCAGGTGTCCTGAATTTCATACGCGGAGGCTGGCGCGAGCATTATTCGCCAATGCGGAGCGCCCGTCGCGTCCCGTGCCGGCGCGCCGTTTTCGTGCACGATGCAACCCGCCGAAACCACGTCCGCATGCGTGATGCCGGAGCCGAACATCCATTGCCCCGACACTCGATAACCGCCATCGACACGCTCGGCGCGGCCCGCCGGCCACACCCACCCGGCCGTACACATGTCGAGCCGCGGATAGAGTTTTCGTCCCGCGTCGTCGTCGATGTAACCCGAATAAATCCCCGAGTCGCACCCGATCATCACGCACCAGCCGACCGCCGAGTTCGCCCGCGAAAGCTCCTCGATAACCTCCACCTGCTCGATCGTGCTAAACTCCGGCCCACCCCAGATTTTCGGCATCGTCAGTCGAAACAGCCCCGCCTCGCGCACCCGCGCGACCACTTCCGCCGGCAGCCGCCGCGCCTCATCGATCTCAGTCGCCTTCTCCCTGAGATAGCCACTCAGCGCCCGCGCATTTGCGTAAATGTCGGACACGCTCATCGAGGGACCTTGCAGGAAGTCCCGTTTCGTCGAGGACGCGATTGCCGCCATAGCCGTTATCTCCCGAAGTTCGACTCTTCACTCACCGATCATTATGCAATAGCCGATCGGCCATCAATAATCGATGGCGTCCGACTCAACGCCATTCTCGCACCAACGCTTTGCGCCGCACGCACGCTTCAGTTAACCACTGTTGATATGCAACTCCGATCGCGACTGACGATATGCTATTCGCTACCGGGGCCGCGCTGATGAAAAATAAGAACCTTTCAACTTATCGGGCCAAGCGGGATTTCACCCGCACCGCCGAGCCGAGCGGTGAATTTGCGGTGGCTGCGTCGAAATATCCGCGCTTCGTAATTCAGCAGCACGCGGCGACGCGGCTGCATTACGATTTGCGCCTCGAACTCGACGGCGTCTTCAAATCCTGGGCGGTTACGCGCGGCCCATCGCTCAATCCCGCCGACAAGCGGCTCGCTGTCGAAGTCGAAGACCATCCACTCGATTACGGCGATTTCGAAGGTACAATTCCAAAAGGTCAGTATGGCGGCGGCACGGTGCAGCTCTGGGATCGCGGCTATTGGATGCCGGAAGGCGACAAGTCCCCGCAGGCTGCGCTCACCAACGGTGACTTCAAATTCACCCTCGTCGGCCAGCGGCTGCGCGGAAGCTGGGTCCTCGTGCGCATCAAACACGATCGCAACCGCGGCAAGCGCACCAACTGGCTATTGATCAAACATCGCGATCAATACGCACGCGACGACGATGCGGACGCGCTCCTGACCGACAATCGCTCAGTCGCCTCCGGGCGTTCGATGGCCGACATTGCGGCCGGCAAAGGTCCCGGTCCAAAACCCTTCATGCTTGATCGCAAAAAGCTCGCGCGCGCCGACGCGATCTGGAACTCCGACTCGGGCGAACGCGTAAATCCGGCTACGGCCGCCCTATCCGCGCCCATCGCGAACGCTCTCGATCAACCGAAACCCGACGTCGCAAAAGCCCACGGCGTCAAGGTCAAACACCTGCCCGACTTCATTGCGCCGCAACTCTGCCGACTCGCCGACTGGCCTCCGTCCGGCGCCGCATGGGTCCACGAAATCAAGTTCGACGGCTACCGCGTACAGACCCGCGTACAGCATGGCCGCGCGATTCTGCGCACCCGCAAGGGTCTCGATTGGACCTCGCGATTTCCCACGATCGCTCGCGCGGCGGCGCATCTGCCTGACTGCATCATCGATGGTGAAGTAGTAGCTATTGATAAAGCTGGAAGGCCCGACTTCGCGGCGCTGCAGGCCGCCCTGGCTGACGGACGCACCGACGATCTGATCTACTTTGCCTTCGACTTACTCTTCGCGGGCCGTTTCGATTTGCGCGAGCTCGCATTATCCGATCGTAAAGCGCAACTGCGATCGCTCCTCGAGACCCAGCCCAATCGCGATCTGCTGCGCTATGCCGAGCACTTCGACGGCGGCGGCGACACGGTTCTGGAGTCGGCGCGGCGCATGTCTCTCGAAGGCATAGTTTCCAAGCGCCTCGACGCACCCTATCGATCCGGCCGCACTCAAAGTAGTTGGACCAAAATCAAGTGCCGTCTCAGTCAGGAAGTAGTGATTGGCGCCTGGACTGATAATGCCGGCCACTTCCGATCGCTGCTTGCCGGAGTCCATCGCGGCGAGCATCTATCTTATGCCGGCCGCGTCGGCACCGGTTTCGGTCACGACGTCGTCAAGCGCATTCTTCCACGACTGAAATCGCTGACAACTGACAAGAGTCCCTTCGCTGGCGACAACGCGCCCCGCAAGCTGGCGAGCATTCACTGGCTAAAGCCCGAGCTCGTCGCCGAGATAGAATTTGCCGGCTGGACCGGCGACGGCCTCGTGCGACAGGCGTCCTTCAAGGGCTTGCGCGAAGATAAGCCTGCCGCCGAGGTTGTACTTGAAGTGCCGGTGGCCAACACTGGATCGGGGCAACCGGCCGACCCTCGGAAAAGCCCCAGGACCATGACCACCGTCTCGCACAAATCGTCGAAGCCCGCAGCATCCATCGTCATGGGCGTGACGATCACGAACCCCGACAAGGCGATGTGGCCCGACGCCGGCGATGGCAAGCCCGTCACCAAGCTTGAACTGGCGCACTATTTCGAGGCGGTTGGCCCCTGGATGATCCGCCACTTGAAGGGGCGTCCGTGCTCGATCATCCGCGCGCCCGACGGTATCGGCGGTGAGCATTTCTTCCAGCGCCATGCGATGCCGGGGATGTCGAAATCGCTCAGCCTCACCACCGTTTCCGGCGATCGACAACCGTATCTTCAGATCGATAGCGTGGAAGGACTCGCCGCGATAGCTCAGGTGGCGGCCCTGGAACTGCATCCGTGGAATTGCGAGCCCGGGCGGCCGGACGTGCCGGGGCGCCTCATTTTCGATCTCGATCCCGCTCCCGACGTTGAGTTCTCGGCGTTGATCGAGGCGGCGCGCGAATTCCATGATCGATTGGAAGCGCTTGGCCTGATCAGCTTCTGCAAAACCACCGGCGGCAAAGGTCTGCACGTGGTGACGCCGCTCGCCGTCTCCAAAAACAACTCGCTGACCTGGCCCGTAGCCAAGACATTCGCGCGCGAACTCTGTATGCGGATGACCGCGGACAGCCCCAGCCGTTATCTCGTCAACATGGCGATGAAGGCGCGGGCGGGAAAAATCTTTCTCGACTATCTGCGCAACGATCGTATGGCGACCGCGGTAGCCCCGCTATCGCCGCGCGCCCGCGCGGGGGCGACAGTCTCGATGCCGCTCCGCTGGTCGCAGGTGCGTGCCGGTCTCGATCCAAAGCGCTATACCATCCGCACCGCGCCCGGCCTGATCGCACGAAGCACCGCGTGGAAGGAATACTGCGACGCCGAACGTCCGCTCGCACCCGCCATCAAGCAATTGGCGGACGTCAAACGCAACTAGCTATTTCTTTCCGGTAGTGCGGCCACCCTTTGCACTCGCGGCCGCGCGCCGCTGCGGATGAGCATTGACGGCGACTTTCTTCTCCACCTCTTCGGCGTCGTCGGCGGCGGACTTCCGCGCCGTGCCGCCGCGCTTTTCCAGCGACGCTTTCAACGCCGCCATCAAATCGATCACCTGTCCGCGCTCGGCCGGCTTCGGCGCCGCGGTTACCTCTTCGCCCGCGACCTTCTGCTGCGCCGCTGCAATCACGCGCTCGCGGTAGGTGTCGTGGTACTGCGACGGGTCAAACTTCTTCTGCGTAAGATCGTCGATCAGGCGCTTGGCCAGCGTCAGTTCGGTTTCCTTCACCGCCTCATTCAGCGAGCGATCGAATTCGTCGGCCGCTTTGACCTCGTCGGCATAGTAGAGAAAGTGCAGCATCAGCCCTTTGGCATACGGGCGCAGCAACACCAGATGCTCTTTGCCCCGCAGCGTATAGCGGCCCAGCGCAACGCGCTCGGTCGTCGTCATCGCCTCGGTCAGCAAGCGATACGCTTTGCCGGCCCCATGATCGCTTTCGAGAAAATACGACTCCTCGAAGTAAACCGGATCCACTTCGCGCAACGGCAGGAACTCCGTAATTTCAATCGCGTGATCGGAGCCTGACACCTCGAGCTCCTTCAACTCCTCGTCGCTAAATACTACAAAGCGTCCTTTTTCGATCTCGTAGCCGCGCACCAACTCACTGCGATCGATTATCGCGTCATCGACCGGACAGTATATCTTTTGCTGAATCCGGCTGTTGTCTTTGCCATGTAGTAAATTGAAACTCACCGACTTTGATCGGGCGGCGGAAAAGAGTTTTACCGGTATCGATACCAGCCCAAACGATATATTGCCATTGGCTATCGGCCGTGATGCCATCGCTCGCTACCTCCGAAACCGCGCGGTTCCACCTTCATCGCCACCCGCTACTACGACACCGTGCGAAAATTACTCCTTATATGAGCTTCTAATATCGTTCGCGGCTGGTCAATGCGGCCCCCCGGCACACACCATCGCGGATGCGTGTCGTTGCCATACGCCAATAATGGTGCTGGAAGAATTAGCTAAAGCACTACGCTTGGCAATACTCAGTATATATCTTTAGCCGTGCAGTGCGGTCGGTATCGACTTGTAACCCACGATGAAGTTCGATCGGATACGGCGTAGCAGTCCGTTCGGCCGCGCCTTCGGATAACGGCGCAGGAACTCCTCGTAAAAGACGCGGATCTGCATCTCTGCCAGCCGTGCGCCCAGACAGAAATGCTGCCCGATGCCGAAGCCCAGATGCGGCGGCTCAGTGCGCCCCGCGTCGAAACGCAGCGGATCCCTGAAAATCGCTTCGTCCCGATTCGCCGAACAATACCAGATGATTACCTTGTCGCCCGCGCGAATCGTCTGTCCACCGATCTCCGCATCTTCGATCGCCGTCCGCCGCATGTGCATCACCGGACTTACCCAGCGCACGATCTCGGACGCCGCACTCCCCAGCAGTGACCCGTCTTCGATTATCCGCTGCTTTTCCGCGGGATGTTCCGCGAGCGCGAGGAAGCCGCCCGCGATCGAGTTCCGGGTGGTTTCGTTGCCCGCCGCCACCAGCAAAATGAACGTGCCGATGTAGCGCTCACGCGTCATCGCCTCGCCGTCGATCCGCGAATGCACCAGCATGCTGATCAGATCGTCGCCCGGATTCTCGACGCGCTGGTTCCACAACTCGACTGCATATTCAGCCATGCTGCCTATTTTTTTCGCGGTCGCTTCCGGCGAGGAACGATATTCCAGGTCGTCCTCGGCGATCAGTGCGTTCGACCACTCGAACAGCTTTCCGCGATCCTGCTGCGGCACTCCCAGCAATTCCGCCAGCATCTGAATCGGCAGTTCCGCCGCAATGTCGGTGACGAAATCGCAGGAGTCTGCACCCTCGAGACGATTCAGAATCGCCGTGACGCGCTCCCGAATCCGGCCTTCGAGCTGACGTACACGCTGCGGCGAAAACCCCGGCGAAACCATCCGCCGGTACTGATTATGCTCCGGCGGATCCATGCTGATCATCGGGGCTTCGGTCTGGTCCGCGCCGACGCCCGCCACCCCCACGACGTTTTCGTCAAACATGCGATGGCCACCGTGCTCGCGCGCGGACGAAAACACCTTCGGGTTCTTCGAGACCGCGACGATGTCGTCGTAGCGCGTGACCGACCAGAATCCGCGGCCGTCGGCCTCCGCATTCCACGCGACCGGCGTTTCGCGCCGCATCCGCGCAAATACCTCGTGCGGGATGCCGTCGCGAAAAACGTCCGGGTTCTTCAGATCAACCAGACTGGTCTTCATGCTCGTCGCTCCATCCGCCGGAATTTACCCTTCGGTGAGCGCATGCATTTCGTCGATCGCCTCGGCGAATTCCTCCATGAACTCCGTCACTACCGTCCGCGTCGATTTCACGCTGTCCACCAGCCCCACGCATTGCCCCACCCAATAGGTCACGAGTTCGAGGGCTTTCTTGTTGCCGCGCTCGGCCGCCCGATGTGCCGCGCGCAGCGCCGGCTCACTAAGAATCGTCTGAAACGGCATCGGCAACGGCCCGGGACTGTCGGGGCCTTCCCACGCCTCCGTCCACGCCGATCGCAGTTGCCGCGAAAATTTCCCGGTTCGGCATTTCGATCTGACCGTATCGCGCGAGGTCGCCGCAAACATCTTTTCTCGCAGGATCTCCGAAACATCCGACTCCGCCGTCGTCAGCCACACCGATCCGGTCCACGCCCCAGCCGCACCCAGCGCCATGCACGCCGCCATCTGGCGCCCGGTCGCGATTCCGCCCGCGGCCAGCACCGGCACGTTGCGGATCGGTTTGATCGCGCGCAGTACCTCGGGAATCAGCACCAGCGTCGAGACCTCACTGCAATGGCCGCCCGCCTCCCAGCCCTCGGCGATTATGATGTCAACGCCGGCCTTCACCTGGCGAATCGCGTGCTCCTTCGCTCCGATCAACGCGGCCACTGGAACCCCATGCCGGTGACCGAGGTCGAGCATCGATTGCGGCGGAACGCCGAGCGCGTTGGCAATCAATTTTATCGGATGGCGAAACGAGACTTCGAGCAGCTTCAGCACGACATCTTCGCGCAGGTTCAGGCGCGCCGGCCGCTCACCGCGGTCCGCGATCTCGGCTTGCCGCGATGGTGGAAGCTCGACGTCATACTTGGCCAGCAGTTCGCGGACGAAATCCTTGTGCCGCTGCGGGATCCGCTCCGCGAGCGTCCCCATGCTCACGTCGGCCTCGCTCTTGGTCGCCATGTTCTCCGGAATCAGCACGTCGATCCCGTACGGCTTGCCGCCGATGTTCTCGTCGATCCACTTCAATTCATGCTCGAGGTCTTCCGGAGTAAAGGCGGTCGCGCCCAGTACGCCAAAGCCGCCCGCACGACTCACCGCAGCTACCACATTGCGGCAATGACTGAACGCCACCAGCGGAAATTCGATGCCGAGCATTTCACACAGGACAGATTTCATTGCTATTGCTCCACGGCTTGACGCGCACGAGCTAAAGAAATTGGTGCTATCTACTCATTCACGAAGTAACGCCAACTTCAAGCGCTCTGCAAAAGCCCAGTTCCTTCATGAAGTTGTACTTGCCCGCAAACCACCCTTCCTCACCCGCAAAGGTCTCCCCGGCACTGCCCGCAAAACTCTGCGTCCCAAATTACCTGCGGGGTGAAACCTTTCAAAAGTCACCGCTCTCCATCCACCCGCTTTACTTCGAGCGGCCACACAGGTTGTACTAGACCGACGATGAGTTCTCAGCCATTCATCGACTTCAACCCGCCGCGCTTCCAATACTCGTCACTACGACAGGGCTCCGTGATGGCTATCGCGCGCGAAGATGCCGCCCCAAGTTTTGAATCCTGGAAGCTGCTGCTCGAGCGCGCCACGCCCGCCCAACTCCCCGCCGAACTCGACGAATTTCTCCGCGTACTCACGGTCCTCGGAACGCCGCTGATCGACGGCGCCGATGTCCACTTCGTCTATTACAACCCGCACGCTAATCACGTCGCCGTCGCTGGCGAATTCAACGAATGGGGCCGAAACAATGACGCCATCCCGATGCAACGGCTCCGCGATACCGCCCTCTTCTTTCACACCCTGACCGTGCCCGGAGCCACACGGCTCGAATACAAGTTCATCGTTGACGGCGAATGGAAACCCGATCCGCTCAGCCAGCACAAAATCGACAACGGCCTCGGCGGACAAAACACCTTCTTCGTCGTCGGCGACTTCCACGATCCGCCCGAACTCGAACCGGTCGCCGGCATCCCTCAGGGTCGGGTCGAGGAATTCGAGTTCGACAGCAGGCTCCTGCTCAACCGGCGGCGCGTCTATGTTTATCTGCCGAACACCTACGACCGCGACCGCGACACGCGCTTCCCATCTTTTTATGTCCACGACGGCGGCGAATACCTCGAACGCGCGCGGATGGCCACCGTGATGGATAACCTCATTCATGCCGGCGAAATCCGCCCGATGGTAGTCGTGATGATCGATCCGATCGATCGAGGGCATGAGTATCGCATCAACGATCCGTACCGCGATTTTCTGTGCGACGAATTCGTCCCGGCGATCGACGGTCGCTATCGCACCATCGATGATCGCGACCAGCGCGGCGTTATGGGTGCGTCACTCGGCGGCCTCATCTCCGTTTACGCCGCGCTCTCACGGCCACAACTTTTCGCCAGGGTCGCCGGTCAATCCAGCGCGCTGCAATACGGTGAGGACTCGCTCGTTGCGCTGCTCGGCGCGGTCGCGAATACCACTATCAAGTTCTATCTCGATGTCGGCAGTTACGAGCCGCGGTTCATTCCGGCGCACGAGCGCTTCGTCGCGCTGCTCAAGCAAAAATGCTGGCCGTGTCTCTACCAGGAGGTCGCCGGAGGTCATAACTGGACCAACTGGCGCGCGCATCTGAAGGATCTCTTGCTCTATCTGTGGTCGCCCCTACGCACGGAGTGATGGTGATCGCGCCGTTTCACCCGCCGCCGCAGTCACCACGTCCTGCCCTTTGTTCGCCGGAAGCATGCAGCGTGCAAGAACGGCGGCCAACGCCCGCAGCGTTACCGGCTTGGCGACGTAATCGTCCATCCCCGCCTCGAGACAGCGCATGCGCGCGCCCTCAAGGGCGTGCGCCGTCATCGCGATTATCATCGTATGCCGCAAGCCCTTTTCGCGCCGCCTGATTTCCGCGGCCGTGACGTAACCGTCCATTTCAGGCATCTCGCAATCGAGCAGCACGACCGGATATTGCGTACTGGACAGTGCGTCAATCGCGGCTCTGCCGCCATCGACGAGGTCAACCCTACAGCCCAATCTCTGGAGTTGCTTCTCGGCCACCCTGAGGTTCACCCGGTTATCATCGACCACCAGGATGTGCAGCGGGCTGTGCTGCGATTCACCCGCAAGCCCCGCGGTCTGACGCGATGGCGGCACAGTTTCGCGGCCTGACCGATCGGCGATCGGCAAGCCTAAAGCGGAAATCGTGGCAATGCTGCGAAAGAGATGCGATGGCCGCACCGGTTTGATCAGCCACGCGTCGAAATCTTTTCGATGGCGCGTCGCCAATAAAGCATTTTGACCAACCGGGCTCATCATCAGCAGTCGCGTTCCCGCCAGAGCGGGATCGGAGCGGATCGCATGCGCAAGCGCCGGCCCGTCCATTCCGGGCATCTCGGCATCCACGATTGCGATCTGACACGGCAGGTTTTCGGCAACGCGCTGACGCAGTACTGCCAGGGCGTCGTCGCTGCTCGCCGCAGTCTCCGCCACCATCCCCCGCGATTGCAGGGTGCGCGCGACCACCGCGCGATTGGTAGCATTGTCATCGACTACGAGCGCTCGCCGCCCCTCCAGCCGTGAAGTACCCGGTTCTCGTGCAGGGGGCAGCGCCGGCCGGCCGAATTTCGCCGTGAAGCGAAAGGTCGATCCCTTTCCAGGCTCACTTTCGATTTCGATTTTCCCGTTCATGCCGTCAACCAGTTTCGCCGAGATGGTCAGTCCCAAACCGGTTCCGCCATATTTGCGCGTGGTCGAGGCGTCGGCCTGGGAGAAGGGGTTGAAGAGACTAGCCTGCACGTCCAGCGGAATACCGATTCCGGTATCGCAAACCTCAAATCGAAACTGGATCCCGTCGGAGGTTTCTGCTTGCGGCGTCACGCGCAGAACCACTTCGCCGGTATGCGTGAATTTCATCGCGTTCCCGATCAGATTGTTCAGTACCTGGCGCAGCCGGTTCGGATCACCGGAGATGGTCGTCGAGATATCACCGGTGTAATCCAGCGTCAGCTCAAGGCTTTTGCTGCGCGCCTTTTCGGCAAACAATTCGATCGTACTTTCAAGCACGCTTGCCAGCTCAAAATCGATTCGCTCGAAGACCACCTTACCCTCGTCGAGCTTCGAGAAGTCCAGAATATCGTTCACGATCGTGAGCAGAATATTGCCGCTCTCGGAGACTGTCCGTGCCAACTCAACCTGATCGACGGTCAAATCGGTGTCGAGCAGCAATTCGGTAATCCCGATAATGCCGTTGAGGGGCGTGCGAATTTCGTGACTCATGTTCATCATGAACTCGGACTTGATGCGCAACGCCTCGAGCGCGGTCTCGCGCGCCGCGATCAGCTCGGTGTTCTTGATCTCGAGTTCCGCCAGCAGGCGGGCGCGGACCTCGGCCCGCTGCCTCATCGCCAGGCTTTCGGCGGCCGCCGCCCGGGCGTCATCGCGGAGTTGAGTTTCGCGAACTTCGCGGCTCCGATCGTTGGCCTGCCGGCGATGCAGCAAATTGCGCAACTGGGCCTTGGCCGCGGCGAAGTCGCTCGACTTTACGATAAAGTCGTCCACACCGGCGCTGAGGGCCTCGCGCACGACGTCGCCCGCAGGATCGTCGGTCAGGATTATCGACGGGATCGCCTGCCATTCGGAGGCGTCGTGCATCTGTCGGAAAAAGGCCCGGTCGGCCGACGCGCTTTCGATCAATATGCAGTGGGCGCGGCGCACTCTGAGCAGCTCCCGCGCCTCTCCGATCGATCGCGCGATCGCCATTTCGTAGTCCTCGCTCAATAGCCGGAGGCCGAGTTCCCGCAGATATTCCGGCTCACTGGCAATACCCAGCAGCTTCTTGTTGCCGAAGAGGCTGGTGGCCGACTCGATGGTCCGCGTGGCCGCGTGTGATTGCGTCAGCGCGTTGAGCCGGACCAGCAGTAGCGCGCTGTCGGCGCTCTTGCGCATAAAGGCGTCGGCCCCCGCCTCGAGCGCGCGGATTTCGGTGGTCGGTTCATCCGAACTCGTCAGAAAAACACACGGAATTTCACGCAGCACCTCGTTGGATTTAATCCGCCCGATGAACGTCAGGCCATCAATTCCGGCCATCTGGCCGTCCACCACGATCGCGGCCGGCTGAAGCTCGGCGGCCAGCCGCAAGCCCTGAACCCCGGTCTCGGCCTCGGCCAGCCGATAGCCGTTCGATTCGACGAGTTGCTTGAGCCACTTGCGAAAAGTCTCGCTGGGATCGATCACCAGCAGGTTCAGTGGTTGCGGAACCGCTGGTTCCGAGCGGCTGGCGCGTACCAGGTCGTTCGCACATCGCAGCAGGTAGCCTTTTTCGTAGGGTTTGCCTATATATTCGTCGGCGCCGGTCATAAGCCCGCGCACCCGCGAGCGAACGTCCGCCTCGACCGACAAGAGGATTACGGGAATCGCCCGGGTTTCCGATGCGGCCTTTAATTCAGCCAGAAATTCGACGCCATCGCCGTCGGGTAGCTGAACATCCAGCACGATCAGATCGAAGGGGCTATTGTGCAAGGCGGCACGGCCGGCGGACAGCGTGGCCACGACGCTGCAAGCGAAGCCCCCGGCTACGAAGGCCGTCTTCAGGTCCATGCGAACCGTCAAGCTGTCGTCGATAACCAATACATTCGATTTCATTTCTGATCTCCACGACTGCGGCGCGCCATGTAGTAGAGCGCCCCCGCAACGTCCGCCAGCGGCATGATGACCTGCGCGGCGTGCAAGGCGATGGCCTCGCGCGGCATCCCGAAAACGGTCGAACTGGCCTCATCCTGCGCGATGGTCTGACCGCCGCTCCGCCTGACCTCGAGGAGCCCGACCGCTCCGTCTTTGCCCATGCCGGTGAGCAAACATGCGATGGCGCGTGCACCGCCTTCACGCGCGACAGACTCGAACAGCACGTCAATCGAAGGGCGGCACGAATTGCGTTCGGGTCCCCTGGGTGTGCGCAGGTGGCCGTCGCCGACGACCAGGTGACGATCGGGCGGAGCCATGATCACCTGGCAGCGGCCGGGGCGCGGCAGCGGTTCTCCATCGACCGCGACCCGCACCGGAATTTTCGACAACTTCGCGATCCAGTGCGCCAGACCTTCCGAGAATTCCGGCGCGATATGGATAACCAGCAACATCGCAAGGAGGAAGTCGGACGGAATCTGCGACAGGATTTCAACCACAGCGGACGGGCCGCCGGTCGATGCCCCGATGGCGATGATCGCTGTGTCATTGCGATCCGAATCCGGCGATGAAACCACGTCGAAGACGTGCGCGTTTCTCGCTTGCGCCGCTTCTCGCGACGGCAACGGCAGCCCATCACTGCCGCTCAAGATCGTTCCCTGCGCGCGGACCAACGAACGCGTTATCGGATGGATACGCGAGACCCGCTTGACCGCCTCGACCAATTCGCGTTCCCACGCGCCCTTTGGCTGGCCGCCGTTGGGCTTCTCGAGCATGTCAATCGCGCCGGCGGCAAGCGCGTCGAAGGTCTGCTGAATCTGACCGCTATCACCGGCGGACGAAACCACCAAAATCGGCGTGGGACAACGCGCCATGATGTATGCGGTCGCGGCGACCCCATCCATCACCGGCATCATCACGTCCATCGTGATCACGTCCGGCCGCAGCCGCTCGCACAGTTTGGCCGCGGTGCGGCCGTCGCCGGCCTCGGCAACGACTTCGAGTGCAGCATCGGCGACAAGCGCTGCGATCACGCGTTTACGCATGGTGATAGAATCGTCTGCAATCAGAACGCGAATCATTGCCATCGCCTAACCCACCAGCATGCGGACAGTTTCAATGAGGGAGTCCTGGTCGAACTCACCCTTGACGATATAGGCGCGGGCGCCCGCTTCAGCTCCGCGCCGACGGTCATCGTCGCCGGCACGGCTGGTAATCAAGATCGACGGGATACCGATCAGGTAATCGTATTCGCGAGTCCGCGCGACGAACTCGAAGCCGTTCATACCGGGCATCTCAACGTCGCAAACGAAAAGGTCGTAGCGGCGTGCACGGGCCTTTGCGATCGCGTCTTCACCGCTCACCGCCAGATCAATTTTGTACCCCGCCGTTTCCAGAATGCTTTGCACCAGCACGCGGCTCGTCAGTGAATCGTCGATCACCAGGATGCGCGGAATTTGCCGTTGCGGCGGTCGCTCGGCCGAGACGGTGTGGATGGCTTTCAGCAGAGCTTCCGGATTGAGCACAAGTTGCGGATTGCCCTGCGCGTCGAAAACGGCGCCGGCCAGAACAGGAATGCTCCCGGCGACGGGGGGCAGCGGATGCACAATCACCTCATTGGTGCGGATCACGCGGTCCACACCGATCGCCAGCAGATCCACGCCGGCCCACACAATGGCCGCGAGGCGCGGAGCAGAATCGGCATCCGACTTAAGTGGCCGCCGCATGGTCTCGGCGAGCCGGAGAAAGGGGATCGCATGTCCGTCAAAGACCAGCGATTCCCGACCGGCCAACGAAACCACTGCTTCCGGGTCGAGCCGCAACGCGCAATTGACTGCTTCCAGTGGCACCCAGATAAGAATGTCGTCGGCGCCGAGCAGGACGGCCCTGACCGACGAAAGCGACAGCGGGACTTCGAGTTCGATACTAGTACCTTTGCCGAGTTCGGTACGGACGGTCACCCTGCCCTTGATTCGATTGGCGACTGTGCGCACCACGTCGAGGCCAATTCCGCGGCCGGCCACCTCGCTGACCGAGTCGCTGGTGGTCACGCCGGGGCTGAAAATAAGATCGAGCGCGCGATCGGCCGGCAGTTCCGCGGCGCGCACGGCGGACAGCGCGCCGCGGTTGACCGCGGCGCGGCGCACCGCCTCGACATCGATCCCGCGGCCGTCGTCGGAGCAGGTGAACAGGATACGATCGGCGTGCCGGTCGATCTTCAGGCGAATTTCACCGCAGACCGGTTTGCCATGCGCTCGACGCTCCTGAGGGCTCTCGATGCCGTGGGCCACGGCATTGCGCATCAGGTGTGACAGCGCCTCTCCGAGTGCGGTCAGGACGTGACTTTCCAGTCGCTGCTCACGACCCGAGGTCTCAAAGCCGACCTCTTTTCCGAGCGTCTCGGCGGCGTCGCGCACGGCACGTTCCAGCGCCGGAAAGAGCAGGCTCGCGGAGAGCAATCGGAGCCGGTCGATGTTGCCCCGAACTTCGGCAATCTCGCGATCAGTATTGTCCGCCCGCGTCGCCAGGCTTTGCCGCGAATGCTGCAGAGACACCCGCATTTCTTCGA
>Ga0105240_10003447_pt1 | contig 24551 bp, 22 predicted proteins | sample KBSC54metaG_FD_80426 | JGI IMG/M metagenome (GOLD analysis project Ga0105240, IMG submission 80426) | Corn rhizosphere microbial communities from Kellogg Biological Station, Michigan, USA - KBS C5-4 metaG | ecosystem: Host-associated > Plants > Roots > Rhizosphere > Soil | place: Michigan, USA...
TCCGGCCCACCGGTTCCGAAGCATGGACGCCGTGCTCGCCGCGCTCGACGCGGCGATGGCGCCGCCGCCTCCGGTCGCGGACGTTCCCGTGGCGCCGGTGGCCGAGGCGCCCGCGGCCGAATCGCCCCCGCCGCCCAGCCTGGTCGACCCGATGCCCGCTCCGGCGCCTGCGCCGGAGCCGGAGGTCGCTGCGCCCGCGGTTGCCGAGCCCCAGCCGATCCCACCGCCAAAAAGGAAGTCTGCCGCGCCGTTGATCGTCGGCGGACTGATCGGCGCACTGGTCCTCGTGGCGGGCGCCGCGGGCGGGTGGATGCTGCTCAACCGCCAATCCGAGACGGCTCAGGCGCCGGCGGCGGCGCCGGAGCCGCCCGCTCCCATCCCCGCCTCCCCTCAACCAACGCCCATCACCCCGCCGCCGCGCCCCGAGACGCCGCAAGCCGAGACCTCGCCGGTGGAGGCTGCCACTCAGGCGGTCGGCGGCGCGCTGGCGGCGGCCGATTGCGCCTGGGTGGACGCGGGCCCGATCACGCCGGCGGGCGACATGAGCCAGCAGATCGCCCTGTCGGGGGCGGCCAGATCGCCCGCCGACCTGGCGACCGCCGTGCAACGAGCCGTGCCCGCCGGCGGCAAGCAGACCGGCGTCCGGGTGGAGGGCGTGCGCCAGGTGGCGCCGCAGGCCTGCCCGCTGATCGACGCCTTCCGCACGATCCGGGCGCCCGCGAGCGAAGGAACCTGGATCGCGCCGCAGGCGGCCCTGTTCCAGCCCGGCCAGCACCGCGAGTGCCGCAACGATCCGAGCCAGGCGCTCACCGTCATCCAGGGCCACCTGCCCAAGAACGGAGAAGCGGCGCTGATGCTGCTGGGTCCGGACGGGTCGCTGCGGACGGTGTTCCAGGGCGCGGCCGGCCTGGACCGCCTGGCCGCCGGCGGAATCCCGGGCGTAACCGCGTCACGCCTCGGATCGGACGGCTTCTCCGTCAGTCTCTGCCAGCGGGGACCTGGCGTCTACGGGGCCGTGCTGGTGCGCGGCAACGGACCGTTCGACGTCGGGGCGCCGCCCGTCGGCGCGGCTGCGCGCCGGCAGCCCGCCAACCTGCCGGCCCGCTTCGCGCAGGCGGCGACCCAGGGCGGGTGGCGCGCCCAGATGGCCTGGTACCAGGTCGCCGTCCCCGCGCCTGGCTCCGTCGTGACGAGCCCCACCCGGCCGGCGCAGCGGAGAAACCGGCCCCCCGAAAGCGACTATCCCCGCGATTATCCTCGTGACTATCCGCGCGACAGTTCCCGTGACTATCCGCGCGACTATCCCCGTGACTATCCCCGCGGGCGGTCCCGCGAAGTGCCGTTCTGATCAGCGGCCGAGCGCCACCGCGCACAGGTAGCCCAGCGCGACCGCCGCCAGGCAGGCGGCCAGCGAGATCAGCACATTGGCCCCCGCCGCCATCGCGTGGCCCTGCCGCAGCAGGGTCAGGGTCTGCAGGCTGAACGACGAGAAGGTGGTGTAGCCGCCGCAGACGCCGATCATCACGAACTGGCGGAGCGAATCGGACGCGGGCGCGGGGCCGTCGGGCCCGGTCAGGGCGGAGAACAGCCCGATCACGAACGAGCCGGTGACGTTGACCAGGATCGTTCCCCAGGGAAACGCCTCGCCCCACCAGCTCGCGACCAGGTTCGATCCGGCATAGCGCGCGACGCTGCCGAGCGCGCCGCCGAGGGCGATCCACAGGTAGGCAAGCAACTGGCGGCTCCGAGACTCGCGGACGGGCGCCAAGGCTAGCACGGCCGCAAACCGGGCGGTGTTTCAGAACGGGACGGCGCTCTCGGGCGCTCGCGCGACCGCTTCAGGCGGAAATGTAGGCCTTCAGTCCCTCGGCCTCCGCCACGGTCTCGGCGATCTTGCTCTTCACCAGGTCGCCGATCGAGACGATTCCGACCAGGCGTCCGTCGGTGCAGACCGGCAGGTGGCGGATGCGCCGGTCAGTCATCCGCGTCATCAGGGAATCCACGGTCTCGCCCGGGTCGGCGAAGATGACGTCGCGGGTCATGCAGTCGGCAACCGTGAGCTTGAGCGCCTCGGTCCCCTTCTCGGCGATCACCCGGACCAGGTCGCGCTCGGAAAGTATTCCGACAACTTCCTCGCCTTCGTCCACCACGACCATGGCGCCGACCCGGCGGGCGTGCAGCAGCGCCGCCGCGGCGGCGACCGTCTCGGCCGGAGCGGCCGTGAACACGACATCGCCCTTGGCCTTCAGGATCTGGGACACAAGCATGGCGTCTCTCCGTCGCCTCCCATGGGGCGCGAGCGTCGCGCCGATCGTTGGCGGAATCAATGCGCAAGTGGCCCGAGGGGCTCCACAGCGTGACCGCGGCGCGGCCCGAGCGCCTCGCAAATCAACCGGTTCGTCCGTGCGGCCGCGCCGCCGGCGGCCACCGTGCCAGAACGGGACGCACTATTGCGTGAACGCGTCGTCGCCGCGGCCGGCCAGACGCGCGAACGGCCCGATCAGGACCACCCCGGCCGCGTACCCCGCCAGGTGCGCCTGCCAGGCCACGGGCATGCCGGATGCGCCGGGCGTCAGGCCGGAAACGCCGAGGATCACGTTCACGATCGCCCAGGCGGCCGCCATGCCGAGCACCGTCCGGCCGAACATCGGGCCGATCCGGCCGTGTCCCTGGATCAGGCGCGAGGCTGCTCCCAGCAGCCCCGAAACGGCGCCCGACGCGCCCACGACGGCGCTGGCGTCGTTCAGGTTGGCCGCCACGAACCCGAGGCCGGCCAGCACGCCGCAGGTCAGGTAGAGCAGGAAGAAGGCCCCCGCCCCACGCGCGTCGCCGCCCAGAAGGCGCGCGGTCGGCGGGCCGAAGGCCAGCGCCGCGACGCTGTTCATCAGTACATGCGCCCAGCCGCCGTGCAGGAACAGCGATGTCAGCAGGCCGGGCCAGTGGCCCGCCCGCAGGCCGGTGGCCGAGAGCGCCAGCCGCTCGACCTCGGCGTTGGTCAGGAACAGCGACTGCAGCAGGTAGAGGACCACGAGACCCACGCTGATCACCAGGATCGTCCAAGGCGCCGTCAACAGCGGTTCGCGGGCCGGCCGGGGCTCTCGCCAACCCTGCGGTTCGGAATGGTCCACGTTCGTCAAGGTCCTCTCGCCAAAGCCTTTTTGCGCGTCCCCGGCAGATCGTCGTCGCCCCTTAACCAATTGGGGAGGGGTTCACGCGTAAGAAGGCCGCGTCCTCCTTATGGCACGGTGGTTGCTTGGACGCGGCCGTGTCGTCCCGTCGCGGAGCGCCCTGCGCATGGCTTACCTGAATTCCTTCGGCAAGAGAGCGGCCGCCTTTGGCGTCTCGTTTGCCGTTTTTGCTGTCTCGGGCATCGCCCAGGCGCAGACCATCTACAGCAACTCGGCGAGCTACAACGCCGGTTACGGCCGCACGCCCGACCAGGAAAACCAGATGACGCCCGTGCCGACCATGCGCGACGCCAACGGCAACCTGGTGATCGTCGATGGCATCATCCAGAGCGGCGCGGACCTCAGCACCTTCGCGGGCGCTGGCGTGAGCGGCGCGGGCGACGTGGTCGCCGGCGTCGGCGCCTCGGGCTCGGCAACGGCCTTCGGGAACAACCTCACGGTGGTGACCCAGGGCAGCAACAACACCGTGATCGTAAATTCCAAGCAGACCAACACTGGCAACGTCAGCGCGAGTTCGTCGCTGAATGGGGGCGTTAGCAATGCTCAATAATTATTTCCGGACCGGCAAGCGCCTGGCGGCGCTGCTCACCTCGGCTGGCCTCGTGCTTTCGGCCTGCGCCAGCCCGATTGCGGGCCCGTCGGGCCAGTACGCGACGCCGGTGGGCAACGCCCCGGTGACCGTCAACCCAACGCCCTACTCGCTGGCGCTGGTCTGCCTCGCCCAGTACGCGCGGGAACACAACATCAACGCCCCCCGCATCGCCATCGGCCGGATCGCCGACTACACCGGCAAGGAAGAGTCGGACGGCTCGGGCCGCAAGATCACCCAGGGCGCGTCCCTGATGGCGATCAGCGCCTTCGCCAAGGCCGGCGTGCCGCTGGTGGAGCGCTACGACACCTCGGTCTCCGAACTGGAGCTGAAGTACGCCAACAACAAGCTGATCTCGGACCACCCGACGCCGGGCGCGACCGCGCCCACCGACTACCGGCGCATCCTGGCCGGCCAGGTGCCGGGGTCGGACTTCTACGTGGCCGGCGGCATCACCGAGCTGAACTTCAACATCCGCTCCGGCGGCGTGAGCTTCGAAGGCGGCGGCCTCAACACCGCCGACCTCAGGGGCGGCGTCGGCGGGAGCATCTTCGTGATGAACATCGGCCTCGACCTGCGGCTGATCAACACGCGCACCCTCGAGGTGGTGGATGTGATCTCCTACCAGAAGCAGATCGTCGCCCACCAGGTGAGCGCCGGCGTCTTCAAGATCTTCAATAATAACGCCTTCGACCTGAACGCCGGCACCGGCGCGCTGGAGCCCCTGCAACTGGGGGTCCGGTCAGTGATCGAACGGGCGACCGTGGAAATGGTGGCTAATCTCTACGGCATGCCGGGCCCCGAAGCCTGCATGCAGACCGACCCCCTTGGCAATGCGACCGTGGGCGCCACCGGCTCCTTCACACCGGCTTACAACAACGTGGAAACCAACAATGCCGCGACACGCCAAGATCCGAATCGCTGGAACGCTCGCCGCGATCCCGATATCCGTGCTGTGGTTCGGGACCGCTATTAGTCAAAGCACCGTCACCAACGATCAGCTGCAGGTCGGGAACGTCTTCGCGACGCAGCAGCTGGACGTGGTGACGGCCGATAGCGACACCACCGCCACCACCACGGCGACTGGCAACAGCTTCACGGGGTCCGTCAACACGGGCGACGTCGACGTGCAGTCGAACCAGACGACCCTGGGGACGACCCAGGCGCAGACGACGGTCAACGTCGACTCCAACGCCGGCGAGTTCACCACCATGACCACCGCGGCCACGGCCAATACCGGGCAGTCGGTGATCTCGGGCGGCGGCACGCTGAGCGGGAACTACACCCAGACCAGCGCCGGCCCGCTGGTGGACGGCGAAAGCCAGCTGAACGCGCCCAACGCCCAGACCGGCGACATCGCCGAGTCTGTGCAGGCGATCGCCAACAGCCAGGGCTACGGGGCCACCGACTCCAACATCAGCACCTCGACGACGCAGGTGAATTCCTCGACGGTGATGGCCAACGGCGGCGCGATCCTCGGCGACGTCGTCGAGCAGGGCTCGTTCATCGCCATCGGCACCGGCAACAACGTCAACAGCGATGGCGCGGGCAACACCAGCCAGGATCTGGCCGTCAACCAGACCAACAATGCCGACGTCACCCAGGGCGCGATGTTCGTGAACCTGGGCAACAGCCAGATCACCAACACCTCGGCGACGTCGACCGGCAACAACATGAGCGCCACCAACACCCAGGGATCGCTCAACGCCGGCGTCAGCCAGGACAACGAGTCCTATGTGCGGGCACAGAGCGTCGAGACATCGTTCGCCTTCGGCGGCGCCAACGTCAGCGCCTACGGGGTCGGCAACTCGGTGCTCGCGGCCAACATCGGCCCCAGCGTCGGCCTGAACAACGTGCAGGTGAACGGGACGGGCGGGGTCGAGTCGATCGCCAGCTTCCAGGGCGACAACGGCTATGACGCTTTCGTCGCCTCCACCGCGGTTGGCAACGCCGCCACGGCCTTCTCCTGCTCGAGCTGCGGCGGCGTGATGAGCGTGCGCAACAGCCAGACCAACAACGGCGACGCCGCCGCCACCGCCTCGGTCGGCCTGACCAGCGGCGCCCGCTCGGTCCGCTCGACCGCCACGGCAGCCGGCAACACCGGGACCTTCTACGTCACCAGCCCGAACTGACGTTCAGCCCCCCTCCCCCTCGCGGGGAGGGGGCGACGCGCAGCGTAGCCGGGTGGGGATGGCTGGATCATCAACGATCATCGGTGGGTAGCGAGTCTCGCTCCAGACTCCCCCACCCTGACCGCTTCGCGGTCGTCCCTCCCCATCAAGGGAAGGGAGGCCCCCAAGCAGGCAGCAAAAAGGGCGATCCCTGCAGGACCGCCCTCGCCGGCGCTCGTATTCTCAGACCCGCGACAGCGGAGGTCCGGACCTCCGTGAGGCCAGGCCGCGGGCCTGCCCCTGCCCCGGCGGCGCACGATGGCGTCGCCAAGCAATCATTGCGACATTTCTGTGCCAGCCCAACGGACGATGCAAGCGCGAACCCCGCCGCCGCGACGATCTCGCGCAACCTGTATCGATTAGGGCACACGCGCCCAGCCGCCGGTTGAAACGAAAGGGCGCCAAACCGCCTCACTCCGGTCCTTTCGGGGCCGCAAGCGCCTGCGACAAGGCATTCGTCGGTCGGGCGGCGCAATGCTGATCCTGGACCCTGAACAGCCCCCCCAGCCCCCCGGGCTTGGCAGGCCGTCCGGCCGACACCCCTGCCCCCATCACCGAGCCGGACGCGCTTGAACGGACCTTCGCGGACAGGCATCTTCCGCCGCCCGCCAAGGGTCCGAGAGGATTGATGATCCGTTTTCCGCGCCTGACCGCCATCGCCGCCCTGGCGGCGCTCGTGCTTGCCGGCGCCGCCGCCGCGATCCCCCTCCCCTCGCTGCCGCACCTGGGCCGCGCAGCCCCGACGGCGCCTCCGCCCGCGCCGGCGCTGCCCCGGGGCCAGTGGCCACAGGCCGCCTCCGACCTGCCGGCCGACCCGAATGTCCGGTTCGGGTCCCTGCCCAACGGCACGCGCTACGCCATCATGCACAACGCCACCCCGCCGGGGCAGGCGTCGCTGCGCCTGCGCATCGACGCCGGCTCGCTGATGGAGACCGACGCGCAGCAGGGCCTGGCGCACTTCCTCGAGCACATGGCGTTCAACGGCTCGACCGGCGTCCCGGACCGCGGCGAGATGGTGAAGATCCTGCAGCGCCACGGGCTGGCGTTCGGGGCTGACACCAACGCCTCGACCGGTTTCCAGGCCACCACCTACAAGCTCGACCTGCCCGCCACCGACACCGACACCGTGGACAGCTCGCTGATGCTGCTGCGCGAGGCGGCCGGCAACCTGCTGCTGCGGCAGGAGGACATCGACAAGGAACGCGGCGTGGTCCTGTCGGAGGAGCGCCTGCGCGATACGCCATCGTATCGGATCACCAAGGGCCGCTACGGCTTCCTGATGGCCGGCCAGCTGCCGCCGCGGCGCTTCCCGATCGGCCTCGTGCCGGTGATCCAGAACGCCCAGCGCGCCCAGCTGCTGGACTTCTACCAGAAGTACTACCGGCCCGAGCGGGCGACGCTGGTGGCGATCGGCGACTTCGACGTCGACGCCATGGAGGCCAAGATCAAGGCGCGCTTCGGCGACTGGAAGGGCGTGGGCGCGTCCGGCGCCGACCCCGACGTCGGACGGGTCGAGAGCCGCGGCGCGCAGTTCCGGACCCAGGTCGAGCAGGGGGCGCCCACCAGCCTGCAGCTGTCCTGGGTCGGACCGCCCGACCTTTCCGCCGACACCCTGGCCAAGCGCCGTCGGCAATGGGTGGAGCAGCTCGCGCTGGCGGTGCTGAACCGGCGCCTCGCCACCCTGGCCCGGGGCGAGAACCCGCCCTTCATCGCCGCCGGCGCCTTCCGCGGCGACCAGCTGCGCACCGAGAAGATCACCGGCGTGCTGCTGAACGCCCAGCCGGACCACTGGCAGCAGGCGCTGGCGGCGGTCGACGCAGAGGTTCGGCGCGCCGTCCAGTACGGCGTCCGGCCCGACGAGCTGGCCCGGGAGATTGCCGAGCAGGACGCCAACGCGCGGCAGGCGGCCGACAGCGCCGCCACCCGGCGCACGCCTGACGTCGCCGACGAGATCGCCGGCACGCTGGACGACCTGCTGGTGGAGACGCACCCCACGGAGGACCTGGAGGTGTTCCGCAGCGCCACCAAGGACCTCACGGCCGAACAGGTGTCCGAGGCGCTGAAGACGATGTTCGCCGGCCACGGGCCGCTGGTGTTCCTATCCAGCCCCACCGCCATCGCCGACGGCGACAACGCCCTGCGCGATGCGTTCAAGTCGGCCGAGGCGGTGAGGGTTGGCCCGCCCGAGGCCCCAAGGGTGATCGACTGGCCCTATGCCGACTTCGGAACGCCCGGCAAGGTCGCCGAGCAGAAGGAGATCACCGATCTCGACACCGTTTTCGTACGGTTCGAGAACGGCGTGCGGCTGACCGTCAAGCAGACCAAGTTCCGCGACGACCAGGTGCTGGTGCGGGTGCGGGTCGGCGACGGCCTGCAGTCGCTGGCGCCCGACCGCCAGTCCATGGCCTGGGCCAGCGGCGCCCTGGCGGAAGGCGGCCTGCGCCAGATCAGCGCCGACGACGCCGAGCGCGCCCTGGCCGGGCAGGTCTACGGCATGACCCTGACCTTCGATGACGACGCCTTTGTCCTGGCCGGCGGAACCCGCGGCAGCGACCTGCCGACCCAACTGCAGGTCCTGGCCGGCTACGCCACCGACGCCGGGTGGCGGACCGAGGCGTTCGAACGGATGAAGCGCTACGGCCTGACGCTGCAGACCCAGTATCAGGCCACCGACAGCGGCGTACTCAGCCGCGACCTGGCCGGCCTGATGCACGGAGGCGACCGCCGCTGGACCTACCCCAACGCCGAAACCATGCAGGCCGAGGGCCTGGACGACCTGAAGGCGCAGCTCACCCCCGCGCTCTCCAGTGGCGCCGTCGAGGTCACCATCGTCGGCGACATCACGGTCGACAAGGCGATCGCGGCCGTCGCCGCCACCTTTGGCGCTCTGCCTCACCGCCCGGATCCGAGCCCCGCGGTCGCGTCGGCGCAAGACCCCGGCTTCCCGGCGGCCGCCAGCCCGACGACCATCACCCACACCGGTCGCGCCGACCAGGCGATCGGCTACGTGGCCTGGCCCACCAACGGCTTCTATGCCGATCCGCAGCAGGCGCGGATCAACACCATCCTCACCGACGTGCTGCAACTGCGGCTGATCGACAGGCTGCGCCTGGGCGAAGGCGTCACCTACTCGCCGGCCGCGCGCAGCAGCTCCAGCTTCGTCTGGCCCCGCTGGGGCTACATCAGCGCACAAGTCGAGGCGCCGCCGGCCAGGCTCGACGGCTTCTTCAGCGCGGTCACGGCGATCGCCGCCGACCTGCGCACCCACGACGTCGGCGCCGACGAGCTGGAGCGGGCCAAGAAGCCCCAGATCGAGAGCGTCGAGAAGCTGATGGCGACCAACGAGTACTGGCTGGGCGCGCTCTCCGGCGCGCAGCGCGACCCGCGCCGGCTCGACGCCATCCGCACCGCCGAGGCCCAGCTTGAGCGGGTCACCGCGGCCGACGTGCGCAAAGCCGCCGAGACCTACCTGCGCGACGACACGGCCTGGCGGCTGACCGTGAAGCCGCAGGGGGGCTGACGCGCGCCGTCACGCGACCGCAACGTCGCCACGCTAGCAAGAACGCCGGCAAACGGGGGAACGCATGGCCGCACGGAGCGCACGAACGGTTCTCGCCGGGCTGACCGCAGCGCTGCTGGGGGCCGCGCAGGCCCTCGCGGCGACGCAGTCGCTGGTGATCCTGCACGAGAACGACATCCACGGGCATCTGCGGTCGTTCTGCTACGTCGAGGTCGCCAAGGGTCCGCAGGAGCATTGCGACGTCGGCGGCGCTGCGCGGCGGGCGACGCTGATCCGCAGGCTGAAGGCCAGGGCGGGCGCGACGCCGGTGCTGGTGATCGATGCCGGCGACACCTCCACCCGCGGGCCTCTGATCACCGAATACGAGGGCGTCGACGAGGTCGAGGCGATGAACGCCCTCGGCGTCGACATGGCGGCGGTCGGCAACAACGAGTTCAAGCTGAGGGACGGCGTCGACTCGCATGATGCGACCGGCGCCCAGGCCGCCCTGCAGCGCCTCGTGCATCGCGCCCGCTTCCCTTGGCTGTGCGCCAACGCGACCGACGCCAACGGCGCGCCGCTGCCCGGCGTGCAGCCGTTCGTGGTCCGCCAGTTCGGGCCGCTGCGCGTGGCCTTCCTGGGCCTGACCACCATCGCCTCGAAAGACTATGCGCAGGTCAAGGGCCTGGTGATCGGAGACCCGGTGGAAGCGGCGAAGGTCTGGATTCCGCGCGCCCGGGCCGAGGCCGACGTGGTTGTCGCCGTCACCCACCTGGGCGTCGACGAGGACCACCGGCTGGTGCGCGAGACGCGCGGCATCGACGCCGTCGTGGGCGGCCATTCCCACACCTTCCTCTACCAGCCCGCGGTCGAGAAGAACCTCGATGGCGTCGACACGCCGATCGTGCAGGACGGCGAGTTCGGGGTGCGGCTCGGCGAGATGCATCTGACCTTCGAGGGTGACGCGGCGGCCGGCTGGAAGCTGGCCAGCTTCACGGATCGTCTGGCGCCCGTGGACGCGAACGTCCGTCCGGACCCGGCGCTGGCCGCGCTCGCGCAGCGCTACGCCGCGCCGCTGGACGTCACGGTGGGAACCCTCCCCCTCATCCCCGCCACTGTCGACGGCCGGGCGCGGATGACCGCCGAGACGCTGGCCGCGGCCTGGAAGGCGGCGGCCGGCGCGGATGTCGGCGTCGCCACCGAGGGCAGCCTCTTTGGCAGCTTCCACGTCCGCCGGGTGACCCGCTACCAGGTGCGCGAGGTCGTGCCGTTCCATGACATGGTCGTCCGGGTGGACGTCCCGGGCGCTCGGCTGAAGCAGTTTCTGACCACGCCGAACGACTCGACCGGTGCGATTCGGGCGACCATCGCCGCGGACCAGATCGATCCGGCGAAGACCTACCGGGTGGCCAGCACGACGTTCATCGCCAGGGCGTTCGGCGCGGTCCCTGAAGCGACTGGCGTCGACGCGCGCACGGCGGTGGAGCGCTGGCTGGGACGACGCTGAAAACGACTGCGGCGGAGGACGTGGTCCTCCGCCGCATCGGTTCTGGGCCGGGCCGCCCGTCTCGCGACGGGACAGCCGGCGATTGCTAGTAGATGACGCCGCCCACGCCGCCGTCGAGGCTCATGGCGGTGGCGGTCGAGCCCTGCACGCTTTCCTCGCGGTAGGCGGTGTAGCGCTCGGTGATGGCGATCCAGAGCACCTTCACGCCGGCGCCGAAGCGACGCAGCAGCGAGCGCTCGTTGCAGTCACGGGCCGGACGCTGCGGACGGCACTCGAGGCGGCCGCCGTGGCCGCCGTTGGCGCCCGCCGCGGCGCCGGCGGCGCCGCCGGCCACGTGGTACAGGGCCTCGCCCTTGGCGCAGCTCATGGTGTCGCCGCCGTCGAACGAGATGTGCTCGCTCCAGTGGGCGATCGACACCTGCATGTGCGACCCGGCGATGCAGCGGTAGAGCTCGCCGTCATAGGCGTCGTCGATGTCGCTTTCCGGGCCGACCTGCGAGGCCGGGTGCGGAACTTCGCGGTCGTCGAAGCAGAAGGCGCGGATGACGACCTTCTGGTAGCGGGTGCGGGTCGCCTCGTAGGCCGTGCGGCGGCGCTCGCCTTCGACGTTCAGGTTGACGATTCCGACCGGGCCGGGGGCCTGGACGAACCCGCCGCCCCCACCGTTGACGAAGGTCGTGCCGCCGGCCTGAGCGCCGGCGAAGGCGTTGGCGGTGGCGCGGGTCTGGACGTTCACGACCACGCTCGGGGCCACGAACACGTTCACGCCCGGGACCACGATGTTGTTGGCCGGCGAGCAGCAGGGCGGACTCTGCGGCGGCGGGGTTGGCGGGGTGCAGCACGGCGGCGGCGTGCAGTTGCACGACGGCGGCGGCGACGGCGGCGAACAGCAGGCCTGGGCCCACGCCGCGACGGGCGTGGCCATCGAGACCAGCCACAGCCCGGCGCCGACGATCAGCGCCATCAAAGTCGTCTTGGCCATCGAGTGGCTCCCCTTGATCCTCACTCACAAAGCCAAGCAAGGCCGGCGCCGATGTCCCATTTTGGCGCCGGCGCCGCTTGGCCTGCCGCTTCCTGCAACCCTCGTGCGGACCCGGGCTTGCTCTGGGGACCACGGCCGAGGGGCAAAAGGACGATCGGCAATGTTCCATTTGAACACGGAACTGTTGATAGACTATTGGCGTGGCCGGCGTGGTGAACGCGCCGTGCCCGCGCGCTCGGACATTGATCCGGCGGCATTTTTCGCCCTGACGCCGCAGGCGTTCATCGCCGTGCGCGAGCCGGACGCGGCATTCCGCTTCCGCCTCGCCGGCGAGGCGGTCATCGACCTTCACGGGCGCGCCCTGCGCGGCTCGGACGTCCTGGACCTGTGGCGGCCCGGCCACCGCCAGCCGCTGGCCCGCGGCCTCGACGCCGCCCTCGACAACGCCTCGTTCCTGGTCGTCTCCGCCACCGCGCCCGGCGGCCCCGACGAAACGGTCCGGCTCGAGATCCTGTTCGCGCCGCTGACGGGGTCGGCCGGGGTCACCGACCGGTTCCTGGGCCTCTACCAGCTGCTGAGGCCGCGCCCGCCTCTGCAGAACCAGCCGATCGAGCCGCTGGCGATCCACGGCCTCAACGGCGTCGATGCAAACCCGAAGCGGCCCGGGCTGCGGTTGGCGGCCCTGGACGGACGGCGCATCGCCTGATTATCGCAATGCAGCCGTGCGTCCTTCGAGACCGCCGCTGCCCGGCCACCTCAGGATGACGAGATTTTCGGGGTGCAGAATTGTTCGTCATGGCGACGAGCGGCCCGAAGGGACGCGTCTCGAACCACGCACATTCTTGCGACGGGTCGCATGGGTGGCGCGGGGGCGGCGGGGCCGCTAAGGAACGCGTCCTGACGGAGGCTTCCATGCAGCGTGCGCTGAGCGTCAGCCGGATGACCGGCAACCGCTCGACCTTCCCCGAATGGTACCAGGCGGTGGTGAGAGAGGCGGACCTGGCCGAGAACAGCCCGGTGCGCGGCTCGATGATCATCAAGCCGTGGGGCTACGGAATCTGGGAGGAACTGCAGCGCGACCTCGACCGGCGGATCAAGGAGACCGGGCACCAGAACGCCTACTTCCCGCTGTTCATCCCGTTGAGCTTCTTCGCCAAGGAAGCCGCCCACGTGGAGGGGTTCGCCAAGGAGATGGCGGTGGTCACCCACCACCGGCTGAAGACCGTCGATGGCGAGCTGGTGGTCGATCCGGACGCCAAGCTGGAGGAGCCGCTGGTGGTGCGGCCGACGTCGGAGACCATCATCGGCGATGCGTTCCAGCGCTGGATCAAGAGCCACCGCGACCTGCCGCTGCTGATCAACCAGTGGGCCAATGTGGTGCGCTGGGAGATGCGTACGCGCCTCTTCCTGCGCACCTCGGAATTCCTCTGGCAGGAGGGCCATACCGCCCACGTGGACGAGGCCGACGCCCGGGCCGAGACCATGCGGATGCTGGAGGTCTATCGCGACTTCGCCGAGACCACCCTGGCGATCCCGGTGATCGCCGGGGAGAAGCCCGAGAACGAGCGCTTCCCGGGGGCGGAGTCGACCTACTCCATCGAGGCGATGATGCAGGACGGCAAGGCGCTGCAGGCCGGCACCTCGCATTACCTCGGCCAGAACTTCGCCCACGCCCAGAACATCCGCTTCCAGAGCGCCGCCGGCGAGCTGGAGTTCTGTCACACCACCAGCTGGGGGGTCTCGACCCGGCTGATCGGCGGGGTGGTGATGACCCACGGCGACGACGACGGCCTGCGCCTGCCGCCGGCGGTGGCGCCGCGGCAGGTGGTGATCGTGCCGATCCTGCGCGACAAGCCCGAGGACGCCGAAGTGCTGGCCTACGGCGAGGCCCTGGCCAAGGCGCTGGGCGGCCAGACCGTGTTCGGCGAGCGGCTGCGCGCCCTGCTCGACATCCGCCACATGCGCTCGGCCGACAAGCGCTGGGACTGGGTGCGCCGCGGCGCGCCGATCGTCGTGGAAGTGGGTCCGCGGGACGCCGCCGGCGGCCAGGTCAGCTTCCTGCGCCGCGACCAGTTGCGCGAGGGAGAAAAGATCGCCAGCCGCGTCATGGCCCGGGACGACTTCGTGGGTGCGGCGGCGGCCATGCTGTCGGACATCCAGAAGGCTCTTTTCGCGGAAGCCAGGGCCCGGCTGGACGCCAATATCCGCAGCGACATCAAGAGCTTCGACGAGATGGCGGAATACTTCGGCGCCGCGGCCGAGGACGACGACGAAGGCGCGCCGTTCAAGGGCTGGGTGCGCGCCCCCTGGTCGCGGCCGACCGGCGAGGCGCTGGAGGCGGTCGACCAGCGCCTGAAGAGTCTGAAGCTGACCATCCGCAACGCGCCGCTGAACCAGGGCGCGCCCGCCGGCGCCTGCCTCTTCACCGGCCTGCCGGCGGTGGAAGAGGTGCTGATCGCGCGGGCCTACTAGGTTGCGGCCCTCATCCGTTCATCCCCGCCCAAGCGGGGACCCAGGCGATTTCGGCATTCGCGCCGCCACTCTCGGAACTTCACGGGGCCGTAGAAAGGGTGAAAAAGCCTGGGTCACCGCTTTCGCGGGAACGTGCGTCGCAGGGGATAGGCTGTAGAGCATGGAAGCGGAACCCTTCTTCCGCCGTGAGGGCGACAGCTACGTGCCGAGCTCCATGGCGCGCGGGCCCTGGTCGCCCAACTCCCTGCATGGCCGGCTGATCGCCGGCCTGCTGGGGCACGAGATCGACCGGCTGCACGGCGATCCGGAGCTGACCCCGGCGCGGCTGACGGTGGACATGTACCGGCTGCCGGACCTCTCGCCGGTGCAGGTGACGACCAAGGTCGTCCGCGACGGATATCGCATCAAGGTGATCGACGCCGAGTTCTTCTCCAACGGCGTCAGTTGCGGGCGGGCGACCAGCCAGCTGCTGCGCAAGATGGGCGCGCCGGCAGGCCAGGTGTGGGAGCCGCCGCCCTGGAGCGTCCCCGCCCCCGCCGACATCCCGGCGCCCACCGACAAGCGGGCCGGCATGGGCGGCATGTGGGCGACCCGCCCGATCGCGGGGGCGATGGGCTCGTTCGGGCCCCGCAAGCTGTGGATGAGCGACGTGCGCGAGATCGTCGAGGGCGACCCGATGACGCCGTTCACCCGCGTCGCCCTGGCCGCCGATTTCGCCAGCCCCTTCGCCAACGCGGGCGACAAGGGGCTGGCCTACATCAACAGCGACATGACCATCTATCTGCACCGCCTGCCGGTCACCGAATGGATCGGCTTCGAGGTGGTCAACCACCACGCCACCGACGGGGTGGCGATCGGCGAGTGCTGGATGCACGACGAGCAGGGACCGATCGGCCTCTCGGCGGTGTGCGCCCTGGTTCAGAAGAAGGCGATGTGATGGACCAGTTCTCCCTTAAGGACCGTGTGGCCCTGGTCACCGGCGGCAACGGCGGCATCGGGCTCGGCATCGCCAAGGGCCTCGCCCAGGCTGGCGCGAATATCGCCGTGGTCGGGCGCAACGCCGACAAGAACCGCGCCGCCGTCGCCGAGTTGCAGGCGATGGGCGTGAAGAGCTGTGCGATCGAGGCCGACGTCGCCGACGAGGCGGCTTGCCGCAAGGCGATCACCGACGGCGCAGAGCAGCTGGGCCGGCTCGACATCCTGGTGAACAACGCCGGGATATCCAGCAGCCAGCGCCCCGAGGACACCAGCGTCGAGTTCTTCCGCCAGGTGATCGAGACCAACCTGACCAGCGTGTTCGTCGCCTGCCAGGCGGCCCTGCCGCTGATGAAGGCGGCGGGCGGCGGCAAGATCATCAACCTCGGCTCGCTGTATTCGAACTTCGCGGCCGCCTACACGGCGCCCTACGGCTCGAGCAAGGGTGCGGTCGTGCAGCTGACCAAGTCCCTGGCCATCGCCTGGGCTCGCTTCAACATCCAGGTCAACGCCCTCCTGCCGGGCTGGATCGAGACCGACATGACCCACGACGTGCGCGGCAACCTCGCCGGCTTCGACGCGGCGGTCGTGGCCCGCACCCCGGCGCGGCGCTGGGGCCGGCCCGAGGATTTCCATGGCCCGGCCGTCTTCCTCGCGAGCGCCGCCAGCGACTTCGTCACTGGTGCGACCCTGCTCGTCGACGGCGGATATTCGGTCACGGGATGACCGCCGCGGCGCCAGCGCTGTCGATCCGGCCGAACCCCGGCGGGTTCGGGGCCGAGGTGAGCGGGCTGGACCTGTCCAGGCCGCTGCCGGCCGAGACGCTGGCGGCGGTGAAGGCGGCATTCCTGGCGCACGGGGTGCTGTGGTTCCCGGACCAGCCACTGACCCACGACCAGCTGGAGGCCTTCACGCTGCAGTTCGGCCCGTTCGGGCACGATCCCTACGTCGCGCCGCTGGCAGACCGGCCGCACGTCCTGGAGGTCAAGCGCGAGGCCGACGAGACCGCCAGCCCGTTCGGCGCGGGCTGGCACTCGGACTGGAGCTTCCAGGAAGCCCCGCCGTCGGCCACCCTTCTGCACGCCAAGATCGTCCCGCCGATCGGCGGCGACACCCTCTACGCCGACGCCATCGCCGCCTATGAGGCGCTGTCGCCGGCGTTCCAGCGGATGCTGGCGCCGCTGAGAGGCGTGCATTCTGCGGCCGGACCCTACAGCCCGGGCGGCTTCTATGCCGGCGAGGAGGGGCGCAAGGGCATGACCATCCTGCCGAGCGCGGAAGCCGAGGGGCGGGTCTCCCATCCGCTGGTGCGCAAGCTGGATGACGGCCGCAGGGCGCTGTTCGCCAACCGGATCTACACGGTGGCCATCGAGGGTTTCACCGATGCCGAGAGCGCCGCCCTGCTCGGCTTCCTGGCCAAGCACATGACCCAGGACCGCTTCATCTACCGCCACCACTGGGCGCCCGACATGCTGACCATGTGGGACAACCGCCGCGCCCTGCACCACGCCACGGGAGGCTACGACGGCCACCAGCGGGTGATGCATCGCACGACGGTGGCGGGCGAGCGGCCGGCCTAGCGTTAGCGAATGCTCGTATATCGGGGCATGTCGTAGGCGTTCGAGCGTCCGACCTTGTCCAGAGCGGCCTTTACGTCCGGGCGCGCGAGCAGCTGGGAGTATCGTCGGCGAAGTTCCTGCGCGAAGGGCGGCACGTGGGCGACCCTGTAGATCTGGGCCTCCGCCAAACCCATGGATCGCCGCACGGGATCCTCCAGCATCGCGATCAGCAGCCGCGCTGCTGCGTCCTGATCGCCGGTGCAGACCTGAGCCTGCAGGACGGCGTCAGGTGGATACTCCGCATGCGCCTCCATCACCGAGACCTGCCGTGCCGCCTTGGCGTCGAGGTGAAGCTCCGCGTAGTCGCAAGCGCGAAGGCGGGCAAGGTCAGCGCGTTCGCGCCGGTCTCGCCCTTCGTCGCTGGCCTGCTCGATCAGCGCGAGAGACTGAGCTGGCAGCGCTTCGTACATCAGCATTTCTGCAACGCCGATATTGCCCGCCGATCGGCCGTCTGTGGCCCACATCGACATGGCCTCCTGGTCTCGGCCCAGAGCCATCAGCGCGGAGGAGCGCCAGCTGAATGCGCAGACTGCCGCGCACCCGCCCCAGTCGTCCTGCAACGAACCAGGCGACGCCTGTTTCCCAGCCAGGATTCTATCCGCCTCTTGCAGGGATTCCGAAAAGCGCTCGGCGACATGAAGCGCGATTACGAGGTCGGCATGGGCCCGCATGACGTGCGGGCGACTGGCGACCGCTTGCCGAGCTCGCGCGAGCTGAGCTGCGATCAGCCGAGCGACGTCGAACGCGTCGGGGTCTCTGGCGACGATCGCGTCGAAGCGACGGTCGGCCCGCAGCGTCGCCGCGACGAAGGGGCTGGTGATCCGATGGGCAAACAGCACGGCTCCGTCCGCGTCACCCGACTCGAGCGCGGCGACGGCGGCCCGGAGTTGTATGTCGCTCATGTCGTGTTTCGGATCGATCGGCGGCACGGCCGACGGCGCAAATGCCTCGGCAAGCTCCATCCGCGCCCGGGCAACATTGGGAAGGCCGCCAAAGGCGTCGTCGACATCCTCTATGTCGTCGAGCGTCGTGACTTCCTGTTCGCCGGCTAGGGCGCCCGGGCCGATGTCCGCCATCTTCCGGAAAGCCCAGTATGCGTCTTCGGACGCGCCCGCCCGGCCGGCCGACAACATAAGGCCCAGCCAGTCGTTCGGACCGGCGGAGGGCGCACGCGCCGACATTCGGTATCCCCAATAGGCGCGCTCGTAGTTGCCGCTCATCCACGCCGATCGGGCGTAGAGATTGATCACTTCATGCTGCGTGTATTCCGTGAGTCCGTTCAGAATGAGGGGTTTCAGGACCGGGTCGAGCGATTCCATCGCCCGCTCGTAGTCCGCTCGGTCGTAAAGCATGTGCGCGCCCGCCAGGGGCGCCGCAACGATCCGGTCCTGGAACGCGATCGGCGCATCGGGTTCCCCCGCGCGGGCGTCACAGGACGCAAGCACAACAGCGGCAAGGAGGGCGAGGACTCGACGCATGGGACGCTCCGGTGCGTCGGCTCACACTCCCGGCTAGCGCCGCGAAGCTAACAAACCACTACGTTCAGTTCTTTGATAATCTACTTATGCGTGCCCTGGGCAGCGATCAATCCCCGCCGCCGCTGGCGAGGATCGCATCCTGCCCGAGCACAAGCGTGGCGCCCTTCCCCGTCGGCGACAGGGCCTGAAGCGTGCGCAGGCGCATCAGCTCGGGGTTGTTCTTCAGCAGCCGCGCGGCGTTGGCCAGGGCGCGCAGGGCGGCCTGTTCGCCGTGGGCGCGCTCCAGCGCCGCCAGGCCCTCGCGCTTGGCCCGCTCGACCTCGGTGTACATCCGGCGCACCTCGGGCGGGAGGTTGAGCGACGAGATCAGCACGGACTGCATCTCGACATCGGGCGCTTCGGCCTTCAGCCGCTCCATGATCGCGGCGATCAGGCCGGCCTGGTCGGCGAGGGCCTCATCCAGCGTGCGGGCGGCGACGAACTCGGTGGCGGTTGCCTGCACCGCGATCCGCAGGCGCTGGCCGATCGGGTTCTCGAACGCGGCGCGGGGGTCGGTGACGCGGTAGATGCAGGTGACCGCCAGGCGGAAGACGAAGCGCTCGGACGTCATCATGTCCATCGGCGCGCTGGCGAAGTGCTGCGGGTTGCGGCCGATGCGGTGCACCTCGCGCCGGTCGTGCAGGGGCCAGAAGTTGTAGCGGCCGGCCTCCAGAACGCGCCCGAACCGCCCGTCGGCGTAGAGCAGCCCCCACTCCCACTCGTGCAGCACGACGTCCCGCCGGGCGCGCATCCGCATCGACACGGCTGCGACGGCGGCCAGAGCCACGAGCACGGCAAGACCGGTCACCGCTGCGTCGCCCATTCACCCCCCGCGCGCCAAAGGCGCCCCGACGCCGCGGCTGCCGGATGGGGGCCGAAACCCGCAGGACCCGGCGGCGGCTTGCCTTGCGGCTGGCGTCGGAGCGCCCGTTATGGCTTTCCAAGAACCAGTTGGACTGACCCGCCTCTGTTCGCTGGCCGCGCCCCGTCGCCGGGATCGTCGCGCGAAAGGAAGCGGATCACGGGGCGTCGAGCCCCAGGTCAAGCTTAGGGCGCGCCGGGGCGGCGCGTCAAAGCACTCCGAGCATCTCCCCGACCAGCGGATGGCGCACGATGTCGGCGTCCTCGAGCCGCACGACGGAGATACGCGGCACAGCCTCGAGCCTGGCAGCCACCGACGCCAGCCCGGACAGCTCGGGCAGCAGGTCCGACTGGGCCGGGTCGCCGGTGACCACCATCGTGGAGCTCCAGCCAAGGCGGGTCAGCAGCATCTTCAGCTGCACGTAGGTGCAGTTCTGCGCCTCGTCGATGACCACGAAGGCGTTGTTCAGGGTGCGGCCGCGCATGAAGCCCACCGGGGCGATCTCGATCGCGCCCTCGGCGATCAGGGCGCGCACCCGCTTCATCGACAGGCGGTCGGAGAGGGCGTCGTAGAGTGGACGCAGGTAAGGGGCGAGCTTGTCCTCCATCTCGCCGGGCAGGAAGCCGAGCGACTCGCCGGCTTCCACCGCCGGCCGCGAGAGCACGATGCGGCCCACCTTGCCCGCCTCCAGCGCCTCCACCGCCTTGGCGATGGCGAGGTAGGTCTTGCCGGTGCCGGCCGGCCCCAGGGCCAGGACGAGGGCGTGGGCGTCGATCGCCTCGATCAGCCGCTCCTGGCCCGGTGACTTCGGCCGCACGGTCTTCAGGTAACCCTGCTCTCGTTCAGCCTCCTGAACCGGACTCCATCCCCGTCCCGACGGGAAGCGGCGCACCTTGGCGTCGTCCTCGAACTGAGCGGCGTCGAACACACCTTCGCGGGAGTTACGCTTCAGAGCTCGCTTGGTCATGGGCAGCCTCCACGGGGGCAAAGAAAAAGGGCGAGGCCGGAATGGCTCGCCCTTGGTCGGGACGTATCGATGGATGAACGGCGCGGCCGCGGCGGCGGTCCGACTTGGCTGGACATGGGCGGAAGACACATCCGCCCCAACCCCTTACGCGACACCCGGCTCTCCGTTCACGAGGAGACCGCGGGGATGTCCCCGCGGCGGGATGCGGGAGGGCTATCGCCCCTCCGAATCGCCCGACTAGAATGATTTAGTCGGCTTTCTGATCCGTTAAGCAAGCCACCCGATTCAAGCATAGGACGTGTGCGGATGACTGCCTATAGATTGGGCGACAAGACCCCCACCCTCCCCGGTGAGGACGAATACTGGATCGCGCCAAACGCGGTCGTCGTCGGCAATGTAGTCCTGAAGAAAAATGCCAGCATCTGGTTCGGCGCGGTGCTTCGCGCCGACCTGGACACCATCGTCATCGGCGAAAATTCCAACATCCAGGACAATTCGGTGCTTCACACCGACGCCGGCCTGTCGTTGACCATCGGCGCGAACGTGACAGTTGGCCACAGCGTGATCATGCACGGGTGCGACATCGGTGAGAACTGCCTGATCGGCATGGGCTCGGTGATCATGAACCGAGCGAAAATCGGCCGGAACTGCATCATCGGCGCCCGCGCCCTGGTCACCGAGGGCAAGGAGATTCCCGAGGGCTCCATGGTGATGGGATCGCCGGCCAAGGTGGTCCGCCCGTTGACGCCGGAGGAACTGGCCCATTGCGGCCACGGCGGCGAGCACTACGTGGCCAACTGGAAGCGGTTCAGGCGGGATATGCGGACGATGTAGGACGTCCGCGGCTAAGGGTTCCGCGCAGTGAATATCCACGTCGCCGAGCGCAGGTAGACCCCGCGTGGACTGTCGTGCGGCTGCAACGCCGCCCGGATCGCCGGCTCAACCTCGGCCCGCAGGCCCGGATTGGTCCGCAGCACGCTGGACAGCGGGCCGATGCCGAGCGCCGTTTCGACAGCGTCTTCGAGGTTGCCCGCCGTCAGCATCTCGTCGTGCGGAACCGCGGCGATGTCGGCGAAGCCGGCGTCCGCCAGGATGGTCTCGGCCGTGGTGCGGTCCGCGAAGGCGAACGGGCCGCGGGCGCCCGGGCCGACCTTGGGGCCGGGCGGGGGCTCCGGCAGGAAGGGCGCGGCGGCGTCCATCGGCAGGGTCATGATCGGGTTCTCCGCCGGCGAGCGCCAGCAGACGAAGGCGATCCGGCCGCCCGGCCTCAGCGCGCGCCGCACGTTGGCGAAGGCCGCGACAGGGTCGGCGAAGAACATCACGCCGAAGCGCGAGAAGGCCGCGTCGTAGGCGCCGGTCTCGAACGGGTAGGTCTGGGCGTCCGCCTGGAGGAAGCGCGCGGCTGTCACGCCCTCGTCGGCCGCACGGCGGCGGGCCACGGCGAGCATCGCCTCCGAAATATCGAGACCGAACGCTTCCCCGCCCGGCCCTACGCGCTCGGCCATTTGCAGCGTGCTGCCGCCGCAGCCGCAGCCGATGTCGATCACCCGCGCCCCAGCCGTGAGGCCGAGCCGATGCGCGGTGGCGGCGCTGAGCGGGGCGAGTTGGCGGTCGAGGCGGTCCTGCTGGGTCACCCAGGCCTGGCCAGCCTGAGAGTTCCAGTGCGCGATCTGGTCGGCGTTGGGGCCGGCGGGGTCGAGCATGCCGGTCAAGTCAGGCGTCCAGATCCTCCGGGAGGATGGCCATCTCGAACATGAAAGAGCCGTCCTCGTCCTCGTCCTGGTAGACGACGCCGATGAATTCGCCCTTCAGCTCCACCTCGGCGGAATCCTTCTGCTTCGGCCTCGCCCGCAACTGGATGTGCGGATTGCCGAAGGTGCGCTTCAGGTGCGCCTGGATGCGGTCGATATCTTTCTGGTCCACGGGGCGCGCTCCGACGTCTGCTGAGGGCGAACGTCTAGCCGCATTCGCCGCCGCTGCAAGCGTCAGATCGAATAGTCGTAGGCCGCGTCGCCCAGCGTCTGGTCCATGGACTTGGACGGCTCGGGGCAGGTCGGGCAGTCGACGAGGCGCGCCGGAACCCCAACGGCGGTGCAGCCGGACGGCACAGGCTTGGTGACCACCGAGCCCGCGCCGATCTTGGCGAAGTCGCCGATGGTGATGTTGCCGATGATGTGGGCGCCCGCGCCGATCAGCACGCCGCGGCCGACCTTCGGGTGGCGGTCCACCCGCTCGGCGCTGGTGCCGCCCAGGGTGACGCCGTGCAGCATCGAGACGTCGTCGCCAACGGTGGCGGTCTCGCCGATCACGATGCCGGTGCCGTGGTCGAAGAAGGCGCCCTGGCCGATCTTCGCGGCCGGGTGGATGTCCACCTGGAACAGCTCCGACATCCGGCTTTGCAGGTAGAAGGCCATGGCCTCGCGGCCCTGGCCCCAGAGCCAGTGCCCGACCCGATGGGTCTGCAGGGCCAGGAAGCCCTTGAAGAACAGGAACGGCTGGACATAGCCCTTGCACGCCGGATCGCGCTCGAACACGGCCCGCAGATCCGCTTCGGCGGCGTCGACGATGGCGGGGGCGGCCTCGTAGGCCTCGTCGCAGATCTCGCGCAGGCTCATCGCCCGCAACTCCTGGTCGGAGAGCTTGCGCGCCAGCTGGTAGGAGAGCGCTCGGGACAGCGCGTCGTGGCGCAGGATCACGGCGTTCAGCAGCGAGGCAAGGCTCGCCTCCGACCGGGCGAGATGGGCGGCCTCATTGCGCAGCGCGGCCCAGACCGGCGGCGGGGCGGCGACATCGACAACTTCCAGGTGCTTGGCCATGGCCGCCTGTCCCTTCCCTCACCCACGGGCCACTTCGCCCGCGTATTCACGCCCTAGCTCGACGATATGGCGCCGGATCGGCGCCCACACCAGCCCAGGTTTTCAAAAAAAATCCAAGTGCTGACGCGTTGTGAAACTGCGGTGTGGCCTATACCTCGGCCACACTTGCTCAATCCTTAGTCCGGAAAGCCGCCGTGCCCCCATCCGTTCCCGAGGCGCCGCTGTTCGGCGAGCCCGCCCCGATCGAGGCCTCTCCCGCGACCCTCGCCTTCCTGGCGCACCGTCGCTCGGCCTCGGCCGTCACACTGGCCGAGCCTGCGCCCGGCGAGGACGACCTGGCGACGCTGCTACGGCTGGCGACCCGCGTTCCTGATCACGGCAAGCTGGCGCCCTGGCGGTTCGTGATCCTGAGGGGCGGGGCGAAGGATCGCTATGTGGCGGCGCTGGAGGCGGTCGCGGGTGCGCGTCCGGACGGCGCCAAACTGGTCGGCAAACTGGCCAAGTTGAAGTCCCCGCCGCTGACGGTGGCGGTGATCTCCCGCTTCATCGAGGGAGAGATTCCCGAATGGGAACAACGGCTTTCCGCCGGCGCCCTATGCATGACGCTGGTCACTGCCGCCGAGGCCATGGGCTACGGCGCCAACTGGATCACCGACTGGTACGCCTACGATGAGGCGGCGCTGAAGGTGCTCGGATTGGCTTCGGGAGAAAAGGTGGCGGGCTTCGTCCACCTCGGCACGGCCGCCGAGGTTCCGCTGGAGCGGGTGCGCCCGGACGTGAGGGCGATCACCACCGAGTGGGCGGGGTGATCGCCCTCACCTCTCCCACGCCGTGCGAGAGGGATACCGATAGGCTGGGGAAGCGCAACGATGGCAAAGCTGCCGCCGACCCCTCAGTAACCCTCTCCCGCTTGCGGGAGAGGTGAGGTGAGGGCCTGACGCGACGCTGAAAAAGGAGGGACGCGGATGAGCTTCGAGGGCAAGGTCTGCCTGATCACGGGCGGGGCGCAGGGGATCGGCCGGGCGGTCGGCGAGCGGTTCATGCGCGAAGGCGCCGCGATCGGCGTGCTCGACATCAACGCGGCGGCGAAGGACGAGGTGGTCCAGGGTTTCGGGGAGCTCGGCGGACGGGTCCACTTCGAGGCCTGCGACGTCTCCGACCAGGACTCGGCCGAGCAGGCGGTGGCGGCGACGGCCGAGGCGCTCGGCGGCGTCGACTATCTGATCAACTGCGCCGCCCGGCACCTGACCTTCTACAGCCAGCCGCCAACCCAGTTGCCGCGCGACCACTGGCGGCTGTTGCTGGAAGTGAACGTGATCGGCATCGTCAACGTCTCGGCGGCGTGCCGCCCGTTCATGGCCAGGCGCGGCGGCGGGGCGATCGTGAA